>Ga0308163_10004046_pt1 | contig 11926 bp, 8 predicted proteins | sample PhyTR1_FD_201037 | JGI IMG/M metagenome (GOLD analysis project Ga0308163, IMG submission 201037) | Phyllosphere microbial communities from UC Gill Tract Community Farm, Albany, California, United States - DLSLT.R1 | ecosystem: Host-associated > Plants > Phyllosphere > Unclassified | place: USA... | reverse complement strand
TGCATCGTGGCATTCCTTTTACCATTTATGAGCGCGATAACAGTTTCAATGAGCGTTCGCAAGGCTACGGACTGACGCTTCAGCAAGCCGGCAAAGCGATAGATGGATTCGGGATTTCTACTCTGGAGCAAGGCGTGGTTTCTACAAGACATCTCGTCCACACGCCTGACGGAACAGTTGTTGCCGAATGGGGAATGCGAAAATGGATGGAAAACACCACGAAAGCCAGTCCTAAAAAAACCAATATTCACATCGCAAGGCAAGCCCTTCGTTCCAAGTTTATCCTGCAACTAGGTAGTAATGACAAGATACAATGGGGACATCAGCTCATTAATTTTAATGAAAATAAAGACGGACAATTAGACCTCAACTTCCAGGTCAATGGCGAATCAAAAACTGAAAAAGCAGATTTGATTGTGGGCGCAGATGGCATCCGAAGTGCAGTCCGTAGTATTCTGATTGGTGAGGAAAATTCACCTTTGCGATATCTGGGTTGCATTGTGATTTTAGGAATTTGTCCTTTGAGCGTCTTAGAGAATAGCGATCATCCTTTGCTCGATTTGGCAACGGTATTCCAAACGGCTAATGGCAATGAACGGATTTATATGATGCCCTTCGACGCTGAATCGGTTATGTGGCAGCTGAGTTTCCCGATGTCTGAAGAAGAGGCCAAAATTTTAAGTTCAAAAGGCTCCGAAGCTCTGAAAACAGAAGCCATCCAGCGTACGCAATGGCACGTACCTATTCCACAAATAATGGAAGCCACCTTAGCCAGCCAAATTTCCGGATACCCCGTTTATGACAGAGAATTACTAAATCCCGACTTATTACTAAATGCAGGAAAAGCCACCTTAATCGGTGACGCCGCACACCCAATGAGCCCGTTCAAAGGACAAGGCGCCAATCAGGCTTTGCTGGATGCCTTATCGTTGGCCCGGGCAATTTCAAAACATTGCACACCACATTCTGATTGGAAATCCAAAGGAATAAGAGAAAGTGTCCTAAACCAGTTCGAAGCAGAGATGATAGAAAGAAGCTCAGTAAAAGTGGAGGATTCTGCATCCGCCGCTCAATTCCTGCATTCTGACTTGGCGCTTTATGAAGGGAATGAACCGAGGGGAAAGGTTTTGAAGAGGAAGGAATTTTAATCAGAGAGTATAATTAACTTTGAATAAAACTATATAAATATATGGATTATGATTTTTCGAAACTTAATGATAGAGAGTTTGAAGCGTTAGGAGCTTCCATCATCGAAAAAATCTTAGACACAAGAGTCGAAACTTTTAAAGCAGGAAGAGACGGTGGTGTTGACGGGAGATTTTGGATTTCTTCTGATAAAGAAGGAATAATTCAATGCAAGCAATATGCAGGAAGTACATATGCCAAACTAATTTCAAAATTAAAATCAGAAGAAGTAGAAAAAGTCAAGAAGCTTAAACCTGAAAGATATATTTTTATTACTTCTCAAAAACTATCTAGAGCAAATAAAAAAGAAATAAAAACCTTATTTCATCCATTCATAAAAAGACAAGATGATATTTTTGGTTATGAAGATTTAAATACTTTTCTAATAAAAAAAGAAAATCAAGATATTGTTGAGCAAAATTTCAAATTATGGATTACCAGTACAATTGTCTTAGATTTAATTTATAATAATGCTATCAAAGGCAGGAGTGAGAGTACAATTCGTGAACTACAGGAAAAAGCTTATAAATATGTTATAACGCAAAACCACTCCAAGGGACTAAAAATTTTAGAAGAAAGCAATGTTGTTATCTTGACTGGTGAGCCAGGAATTGGTAAAACTACACTCGCAGATAATTTAGCACTTTTATACACTGCAAAAGGCTACGAATTCTGTGACATTGAGGAAAATATTAGCGAAGCTGAAAGTATTTTTAGAGAAAGAGAAAAGAAGAATATTCTATTTTATTGCGATGATTTTTTAGGAAGTAATCTATACGATGCTATCAATAATAAAAGAGATTCGCATATTGTAAAATTCATCAATCGTGTGAGCAATGATAATTCGAAAAAATTCATTTTAACATCAAGAACAACTATTCTAAACAAGGCATACAGACTAAGCCATCTATTTCAAAACCAAAACATTCGAGATAATGAATATTTACTTAAAGTTGAAAATTTAACAGATTTAGACAAAGCACGAATATTATATAATCATATATATCATTCAGACTTGAACGAGGAATACATAGATGAAATTTATGATAATAAACGTTACAGAGAAATTATTAAACACCGTAATTTCAATCCAAGAATAATTGAGTTTATAACAGATAGCAAAAGAGTCGGAAACGTAATGCCGGCCAACTATTGGCAATACATAAAAAAAAATTTAGATGAACCTCAAGATATTTGGGCAGATTATTTCCAAAATCAAACAGATGATTGCGTAAGAGCCTTAACTTACTTAACCGTTTTTAATAATGGTAAAATATCGGAGGAAATACTGAGACGTTCATACAATACATTCCTTAAACTTCACCCTATTAACTTAGGGGATAATTCAGATAAGAGTTTCGATGCCGTTCGTAAATTAGCTTCTAAATCGTTACTTAATAGAATACAAATAGAAGAAAACAAGTTTGAATATATTCTTTTTAATCCGTCTATTACTGATTTTATCCTTAGCACATACACTTCTGATAATAACCTAATATCTAATATCTTAAAGTCATTAGAAACTGAAACCTCTTTGAAATTTTTAGATACTATTTCGATAAATAAAAAATTATCAAAAGAGAACTCAGAAATAATTCAAGAAAATTTGTTTGAATACTTTCTTCATAAAAAGATAGATGAAAGGAATTGGGATTATTTGATTTTACTTTCATACCACGATTTCTTTAACGAGAAATTAAATGAGCAGATAAAACAATTTCTCGAAGCATTAATAAATGCCGACTCACCAACAGGAAACCGACTTTACGAACTTTTAGCCGTTTTAAAAGACTTTGAATACATTGAGATTACAGATTATTCATTTTTAAATGGTTTTATCGACCAATATATTGATGAAGATACTTTAAAAGACCTTTTTAATTTTATTGATGATAATAATATCAATGACGAAGATATTTTGTATCAAGTAAATTACCAACTCACATCTTTGTTTGAAAACTTTGCTCAGAATGATTTATATATTGATTACAACAGTCACATTCAACAATATTATTCTCCCGATGGTGATGTAGAAACTGACATAAATATGTCAGGTATTGAATCAGAAGTATATAGATCATTAGAGTCTAATTTATCTGATTTTAATAAGACGGTTTTAGATTTGATTGAATTCGACATATCTAAAATTGTATCAACACTAGATTTAGAAAGAAGAGTTACAGATTTTTTAGAAAGTTATGAACCTAATGATGATGGGCATATTGGTGGAGGCAATAATACTTATGAACCATTTCAAGATAATATAGATTCTATCTTTGAAAGATAATTATAAAGCACAATCTCATTTAGAAATTGTGCTTTTCTTATTCATAAAACACAGTGCATTACCGCTCCACAATCCTACGATAAACTCCCAACTCCATTTCCAAAGCTTTTATTCGCTCTTCTTTTTCTGCCAATTCTGCGCGCAGTTCTTTTTCAGTTTTCGTTTCGAACGGAATGTTGAGGTACTCACCGAGTGCCATCACAAGATTGAATTCCATTGCCTTGCTCAGCCTCCATAGCACACCAAACTGCAAAGATTGCTTTTTGAAATACTGGTTCAAGGTAGTCGGGATGATGTTGAGCTCGTCCGCAATGGCTTTTTTCTTGAGTTTCAGCTCCAAAATATACCAATGCACGAAGTTGCCCAATGCAGGATGCCCGTCATCACTTTTTTCTAAATACTTCTGTTTTTTATTCATCACTGTGTATTTTAATTTTAACCAAATATAATATTTTATTTAAAAAATTTCACAATTAAACCAGGTTTATTGGTTCAATGAGCCAATAGTATTATTCATTTGAACCAATAGTATTGTTTGATTAGACCAATATACCAATTCAATTGAACCAATAAAATGTCTAAACGAACCAATACTATTGGTCTAATAGACCAATAAACTTACTTAATCAAACTAATAAACTTATTTAATCGAACCAAGTCTATTGGTTCAAAAGACCAATAGATTGATTCAAACGAACCAATAATTTGATACAACTGAACCAACAAATCTGAAAACTCAACACAAAAAAAACACCCTTTACAAAAGGGCGTTCATTTCTAAAATATCCTACAAACATTTATTTCAAAGAAAATAAAGTTTAAAATTAAAGTTTGGGATTTGTTGGCGTATCCGCCGGTGTGTTTCCCTGAGATGTAAATCTCGCTCTCAGCTGGCTCACGATGGCATCAGCCCCCGGAATCCCGGCGTCTGCCGCTGAACCAAACAGTTTGTAAAGCACCAGTGCCGAAGTATAAGCCTCGCTACCCGCCAAAAGTTGAGTATCCTCCAGCTTTTCCAGAAGCTGTTTCATCAGGATAATGATTTCGTCCAGTTGCGAGAACAGCGTCATATCGGTCTGCATATTCGGGACAGAAATGAAAGCGGGCAGCATAGCAGTATTGTTGACTCCCGCCATAATGGCATCTTCTGTAAACACCTTGTTGTTGATATCTATGGCAGGTAGTACTACACGCTCCTCTGTGGTGAGACCAATGAGGAATGGCAGATTGGTCAGAATGGTTTGCAAAGCACCTTTGATTGCTGTAATCTGTGCCGGAGTGGCTGTGATGTTCAGCCTGTTGTTTGTTAAGTTTGACATATTGTTTGTGTTTTTGGTTAAAACTTGGATAAAAGTAAATAAAAAATCCACATCAACAGAAAAAATTTATTTCAAACAAACGATTACGGTTTATTAATTATTTAATCATAATATTTTTATATAATGAATTTCATTTCCTGATTTTAAATTTGATCTTAAGTAATTCTACTGCCAATAAATGTCCTGATAAAAAGAAAGCGATTCTACAACTATTGTAAAATCGCTTTTTTTTAATTCAATTCAGATCAATATTAATAATCTTTACTGCTTCTTTTCGGCTCCCTCACTTCCGGCCATTTGGTCACAGCGCCTTTATCATCATTCGGCATCACACGTTTTTCACGGCTGGTGAATTCTGGATCTTCTGACGCCATATAAGCTAATGTTGCTGTTAGAATCACGTTATTTTTCAATTCATCGAAAACAATTTTGTCATAAGTATCTTTGGTCGTGTGCCAGGTGTACCCGAAATAACCCCAGTTCAGCGAACTCAAAGAAAATCCCGGAACGCCTGCAGCTACGAAAGAAGCGTGATCAGAACCACCACCGCCAGGCATCCCTGGGAAAGTCGATTTGATTTGGTCTTTGACTTTTTTAGGCGCAGCATCCAGCCATCTTCCTATATAAGCATACGAATCTTTGAAACCTTGTCCGCTAATGTCCACTACTCTACCTGTTCCGTTATCTTGATTGAAAACAGCTTGCACGCCTTTTATGATTTCAGGATTATCAGCAACGAAACCTCTTGAACCATTCAAACCTTGCTCTTCACTTCCCCAAAGTCCAACGATAATGGTTCTTTTAGGATTAGGATAATATTTTTTGAGGATTCTCATTGTTTCCAGCATTGTCAATGTTCCTGTTCCGTTATCCGTTGCACCTTGCGCACCGTCCCAGGAATCAAGATGTGAGGAAAGAATCACATATTCATTGGGTTTTTCCGAACCTTTTATCATTCCGATGGTGTTGAAGGATTTAGCTTCTGGCAGCACTTTGGATTGGGCATCTACTTTGATTCTCGGTTTTGTACCTTTTTCCGCCATTCTGTATAGCATTCCGTAATCTTCCAAATCAATATCGAACATTGGAATTGATTTTGTCTTAGCTCCGAAAATACGATTGGTACTGTGGATTCCTGTCCAGTTGGAAATGGCAATTCCTGCAGCTCCTGCTTTTTCCAAAGCTTCCGGCAACGTGTTATTGTCATAACCGATATTCTTGATGTAATCAGCGAAATCTTTTTTTGCCTGTTCTTTTTCAGCTTTCAGTTTTTCGTATAATTCCGGCGTTGCAAATTCTTTGATTTGTTCATCAGAACGACCGATTTTCTGATATTGTGCCATTAAAACGATTTTACCTTTTGCCGATGGTAACCATTTATCAAACTCTGCTTTTGAAGATACTTTAGGAAGAATGACCACTTCTGCTTCTACCGCTTTTTTGGTTGCTGGACTCCACGCCAATTGTGTTGCAGACAAGGTTTTGGTTCTTGGATAAACCATATCTACGTGCGTTGTTCCACGTTGCCAACCTTTCCACGTTCCGAATTGCTGCAAATTTGCATCGATGCCCCAAGACTTCAGTTTGTCGGCGGTGTAATTGTTAGCAGCCAACATTTCGGGCGTTCCAACAAGACGAGGACCGATTCCGTCTAACAACTCGAAAGCCATATCTTCTAATTGGGAATTATTATTGACTTCGTTAACAAAATTTTGAACAATGGGATTGAGTTTTTCTTCGGATTTGGTTTGAGCGTTGACTAAAGTGATTTGGGCTGCAAAGAAAACTGCAGACATTGTGATAAATGAGTTTCTCTTCATATCTTTTATTTGATTCCGATAAAGATAGGAATTATGAATAAAAAGTCATTAACTATAAACCTAACTAAATGCAAAAATTCTAGTCTTTTTATTTTTTTAATGCTCTCACAGATTAAGAAATTTTGCAGATTTGATACGAAATAAAAATTGTCATTCTATAAAAGACTAAACGATGTTTAATTTTTCTATGGAATGACAAATATGATTGATGACTAACCTTCTTTTATTGCGAAGCTGCAGCCCGACCTGAATGGAGCTCATTTTTTGCTTGGATTAAGCCTTGGCAAAAAATAGCGGGAATGGAGGGCGGATTAAGCTGCCCCAATGGTTATTTTATGGATTGGTTGAGAAAATAGATGCGTTGGCAATCATTGCTCTGCGGTTCATTTTCAGGATGTCTCTTACCCATTCTGCGAAATCTTCCGGCTGAAGAACTTTGTCCGGATTACCGTCTGTCAAACCGCCATTGATACTCATATCTGAAGCAATGGTGCTTGGTGTCAACGTAATCACACGGATGTTTTGCTTTCTCCATTCTGCCATCATCGACTGCGAAAGGGAAACGACTGCAGCTTTGGAAGCTGCGTAAGCCGACATATTTGGTCCACCTTTAAGACCAGCTGTGGAAGCCACATTGATGACATCGCCCTGACCTTTTTCCTTCAAAAACGGATAAACTGCTTTGGCTGTGTAATAAACCCCGAAAAGGTTGGTTTTGATGACCTGTTCCCAAGTCTCAGACGGCATTTCCTCGATGCTACCAAAGTCCCCGATTCCTGCATTGTTCACCAAAATATCGATTCCGCCCAATTCGTTTGCCAGAGATTCGATACCGGCTTTTACTTCTAATTCGTTATCAACACTGAAAACTGCATAAGCTACTTTTACGCCGGTTTGTCTCAGTTCGTTAGCGGCTATTTTAAGATAATTTTCGTTTCTTCCTGTTATTCCTATATTAACGCCTTCGTTTGCTAAAGCCAATCCTACAGCTTTTCCAAGACCTCTTCCACCGCCTGTAATGATGGCGTTTTTACCTTTTAAATTCATAATTTAATATATAAAATTTCAAGGTGCAAATTTACCAAACGCACGTTTAAAAACAGAACAAAGTCTTATGATTTAATACAAGTTTATCATTGAGGAATTCTATATTGTCTTCGAGAACCTCAGACTGACAAGGTTTAGATATTTCGACAAGCTCAATATGACAACAGTTAGTATTAGATTTGTCACACTGAGGCTCTCGAAATGTTTTTGATTAAGAAAAAATCTTTTATTTATCTTTCAATTGCTCAGGAATATTAGTAGTAATGAATTGAATGCCTTGACTTTTGAGTTCTTCGTAAACCTTGATATCATTCACTGTCCAAGCATTGGTAATTAAACCAAGTGAATTAGCCTCCGAAATCCAAGTCGGATTTTTCTCGAAAACACCGTAATGATAATCCAATCCGTCCAAACCTTCAGCTTTGATTTGCTGTGGCGAAAGGTTACCTTCCAAATACTGGACTTTTGCAGACGGATTCTGTTTCTTGATTTCTTTACAAATATTGAGACTGAATGAGATATAATCGCTTTGGCTATCCAGTCCGAGTTCTTTTACTGTTTTCAGAACTTTGGTAACGATTTCGTTTTCACGTTCTTTGGATTTGGTTGGTTTGATTTCGATAATTAATTTGACGGAAGCATCTTTTTTCCCTTGTTTCAGATAATCTTTTAAAGTTGGGAGTTTTTCTCCGTTGGATAATTTCAGTTTTCTTAAATCAGAAAAATCAGTTTCCGAGATTTCCATTTTCCCATGATGTTCATCGTGATTGATAACCAGTTTTCCGTCTTTGGTCATATGAATATCGAATTCAGTTCCATAAATCTTCAGTTTCTGAGCATTTTCTAATGACTGAATCGAATTTTCCGAAGTTTTAGGTTCTGTATTCCAGAAACCTCTGTGGGCTATGATTTGGGTTTGGGCGTTGATAAACATAGTGGCGGTGAGGGATAAAATGCAAAATACTTTCTTCATTGTTCAATTTTAGGATGACTAAATTAGTCAATTATTATTAAGGCTTCGAAAGCCTCAGCCTGAAAGCGTTAAGACATTTCGACAAGCTCAATGTGACAAGTGTTATTTCCAGAGTTGTCATCCTGAGGCTCTCTAAGGATAATCAATTAAGTTCTCGAAGTGTCTAAATTTATAAATTTCCTGATTGTTGGGTATGTTGTTTTAGTTATTTTTGCGTTAAATATTTCCCAATGTCCGAAAACATTCAGCAAAAGATAGAATCCCTGAGAGAAGAACTTCATCAGCATAATTACAATTATTATGTGCTTGATAACAATACGATTTCTGATTTTGAGTTTGATGAAAAACTGAAAGAACTTCAGGAGCTGGAAACAGCGCATCCAGAATTTTTCGATGCAAATTCTCCTACTTTGCGTGTTGGAGGCGGAATCACCAAGAATTTTCCAACGGTTCAGCATCAGTACAGAATGTATTCTTTGGACAATTCCTATGATTTTGATGACCTTGAAGACTGGGAAAAAAGAATCATCAAAACCATTGATGAACCTGTAGAATTTGTTGCTGAATTGAAATATGACGGCGCTTCGATTTCTATTCTTTACGAAAACGGAAAATTGTCACAAGCTGTAACGCGTGGCGACGGCTTTCAAGGCGATGAAATTACGAATAATGTAAGAACGATTTCTGATATTCCTCTGACTTTGAAAGGCGATTTTCCTAATCGATTTTTTATCCGAGGAGAAATTTATCTGACCAGAAAAAACTTTGACAGAATCAATAAAACCCGTGAAGAAGAAGGTTTGGATTTGTTTATGAATCCACGAAATACAGCCAGCGGAAGCTTGAAAATGCAGGATTCGGGAGAAGTTAGAAAACGTGGATTATCTTCTGTTCTATATCAATATATTTCAGACGAATTTCCGGCAGAAACGCATTGGGAAGTTCTCGCAAAAGCGAAAAGCTGGGGTTTCAAAGTTTCCGAAGACCAATCCAAATTGTGTAAAACATTAGATGAAGTAAAAGAATTCATCACATTTTGGGATACGGAAAGATATAAATTACCTTTTGAAATCGATGGTATTGTTTTGAAAGTCAACTCATTGAAACAACAAAGACAGCTCGGTTATACAGCCAAATCGCCGCGTTGGGCAATGGCTTATAAATTCAAGGCAGAAAAAGTGGAAACCCAATTGCAAAGTGTTTCTTATCAAGTCGGAAGAACCGGAGCAATCACGCCTGTTGCCAATTTGAAACCTGTTCTACTAGCTGGAACAACAGTAAAACGCGCATCACTTCACAACGAAGATATTATCAAAAAACTGGATTTGCACGAGCACGATTTTGTTTATGTAGAAAAAGGTGGCGAAATTATTCCGAAGATTGTTGGTGTGAATACAGAGAAACGAACGCTTTTGCAAACACCAATCGAATACATCAAAAATTGTCCTGAATGTGGAACTGAACTGGTAAAAATAGAAGACCAAGCCATTCATTTTTGTCCGAATGACTTGCATTGCCCGCCACAAGTTGTTGGGAGAATGATTCATTATGTTTCCAGAAAAGCGTTGAATATTGAAAATCTTGGCGGCGAAACCATTGAACAACTTTACCGAGAAAAACTGATTGAAAATCCTGCTGATTTCTACACATTGAAAAAAGAACAACTTCTTCCACTTGAAAGAATGGCGGAAAAATCTGCTCAGAATATTATCTCCGGAATTGAAAAATCGAAAGAAATCGCATTTGAAAAAGTGCTTTACGGAATCGGAATTAAACACGTTGGGGAAACGGTTGCGAAGAAATTGGTCAAGAATTTCGACACGATTGATGACCTGAAAAATGCGACTTTGGAAGAACTTTGTCAGGTTGAAGATATCGGGATGAAAATTGCGGTCAGCATTGTTGATTTCTTTAATAATTCTGAAAATCTTCTGATGATTGAACGTTTGAAATCATACGGCGTTCAATTAGAAAAAGGAGAAAATACGAATGAAGTTTTATCCAATGTTCTGGAAGGAAAAACTTTCCTTTTCACTGGAAAGTTATCACTTTTCACGAGAGAATCAGCCGAGGAAATGGTAGAAAAACACAATGGAAAAAACATTTCTGCAGTTTCGAAAAACCTCAACTATTTGGTTGTTGGTGAAAAAGCCGGAAGCAAACTGAAAAAAGCGCAGGACATCGGCACAATTACAATTCTGGATGAACAGCAGTTTTTGGATTTGATTGGTTAGAAAAGAATCATAGTATTCACATTTTTCTTACTTTAGTAAATATATTTCAAATGAAATTATTGGAAATGTTCACCTTGCAAAATGACCTTTTATTGATAATAGTATCGGTTTTTATCGGTCTTATTATTGGCACTGAAAGAGAGTATCGTAATAAATCTGCTGGCTTAAGAACTTTCATATTAGTAAGCTTTGGTTCTTGCTTATTTACCATTCTTTCTATCAAAATCGGAATCGAGAATCCTGACAGACTTGCCTCCAATATTATCACAGGAATCGGCTTTCTTGGCGCTGGTGTTATTTTCAAAGATGATAATAAAATTGGAGGTATTACGACCGCTACAACCATCTGGGCAACTGCTTCTCTGGGAATGGCTATTGGTTCCGGACATATTGTTCTGGCCCTTTTAGGAACTGTTTTGGTTTTACTGATTCTCAGCCTATTAACTTATCTTCAAGATTACATCGACAATCGTCATAAAATTCGTGAATATCGTATTGTAACCAGTTCTAAGGATAATTTTCAATATTGTGAAACGATATTTAGGAATCATCATTTGAAATTCATCATCATCAAACAGCAATTCACCACAGGAAGCCTCGCAACCACCTGGAGACTGACAGGAAAAAATACGCATCACGAAGCGCTTATCAAGCAGTTAATGAATGACAATAAAATCAATGCTTATCAATTTTGATATTTAGACAAATTCGAATGGTATTTCCTGAGTGACTTAATATAAAAAAGGCATCCGGAGCTTTCCAAATGCCTTTACATTAACTAATAAATTTTCCGAATCAATTCTGATTCTTCTTCAGCCATTCCAATCTTCGCTGGTCTGGCAAATGCTTAACAGAGAAATTTTCGAAAGTCGCTTTGAAACCATTTCCATCCGGACTGGCAGCCATAAAACCAACCTGAACTGGCGTGTTGTCCTGCAGATAAGCATTTCTCATCATTATATAATCTTTATCATCGAACGAGTAAAAAATTTCAACAGCATCCAATCTCCTCACTGCTTTTATCCAGACAAACGGTGGCGTTTTTTCCAGAACAATCACGC
>Ga0308163_10004044_pt1 | contig 11936 bp, 9 predicted proteins | sample PhyTR1_FD_201037 | JGI IMG/M metagenome (GOLD analysis project Ga0308163, IMG submission 201037) | Phyllosphere microbial communities from UC Gill Tract Community Farm, Albany, California, United States - DLSLT.R1 | ecosystem: Host-associated > Plants > Phyllosphere > Unclassified | place: USA... | reverse complement strand
TCGCCTTCATGAGAGAATGCCACTCGCGCAACTCCTGTCCACCGGCGGATGAGCGTAGCAGTCTGCCGATCCAGGAGCGCAACGAGGCGAACACCTCGCTTGCGCCTTCGATGTCACGATGCGTCGAGGTGATCTCCTTCATGATCGTCCGTGCCTCAGAGACGTCGCAGTCACCCGTCTCAAGACGACGCAGCGCTTCGAGAAGGCCAGCGCCGAGTTCGGGAGTGGTTCGTTCACGAGCGTTCATTTTCATCTCAATCACAGCGTCTCGCTTCACAATGCTTTACATATGCAGCAAGTTTCAACGCCGCGTAAGGCCCGATAAGTTTTTAGATCGAACCCAACCTCCACCTCACGTCGCAGCGATACGTCGAGGGATCGGAAGACAGGGTCCGGTCGCCCATCACCGCGAAACCCTTGGGATCCTCAGCCTTCACCGGCAGCCCTTGCTGGACGATTAACGCTCGCTGGTCGCCGTGGATGCGATTCCGTCCTGCGTTTGCGAGATGCCCCGCCATCGTCGAACCATTGCCCATGGACGGCACCAGGACGACGTCCACGTCAAGAAGACCCCATGGGGGAACCTCGCCGAGATCGCAGTAGTCCTTGCATATGGCCACGGCCGCTAAAAAGCGATCGCAGACCATCACCACCAGTTCGTTCCCATCCGCGATGTCCTCGGTCCCCATCTCCTTGTGCTGGAACCGGACGATTTTGGAGTATTCTCCGATGCGCTCGCCGGTCCCGTCGAGCAGGGGCGCGACGTTGCCGATACGCCCATCCCATCGGGGTCGATGCCATGAACCGGCGACGACGGCGTTCAATGCTCCACCGCCATCCATCGCTATGGACGCGAGCGTTGCCGATACCGCTTCCAGAGCGTCGTCGTCTATCGTCAGTTCGGGCCAGACGATGGCGTGGGCCGAGGAGAGTGCACTAACCTGTTCGAGTATCGCCTCACTGAGATCCGGACGTCCCTCGCCGCTCGCCCGGAAACCCTTCGGAGTGGGCGCGGTCTTCAGTGCCAGATCCGGGAAGAGCGCTGCACCGAAATGCACATCGACTTCTCGGCCATCGGACTCGAGAAGGCCGACCGGCACAATCCGTACGGACATGCCATCGATCAGGGTAGGGATCACCCGATGGTGGAGGGTGCCACGACGCCCGTAGGACAAGGCGTCGCCGGCGGAGTTTCCGAGATCCCTCGCCCTTCGAGAGGGAATGACGTAGTGGCGCCGATCCGTCGTTCGCCATTCGCGCACCGACGCCGACGGCCTGCGATTCAGCTGATCATTCGTCTTCTCGAGGAGCGCGTCGACCGTCCTGATCTGGATCGCGAGAGCCATCAGCGACCGGTCCGCGCCGATGGCCCTGTTCGCCCATGCGAAGGTGCTCTGCTCGACTCGTGCGAGGTGGGAGACTGAAGCGGTAGCAAGCCGCGACTCGTCTATGGCCGCGTACGAGGCCCGTGTTCCCCAAGGTGCAGCCAGCATGGTTGCATAGAGATCAGCGAGCATGTCCTTCAACGCATCGGGTGACGGATTACTGACTGTCTCGTGCTTTTCGGCAAGGGCACGGCACGCCTTGCACCAGTCCTTTGCGGTCATGGTCGTTGAGCTCATCTGAAAAGCTAGAGGGAGCGTCCGTCGCTGTTTGCAGGAAGCCGCCCGAACCGCAACCGCCCATGGCAGCATCATCGCCTTGTGCGCGAGCTGGATCGTCCTTTTATGCATGCACGCTTCTTTCGGGCGCGCGTGTAATACCGCGTGTGCGGGAGCATTCCTCAACTGCTCAGAAGCCCCCCCATGATCCATTCACTGCAGCTCGCTAATTGTTTGTTCCGAATAAGTTACCTCGTATATCGGGGTCGTATGACTGCCGAAAAAGACGACGGTGTCTTTGGCAGAACTAATTCACAACTCGTGATCGCGATGTGATGCTGCTCCGAACTGACGCTTGAACCGCATCACGAACGTAAGCCGTCCTGCTCAGACATCCGACAACCCACGTTCTCGCCTGACGAAAACTCTTCATCACGGCTTAACGTCGGCCGGCTATGGTGGCTTGGCTATCGCTCATTGGAGGCAAGAGTTGTCCGAACCGTTTCCCCGCAAGGCGAAAATCAACATTGAAATCAGTGAGGGAGACTCGCTCGAATTAAGCTGGGACGAGGGCTCGAGTGTCGTGACGGTCGCGGTCGGACGGGATGGAACTCCCGTCAGGCCGCGATCGGTGGATCTCTCCATATACTATGATGGCATAGGGAGGCGAAAACTCGTTGCCGAAGTCCAGTCGCACGAGGGGCGCGGATTCTCGCTATCGGCGGCGGAGACGGTTCGTCGATACTCGCAGGTCTGGGCTATCGATACGAGTTATGCGACGGAATTCGGGAAGACCTTCTGCGTGTCAGCGATCTGCGCCCTGGATCCCGCCGGGAGCGGACGGGTCGAGCGGGTAGGCGGACATTTGTTTGGCAAGGTCGAGGGCAACCCCGAACGCTACGGCTGGCGCCGCTGGCTTCAATATCTGTTGAGATCGGCGGACGAGACCAGGCGCTACGCTATCATTGTCGACTCCGAGCAATCCTTGATCAAGGAAATGAACGACGGCACGTTGGCGATCCACGGCGGATTCATGCTTCCGGACAATTTCGATATGATCTACGCGACCGCGGATAAGTCCGACACCATCCTTAACCACGCCATCAAGGCGGCTGATCGGCTTTCGAAGGAGATGCGCGCGAGTTTCCAAGAGGTTGCGAACTGTAAGCACTTCGAGGATCTCGATGACGAGGAAGCCCACGTCCCCGTCTTCATCTTCTGTTCTGAAAGTGCGCGCGCTGGCTAGGCTCGGATGTCGCTTCCCACGTCGTCACGCCACAGAAGATGGGCGGCCGAGGGATGGTCGGACATCCATTCCCGGTCAGCCCTCTCCCAGGATCGCCGTGGCAAGCCGGGGCCCCTGCTCCAACCGTAGCGTATCATCGCCCTAGGTGTTTAGTCCCGGCATCTGATGGATCGGATCGACGATGAACCTATCCGGCTCTGACGTTTGGATTTTGGCGATGTATTCGTAGGGCGTGAGGCCCCTGAGCGTCGTGAGCCTATACGCGAAGTTGTAGGCCGCCATGAAGTCGGCGAGGTGCACCCGCAACTACTCGTGGCTCTCGTGGTGAAACCGCTTTGACGGTCGCTTCCTTGATGGTGCGGTTCATCCGCTCGACCTGGCCGTTGGTCCAGGGATGGCTCGATTGGGTAAGCCGGTGCTTAATGTCATCGGCTTCGCAGATCACGTTAAAGCGCACCTCACGCGACCAAGCGCGGCGCCGCAGCCGCCGGATGATCCTGGCATTTCAATGGCTAGCGCGGCAGGTGGTCGTCATCCGCTCATGCCGTCCGTTCCGCCTCCGAAAAGTCGATACCAGTGACGATCTTTCCGATCGGTTTCCCCATCAACGGCCGCCCGGCGCTTCAATCCGGGTTTAGCTTGGCCGCTCGACTGGGATGACAGCCCGGCCGGGACCATCCTGATCGCGCTTGGCAACGTTCTCACTGCCCACAACGATCACGAAATTGATTTATGCATCTATTTATGCAACTCGATAGATATGGGCCGGCCGAAGAATTTAGCAGACGCAGATTTAGCGGATCGCTTGCGTCGTTTCATGCGTGAGAGATCGTGGACGGGAAGCGACGTCGCGGCGGCGTTGCTGGTTCACAAAAGCACTATTAGTCGGGCGCTCGATAGAGGAACCTTCTCGCCAGCATTGAGGCCGCATGTCGCCTCGTTGATTGCGGGCGGCGATGGCGAAGACGTCGGCAACTTGTTGCAAGAATCGTTGCGCATACTCGCAGTTTCGGATAGGCTCAGACTTGAAGCAGAGGCGATGATCGCTCGAGCACTCGACCTTGCACGTCAGAACCAATAGGAGCGGCGCAATGGCCAGCAGCAAACAGCTGATCGCAATGATCCGAAGCCATGCGGCGGGCGACGACACACGTTTCCTCGCGGTTGCCGATCACATAGCATCAGACGCATCAAAGGCCGGCCATCACCGCATGGCCGATGAGATACGCACGCTCGTGGTTTCCCTGCGTGAGGAGGCCGGCGAACGGCGTGGCGCATGTCGCCCGACGCCAATCGCAGCACCCCGCGGCGAATTGGCCTCGCTGGTTCGGACGACCTACCCGGAGACACGCCTTTCGGACGTCGTTCTGAACGACGACGTGGACACCCGCCTACGTCGCATCGTCCGCGAGCATCGTGAACGCAGCCTCCTTGCGGAGCGCGGCCTCAATCCGAGACGCAAGGTCCTGCTCTCCGGCCCGCCGGGGACCGGCAAGAGCATGACGGCCGCCGGGATCGCGGGAGAGCTGGGACTGCCGCTGTTCACGGTCCTCCTCGACGGCGTCATCACGAAGTTCATGGGCGAGACCGCCGCCAAGCTGCGTCTCGTGTTCGACGCAATGCAGGGATCTCGGGGCGTCTATTTCTTCGACGAGGTCGACGCACTGGCCACGCGACGTGGTGCGGAGAACGACATCGGAGAGGCTCGCCGCATGCTGAACTCGTTCCTCCAGTTCCTCGACGAGGACTCGTCCGGAAGCCTGATCCTGGCGGCAACCAACCATCAGGAGCTGCTCGATCGGGCGATCTTCCGTCGCTTCGAAGCGACGATCGGATACGACCTTCCCCCTCCAGACCACGTCCGGCGCATCTTGACGCAACGACTGCCGCAGTTCGATCTGTCCACCGTTTCCTGGGACGCCGTGTCTCACGCCGCCGCCGGCTTGAGTCAGGCCGACTTGGTGGCCGCCGCCGATGACGCCGCGCGTGACGCAGTGCTCGAAGAGGATGGTGATCTGACCGGGGACGTGCTGCTTCGCGCCGTGCGCGAAAGGATTCAGCCAGAGCACGCATAGTAGTCTGGCACTCGATCTAGCTGACTGCTAGATTGCTGAAATGGTTCAACACAGACACGTGATCGTTCGGGGCTTGGGCAAGGCTTCGGAGAGCTTTGAACCCTACGGAGGCGGAAGCACAGACCGTCCCAGCCCGGTTGCAAATCGCGGCGCTCATGCAGGACGACTGCGCGGTGATCTTGGCAGATTAGCCGACGAAGCGAAGACTGCTCGGGAAGCGCAGGCTGAAGCGGGCGTTCCGAAGAAGAACCGAGGCGTTACTGTTGCCGTGACGGCCCGACCTACCGAAGACCTCGCGGTCGGCAGCTCACTCCGAGCGAACAGTCGCGGGATGCAACTGCTGAACGTCCAGCGCAGGGCGGGCGTCAACGGTGGCCGGGGACAGGATAGGGCGGTCTACTACGTCAGCTCGACTGCCATCGAAGCGCTTGAGAGACAACTTCTCGGCTATGAAAACTGGGATGAGCCCGAACCGGACGAGGAAGTCGCTTGGGATTCGAATGAGCCCGATATTAGCTCTGCCGATCGAAGGCCGCGCAACTTCTGGCTTTTCGAGAGTGCCGAGTCGTTTCGGGTGGCAACCATCGAAGATCTCTGGACGGACGAGCCCGACAGCTTTCCCCGCGAAAAGGGCGCCGTTGAATGGGAGATCTGGGTAAGAAGTTCGATGAGGTTGGCATTCGAGGCAGCCGTTGAACAACTCGACGTCGATCTGACCGCCGAACCGAGCGAGTTCGTCGACATCCTAGTCTACAACGGCTCGACGACGAAGTCGAGATTGGCGAAACTGATCGCCCGCAGCGCCGCCGTCGTGGAACTGAGGGGCGCTTCAAGCTTCATTGCGGAACACGGCGACCTGCCGCCGACGGAAAGACTCGATCAGATCAGGAGCATCGCAAAACGGGTCGTGCCCGCCCCTCCCAGCGCACCTTGGGTGAGCCTGCTCGACACGGGCGTAAACCCAGCGAGCGCGCTCCTCGCGTCCGCGCTCCCGCGGACGCGTTGTCGCGTAGCCGCAAGCGCGTGGGATCCCTTCGACGCGGATGGCCACGGCACCAAGATGGCCGGCGTCGCCCTTTATGGAGATCTCGGCACAATCGCACCTGGCTCGGGTGCCATCCATCTAGACATCGCCCTTGAATCGATCGCCGTGTTCAACCCGGGAAGCACGGTGCGCATCCCGGCTCGAAACGCGATCCACCGAGGAGTGGTCCGTGCCGAGCAGGATGATCCGCACGCCAGAGTGTATTGCCTGGCGGCAACTGCAGTGGGAGAGCCTGAGGACGGACGGCCAGGAGCGACTTCCGGCACTCTTGACGATCTGGCGTTCAACAACGGCATCAAGACGCGTTTGTTCTGCGTGGCCGTAGGCAACGTGACGACGACCGCCCTGCAGCCCTACCAGATGTCTTCGTATGCCTCGCTCAACAAGGATCACGGCATCCAGTCGCCTGCGCAGGCGCTGAACGTCCTTTCGGTTGGAGCCGCGACGAACAAATGCTCCGGTCCTGCTCCGGTCGCGACCGCCGGGGGACTTTCGCCTCGCTCGCGGACGGCGCAGGCTTGGGACGGTAAGACCCATAAGCCTGACATCCTCATGGAGGGTGGCAACTACGGCCGCGATCCCGGCGGGAAGACCTCTCGTCCGCACGGTCCAGACATGATCGCGACGACCTCTAACGTCCTCGACAGAATCACGCTCACTGGCGACACATCCGCCGCGTGTGCGGCGGCGGCCAGGTTGGCGGCCCGGGTCATGGCTCGTTATCCCGCGATGCGAGCGGAGACCGTCCGCGGGCTGCTGGCGCACTGTGCGGACTGGACACCCACGATGTGGGCAAGTCGTCAGGCGTTGATGAGCAAGGGAATGCCCGAACTCGACGCGACTCTGGCTATGCTCGATTGCTTCGGTTGGGGCGTCCCGAACGAGGAGAGAGTGTTCTGGAGTGCCAGCAACGCCGTGACCCTGATCGCCGAAGACGAACTGAGTCCCTACAAGAGGGATGACGGGAAGGGCGTGACGCTAAAGGAGATGAAGGCGTTCCGCCTGCCTTGGCCTGACGTCGCGCTTCAGGCGTTGGGCGCGACGGAGATCGAGCTGCGATGCACGCTGTCCTACTTCGTCCAGCCCGATCCGCACAGCGCGGGACTCGATCGTCGGCAGCTCTATCCCTCGCACGGTCTGAAGTTCGATTTTCAGCGCTTCGAGGAGACCGAGGCCCGTGCCTTGCGTCGAGTGAACAAGGCCATCAAGACCTCCGATCCCAACACGGACGACAACGGTTGGCTTCTCGGCTGGAAGAAGCGGCCCCGAGGCACGTTGCATCATGACGTGTGGCATGGTCCCGCCTACCAGCTGGTAGGACGCCGGATGATCAACGTGACGCCGATACGGGGCTGGTGGGGCAGCAGCTCGCAGATCGAACCGCAGGACGTGCCCGTTCGCTTCAGCCTGATCGTGTCGATCCGGACGCCTGAGACGAAGAACGATCTTGTGGTCGAGATGAGAGCCGCGGTGCCGGCCAACCTGCTCGTCGACGTGCCGAGCCTCATCAAGGTGTAGCGGGAAATCTTGCCATGACGTCGCCGTGCGCAAGGTAGGCGAACGCCGCGACGGACGTTTCGCTCGTTGTCAGGCGTCCACGCCTTACCGCCTCTCCGAGCCCGGCCGTGCCGTCGAGCAGCGGCGGGAGCGCGGCTTTCATGATCTCGAAAGCGGCCTCGTCCTGCACCTCCCACAGCGGCGCTATGAGACCGCCGAACGACCGGTCGGCGATCGCCGCCCCCCACCCGACATTCATGCCGAGTAGCCTTGATCCGGCTGACGTCTCACAAGCGTTGAGCACCATCAGCGTCCCATCCCGTTGGCCCAGAACGACCCGTTGCTGGTGCACCTCCGTAACGCTCACTGTTCCGTCCTCGAGTTCGATGCCACCGGCGCTGACGCCGGTGTGCTCGCGTCCATGGCCGGCGAAATGCAGGAGACCGACAGGATGGTCGTGCTCGCCGTCCAGGACGCCGAGGAAGGTCTCGACATTGGCTGACATCGCCAGCCCTCCAAGCTGGGCGCATATCCATTCGCCTTCGGCGACAGCGAACGCGAGTTCGTCATGCCCTTCGCATCGCGGGACGAAGGAAAGGATGTTGCCGCCTTCGAACCGGTCCAGTCGTCGGCCTACTCGTGAAAGTGGCCAGCGGGCGACCGGGTGATCAAGGAACAGATGCCTCGCCGCAGGTAGCCGCGGCTTCATCATCTCCCATGGCACGTAGGGGTCGTCAGTCACGAATTGGATCGCGAACGACGGTCCGATCGAGGAGCGCCAGCCCGCATAGGCGGCGCGAAAATCAGCTGGCGCGATGTCCCAAAGTTGTTCGCCGATGCCGTCCATGACCCGCTTGAACCTCGCGGGTTTCAGGTCTGGACAGGTTAGAAGGAGGTTGTCAGCGAATTCCTTGCCTTCGCCCTCGAGATCTATGCTGCCTGCCCCGTCAGCCGTTCCGCCTGGAACGAAGGCCTTCCAGACCCAGCTCTGACCGCGTTCGCCATTGCGCAATATGGAAACCGAAACGCTGGGGCCTGAAGCATCCGGCACCGCCCCGAAGCCGCCTTGGGATACCGACGGTGCGGACAGGGCAGCCTCTTTCGGCTGCGCCGATGCACCCTTCGTCCCCTCGGCGACATCTCGAACGACATGCCCGCATACCCGTGTCCCGTGCAGGAATATCGCGTCCACTTGAGCCGGCATGCCTTGCTCGTAGTCGTTCGACGCCTGGCAGAAGAAACGGGCGGCCTTGGAACTACCATCGGACAACAATGTGATCGTTGCTTCGATAGCGACGGTCTTGGCCGACCACGGAACGATCAGCTGCACCGATATCTCGATTTCATCCCAATCCGCGTCAAAGCTTCCCAATGAAAGCGCCGTGGATTTTTCGATGGCCATGTTCGACAGATCGATGGTCAGTTCCACCCATTCGCCGGGCCGGGGAGTTCCTGAAACCTCGATCACGGGATGTCGCGTGACTTCCACCTGAGCCTTCGCCGTCAGGGTCTCGCCAACCCAGTTTTCCATTTTCGGAATCGGATTGCGGGGACGAGAAGGCTTGGAAGCGGCATGATCATCGTGATGACCATTGGTTTCCTCGACTGGCGGACCGGAATTGAAGTAGTCGTCCATGTCGGGATCGCTGGCGGCTTCCAGAAACGCGGCAACCACAAGCTTATTGCGGACCTTGAAAACTCCGTCGAAAGCGAGAGCGAGCCGTTTGGCGTCGCTTCTGCAGGCTTCGCTTGCCACCTCTCCGCTAAGCACGATGGTGTCGCCGTCACCCTCAAGGCGCAGGTCGGTGACGAGGCCGGAGTGCCGGCTCTCGAGCAACCCCACCAGCGCCGCCCGAAGTTCCTCGATACTGCCCCAGCGATAGCTCACTCAATTCCCCCCGGTCCGTCCTCGTCGGCTGGCCTTGTTCAAACTCAGCCTCGTGGCAATCCGCAAATCGTCATTCGGTCGTGTCCTTCGTCCTACCCGTCATCGCGAGAAGGTCGATCTCGATCACCCCCGGTGATTCGTCGTCCGGATAGTTCGCGACGTAGTCGTATCTCGACTGCGTTTCGGCTGATCCCCACGGAAGCGTCCTCGGCGTCGCATAGTTGAAGTGGAGGGACTTTGAGCCCTCGACCCCGTAATGCAGGAATCTGGCGATCGACTGCGGGTCCGGATGGCCATGGATGATGCCATTGGTGGAGATCGCCATGTTGCGGCAGTCCAGGACTTCGATCAGAGGGCGCGACGTGTTCTTCCTGCTTCCGTGATGCGGGGCCTTTAACAGGTCGACTGCGTAGCGCCCACCCTCCGCGACAGCGAGAGGTCCAAGGCTACGGACGAGAACATCGGGATGCGCGTCGCCGGTCAACAGCACCCTCCTGCCGCTCCACTCCGCTACGAACGCGATGCTGGAGCCATTCGGCAACTCCGTGTCGGTTTCGCCATCTGCGATCAGATCTGCAATCACTATCGGGCTCGGAATCGGCGATTTCTCCTTTCGCGCCCCGCGCCGACCATTAGCGTCGCGTCTCGCTAGTTCCTCTTCCTGTTCCCTGAACTTGCGCAACTCATCCCATCGTGCCGCCAACGCCTCCAAGTTGGATGCATAGGGTGACAGGATCCGAATGCGGAGGCCCGCGATCTCGATGTTTCCCGGATCGGTCTCGACGGTGACGACGCCCGTCTCGAACTGGTCGTTCAGGGGCCATTCGAGCGCCTGCAACAGGCTGGAATAGTCGTCCCCCTGCTTCATGCTGCGACGTCCACCGCCTTTGATCTGACGGTATCCGTTGAACCAGACGGCCTTTGGCGCAATCGGTCGACGTTCGTCCCTAAGGTATGAGAGAGCGCCGCCGATGTGATCCCCGTCGATGTGCGTCAGGACGTACAGGTCGAGAGAGCCGCCGTCTTGCGCGATGAGATCCAGTCGATCTGAGAGTTCGGGATATGCGCCGGTGCGGCCACCGTCGATCACCATGTGATGCAGGTGTCCGACTTCACCCCATGAGACGATCATGCAGTCACCATCCGAGGCGGGAAGAAGCGATAGACGGAACGTGCTCATCAGCCAGCATCCTTTGAACCTCAACGAGGTTTTGGCGATCGACGTAGGCCATTTTGCGGCCATCAACTCGAACCTGGGCGGCAGAGATCGAGACCTTGCGACCGTTTCGCTTCTGGGCATGCCCGGTAGCGGATGGGGACGGGCAAACCCATCGCATGACGCGGAATCGTCTTCGCCGTTCATTCGCCTCGACCCAAACCGACCGAGGCGACCGCCCTATAGCCCTTCGGAACCGCCTGAAGGACGGGGGCCGGAAACCCACCGATCTCAGCTTTCGCGTGGCAGAGCACCGTCCCTGGTCTTGCGGATAGCGCCCGACAGGTCTTGTCCGCTGACGAAGGTATTCATGCTTCGACTAAACTCCGGTTTGATTTAAATCTTCCACTGCATCCGCGTTCGAGGGTGTTTCGGCATCCGGTGACGTGACAGCGGGATCGATGGGGATGATCTCGACGGTTTCGGCCGGTTTTGCCGCTGGGAGTCTGGCCTGCATCGCCGCGATGCGTTCGTCTGCTTCCGCCGCCGAAGCACCCGCTCCCGTCACAGCGCCAAGATACCGGGCGGCTGCGACCTCGCTCTGGAAGTAGGCTATCTCTCGGCTCATCGCGGCAATGTCGTCCTCCGGCACGGATTCGATCGCCTTGAGGTCCGCAGCCCCACAGACGTCGAGGCGTCGCCAGCTGAATGCTCGCGACAGCGCGTCGTAGCAGTTCTGGCTGTAGATCATCGCTCCCGACAGGCCCTCGGCAGAGACGGCCTTGCGCATGTTCGCGAAACCGATCGACGCGCTCACGGCGTTCAGGGCTTCTATGGGGGGCGGGGTCTGAGCGGCGACTGCTGAATTGAGCGTCTTTATCGTCGAATCGCGGACGGCCACATCGGCAGCGCTGGGCGTCGATGTGTTTGACGAGCACTTCGATATGTTGCCGATCAGGAAGAGTCCGCCGGCGATCGCAATCAGCCAGCCTACGCCAGTTCTCGACGACTTGGCCGACGCAGGCGTTGTTATCCCCGGCATGGCTGTTCCCCTTTTCCGGTGTCGAACATACCGGTCCTGCAGAAGTGCTCAACCGGCTTGTTCGCCTCGAAATCGATGTATCAGCGCTTGTGCCACTGTTGTGTCACGCGTAGCCTTCGGCACCTGCACTCTGGGAGAGGGTGCATTGCTTGGGGACTGATCACATCGAAGAGCTGCGGATAGGCGCCGCCGGTCCGTTCGAGGCGGCTTTACATTGGTTGATCGCGTTTCATCCTTCGATTGCGGCGGATGGTGCCGAAGACGGCGACATAGTGCTGCGATCTTCGCTGCTCAGCCGAAGTCAGATGGAGGACGCGTGGGCCTGTGCGCTTGCGAATGAGCGGCTTTTGGCAGGAAACGCCGAAGACCGTGAAGCCGTGCTTTCG
>Ga0308163_10004043_pt1 | contig 11936 bp, 10 predicted proteins | sample PhyTR1_FD_201037 | JGI IMG/M metagenome (GOLD analysis project Ga0308163, IMG submission 201037) | Phyllosphere microbial communities from UC Gill Tract Community Farm, Albany, California, United States - DLSLT.R1 | ecosystem: Host-associated > Plants > Phyllosphere > Unclassified | place: USA... | reverse complement strand
CGCAGCCGCTTCGTGCGCGAGGGCGACGAGAGCCAGGGCGAGGTGGGGCGCTGGTTCTATGTCGATGGCAAGCTGAGATGACGCCGCGCCGAGGACCGTCCCGGGGCGCCCTCGTCGGAGTCGTCGGCGTCTTCGGCGTCGTGGCCCTGGCGATCGGGCCCCTGGTCGCCGCCGCGCAGGGCGCACCGGCGGCCGCATCCACCGCCACCGCGACCCCCACCACCGCCACCGCTACCGCCGCTCCGGCGGCGCCGCCCGTGGCGGTCAGGCGACCGACCACGCCCGAGCTCGACGCCCGTGGCCAGGCCCTGAGCCGCGAGCGCGGCTGCACCGCCTGCCACGCGCCGGAGGGCAAGCGCGTCGGCCCCGGCTTCGCGCAGATCGCCGCGCGCTACCGCGCCGATCCGGAGGCCGACGAGCGCATCCCGCAGAAGATCCGCAACGGCAGCGTCGGCACGTGGGGGCGGATCATCATGCCCCGCCAGACGCAGGTGACGGAGGCGGAGGCCAAGCTGCTCGGGGCCTGGGTGCTGTCGCGGCCGGGCTCCTGAGCGAGGGCGTTCGCGGCGCTTGCGGCGGGCCGTCGACCATGGTCCGGACCGCGCCTTCCGGCTGAGATTCCTCTGCGGGTGGAGGCGCGCGATCCAAGGTCCGCGGAGCGTGCCGGAATGGATCGAAATCCTTGTCGCGACGCGACGCGTGGGAATTACCGAAATTCCCGGCGATTGCTGGCAATTCCTGGAAATTCCTGGCAATTGCTGCCGATTCCCCCATGTCCTGGCGCTCATTGGCGTCGCGTGGATATCCGCGTGCTCCGCCGGTCGGCCGGACACGACGCTCCTCATCGAATTGTTTTTTCCTTTCGAGGCATGGCGCGTCCTCGACGGCGCTGCTTCGCGCGATGGATCGCGCGCGTGAATCGCGCCGTGCCTCGGGTTCGATCCAACGTGGTCGCTCATTTCCCGCATGGCGGGCCCCACGCGTCGGAGCCGGCCAATGCAATTGCCGATGCCGATGCCGATGCCGGCGCCTCCGCCGGTGCCGGAGGCGTTCCCGGAACGCGGATCGCTCCTCGGCGGCGCCGATCCTCGTCCTGCCCGCCATGCCGTCCGTCGCAATGCGCTCCCGCCTCCGTGACGAAGCTTAAATTAAATAATTCTTCTTAGCTTTCATTTCGTTTTGATTTGACGAACTATTAGGTTTTATTTGATTTGCGAAATGTTGAAAATTAATAGGAATTCATCAGAAATAATTGGATTGGAAAGATTCTTTGATTTTCATGAATCTGTCATTTTCAAAAGACATGATCCCGGCCATTCCAGCCGAATCAAGTTTTCAATTCATGATGAATTCGAGATCCCGTCATTCCCCCGAGCGCGTTTCACGCGTCCAGATCGATTACGACGTCGAAATGTATGGCCGGCAGCACAGCGTCGAATTGCCATTCGTGATGGGCGTCATGGCCGATCTCAGCGGCCACGGCGCCGCTTTCCTGCCGCCGCTGGACGAGCGGCAATTGCTCGACATCGACGCCACCGATTTCGATCACCGCATGCACGAGATCGGCGCCCGGCTGAATCTGCGGATTCCGGATCATCTGACGGGCGAGGGTCTGCTGGACGTCGACCTGAGCTTCGGCCGCATCGACGATTTCCGTCCCGATGCCGTCGCCCGCCAGGTGCCGGCCCTGGCCCGGCTGCTGCGGGCCCGCGAGCAGCTGGCCCTGCTGCTGACCTACATGGACGGCAAGGCCGGCGCCGAGCAGTTGCTCAACCGGCTGATCCGCGACCGCGAGCTGCTGGCGGCCACCGCGGGCGACGAGCCCGACGCCGGGGAGCGGCCGATGGCGCTGGCTTCGGACCTGGAGGCCCGCGCATGAACGCCGGTCTCGCGACCGCCCGCCACGCGCCGGACGCGCTGGCGTCGAGCGTGCCGTTCCGCCAGCAGCTGGAGCAGGAATTCAGGCCGCGCAACGACGTCGCGCGCCGGCTGGTGCGCGACGGTGTGCGCACGCTCGCCCGGACGCTGCTGGGCTCGGCGACCCCGGCCGCCGAGCCCGAGGCGGGGCCCGAAGGCGATGCCGCGCAGGTCATCCGCGGCGCCATCGCGCGCCTGGACGGCGCGTTGTCGCGCCAGCTCAACGACATCATCCATCACCCCGAATTCCAGCGCCTCGAAGGCACCTGGCGCGGCCTGCACCACCTGGTCGCCGGCACCCAGACCTCGCGCCGCCTGAAGATCCGCGTGCTCGACGTCGCCAAGTCGGAACTGGCGCGCTCGCTGTCCGCCTACCGGGGCGAGAACTTCGACCAGAGCCCGCTGTTCAAGCGCATCTACGACGACGAATTCGGCCAGTTCGGCGGCGAGCCGTACGGCTGCCTGATCGGCGACTTCTCCTTCGATCACTCGATGGAGGACGTGACCCTGCTGCGCGGCATCGCCCGGGTCGCCGCCAGCGCCCACTGCCCCTTCGTCACGGCGGTCGGCCCGTCCATGATGCAGATGGAGAGCTGGTCCGAGCTGGGCAATCCGCGCGATCTGGCGAGCGTCCTGTCGACGCCGGAATTCGCCGCCTGGCAGGCGCTGCGCAGGTCGACCGACGCGCGCTACGTGGCCATGACCCTGCCGCGCTTCGCGGCGCGTCCGGCCTATGGCGCGGCCGGCGAGCGGCTGGAATCCTTCGCCTTCGAGGAGGACCTGTCGCGCGGCGCCCGGGACGTCGTCTGGAGCAACGCCGCCTATGCGATGGGCGTCAACATCAACCGCGCCTTCGCCACCTATGGCTGGTGCTCGCGCATCCGCGGGGTCGAGTCCGGGGGGCTGGTCGAGCACCTGCCGATGCTGCGGCTGCACGAGCGCGGCGGCGCGACGCGGCCGGGCATCCCGACGGAGATCGCGATCTCCGACCGGCGCGAGGCCGAGCTGTCGCGCGCCGGCTTCATGCCGCTGATCTACCGCAAGAACAGCAACGTGGCGGCGTTCATCGGCGCGCGCACCATCCACTGCCCGCCCGACTACGACGACGAGAGCGCCAACGAGAACGCGGAACTCTCGGCGCGGCTGCCCTACGTGTTCGCCGTCTCGCGCTTCGCCCACTACCTCAAGTGCATCGGCCGCGACAAGGTCGGCAGCTTCCAGTCGCGCGAGGCCATCCAGCGCTGGTTCAAGGCCTGGGTCATGCGCTACGTGGATGGCGATCCCTCGATCTCGTCGGAGGACGTGAAGGCGCGCCGGCCCCTGGCCGCGGCGGAGGTCACGGTCAGCGAGATCCCGGGCGAGCCCGGCCACTACCACACCACCTTCCACCTCCGGCCCCACTACCAGCTCGAGGGCCTGACCGTGTCGCTGCGGCTGGTCGGCCGGATGCCCCTGGCCCATGCCGATGCGGCCGGCGCCACCGGCACCGCGCTCGCGGCCGACTGATCCCCGCGCGCCGCGTCGCGCATCCGCTCCTCCTCGCACTCCCGCTTCCGTCCATTCACGGTCCACCCGGACCCCCTCATCGAGATACATCATGGCAAGAGTTGATTACTGGCTGCAGATCCACGGCGTCGAGGGCGAATCGCACGACGAGCGACTCGGCAACGACGCCATCCAGATCGACAGCTGGAACTGGGGCGAGCGCAACGCCGGCTCCTGGTCGGTGAACTCCGGCGGCGGCCGGGGCAAGGTCGAGATGCGCGACTTCCAGTTCTCGATGTGGTTCAACAAGGCCTCGCCCAAGTTGTTCGTGCTGTGCGCGACCGGCGAGCACATCCCGGAGGCCAAGCTGGTCTGTCGCAAGGCCGGTGGCGGGCAACAGGATTTCCTGACGATCCACTTCAAGCAGGTGCTGGTGTCGTCCTTCGAGACCCACGGGGGCGAGGAGGGCCACGTGCATCCCCTCAACACGATCGGCTTCAATTTCGAGTCGATCGAGATCGACTACCACGAGCAGAGCGCGGACGGCACGGTGGGCGCGACCATCAGCGCCGGCTACGACCTGAAGAAGAACCACAAGATCTGAGCCGGCCGCCGCGTTCCCGCACGTCATGGACCTGCCGCAGACCCCCGCGCCCGACCTCGTCATCGACCCCGCGCTCGACCGGGACCCGCGCTTCGGCCAACTGCAGATCGAGGCCAGCGAGCCGCTGCACGAGGACCCGCTGGCCGCCGTCCGCCCGCCGGCCGGCGCGCGCTCCCACTGGGACGGCATCGGGCGACAGGCCCGCGCGCTGATCGCGGTCCACCCGGACCTGCGACTGCACGTGCTGCTCTACCGGGTCGAACTCGCGCAGCGCGGCCTGCTGGCGGCGGCGCCGCTGCTCGGCGCCCTGGGCCGGCTGGCGGCGGTCGGGCCGGCCCCGGAGGCGGGCGACGACGCGACGCGCGATGCGGTGGCCGCGGCGCTGGGCTACTTCTTCAGCGAAACCCACCTGCGCGAACTCCAGGGCGCGCGCTTCGAGGTCGATGGGCCGACGCTGCGCGCGGTGCTGGAGCCGCAGGCCGCGCCGGTGCCCGAGCGTGGCCAGCCGCGCGCCACCGGCGGCGGTGCCGGCGGCGATGGCGAGGGTGGCGCCGAGAGGACCTCGCGCGCCGACCTGGCGGCCTGGCTGCTGCGCAACCGCGCCCTGCTGGGCCATCTCAAGGCCCAGCGCGAGGCGCTGCGCGCGCTGGCGCGCGGCCATGGCGACCGCGACGCGCTGCGGCCCCTGCTGCGCAAGGAGCGCGTCACGGCCTGGCTCGGCCGGCTGGAGAGCGCGCTGCTGGCGCTCGGGGCGGTGGCGCAGCCCGACCCGGCCCTGGGCCTGGTGGGCGCGCGCGGGCCCGACCGGCCGGCCCTGGCAGTCGAGGGCGGGCGCCCGGACGGCCCCGATGCCATCGCGACCATCGTCCTGGACCCCGAGCGGATGCGGCGGGTCGACGTCGTCGCGCTGCTGCAGATCGCCCAGCGCTGGTTCGCGCAGAACGAGCCGGGCAGCCCGGTGCCGTATTTCCTGGCGCGCGCGCTGGGGCTCATGAACGCCGATTTCCAGGAGATCGTCCGGGCCCTGCTGCCGGAATCCCTGGCGCAGTTCAACCGGCTCGCCGGGCTCGGGGACCGGCCATGACGCCGCTGCGCGACGCCGGGCACTGGCTGGGTCTGGGCGAGGCCGGCCGCGACGACCTGCCGCAACGCCTGTCGCGCGACATCGAGGAGCTGCTCAACCACCTGTGCCTGCGCGATGGCGCGCGGCAAGGCGCGGCCGGCGGCTCGGTGCTGGCCTGGGGCCTGCCCAGCTGCGCCGGCCGCACCGTGGACGAGGCCTTCCTGGGCGAGCTGGCCCGGGACGTCGGCACCGCGCTGCGGCATTTCGAGCCCCGGCTGGATCCGCGCTCGATCGACGTCACACCGCGCCCCGGCGCCCGGCACATGCGCAGCCGCTGCCGGCTGATCCTGCGCGCCCGGCCGGCCGGACCGGCGGCGGCCGAACTGGATTGGGAGATCCGGGTCGACGCCAACTTCGGCCGCGTCAGCGTCGCGCTGGCCGGCGAGCCGGTCCCGCGGACGCGCTGAGCCATGCATCAGGACCTGCTGGCGGCCTATGGCCGTGAACTGCACTGGCTGCGCGAGTCCGCGGCCGAGTTCGCGACCGCCCATCCCGGTCTGGCCACGCGCCTGGGCCTGCGCGCGGGCGAATCCGGCGAGCCGCACGTCGAGCGGCTGCTCGAAGGCGTGGCCTTCCTCACCGCCCGCACGGCCTGCCGCGTGGATGCGGAGTTCGAGCGCCTGGCGCAGGACCTGGCCCAGGCCGTCGCGCCGGATCTGCTGTGCCCGCTGCCATCGGGCAGCCTGGTCCAGTTCAGGCCCCTGCCGACGCTGCAGCCGCGCCTGCGCAGCGTGATCGCCCGCCACAGCGCGCTGCGCTACCAGCTGGACGACGGCCGCGACGTGCATTTCCGCACCGTGGCCGACGTCGAGTTGCGCCCGCTGACCCTGCAGGTGCTGCCGGCGCCCTCGCGCGCCGAGCTCGCGCGGGCGCTCGGCGGGGCCTCGGAGCTGGTGCATGCCCAGGCGGTGCGCGTGGCGCTGCGCACCGCGCCGGGCCGGCCGCTGCGCGAGGCGGTCGGCGCCTTCCTGGACCTGCACTGCTGCGGTCCGCAGGCCGGCTGGCTGTGGAATTTCCTCTCGCGGCCCGACCTGATGCTGCTGCTGGTGGAGCCGGGCGCGGCAACCGGCCCGGCACGGCGCCCGCAGGGTCCGGCCGGACTGCGACGCGTCGGCTGGGCCGACGACGAGGCCCTGCTGCCCAACGAATGCGCGTTGCCCAGCGCGGTGCGGCTGCTGCGCGAGGCCCTCCTGTGGCCGCAGCGCTTCCTGGCGCTGCGCCTGGATCGGCTGGCCGAGCGGCTGGCCGGCTGGCCCGGCGACGGCGTCGAGCTGTGGTGGCTGGCGCCGGAGCGCGGTCCCGCGCCGGCGCTGGGCGCCGAGGACCTGCGGCCGTTCTGCTGTCCGGTCGTCAGCCTCTCGCGCCGGCGCTGCGAGCCGATCATCCCGAGCCCGCTGCAGTCGGACCACGCCCTGCGCCTGCCGCCGACCGACGCGCCCGGCCACGCCATCGTCGCCGTCGACCAGGTCGACCTGCGCAGCGGACAGGGCCGGATCCGGCGCCTGCGGCCCCTGGCCGACCTGCCCGGCGGCGCGCCGATGCCCGATGGCGACGGGTGCTACGCCGTGCGCCGGCAGCCGCGCTGGCAGGCACCCGGCGCATCCGGGCAGGAGGCGTTCGACTGGCGCATCGCGCCATCGCTCGACGCGGCGCCGGACGGGGCGGCGGCCGGCGACATGCTGCGGGTCTCGGTCTGGACCAGCCAGCGCGTCGACGAACTGCAAGCCGACGACGCCGGCCGCTGGCGCCTCGACGAGGTCGCGGCCGTGCAGGGCGTGAGCGGCGTCGGGGCGCCGGTCGGCGCGCAGGCCCAGCCGCCGCTGGCGGCGGACCGGCTGCTGCGGGCATTGCACTGGCGCATCGACCGCCTGCGGTCGCTGCCGCCGGAGGCCCTGGCGCAGCGGCTGGAGGCCTGGCTGTCCATCTTCGGTCCGCCGCAGCGCCTGCCGGGGCTGCTCGGCGCGCGGCTGGAATCGCTCGTCCGGCGCCTGCCCGACGAGGCCGTCAACATCCATGTGCGTGGCTGGCGGTTGCGTCTGGAGGTCGACGCGCGCACCGCCGACGACCCCGCCGCGTGCCTGTGGCCGCAGCTGCTGGCCGCCGTGCTGCAGCGCCAGCTGGCGGGCTGCGCCTTCGTCGAATGCCGCTTCGAGCGGGCCGGCCGGGTCGTCCTCGAGGGGCAGGCATGGCCATGACGCGCGCCTTGCCCGCCGCCGCCGTGAATGCCTGGCTGCGCGGCCTGGAGGGGCGCACCGGCCGGCGCATCGGCGTCGGCGCGGTCGCCGACGCGGGCCTGCGGCTGCGCCAGCGGGCGAGCTTCGCGTCCGACCCGCGCGCCTTCTGGCGCGAGGCCACGGCGCGGGCGCCGGCCGAACTGGTCTGGGACGAGCACGGCCTGCTGGCGCCGAACGGGCCGATGCCCGACGGCCTGACCGAGTCGGTGCTGCACGCGGCCGATGGCGCCGCGGTGGCGGCCTTCCTCGACATGCTGGTCCAGCGCCTGGCCCAGCTGCACTACCGCGCCTGGGCCCAGCTGCGGCCCGAGTGCGAGGCCCGGCATGCCGACGACCGCTTCAGGCACCTGCTGGAGCTGCTGGCCGGCGGCGCGTTCGCGTCGCCGCACCTGGCCTCGTCGCCACCGCCGCCCGGGGCCCTGCCGGCGCTGGCGCGGCGCCTGTTCGAGGTCGATCTCGTCGTGCGGCGGCAGGCCGTGGCGTGGCAGCCCCAGCCGATGCCGATCGCCCTGGCGCGGGTCCGGCTCGGACGGCAGGGCATCGGACGTCGCGTGCCGCTCGACGGCGCCGCCCATGGCAACGCGTGGCTCGAGGTGCGGGCGCGCGACCTGGTCCAGTTCGAACGGCTGCGCACGCCGGGCGACGCCCTGGGGGAGGGCCTGCTGGCGCTGGCGCGCCAGTGCCTGGGCGCCCACGCGCGGATCCGGTTGCGCATCGCCGCGCCCAGGCCGCTGCCGCCGGCCCGGCTCGGCGACGCGGCGCTCGGCCGCTCGCGGCTCGCGCGGCGGGGCCGCGCTCCGGTGCTCGCGACCCCTCGATCGCCGACAACGCCGACAACGCCATGAGCAGACTCCAGGTGATCTTCGGCCTGCCCGGCGTGTTCGCGCCCGACGAGCGCGTGGTCGTGCATGCCGCCCGCGTGTCCGAGGCCCTCAACCGGATTCCGTGCGCCGACCTGGAGCTGCTGGTCGAGCCGGCGCTGGACGAGGCCCGGCTCGGGCTGGCGCGCTGGCCCGGCGCCCAGGGCGTGCTGCGGTGGACCTGCCGGTCCGATGACGGCGCCGCCGACCGGCAGCCCCAACTGTTCGCCGGCGTGGTGACCGAGCTGCGCATGCGGCTCGATGGCGCCGGGCGGGTGACCCACGTCGCGCTGCGACTGCATGCCTGGCCGGCCGCCGAGGGTGGTCGCAGCCACGCGCGGCGCCACCAGTTCTACGAAGGCCGCCACGGCCTCGAACTGGCCGAGGCCGTCTTCCGCGCCGCCGGTGGCGCCTTCGAGCGCTCGCCGGCCGCCGTCGGCGATCCGCGCCCCTACGAGGTCCAGTACGCGGAGTCCGACGAGGACTTCGTGCTGCGCGTGCTGGGCGAGGACCGCCTGGTCTGCGCCATCGCGCCCGACTGGCGCGGCGACGGCTTTCCGGCGCAGCCCGTCACCCTGCGCCTGGCGGTCCACGATGCGCTGCCGGACCTGCCGGCGCCCCCGGGCGGCGACGGCGTGCTGGCGCACCGGCCCCATCGGGCGGCGGCGCCGCGGGCATGGCATGGCATCCACGACCTGACGGCGCGCCTCGCGCGCGGTCCCTCCGAGGTGGCGCTGGCGGCCGTGGCGCCCGAGCAGCCGCAGATCGACCTCCGGGTCGCGGCGACCGTGGCGCACGAGGCGCATGCCTGGATCGAGGTCGCGGCGCGGGTGCCTGCGCGCACGCGGCAGCGCCTGGGCGCGCAGGCCGAGGCCATGCTGGCGGCGGCGCGCCGGCGCGAGCAGGGCTTCGAATCGGCACTGCCCTGGGCCCGCGCCGGCCATCGCTGCCGGCTCGAGGCCGGCGGCACCGTCCAGGCGGTGGCGCTGCTCGACTCGCAGCTGCGCTTCGAGCGCGACGCCGGCGGCGAGTGCGTGCTGTCGGCCCGGGCCACGGCGCTCGACGTGAACGGCAGCTGGCTGCCGCCGTGCCCGCCCCGGCCGGTGCTGCCCGGCCTGCTCCACGGCACCGTGCTCGACGCCGCCGCCGAGCCCGGTCCGGCCCGCCAGCATCGCGAGCCCGACACCCGGGTCCATGCCGATGCCCAGGGCCGCATCCGGGTGCGGATCGCCTGGCAGGCCCGCACGCGCAGCGACGACCATGGCGACAGCAGCATCTGGCTGCGCCTGATGACGCCCTGGGCCGGGCATGGCGCGGGCTTCCTGGCCCTGCCGCGCGCCGGCCAGGAGGTGCTGGTGGGCTTCGTCGACGGCGATGCCGCGCAGCCGGTGGTGCTGGGCGCGCTCTACGCGGCGGTGCCCGAAGGCGGTGCCACGCCGCCCTGGCCGACCGCCGACGGCGCGCACTGGGTGGGCATCGGCACGCGCTCGGACACCGGCCAGGCCCAGCACCTGCGGCTGTCGGGCGACACCCGGCGGCCCCGGGTCGAGCTGCATGGCGCCGCCGACCTCGACCTGCGCGGCGGATGCGACATCGACAGCCACGCCGGCCAGGACTGGTCGGCCACGGCGGCGCATTCGATGACGCTGGACGCCGGCCGCGACATCGGTCTCCAGGCCGGCGCCACGGCCCGCATCGATGCCGCCGGCGAGGTCGTCGTGCGCGCCGGCAGCGTCCGCATCGAATCCATGCATACCAGCCAGACCAGCGAGCAGGTCTGCTGGAAGGGCGCGAGGACCAGCTACACCGGCTACCTGCACTCCTTCAACGCGGCCCTCGCCAAGCACATGGTGGTGGGCTCGGAAGTGAAGCTCTCCGGCTCCACCAACCAGGTGCGCGGCGTGCAGTTCGACATCAATGGCGTGAAGTCGGAGATCACATTGCGCAAGGACGAATTCAAGCTGTACGAGGCCGACTGGGTCTGCGTCCTGATGAAGAAGCTTGGCTTCGAATCGCGCAAGGTCGGCGTCAAGACCGAGACCGCCGGCACGAAGGTCAGCGCGGCGGCGACCCGGCTGTCCACCAGCGCCTGCGACGTCAATGTCTCGGACCTCGTCGTCTACCTCTGAGGAGCCGCGAAGCCCATGGCCAGAACCTCGCTGCCCGGGTGCGCCGGCCTGATCACCCGGCCCTGGCAGGTGGGCGGACGGCGCCGGCTGGGCGCGGCGGTGACGGTGGCGTTCTCCCTCGTCGAGCCGCGCGAGCTGCGCGCCCAGGCCGAGCTGTGGCGCGCGATCGCGCCCTGGCTGCCGGCCATCGGAGCCCTGGACGCGGGCCTGCCCAAGGCCGGCGGGGAGTGGCTGCTGGCCGGGGCCAGCCATGCCCCGGGGGGCCGGCCGCTGGCCTGCTGGAGCGCCGCCGTCACGCTGGGCGACAGCCACAAGCGGCTGACGCTGCACGGACCGCGCGCCGCAGCGGCATCGGACGCGGATGGCGCCGCGATCCCCGCCGGCACGGCCGCGCCCAGCGTCCCGATGGCATGGGAGCGCACTTGGGGCGGGCCGCGGGTGGCCGAGAACGCCCTGGGCTGCGGCACCCGGGCCGCCGGGGGGTGGGTGGCGCCGCAGATCGAGCGGCCCGAGCGGCCCTGGCAGGGCCCCGACGCGCCCTGCGAACCCGCCGGCACCCTGCCACTGCCACCCGGCCATCCGCTGCGGGCGCGGGGCCAGGGCACCTTCGCGGTCGATCATCTGCAGACCGCGTTTCCCGGCCATCCGGCCGATGTCGATCCGCGCGGCTTCCGCGTCGCTCCGGCCGACCAGCGGATCGAGACCGCCTGGCGGGGCGACGAGGCCTACGAGCTGGCGCACTGGCATCCCGAGCGGCCACGCATCGCGTCGCGGCTGCCGGGACTGCGCGCCGCGCTGCACGTCGGTGGCGCGCGGGGCGACTTCGTCCCGGTGCCGTTGCGGCTGTCGACCGTCTGGTTCTTTCCCGAGGCGCTCCTGGGCGTGCTGGTGTTCCATGGCGACCTGGCGGTCGCACAGCTGGACGGCGCCGACATCCAGCGGCAGATCGTCGGACTCGAGGCCCTGGAGGCATCGCCCTGGTCCGCCGCCGACCATGCGGCGCTCTGGGAGGCGCGCACGGCGCGCACGCCGGCCGGCGCCCTGGCGGCGATGGACGATGGCGCGCTGATCCCCGCCGGCTTCGTCTCGCGCTTCGATGCGCTGGAACGCGGCCGGGCCGGCCATGGCGCTCGTTCACGCGACGCCGCATCGCTGGCGGCGACCTTCGATGCGGCCGAGCACCGGCTGGAGGCGCAGCTGGCGCGGTCGGCCCACCCGGGTATCCCGGCCGGCCACGACGAGGCGATCCGGCGCCGCATCCGGCGGCGCTTCGCCAGCGAGCGCCGGCCGCTGGGGGCGCTGCTGGCCGCCGACGATGACGGGCCCGCTGGCGCGCCGCCGGCGGCACCGACCGCCTGGGCGGCCGAAGCCCGGGAAGCGATGCGCGGTCGCCTGGAGACGCTGGCGCGCCAGATCGAGGACCCGGCCTGGCGCGGCGCGCTGGCGCACCAGCCCCGGCCGCGCGACGCCCTGCCGGCGCCGGCGCTGATGGGCGGGCTCGATGCGTTGCGGGAACTGCTGCGGCCCCAGGCAACGGGCGACGGCGCGGCCACAGCCGCAGCCACAGTCACAGCCACAGCCACA
>Ga0308163_10004042_pt1 | contig 11937 bp, 14 predicted proteins | sample PhyTR1_FD_201037 | JGI IMG/M metagenome (GOLD analysis project Ga0308163, IMG submission 201037) | Phyllosphere microbial communities from UC Gill Tract Community Farm, Albany, California, United States - DLSLT.R1 | ecosystem: Host-associated > Plants > Phyllosphere > Unclassified | place: USA... | reverse complement strand
ATTATCAGCAGTTTGGTGATTTTGTAAAAATAATAATAAAAATCTTATTTTGAAAACGGTGATAATTCTTGTAATATTTTATATACTAAATGAGTAGGAAGCCCCATAATTGTATAAAAACTTCCGTTTATTTTTTTGATTTTTGCCATTCCAAGCCATTCTTGTATTCCGTACGCCCCTGCTTTGTCGAATGGTTTATATTTTTTAATATAAAAATCAATTTCCTCATCTGAAATTTCATCAAATTCTACATCGGCAACATCAGTCTGTGTGATGCTTTTATCTAAAGTTTTAATGGTAATTCCGGTATACACCTGATGAGTTTTTCCTGATAATGACTGAAGCATCTTTTTTGCCTCGGTTTCATCTTTTGGTTTCCCAAGAAACTGATTTTCATTTGCAACGACCGTATCTGCGGTCAACAAAACTTCATTATTTTGAATGTTTCCGAATGCATTTGCTTTTAATTCAGATAAATAAGCTGCAGCGTCTTCTATTTTTATATGGTCTGGTAAAATTTCTTCACAATCAATTTTAACGACCTCAAAATTAAAACCTAAACTTGAAAGTAATTCTTTCCTTCTCGGAGATTGTGATGCTAAAAGTATTTTCATCAGTATTTTATAAATAATAAACGATTAATGGTAAATGATATTTTATTTAATGAGAAAATATATTTGATTATAAGTCTTTTATCTATTTTCTCTCATCTTCTTATACGGATTGCGTATTATCATCATGCCATTTTCCCTGAACTTTCATCACCTGCTCAATGACATCACGCACTGCTCCGCTTCCGCCTTTTATTTGAGAAATATAATCTGCAATTTCTTTTATTTCGGGAACGGCGTTTTCAGGACAAGCTGCAATTGCAGAATTCTGCATGATATGAATGTCTGGAATGTCATCCCCCATCGTTAGAATTTCTTCATTTTTAAGATTATATTTAGCCTTAAAGTCTTCAAAATCTACCATTTTGTCATGAGACTTTGCATAGTAATCCTGAATGCCCAAATAACTGATTCTGTGTCTTACCATTTCATCGTTTCCGCCTGTAATAACGCCTATCAGATAATCATTTTTTAACGCTTTTACAACAGCATATCCATCCAGAACATTCATCACACGGCTCATGTTTCCTCCTGGCATAAGATAAACGCTTCCGTCAGTAAACACGCCATCTACATCAAATACAAATGCTTTTATATCTTTTAATTTCTCTTTATAACTCATACATTTTTTTAATAGAATGATTCATTGTTTTATAAATTTCGAGACTTTCATCTTTTAATAACCGCTCATGCAATTCCAAAATTCTCTTATCGTTTCTCACGGCAGGTCCTGTTTGTGCAGATTTGGGCTCTATTTCAGAAATTTTCTGAACGGTTTCGTTAATCAGTGGCAAAAAATAATCAAAAGGAATTTCCTGTGCATCCGAAATTTCTTTAGCTCTTGCAAAAAGATGATTCACAAAATTGCAGGCAAAAACTGCAGTCAGATGAATATATTTTCTTTTTTCATGAGTACTTTCCATTACATTGTCTGAAATTTTTGAAGCTAAATCAGTTAAAATTCTTTGATCTTCTTCATTTTCTGTTTCAATAAAAAACGGAATTTTTTTATAATCTAAATTTTTAGTTTTAGAAAAAGTCTGCAAAGGGTAAAAGCTTGATTTTCTGTACTCTCCTATCAAAATTTCTTTAGGAAGAGATCCTGAAGTATGAGCAACCAAACAATCTTTTTTGGCAATAATTTTAGACACATCTTCTATAGAATTATCACTTACACAAATAATATATAAATCTGCGTCTTGCAGGTTTTCAGTTGAATAAGAAATATTTAATTCTGAAGAAATTTTCTGAAGTTCTTTTTCGTTTCTACCAAAGATCTGGTCTATAGAAATACCATTTTGAATGGAGGCTTTTGCCAAATGATAGGCAACATTCCCGGAGCCGATAATGACTGTTTGCATAAAACAAAGATAAGAGTTTTTAGTTTTGAAAAGAAAGCTGAAAAAAGTGAATATTTTCGAATAATATTTATTGCTATAAATTTTAAAAGTTAATATATTGGACTAAAAATTGAATAAGTAATTTAACTTTTAGATATTTTTGTAATCCAAAACAATGAAAGCATCTTATGAAGATTAAAGACGCAGAGATTATTGCGCTGATGCAAAACCCACGAACGCTTGAGAAAGGTCTTCGGGTGTTGATGGATGCTTATCAGAGTAGATTATATTGGCATATCAGACGAATTATTGTAGATGGAGACCTTGCTCAGGACACTTTGCAGGAGACATTTATAAAAGCATATCAGAATTTTCATCAGTTCAAAAATGACAGTCAGTTATATACCTGGCTGTATAGAATTGCAACGAATGAAGCATTACAGCAAATCAATAAGCTGAAGCGAATGCAGAAAACAGATGAAGATCCTGAATATTATATGCAGAATCTGATTGCCGATAATACACACAGTGATGCTGAAGAAATCCAAATCTTTTTGCAACGAGCCATACAAAGCCTGCCCGAAAAGCAGAAACTAGTATTTATGATGCGGTATTATGATGATTTGCCTTACGAAGAAATATCAAAAATTGTTGATATGTCGGTAGGAACATTAAAAACAAATTATCATTATGCCAAACAGAAAATAGAAGAATATATCAAAGAGAATTACGAGAGATAATTTTTGAGAACCAACGACATGAAAGATTTTGATCTAGAAAAATTAGAACGCAAAAACATTTATAAAATGCCTGACAATATGTTTGAAAGCATTCAGGATAAAGTGTTGAGCCAAGTGAAAGATTTTGATCTAGAAAAACTGGAACGCAAAAACATTTACAAAGTTCCTGAAAAGATGTTTGAAAACATTCAGGACAGAGTGTGGAGTGAAATAAAAGCGGATAAGAAAACTCCGATTTTCAAATTAAATTGGGGATATGCAGCAGCAGCGTCTTTGGCTCTGATTTTCGGAGCGACATTTGTATATCAATCAAATTCAGATTCTTCAGTAAACGGAGATCCGGTGACTGGTTATGCAGATAACAGAACATCTCCTAAAAAAGAAAGTGAATTGGCCTACGAAACTTTAGCTTCAGATTTAACTTCAGTAGAAAATACTAATCAAAGAACTGAAAGACAGGTTGATATAAAGCCTATAGTTTCGCAGGTTGTTAATAAAAACTCAGAAAAACAAAACAAAAAAGCAGTAAAAACTGCTAATGAAGTACATATGAATGAATATTTAGAGTCGCTTCCCAATTCGGAAATAGCAGAATTGGCAAACAATTCTAGTCAGGATGTTTATTTAGACTTATATAATTAGAAGAAAGATGAAAAAAATATTATTTACACTTTTTGTTATCTCAAGTTTTGGGCTGAATGCACAAATCAAAGAGTATGATTGGAAGAAAATGAATCCCGATCAGAGAAAAGAAGTAATAAACAATCTTTCTCCAGATGAAAGAAAAGCACTTCTTACACAATTCAGAAATAATATGGTTGTCGATATGCTTGACGTTGCACCACAAGATAAAGCAGAATTTACTGCGATGTACAACGAATATTTAGACAATCAGAAAAAGATAAAAAGTCAGTTCGATTCAAATTTTGATCCCGAAAAACTTTCTGAAGACGAAGCAAAAGTAAAGCTTCAGCAGAGTTTTGATGTAGGGCAAAAATTATTCGACAACAGAAAAAAGTATGCTGAGAAGATGCAGACTGTGATTCCTTGTCAAAAAGTCTTGAAGCTTTTTCAGTCTGAGGGAATGATGAGAGATAAGATGAATGAAAGAAAACCTCACGGCGGAAAAAAGAATACTTCAGAATCGAAGCAAACTCCATAATAGTTTATTTTTTTAATGTTGGACGACTCTTGCAATTTATTGCAAGGGTCGTTTAATTTTAAATTGGTTAATATTAATTTAGAATTGAAATCTTATTTATAATTTTGAAAAAAACTTAATGATGATCAAAACTTTTTTTCTCTTACTATTTTCAGTCGTGATTTCTGCACAGAAAATACAGTTGGTACCGCTTACCCAAAATATAAAAGATAAGAGTAAATCTGCGAAATCGTTAACCATTATTGATGACCGGGAAGATCCAAAAATAGGATCAGTCTCTCATCAAAATGTACCATTTGAAATTCAGTTTAAAGATAATCAAATGGAAAACGCTGTTCAGGAATGGTTTTTATCAGATAATAAAAAATTAGGAAATACCGATTTTATACTGCTCATTGAAACTCTGAAAGCTTACGACGAACCTACTGAAAAATCTACGTTAGGAAAGCTTGATGTTAAGTTGTCCAGTTTCGTTAAGAAAGGCGATAAATATTATTTCGTGAGCAGACTTTCCGACAAATTTTCTTTTCAGCCTAAATATGATGTGCATATTCCAAAACTTACGGCCAATAAACTGAGTTTTGTTTTAAGTAAAATTATTAATGAAACCTATTCTAATCCGACGATAGATGTTGCTTTAAATGAAAATGAACTGAAAAATTATGAAGAAATAATTTTAAAACAGATAAAATCATTAAATATTGAAACTCTTTCTGAAGGTGTTTACCCTGATTTTATATCTTTTTTAAAGCAGGAACCCAGCAAAGAATATGCTGTAAATAAAAATAAGAAAGGAACTGCAATAGGATTTATTAATGCTAAAAACTGGCCTGTTGTGGAAAGACTTTTCGGATATGTTGAAAACGGAACTGCATTTCGTTTAACTCCGGTTGGTTTTCTTGAAATGAAAAAAGATGAAAAGGGCTTTTTTGTAATCTCTTCCAAAAACGCATTATCAACGCAGGTAAGTGAAGGTATGATTGCCGGAAGTCTTATTGGAGGAGTTGTGGGTGGAGCAGTTGCTGGTGCAATTGATTCAAAAGACTCTCAATCTTCGAAGATGCAAAAAATCTATATAGATTCTTTAACAGGAGCGTATATTCTTGATTAAATATTGTTGTTTCAGGTTATTTGAGATTTTACAATAACTTTCTTTCGAAAACAGCCTTATAAAATTAATTTTCTCCCTGTAAAATTAAGAATGATAAATTTCCTTCAAATTGTTATCTTTGCAAATTACATAGTTCTTAAATGAAAAACATACGAAATTTTTGCATAATCGCCCATATTGACCACGGTAAATCTACTTTGGCAGACCGTCTTTTGGAGTATACCAACACAGTGACTCAAAGAGAATTACAATCTCAGACGCTTGATGATATGGATTTGGAGAAAGAACGTGGGATTACGATAAAATCTCACGCCATCCAGATGGATTATGAGCTTAATGGCGAAAAATATATCTTAAACCTTATTGATACTCCGGGACACGTAGATTTTTCTTACGAAGTTTCCCGTTCGATTGCAGCTTGTGAAGGTGCGCTTCTTATTGTAGATGCAGCGCAAAGTATTCAGGCACAAACGATTAGTAATTTATATCTGGCTCTAGAAAATGATTTGGAAATTATTCCGATTCTAAATAAAATAGATCTTCCATCTGCGAATCCTGAAGAAGTTACTGACGAAATTATGGGGCTGATCGGTTGTAAATATGAAGATGTTCTTCGTGTTTCGGGAAAAACAGGTGAAGGTGTACACGATTTGCTTGAACAGATTGTTGCAAGAATTCCTGCTCCCGTTGGGGACCCAAATGCACCGCTTCAGGCATTGATCTTTGATTCAGTCTACAATCCTTTCAGAGGAATTGAAGCTTATTTCAAAGTAGTCAACGGAAGTATTTCTAAAAACGAGAAAATTAAATTTTTTGCTACAGGAAAAGAATACGGGGCAGATGAAGTTGGAACTTTGAAACTAAAACAGCTTCCGAAGAAAACAATCGAATGTGGTGATGTAGGCTATATTATTTCCGGAATTAAAGATGCGCGTGAAGTAAAAGTTGGTGATACGATTACCTCTTTTGTGAATCCTGCTGAAGCTCCGATTGACGGTTTTGAAGAAGTAAAACCAATGGTTTTTGCCGGAATTTATCCTATCGAGTCTGAAGATTTTGAAGAATTGAGATTCTCATTGGAGAAATTAAGACTAAATGATGCTTCTTTGGTTTTCGAGCCTGAAAGTTCAGCAGCGCTTGGTTTTGGTTTCCGATGCGGATTCTTGGGAATGCTTCACATGGAGATTGTTCAGGAACGTTTGGAAAGAGAATTTGATATGAACGTCATTACGACAGTTCCCAACGTTTCTTATCACGGATATTCTAAAAAAGATCCTGAAACTACAATTTTAATCAACAACCCGTCTGAAATGATTGATCCCAATCTTTTAGATAGAGTAGAAGAGCCTTATATTAAAGCTTCTATCATTACAAAATCTGATTTCGTTGGAGCTGTAATGACGTTGTGTATTGAGAAAAGAGGTGAAATTGTGAACCAAAGTTATTTGACTGCTGACAGAGTAGAATTGACTTTCAATATGCCTTTGGCAGAGGTTGTTTTCGACTTCTATGATCGTCTGAAATCTATTTCTAAAGGTTATGCATCTTTCGATTACTCACCAATCGGAATGCGTTCTTCTAAGCTTGTAAAAATGGATATCCTGATCAACGGAGATATGGTAGATGCTTTATCTTCATTAATTCACGATTCGAATGCTTATTACATCGGTAAAAAAATGTGTGAGAAATTGCGCGAACTAATTCCGAGACAACAGTTTGATATTGCTGTTCAGGCCGCTTTAGGAGCGAAAGTTATTGCAAGAGAAACCATTAAAGCTTTAAGAAAAGACGTTACCGCAAAATGTTACGGTGGAGATATTTCAAGAAAAAGAAAGCTTCTTGAAAAACAGAAAGAAGGTAAAAAGAAGATGAAGCAAATTGGTAGAGTAGAAGTTCCGCAATCAGCATTTATGGCTGTTTTGAAGCTGAATGACTAGGAAGTTAAAAGAGCCAAGTAAAAAGATAAAAGTGAAATCCGCAGAAATTTTCTGCGGATTTTTTTATTCATGATGGTTAACAAAAAACGGGTTAAATTTTATTTTTTCGTATATTTTATTTCCATTGTTTTGTACTCTTTGCCTGTTTTAGAATCAGGACCATACATTTCTAATGTTTGATGAGTGTCGTCTACAAAAGTATATACTTCTCTCATATTGCAGTCTTTTCCGGGTCTGGTAGGGTCTGTCATTTTTCCCTTAAATTCAATAGATTTTTTGGATGCATCCCAATCGCCTTCCATATTCATCACTCCGGTTCCCATATTGTCAATCCAAGTGCTTACAAATTTCTTTTTAGCATTGTCATACCCTGTAATGCTCATTCCTTCAAAAGGCATTCCCATAAAATTTCCTTTGTGTTCACTACTTTGATAGCGCCCGTCAAAAATCATTTTATTGGTCGTTGTCGATTTGCTTAACATGGGTTTTCCGCCGTCTTCCATCCACATTGTATTTTCTCCGGACCAGACTCCGTCAGATTTTGCCAGCATTTTTTGCATATCTCCTGGTGTGGCAAATTCCATCCATGCTTTGTTTGCGGTTGCAGAATCTACCGGTTTCCATTCTTCATTGGCGATAGAATCTTTTCCGTCAGAGGTTTTTACATCAATTTTTGCTTTATCACAAGCGATAAACAGAAGCGCAGCGCAGGTTGCGAAGAATAAATTTTTCATAATTGTTTAGTTTTAAGTTGTTTATAAATTTAATGAAAAATAGAATTCAAAAATAAATTATTTTAATCTTGACATTCAGATTTCTAATTGCTACTTTTGTGTACTCATAACGCAAATTAAATTATGGATTCTTCAAAAAAGTTACAGGATATCAAAGTTGCTGTCGATGCCGTTATTTTCGGATATTTTGATAAAAAAGATCTTCAGATTCTTTTAATTAAAAGAAATATTGAACCATTCAAAGGAGGTTGGGCTTTACCTGGAGGTTTAGTTTTAGATGATGAAAATCTGGATGATGCTGTAAAAAGAGAATTGCAGGAAGAAGCTGGCATAAAGCCCGATTTTTTGGAACAACTCTATACATTTGGAAACGTAGGTCGTGATCCGAGAAATAGAGTAGTTTCGGTAGCTTATTTGGGCTTGGTCAATCCTTCTTATCACGAATTGTTTGCAGATTCTGATGCGGAAGACGCGCAATGGTTCAGTGTGAATCAACTTCCTAAATTGGCTTTTGATCATCATACTATTATTGATATTGCGTTAAAAAGACTTCGTACGAAAATACAATATCAGCCGATTGGTTTTAATCTTCTTAATGAAGAATTTGTGTTTTCTGAACTCGAAAATCTTTACAAAACCATTATAGGACAGGAAATCGACCGCCGAAATTTCAGAAAAAAAATCATGAGCTACGGACTTCTCAATGAAACCTCCCAATTTAAAAAAGAAGGCAGCGGCAGACCCGGGAAATTATTCACTTTCAATCAGGAAAAGTATAAAGAGCTTGAAGAACAGGGTTTTTATTTTGAAATTAAATAGTTTTCTTAATACAAATTTCACTAATCTTTTTGCATGAATTTCTAACAATATATTACTTCTCCAATGTCATTCAGAATGAAGCGAAGCGGAATGAAGAATCTATAAATTAGGGTTGAGATTTTTCCTGCGTCAGAATGACAAAATGAGCGAATAAACTACTTCTTTAATTCTTTTTCCAATCGAAAATCATCAATCAATATTCAAATCTGAACCATTTGTTAAAAATATTTGACTAGTAAATATTTAATCGTAATAAATTTTTAGTACTGTTAATCAGTTACTTATTTTAATTAGTGTAGAATAAACACAAATAAATTTGGCTAATAAAATCATATTGTTTTACATTTGTGTAACAATAACGCAATTGGTACTTTGTTTAAAAATTAAATATAAATTTTTGTATACTTTTAAATTAGTGTAATATCAACACAAATAAAATATAAAAACATGGAAGAAGACTTAAAACCCAGATTTATCGAATCATTACAAAGAAATAATGAACAGATAAGAGAAGATCGAGCCCGAACAATCGGAGAAGATTCGGAGTTGATATACAGACGCCGAGTTGAAGACATTGAACTGAAAATAAAAAGACTGGAACGCGAACAGGAAGGTCTTATCGACATCAGTCCGCTAGACAAAAACAGTTTGACATTTGTCGATTTTCAACCGGAAGCATTCGTTCAGAAAGACATAGAATTATCATTATTAATCAGAAATTTAAATATTCAACTGGAAGTTTCTACAAAAAGATTTGAGTATTTATTTGGTAAAAAATTTTAGTTATGGGAAGTACAAGATACGACATCGACGCTCGTTATGACAGAGCAAGAAAAGAAGGTTATGCATCAAAATCTGCCAGTGAAATTTTCACTCAGAATGCAAAAAGAATGGCACACGAATCAATGAATCCTAAAAATATTTCTTTCAGAGAATCAAGAGATTCTGCGGTTCATCCGAATTCTGTTCCTATTATTTTAGGGCTTGATGTAACGGGAAGTATGGGACATATTCCTCATGAATTAATTAAAGAAGGTCTTCCAAAATTAATGGGCGGAATTATCCAGGGCGGAGTTCCCGATCCCGCACTTTTATTTTTAGGAATCGGAGACCATGAATGTGACGGTTATCCTTTACAGGTCGGTCAGTTTGAATCAGGCGATGAAGAATTGGATATGTGGCTGACAAGAACTTATATTGAATCAGGCGGTGGAGGAAATGCAGGTGAAAGTTATTTACTGGCTTGGTATTTTGCCGCTTTTCACACCAGAACCGATGCTTTTGAAAAGAGAAATCAGAAAGGATTATTGTTCACGGTAGGGGACGAACCTTGCCTGAAAACACTTCCTGCATCTGCGATCAGAGAAATTATGGGAACCGGACAACAGAGTTTTAAACATACAGAGTTGTTGGAAGAAGCTAAAAAAAGATATGAAGTTTTCCACATCAGCGTTTTGCATTCCGGACAGGCAGAAGATGCAGATAAAGGATGGAAAGATTTGTTGGGGCAAAACTGTTTGTCTATTGAAGATTACAGAGATGTTCCGAAGGTAATTAAAGATGTAGTTTGCAGTAAATTTAAAGAAGGCTTTAGTAAAACTAAAGATTTAGGTGGTTTTAATAATATTCAAATGTATTAAAAAATGAAAACAGCACAAATAATTATAGGCTTAGGTTTTGGTGATGAAGGAAAAGGAATCACCACCGATTTTCTGGCTCAGCAAAATCCTGAGTCAGTAGTTATTAGGTTTTCTGGCGGTCAACAGGCGGCGCATACGGTGATGATTGATAATAAAAAACACATTCATTCAAGTTTTGCAAGTGGAGCGTTGCGGGGTTTGCCTTCTTATTTTACCGAGCACTGTACGATTCATCCGACTTTTTTATTCAATGAAAGAAAAGAATTGATCAAGAAAAACGGAAATATTGAACTGCATATTCATCCTTTAGCAAAAGTAACCACGCCTTTTGATGTTTTAAGCAATAGAAAAAATGTCAAAAACTTAGAACATGGAACGTGCGGAAAAGGCGTTGGAGCAACGATGAAAAGAAATGAAAGCCCGTTTAAGTTATTTGCGATTGATTTAATCGCGCCAAAATCAATGTTAATTGAAAAATTAAAAGGAATTGCCAATTATTACGGTTTTGAAGAAGGAGAGGAAATTCAAAATGCTTTACAGGATTTTTTAAATGCCGTTGATAAAATTGATTGGAAAATTGAAGGTTACAATTATCTGAATTCGTTTAACAATCTTATTTTTGAAGGCAGTCAAGGGATTTTATTGGATATGGATCACGGAGTTTTCCCGAACGTAACATTTGCCAATACCACCTCAAAAAATGCGTATGAAGTTTGTAAATTGTTAAAGATTGAAAATATAGAAATGTTTTACGTCACAAGATCTTATTCAACACGTCACGGAAGCGGTTGGATGAGTAATGAAAGGGAGTTAGCTTTAAAAAACAATGAAGAGGAAACCTGTATTTTTAATGAATATCAAAAGGATTTACGTTTTGGGAATTTGGATTATGATTTACTAAATTATGCTTTGAAATTGGATGAAGCTTATGTTTTTGCGAATAAGAAAAATCTGGTGATAACTTGCCTAGATCAAATGGATGAGGAATTTAAAATAGAAAATCTTGATGTGAAATTTGATGCTGTTTATGGATCTTATTCTCCGTATTCAAAGGATTTTAAAAGAATTAATTAAAAATATTAAAAAAACAACGATGAAAAAAATATATGTATCTGGAAATGGGAATGTATCTTGGGAAAACTTTCATCAATTTTATGTTGAACCATTAAAAAAACTAAACCTTTCCGAATGTGAATTTATTATCGGAGATTTTTCAGGAACGGACACTTTAATGATGGAATTTTTAAAGGATAAATCTGAAAACGTAACGATTCTTCATGTCGGAAGAAGACCAAGATATTTTGCCAATACGTTTAAAACAAAAGCTGAAAAATGGAAAATTAAAGGAGGCTTTATTTCTGATTCAGAAAGAGACAATTATGCAATTTCAAACTGCACTCATTTTCTAGCGTTTGATTTTAATTCAGATGAAAGAAGAAAAAGCGGAACAACAAAGAATATTGAAAAGTGTTTGAAGTTGGATAAAATTAAAATTTAAAAACAAAATGAAAACGATAACACTTTACAGACCTGTCGGAGAAAAGGAAATGGTTTTAATTTTAGAAAGCAATTTCAAAAAGTTTCCGCCAAGATTAGAATGGCAACCGATTTTCTATCCCGTTTTAGATGAAGATTACGCCTCCGAAATTGCAGAAAAATGGAATACCAGAGATGAAGCAGGAAACTATCTCGGCTTTGTAACCAAATTTGAAGTGTTGGAAGAAGAAATTAATAAATATCCTGCACAAAATGTCGGAGCCAGAAATCATAATGAATTGTGGGTTCCATCAGAAAAATTAGAAACATTCAATCATGCGATCGTTGGAAATATTGAAGTGATAAA
>Ga0308163_10004033_pt1 | contig 11950 bp, 12 predicted proteins | sample PhyTR1_FD_201037 | JGI IMG/M metagenome (GOLD analysis project Ga0308163, IMG submission 201037) | Phyllosphere microbial communities from UC Gill Tract Community Farm, Albany, California, United States - DLSLT.R1 | ecosystem: Host-associated > Plants > Phyllosphere > Unclassified | place: USA... | reverse complement strand
CGACGTGGCCGGCCGGATCGGCCAGCTGTTCGGGCCCGAGACGGTGGTGGTGACGATGCAGAACGGCATACCGTTCTGGTATTTCCACCGCCATGGCGGCGAGTACGAGGGGCGCAGCGTACACAGCGTCGATGCGGACGGCACGCTGGCGCGCCTGATCCCGCCGGAGCGGATCCTGGGTTGCGTGGTCTATCCGGCCGCCGAGCTGACCGCGCCGGGCGTGATCCGCCACATCGAGGGCAGCCGCTTCCCGCTGGGCGAACTCGATGGCGGCAGCAGCGAACGGATCGCCAGGGTATCGGCCTGCTTCGAGCAGGCTGGATTCAAGTCGCCGGTGCTGGAAGACATCCGCGCCGAGATCTGGCTGAAACTATGGGGAAACCTGTCGTTCAACCCGATCAGCGCGCTGGCCCATTCGACCCTGGTGGACATTTGCCAGCACCCGCTCGCGCGCGACCTGGCGGCGGACATGATGCGCGAAGCGGAGAGCGTGGCGGCCAAGCTCGGCATTTCCTTCCGCGTCACCCTGGACCGGCGCATCGCGGGGGCCGAGAAGATCGGCAAGCACAAGACCTCGATGCTGCAGGACGTGGAAGCGGGCCGCGAGCCGGAAATCGATGCGCTGGTGGGATCGGTGATCGAACTGGCGCGCATGACCGGCACGCCCACGCCCCATATCGATTCGGCCTATGCGCTGGTGAAGCTGCTGGAGCAGACCATGGCCGAGGCGCGCAGCGGCGTGCGCATACAGAAGCCGGTGGCGGCTTGAGTCTCAGCCTGAAATAGCGAATGCACCGGCGGACGTGAGCCCGGCGGTGCATTCGCGATCATGCCGCGCTGCGGCGGTACTACGGGAATTACATGCCCCAGGTGTGGGCGCCGTCGTCGCGGTTGGCCGCGCTCAGCTTGTCGCGCAGGTTCAGCTGGAACAGGGCGGCGATCAGTGCCGAGAGCGAGAAAGAAGAACCGTTGCCTTGCGTTGCAGTGTTAGTGAAGCCGTTCATTTTGCTGCTCCTTTAAAGGTCAAGATGTTGTATGCCCTTGATTGTAAAGGAGGTGCATCGCTCGTCCAATTGAAGCACATGATAGGTGACATTCACAGCGAGAATATCTGGCTATGAAAAACCGCCCAAAAAAGAGGCAAAAAAATCTTGTGCCGCGTCGTCCGGAACGTTGTTTTCAGATCTTGCCCTGGTGTTTCAGCCGGCTCAGGGTTTCCGGAGACAGGTTCAGGTAGGCCGCCAGTTCTTTCTTGGGCAGGCGCTCGAACAGTTCGGGATGCTTGCGCATGAAGCGGTGCACGCGGCCCGGGGCGTCGAGCAGGTGCAGGGTGATGGTGTGGCCCATGATGCTGCTCATCAGGTTCATGACTTCGAACTCGAAGGCCTGCTTGACGCTGCTGTGGCTTTGCAGGAAGTCGACCCAATGCGTCAGCGGCATGCTGGCCACGCGCGCCTTGGTGACGCAGACGATGCTGTAGGGCGTGGGGGTTTTCAGGCGCCAGGCGGCATAGCTGGTTTCGATGTCGCGCTCGGCCGAGAAGCGCAGGATCATTTCCTTCGCCTCGTGGTTGGTGACCTGGCGCTTGAGGATGCCGTCGAGGACGAAGTACTGCTCCATCTCGTACACACCCTGGTTCAGCAGCAGCGCGCCTTTCTGGTGATTGACGACCGTGAGGTAGGGTTCGAGGGCGGCCATTTCGCTGTCGCGCAATTCCTTGAGCACGACGTTCTGTCGCAATTGCACGCGAATGATGTTTCGTTCCGGATGATTGGCAATCAGCGTCATGGCTACCGGGGAATTTTCAGGAGTACGGACATCATGTGTCGAAAATTGACCTTAGTCAATGATCCAAATCACAGCGCCTGGCTATGATGAATTCAGGGCGAAACGGCTGGCAAGCACGCCTGGACCGACAACGAGGACAGCTCGAAGCGCCGTATTGCGGCAGGCCACTCGAGCGCCATAACCGGAGACAAGCATGACATACAATGTATCGGTAGAAGTCACCGACGGCTTCCACCTCGTGATCGATGCGCTCAAGCATAACGACATCGACACGATCTTTGGCCTGGTCGGGATCCCGATCACCGACCTTGCCCGCCTGGCGCAGGCGGAAGGCATGCGCTTCATCGGCTTCCGCCATGAGCAGAACGCGGGCAACGCCGCGGCCATCGCGGGCTATATGACCCAGAAGCCGGGCATCTGCCTGACGGTGTCCGCGCCGGGCTTCCTGAACGGCCTGACGGCACTGGCCAACGCCACCACCAACTGCTTCCCGATGATCCTGATCTCGGGTTCCAGCGAGCGCGAGATCGTCGACCTGCAGCAGGGCGACTACGAAGAGATGGACCAGCTGAACGTCGCCAAGCCCTTCGCCAAGGCGGCCTACCGCATCAACAAGGCCGAGGACATCGGCATCGGCGTGGCGCGCGCCATCCGCGCCGCCGTCTCGGGCCGCCCGGGCGGCGTCTACCTCGACCTGCCGGCGCAGCTGCTGGCCCAGACCCTCGAAGTCGCCCACGCCAAGCGTTCGCTGGTGAAGGTGGTCGACGCCGCGCCGCGCCAGCTGCCGGCGCCCGAATCGGTCACGCGCGCGCTGGACCTGCTGAAAGGCGCGAAGAAGCCGCTGATCCTGCTCGGCAAGGGCGCCGCCTATGCCCAGGCCGACGAGGACATCCGCGCCCTGGTCGAACGCAGCGGCATCCCCTACCTGCCGATGTCGATGGCCAAGGGCCTGCTGCCGGACACCCACCCGCAGTCGGCGTCCGCAGCGCGTTCCTATGTGCTGGCCGAAGCCGACGTGGTGCTGCTGATCGGCGCCCGCCTGAACTGGCTGCTGGCGCATGGCAAGGGCAAGACCTGGGGCAAGCCGAAGCAGTTCGTGCAGGTCGACATCGCACCGACCGAGATCGACAGCAACGTGGCGATCGCCGCGCCGCTGATCGGCGACATCGGCTCCTGCGTCGGCGCGCTGCTGCAGGGCCTGGACCAGGCCGGCCTGGCCCAGCCCGAAGCCGAATGGCTGGACGCCATCGCCGAGCGCAAGACCCAGAACCAGGCCAAGATGGCGGCCCTGCTGGAGCGCGAAGCGGCGCCGATGAATTTCCACGGCGCGCTGCGCGCGATCCGCGACGTCCTCAAGGCGCACCCGGACATCAACCTGGTCAACGAAGGCGCCAACACGCTCGACTATGCGCGCAGCATCATCGACCAGTACCAGCCGCGCAAGCGTTTCGACTCCGGCACCTGGGGCATCATGGGCATCGGCATGGGCTTCGCCGTCGGCGCGGCCGTCGTCAGCGGCAAGCCGGTGGTGGCGATCGAGGGCGACAGCGCCTTCGGCTTCTCCGGCATGGAGCTCGAGACCATCTGCCGCTACGATCTTCCGGTCACCACCATCATCTTCAACAACAACGGCGTGTACAAGGGCACCGACGTCAACCCGACCGGCGGCAAGGATGTCGCGCCGACGGTGTTCGTCAAGAACGCCCGCTACGACAAGATGATCGAAGCCTTCGGCGGCATCGGCTACCACGCCACCACGCCGGAAGAACTGACGCGCGCGCTGCAGGAAGCGATTGCCGCCGGCAAACCGGCCCTGATCAACGCCGTCATCGACGAGACCGCCGGCACCGAGAGCGGCCGCCTCACCAACCTGAATCCACAAAGCGCAGCCAAGAAGTAATTCCGACCACATCGTCATGCCCGATACCGGCGCCATGAGCGCCGGTACGCAGGACCTGCACGTTCGAAGACATCGACAAGGAGATCCGCATCATGAGCAAACCGCTGGAAGGCATCAAGATCATCGACTTCACCCACGTCCAGGCCGGTCCGGCCTGCACCCAACTGATGGCCTGGTACGGCGCCGACGTGATCAAGGTCGAGCGGCCCGGTTCCGGTGACGTCACCCGTTCGCAGCTGCGCGACATCCCGGGCGTCGACGCGCTCTACTTCACCATGTTGAACAGCAACAAGCGCTCGCTGACGCTGGATACCAAGACCCAGGCCGGCAAGGAAATCCTGACCAAGCTGATCAAGGAATCCGACGTGCTGGTGGAGAACTTCGGTCCCGGCGCGCTGGACCGCATGGGCTTTACCTGGGAACACATCAAGGAACTGAATCCGGGCATGATCGTGGCCTCCGTGAAAGGCTTCAGCGACGGCCACCACTACGAAGACCTGAAAGTGTACGAGAACGTGGCGCAGTGCGCCGGCGGCGCCGCCTCGACCACCGGCTTCGACGACGGTCCGCCGACCGTGTCCGCCGCCGCCCTGGGCGACAGCAATACCGGCATGCACCTGGCGATCGGCATCCTGACCGCGCTGCGCGCACGCGACAAATCGGGCAAGGGCCAGAAGGTGGCCGTGTCGATGCAGGACAGCGTGCTGAACCTGTGCCGCGTGAAGCTGCGCGACCAGCAGCGCCTGGACCGCGTGGGCTACCTGGAAGAGTATCCGCAATACCCGCACGGCAGCTTCTCGGACGTGGTGCCGCGCGGCGGCAACGCCGGCGGCGGCGGCCAGCCGGGCTGGGTGCTGAAGTGCAAGGGCTGGGAGACCGACCCGAACGCCTACATCTATTTCACCATCCAGGGCCATGCCTGGGCGCCGATCTGCCGTGCGATCGGCAAGGAAGAATGGATCGAGGATCCGGGCTACATGACCGCGCAAGCGCGCCAGGACAAGATCTTCGCCATCTTCGGTACCATCGAGGAATGGCTGAAGGACAAGACCAAGTTCGAGGCGGTCGATATCCTGCGCAAGTTCGACATCCCGTGCTCGCCGGTGCTGACCATGAAGGAACTGGCCAACGATCCTTCGCTGCGCGCCAGCGGCACCATCGTCGAAGTCGACCACAAGGAACGCGGCAAGTACCTGACGGTGGGCAGCCCGATCAAGTTCTCGGACATGCAGCCGGAGATCACCGGTTCGCCGCTGCTGGGCGAGCACACCGACGAAGTGCTGGAGCAACTGGGCTACAACCAGCAGCAGATCAAGACCCTGCGCGAAGAGCGCGTGGTCTGATGCCGGTTCCGGCCTGAAGCGATGCGCGCCCGCGGCTGCCGGCGCGCATTTTTCATTCCAAGGAGGAAGAACCATGGAGATGCAGCTCGATTTTGAACAACTGGCCGAGGCGGTGGGCGACGGCCTGGTGGTCTGCGACGCCGCCGGCGCCATCGTGTACTGGAACGCCGCGGCCACGCGGATCTTCGGTTTCAGCCGCGACGACGCGCTCGGCCAGTCGCTCGACCTGATCATCCCGCAGCGCCAGCAGCAGCGCCACTGGGACGGCTATCACAAGACCATGGCCACCGGCGAGACGCGCTACGGCAGCGACGTGCTGCGCGTGCCGGCCCTGCACAAGGAAGGCAAGCCGCTGTCGATCGCCTTCACGGTGGCGCTGCTGCACAGTGCAGACGGCAAGGTCTCGGCGATCGCGGCGGTGGTGCGCGACGATACCGTGCGCTGGGGCGAGGAGCGGGCGCTGAAGGCACGGCTGCGCGAGCTGGAGGCGACGGTGCGCTAGGCTTGTCCTGCTGCCGGTAAGTCGCCCCTGCTGCCGGTACGCCCCCCTGCTGCCGGTACGTCGCCCCTGCGGCCGGTACGTCCCCTCTGCTGCCAGTACGTCCCCTCTGCTGCCAGTACGTCGCCCCTGCGAAGGCAGGGGTCCAAGTTTCTAGCCCGCCCTCATGCGCCCAAATCAGGCCCCTAGGCGCGTGCCGGCCCGCAGGTGTATCCGCTATAGTGCTGCCAACGAGATATCACCCGGCAGCCACATGACCCAACACCGCAGCGACAACGATTCCGACACCAACCTGGGCGAGGACGACGCCTTCCTCGAACACGAACTGAAGCTGGCCGCGCGCGGCGTCGAGCTGGTCAAGATGGAAGGCCGCGTGTTCCTGCGCTTTTCCGGCGCGGTGCGCGTCGACGGCCTGCATGTCGACTACCGCCTGGTGCCCGCGCGCGGCGTGCTGGCCAAGCCGAGCAAGTGGCGCAAGATGGACCTGGGCGCGCGCCGCGACCTGATCGAGGAACGCGCCACCCGCGACGCCGTCGACGACCTGAACCAGGAAGTCGAGGAATTCGTGCGCGACGTCGCCGACCGCTGCGAGGACGCCGGCTTCGACCCGATGCTGTTCCTGCACGTGCTGGAAGAGCTGGAAACTTCCGAGCCGGCCGAATATGTGTTCGGACGCATCCTGCAGCGCCTGGAGCACGCCGCCGAACGCGAGGCCGAGGAGCGCCACGCCGCGCGCACCAAGGAAAGCATCAACCTGGCCGAATACCCGGCCTCGTTCGAGACCGCCAGCCGGATGGCGCGCCGCTTCGTCGCGCTGCTGGGGCCGACCAACTCGGGCAAGACCCACAAGGCGATGGAAGCGCTGGCGCAAGCCGCCAGCGGCGTCTACCTGGCGCCGCTGCGCCTGCTGGCGCTGGAAAACTACGAACGCCTGCAGGGTGTGGTGCGCGAGGACGGCGAACCGCTGGCGGTCAGCCTGGTCACCGGCGAAGAACGCCGCCTGGCCGAGAACGCCACCCACGTGGCCAGCACGGTCGAGATGCTCGACACCAGGAACCGCGTGGAAGTGGCCGTGATCGACGAGATCCAGATGCTGGCCGACCGCGACCGCGGCGCCGCCTGGACGGCGGCCGTCTGCGGCGCGCCGGCCTCGACGGTGTACCTGGTCGGCGCCCCGGAAGCGCGGCGCGCGATCGAGGCATTGGCCGAGCGCCTCGAATGTCCGCTCGAAGTCCACGTCCTGAAACGCAAGGCGCCGCTGACGATGGAGCCGACGGCGGTGCGCAAGATCCGCAACCTCAAGCGCGGCGACGCCGTCATCGCCTTCTCGCGCCGTAACGTGCTGATGTGGCGCGACATGATCACCGAGATGGGCCTGACGGTCGCCACCGTCTACGGCAACCTGTCGCCCGAAGTGCGCCGTGCCCAGGCCGAGCGCTTCCGCGAGGGCCAGGCCGACATCGTGGTCGGCACCGATGCGATCGCCATGGGCCTGAACATGCCGATCCAGCGCATCGTGATGACCACCGCCGTCAAGTACAACGGCGTCGAGGAAGAGGAAATCTCGGCCGCGCTGGCCAAGCAGATCGCCGGCCGCGCCGGCCGCTACGGCGTGCACGAGGAAGGTTTCGTTGCCGGCTACGACGACGATACCCACGAAGTCATCCGCTCGCTGATGAAGGAAAAGATCCCGCCCGTGAAAGCCAGCGGCTTCGCGGTGGCCCCATCGATCGAGCAATTGCACCGGATTTCCGCAGTGACCAACGAGACTTCGCTCGTCAAGCTGCTGAAACGCTTCGTGCACAATATCGACGTGCCGGACGGCTTTTTCTATCCGAAGATTACCGAGGAACAGAACGAGCGCGCCGAATGGCTCGATACCCTCGAGCTGAGCGTGGCCGAGAAGTTCACGATGTCGCTGGTGCCGATCTCGACCCGGGTGCCGACGCTGGAAAGCGCCTGGTCACACTGGGCGCAATCGCTTGCCAAACGCAAGATCTGCAAGCTCCAGCCCCTGCCGCAAGAATTGTTCTGGCAAAACCTGCAGGAAGTCGAGGACACCTGCCGCATGTACTCGGCCTATGCCTGGCTCGCCTACCGCATGCCGGAATTCTTCCCCAGCATCGAGGAAGCCCAGCAACTGGCGCGTGAAGCCTCCGAGCGCGTCGATTCCCTGCTGCAGCAGCAGAACACGGCGGCGCGCAAGCGCCAGTCGAAAAAGGAACGCGGGCGCTGGTAAGCCGGCATTAGTGGTCCTTGGCGTCGTGCTGGCCCTTGGTCTCGGCCTCGATCACGCCCGGGATGCGCCGCACCCGTTCGATCAGCACCCCGAATTCCTTCTCGGACATGCGCGACAGGGCCAGCAGGACGTCGTCGGTATTGCCCGATTCCGCGTTCTGCTGGACGATGAAGGTGCTGATGCGGCTGGTGAGCGGACCGAGTTCGCGTTCCAGCACGTGCAGGGTCAGGCGTCCGCGCTCGGCCGAGATCAGCAGTTCGCGGCGCTGGCGCGTGGCGAAATACTTGCGCTCCAGCGGCTTGATGCCGGCCAGGATGAACAGGATGATGACGGTGGCCGCGCCCGCCGCGATATATAAACCGCCGCCCACCGCCAGGCCGATCGCCGCCACCGTCCACAGGCTGGCGGCCGTGGTCAGGCCGCGCACCATCTCGCCGCGCAGCAGGATCGAGCCGGCGCCCAGGAAGCCGATGCCGGACACCACCTGCGCCGCCACGCGCGAGGGGTCGAGCGAGATGTGTTCGTGGCCGAGCACGTCCATGAATCCATAGGCGGAGACGATCATGAACAGGCAGGCGCCGACGGACACCAGCATATGGGTGCGCAGGCCGGCCGCCCAGGACAGCCGTTCGCGTTCGAAGCCGATGGCGCCGCCGAGCAGGGCCGCAAGCCCGAGCCGGGCGATGAATTCCAGCTGAGGAAGCATTGCTATTTCCCTAGTGAATCAGGCGGACCATCTTATCACCGGGGCTGGTTTCCTGCGAAGCGTGTCCGCTAAGGCAGGCAGTGCGAGGCGATGCCCATGCCGCCGGAACCCGCGATCGGAATGTCCGAAGGCGGATAGCCGTTGCCGAGCACCATGGCATGGCTACCCTCGTAACGCAGGACCAATTGATCGCCGGAATACTCGGGCAAGCCATGCGGCACGTAGATGGCGAAGCGGATGTCGAGCTTCGGATGGTAGCCATGGCGGAACACCTGGTTCGGTATGCCTTCCTGGATTTCGGCGGCGATCGCCGCGGCCAGCGCCGGGGTGTCGCGCGCCGTGTTCAGGTCGGTCGTGCCGTCCAGGCGCAGGGAATAGGGCCGCAGCGGACCGTAGCGCTGCTCGCCGGCCTGTACCCGCAGGCGTTCGACGTCGAAGTAAAAACTGGGAATCGCGGCGCCGCTCGCATCCACGCTGCACAGCACGAACACCGCCCAGAAGCCCTGCGATTCCAGCGGCTGCACGTAATGGGCCGGCGCATCGCGCTGGCGCAGCGGCACGGGCGTCGAGAAATCGATGCGGTGGACGTTGGCCACGTGCTGGTAGTGCAGCACCGCGGTATGGCGCAGGCCGGTATCGACGCTGCTGCAGCCCGCCGCCAGAAGCAGGCAGGCAGGCACGAAGGCACGAGGGATCAGCTTGCACATCACAAGCTCCTTTGCCGATAGGGGTGGGAGAGCGTCAGCGAGCGCGTCAAGCTTGGGCCGATCAGGCGGGCGAGGCTTGCGGGAACTCAGGGGTGTGCGGGAACCACAAGGATGACGGGGTGAATCAGGTGGTACTCAAGGATTTTTTCAGCAATGCATGCAACTGCCCAAAATCCGGCTCCCCCAGATAACGCTTGAGGATCTTCCCATCCTTGCCGATCACAAAGGTGGTCGGGGTCATGGCGACGTCGCCGAACTGCTTGGCAAGGTCGCCGCCGGAGTCGAGTGCGACCTTGAAGGGCAGCTTGCGCGTCTCGGCATAGTTCAGGACATAGTTCGGCGGATCGTAGCTCATGGCGACCGCGACGAATTCCAGGCCTTGTCCCTTGAACTTGTTATACGTTTCGACCATCTGCGGCATTTCCTTCACGCAGGTGGTGCAGGACGTCGCCCAGAAATTCACCATCACGACCTTGCCGCGCAAGTCCTGCGAGCTGATCTTCTGGCCGTCGATGCTGATGAAGGTTACGTCGGGGGCGTGCTGCTGGCTGCTGAAGGTGGCGAAGCCGATGCCGGCGATCGCCAGCACGGCCGCGGCGATGGCGGCCGGTTTGATCCAGGATTTGGGGGCAGGCGAGCTCATGATCTCAACGCATCCTTATTGACGACGGAACATTATAGGTCCGTCGTCCATTTCTTGCCGGCCTGGCCTCAGGGATTGCCCTGCGGCTGGACTTGCGCCTGTTGCGGTTGCATCGTGCGCAGGTCTTCTTCGCTGATGTACTCGAAGATTTTTACGACGCGCATCACACCCGATACGCCCTTGGCGACGTCGGCGGCGATATTGCCTTCGCGCTGAGTCACCAGGCCCATCAGGTAGACATTGCCGCGCTCGGTCACGACCTTGAACGAGGTGGCCGACACGGTTTTCTTGTCCGCCAGGCTGATCTTGACCTTGCTGGTGATCAGGGCATCGCTCGAGCGCGAGGTATAGCTCGACGGGCCGGCGATTTCCAACTCGTTGATCACGTTCTCGACGTTCGAGATGCTGCGCACGTGGTTTTCCACCGCGCGCTTCATCGCCTCGTCCCTTACCTCGCCGGTCAGCAGCACCTTGCGGTTGTAGCTGTTGACGTTGACATGGCCGAGGTCACCGGTAATGTTGCCCATCGTGGTTTCGGCCTTCACCGAGATCGACTTGTCCTCGGTCTGCGCGCCCAGCGTGCGGCGGTCGGCGGTTGCGACGGCGCCACTCACGGCGGCACCGGCGACGACTGCGATGCAGCCTTGCAGGGACGACAACAAAGCCACGCACAGCACGGCCTTGGACAGCGGACGCAGCAGCGATCCGGTTTTAATTTGCATCTTCTTCTCCGAACAGGGCGACGTCGAGGCCGTCGCACATACTATGGATCGCCACCAGGTGTACTTCCTGGATGCGCGCGGTACGCGCGTGCGGCACGTTGATATGGACGTCGGCATCGGTCAGCATCCGGGCCAGCTTGCCGCCATCCTTGCCGGTCAGCGCGACGACGCGCATCTCGCGCTCGAGTGCGGCTTCGACCGCCGCCACGACGTTGCCGGAATTGCCGGACGTCGAAATCGCCAGCAGGATGTCGCCGGCCTGGCCGAAGGCCTGCACCTGCTTGCTGAAGATCTCGTTGAAGCTGTAGTCGTTGCCGACCGCCGTGATGATCGAGGTGTCGGTGGTCAGGGAGATTGCCGGCAGCGGGAAGCGCTCGCGCTCGAAGCGGCCGACCAGTTCGGCGGCGAAGTGCTGGGCGTCGCCGGCCGAGCCGCCGTTGCCGCAGGCGAGGATCTTGTTGCCGTTGGAAAGCGCATTGAACATCAGTTCAATGGCTTGGGAAATCGGTTGTGCGAGGATCGGCGCGGCCTTCAGTTTCAGTTCGGCGCTTTCCTGGAAGTGGGCGAGGATGCGTTGAGTATTCATGGTCGAAGATTATAGTGCAGTGGCAATGCCGGGCGAGCAAGCGCGGCAAAAAATGCTTACATATCCGGCGTTCCGGCGCGATCCCGCCAGCGTCGATGACAGGCTGTCAAGCCATGTCCTCGATGGCATTCCTTATCCATTCGACATGTTCGCCATCGATCGCGACCACGTCGATGCGGCAGGGCGGGGTTCGGTGGAGGCCTTGCAGGTAGAACTGGGAGGCGCGCAGGATGCGGCGGATCTTGGCGGGGCCGATGCTGGCGGCGGCACTCACTTGCGCACCGGCGGCGCGCTGGCGCACTTCGACGAAGACCAGGGTGGCGCCGTCGCGCATGATGAGATCGATCTCACCGAGCTTGCATCTGAAATTTGCTTCGATAATGACGAGGCCGTGGCGCTCAAGATACGCCTGCGCCATATTTTCCCACTGACGACCCTGTTCCTGCTTGTGCGACAGGCGGGTCGGCCACATCTCAGCCTCCGCTGTCGGCGGCCTGGAAATCGCCGTCGCGGTAGATGGCCGGGCTTTCGAGCCGCTGCAGCCTGGCGCGCGAGGCGTCGCCGCCGGTGCTGAGGCGGCCGGTGACGCCGTCGATGGCGAGCGGTGCGCCCGGGCGCAGGGCCACTTCGCGGGCGATCCGGAAGGCGTCGATGCCGAGCGCGTACAGGCGGCTCATGTACAGCGGCTGGGTGGTTTCGTCCAGGCGCGGATAGACCATCACGGCGGCCGCGTTTGGACGCACCAGCCAGGGAATGTCGACCAGGCGCATGCCGTCCAGCTCCATCATGCCGGTGCCGGGGGTGCGGCCCGGGTTGA
>Ga0308163_10004032_pt1 | contig 11951 bp, 11 predicted proteins | sample PhyTR1_FD_201037 | JGI IMG/M metagenome (GOLD analysis project Ga0308163, IMG submission 201037) | Phyllosphere microbial communities from UC Gill Tract Community Farm, Albany, California, United States - DLSLT.R1 | ecosystem: Host-associated > Plants > Phyllosphere > Unclassified | place: USA... | reverse complement strand
GAGCCGCACGACTACATGGCTGAACTGTTCGACGCCTTCGCGCGCGTCAACACCATCCTGCTGGACCTGAACCGCGACATCTGGAGCTACGTCTCGCTGGGCTACTTCAAGCAGAAACTGAAAGCCGGCGAAATCGGTTCGTCGACCATGCCGCACAAGGTCAACCCGATTGACTTCGAAAACTCGGAAGGCAACCTGGGCCTGGCCAACGCCGTGCTGAAGCATCTGTCGGAAAAGCTGCCAGTGTCGCGCCTGCAACGCGACCTGACCGACTCGACCGTGCTGCGCAATATCGGCGTCGGCCTTGGCTACACGCTGCTGGCCTACGACAGCTGCCTGCGCGGCCTGAACAAGCTGGAAGTCAATCCGGCCCGCCTGGAAGCCGATCTGGACGCCAACTGGGAAGTGCTGGCCGAGCCGGTACAGACCGTGATGCGCCGCTATGGCATCGAAAATCCGTACGAGCAGCTGAAAGAGCTGACGCGCGGCAAGGGCATCTCCAAGGTGGCACTGCAGGAATTCATCAACGGCCTGGCCGTGCCGCAGGAAGCCAAGGATTTGATGCTGGCCATGACCCCGGCCAACTACATCGGTATCGCTGCAACTCTGGCAAAAGCCATCTGATGTAAATAAGCAATCTACCGTACACTAGCCCCGGCGACGCCTGCGTCCCGGGGCTTTTTTTCGCCCGGCAAGCACAGATCGGATTTTTTTGGTATATTTAGTCCTAACACGTACTATTTCTCCGGAGCTGCTTTATGCCACGCTATACCAAAACCGCAATGCTGCTGCACTGGCTGGTCGCCTTGCTCATCATCGCTACCTTCTTCCTCGGCCTGTCGATGGTCGCGATTCCCGGTTTCTCGCCGACCAAGCTGAAATATTTTTCCTGGCACAAATGGATGGGCGTCACGGTGCTGATGCTGGCCGTGCTGCGCGTGCTGTGGCGCGTCACCCACCGGCCGCCAGCCAAGCTGGTCTCGATTCCGGACTGGCAGCACAGCATCGCCGAAGGCATGCACTACCTGCTCTACCTGCTGATCTTCGCCGTGCCGCTGTCCGGCTACCTGTACTCGTATGCTGCTGGCGTGCCGGTGGTCTATCTGGGCATCTGGCAGATGCCGACGCCGTTCGCGCCAGATCCTGAACTTAAGGCAACTTTAAAAACCGTGCATTATGTTTTGACCATGACGATGGCTGCAGCAGTTGTCGCACACGCCCTGGCCGCACTGAAGCATCACTTTATCGACCGCGACGTCACGCTGAAACGCATGCTGCCGCTGTAATCTCACCCACTGGAGCCTGAACCATGAACACCATTAAAAAAATCGCCCTTGTGTCCCTGCTGGGTGTGGCCGTTGCCGCCAGCGCCGCCGCCTTGAAAACCGACCCGGCCAAGAGCACCGTTACCGCCACCTTCAAGCAAATGAACGTGCCGATTGACGCCAAGTTCAAGAAATTCACCGCCAACATCGACTACGATGCCGCCAAGCCGGATGCCGCCAAGGCCAGCGTGGAAGTCGAGACCGGCAGCATGGACCTGGGCGATGCCGACTACAATAAGGAAGTCGCCAAGAAAGAATGGTTCAACGCCGCGCAATTCCCGAAAGCCACCTTCATCTCGTCGTCGATCAAGCCAGCCGGCGCCGGCAAGCTGACCGTTACCGGCAAGCTCACCATCAAAGGCAAGACCACCGACGTCACCTTCCCGCTGACCGTCAAGACCGAAGGCAAGACGCAAGTGTTTGACGGCGCCGTGCCGATCAAGCGCCTGGCCTACAACATCGGCGAAGGCGAATGGAAAGACACCAGCATGGTCGCCGACGACGTGACCATCAAGTTCCACGTAGTAGCGCAATAAAAACCACCACCACAAGGGAGACCCCGGAAGATGAAAGCACAGATCCTGATCGCCACGCTGCTGGCCGCCTCGGCCACGTCCGCCATGGCCGCGACCTATAACCTCGACCCGACGCACACGTTCCCGAGCTTCGAGGCCGACCACATGGGCCTGTCGGTATGGCGCGGCAAGTTCAACAAGACCAGCGGCACGGTCAACCTGGATCGCACGGCCAAAACCGGCTCCCTGGAAGTCAAGATCGAAGCCGACTCGATCGACTTCGGCCTGGACGCGATGAACAAGCACGCCAAGGACGACGTCATGTTCAACGTCGCCAAGTTCCCGACCATTGTCTACACCAGCAAGTCGTTCAAGTTTGACGGCGACAAGCTGGTGGGCGTGGAAGGCGAGCTGACGCTGCTGGGCGTGACCAAGCCGGTCGCGCTGAAAATCGACAAGTTCAAATGCATCATGCATCCGCGCTACAAGAAAGAAGTCTGCGGCGCCGATGCCACGGCTGAATTCAAGCGCAGCGACTTCGGCCTCAACTACGGCCTGCCGAACTTCTCCCCGGAAGTCAAACTCGCGATCCAGATCGAAGCCATCAAAGCCGACTAAGCTCTGTCCCAATCGGGGTCAATGTCCGAATGTCGGCACTGACCCCGGTTTTTTTTGTTGCTATACTGCTGGCAGCCGTTCAACCACAGTAGAAGAGACAATGAAAACATCACTGATCGCGCTCGCCATCCTGAGCACCGCAGCCCATGCCGATGAAGGCATGTGGATGCCACAACAGCTGCCACAAGTAGCTAAGCAATTGAAGGCCGCCGGCCTGAAGCTGGATCCCGCCGCACTGACCAAACTGACCGAGTTCCCGATGGGCGCTATCGTTAGCCTGGGCGGTTGCTCGGCGTCGTTCGTGTCGCCGCAAGGCCTGGTTGCGACCAACCACCATTGCGTGTACGGCAGCGTGGCCCATAATTCGACGCCGGAACGCGATTTGCTGGCCAACGGTTTCCTGGCCCATAACCTGGGCGAGGAATTGCCGGCCGCACCCGGCAGCCGCATCTTCGTGACCAAGGCCGTGACCGACGTGAGCAAGCAGGTGATTACGCCGGCTGTCGCCAAGCTGAACGGTAAGGCGCGCAGCGATGCGATCGAGAAGAACCAGAAAACCATCCAGGCCGATTGCGAAAAAGACGCCGGCCACCGTTGCACCGTGTCGTCCTACTACGGCGGCCTGGAGTTCTACCTGATCAAGCAACTGGAAATCCGCGACGTGCGCCTGGTGCACGCGCCGCCAGAAGGCGTCGGCAAGTTCGGCGGCGATACCGATAACTGGATGTGGCCGCGCCACACCGGCGATTACGGTTTCTACCGCGCCTACGTCAGCAAGGACGGCAAGGCGGCCGACTTCAGCAAGGATAACGTGCCTTACGTGCCGCAGCACTTCCTGAAACTGGCCAAGGAAGGCAGCAAGGAAGGCGATTTCATCATGGTGCTGGGCTATCCGGGCCGTACCAACCGCCATCGCCTGCCGTCGGAAGTGGCATTCACCTTCGATTACAACTACCCTGCCTTCGTCAAGCAGTCGGCGGAAAACCTGGCCATCATCGCCGAGACCACCAAGGACAACAAGGACACCGCGCTGAAATACGCGTCGCAGGTGGCCAGCATCAATAACTACTACAAGAACCGCCAGGGCATGCTGGATTCCTACGCCGGCAGCGATATGCTGCAGCGTAAAACCGCCGAGCATGAAGCACTCAAGCAGTGGATCAACGCCGACGCCAAACGCAAGGCCGAGTACGCCGGCGATATCGAGCTGGTGGAAAAGCTGATCGCCCAGCGCGATGCCGAAGTGAAGCGCGATTACTATCTGTATTCCGCCAAGCCGCGCCTGCTGAACACCGCGCGCACGCTGTATCGCCTGGCCAACGAAAACACCAAGCCGGATGCCGAGCGCAAATCGGGCTACCAGGTGCGGGACGTGCCGCGCATCAAATCGAGTGTCGACGCGCTGGTGCGCAATTACGACGAGAAGGTCGACAAGGCACTGGTGCTGAACAGCCTGAGCAAGTACGCCGCCCAGCCTGCCGCACAACGCAACGCAGCGTTTGACGCGGTCGCCGGCATCAAGGATGGCATGAGCAAGGCCGACCTGCAGGCCGCGCTGGACAAGCTATACGCCGGCAGCAAGCTGGGCGACGCCGCCGAGCGCAAGGCCTGGCTGGAACGCAAGCCGGAAGACTTCAAGTCCAGCAACGATGCCTTCATCAAGGCGGCCGTGGCGCTGTACGAATCGGACATGAAATCGGAAGCCGAGGAAGAGGAACTGGGCGGCAAGCTGCAACAGGCCTACGCCAACTACATGAAGGCCAAGATCGCCTACATGCACAGCAAGGGCCAGGCAGTCTATCCGGACGCCAATAGCACGCTGCGTGTGACCTTCGGCAAGATCGCCGGCCGTACGCCGGGCTCCGATGGCACCAACTGGAAGGCCTTCACCACGGTCGAAGGCGTGGCCGCCAAAGCCACCGGCAAGGGCGAATTCAATGCCCCGGCCGCGCAGCTGAAAGCGATCAAGGACAAGGACTTCGGCAAGTACGTCGATCCTCAGCTGAAGTCGGTGCCGGTAGCTTACCTGGCCACGCTGGACATTACCGGCGGCAACTCCGGTTCGGCCGCGCTGAACAGCAAGGGCGAATGGATCGGCCTGGCGTTTGACGGCACGCTCGATTCCATCATCTCCGACTGGGACTTCAACAAGGCCATGACCCGTGACATCCAGGTCGACCTGCGCTACATCCTGTGGAATATGAAACACGTCGACCACGCCGACAACCTGCTGAAAGAGATGAACGCTGAATAAGCAGCATTAAGCGCTAAGCGCATCAGTCCAGAAACCACGCCCCGGCAACGCGGCGTGGTTTTTTTACAGCCTGGAGGGAACGCCTGATGCATTGGCGTACCGGCGTAAGCAGGCATCAGCTCCCGCGCGAGTCTGACTTTTTGCATAGCGTGCCTTTGGCGGCATATCGGTTACAGTAGCGCTTCCGTCTAACTCACTCCAAGGAGATGTCCATGTCCGCCAAGAAAATTGCCGTCGTGATCGGTAGCCTGCGCAAGGATTCGCTCAACCGCAAGTTCGCCCACGAGGTTATCGCGCTGGCGCCGTCGTCGCTCAGCCTCGACATCATTGAGATCGGCGAACTGGCCATGTATAACGAGGATCTGGAAGGCAACGGCGTTACCCCGCCGCAAGCGTGGACCCAGTTCCGCGACCGCATCAAGGAATTCGACGGCGTGCTGTTCTTTACGCCAGAGTACAACCGCTCGACGCCTGCCGCGCTGAAGAACGCGCTGGACGTCGGCTCGCGTCCTTACGGCAGCAGCGTGTGGAGCGGCAAGCCGGCCGCCATCGTCAGCATCACGCCTGGCGCGACCGGCGCTTTCGGCGCCAACCATCACCTGCGTCAATCGATGGTGTTCCTCGACATGCCGGTGCTGCAGCAACCGGAAGCCTATATCGGCGGCGCCGCCAACCTGCTGGGCCCGGACGGCAAGCTCAACAACGACAGCACCAAACAGTTCCTGAAGAAATTCATCGACGCCTACGCTGCCTGGGTCGAAACCAACGCCAAGAAGTAATCAGCGTTTTAGTGCAGTGAAGGCATAGCCGGCCGCCGTCAGCGCAGCCGGCCCGGTTTTGGCTGGCGCACCACGATTCAGCGCCAGCAGATGCGGGCCGGCGCGGCCCGGCAACAGCGCAACGTCGGCGCCCGGCAGGCGCTGCGCCAGCACGGCTGCTTCATCGTCCGCGCCGCCGGCATACAGCCGGTACGAGCTGCGATTGTTACCCATCTCCAGCAGATAGCCGGCCACCGCCAGCGTGCCAGGCGCGCCGGGCATGGCCGTCACCCGCAGCCGCGTGCCGTGCTTGCGCAGGTCGAGCGTGTTCCATGGCTGTAGCGGATACAGCGTCGGCCCGGCTGGCCGAGGCGCGTCGCTCGACGCAGCAGCAGCAGCAGTGGCACCAACAGTAGCAGCACCAGCGCCGGCCGCAACGCCAACGACATCTTCCGCATCACGACCCGCCGCTTCCGCGACAACCACCGGCACGCCATCGCGCAAGCCGCGCAACGGCGCCACCCCGTCGTAACGCCCGGCGCCAGGCGGCAACAACATCAGCAGGTCTGCCGCCGGCCAGCCCTGCACCGCCTCGGCGCTGTAAGCATCAGCCTCCGCATCCACCGTCAATATGCTCAGCCCCTGGAAACGTATCAGCACCAGCCCCTTGCCGGCCAGCTGTACACGGCCCTGCGCCGAGGCCATCGCGGCACCGCCCGGCAGCTCGATCACATAACGCGGCCCAACCTGCGCCACGCCCCAGCGGCACACCAGCGCCAGCAACACCACCACGAGTAGCAAACGCATCGCAGCCTCCCTTCTTCATCGTCGAGAAGCCAGTAAACCATCAGCGGCACAAATTTGCATTGAAGCAACTCAAACCCAGTGCTGGCGTCGCTCAAAAAACGGGCACAATGATACAATCGCGCCCTTCCCCTATTCCCTAATCTCTATTCCCGCTGAGATCCTGACGACCATGCACGCAGACTTGCTGACGCCTTATGAAAAAGGCAATCAAAATCAAACGACCACGTGGAGCGAATGCATCGCCTTCTACACTGAACTGGCGCAGCGTTTCCCGCAGGTCCTGCGGTTTGAACAGATCGGCCTGTCCGACGGCGGCCTACCAGTCCACGCTGGCGTAGTCAGCGCCGATGGCGTGCATGACCGCAGCCAGATCAAGGCCGAAGGCCGCACTGTCTTCTTCAACAACAACGGCATCCACCCCGGCGAACCGGAAGGCGTGGACGCCTGCATGGCCATCGTGCGCGACCTGTGCTTCGATGCCGACAAGCTGGCGGCGCTCGGCAATACGGTGCTGCTGTTCGTCCCGCTGTACAACGTTGACGGCGCGCTGAACCGCGCCAACACCTCGCGCGTGAACCAGGATGGCCCGGAGCAGTTCGGCTTCCGCGGCAACAGCCGCCACCTCGACCTGAACCGCGACTTCATCAAATGCGATACGTATAACGCCCAGCTGTTCAACCAGCTGCTGACCAGCTGGGACCCGGACGTGATGGTCGATACCCATACCTCCAACGGCGCCGACTATCCGTACACCATGACGCTGATCCACACCCAGGCGGACAAGCTGGGCTACGGCCTTGGCCCCTTCCTGCGTGAGACCATGCTGCCGCACATCTACCAGCAGATGGAAGCGAAAGGCTGGCCGACCTGCCCGTACGTCAATCCAGTACAAGATACGCCGGACGACGGCATTGCCGAATTCCTGGAAGTGCCGCGCTTCTCGACCGGCTTCGCCGCCCTGCACCACGTGATCGGCTTCATGCCCGAAACGCATATGCTCAAGCCCTACAAGGACCGCTACGATTCGATGCGGGCGCTGCTGGACGTGACCATGGCATTCACCGTCACGCATGGCGAGCAAATCAAGCAGCTGCGCGCCGAGGCGAAGGAACAGGCGGCCAATGCCACGCAATGGACAGTCAGCTGGAAGATGGATGAAAAAAATCCATCGACCTTCCGCTTCAAAGGCTACGCAGCGCAGCGCAGCGCCAGCCTGCTGGGCGACTACCAGCGCCTGTCGTACGACCGCAGCAAGCCATGGGAAAAGGATATCGCCTACTACAACAGCTTCGTGCCATCGGCCACCGTGCGTGCGCCGAAAGGCTACATCGTGCCGCAAGCCTGGCGCGAAGCCATCGAGCGCCTGCAATGGAACGGCGTTGAAATGGCGCGCTTTGAAGATGCCCAGGAAGTGGAAGCGCAGTACTATCACATCAGCGCCGTCACCTCGCGCGCGAACGCCTACGAAGGCCATATGTACCACGACGACGTACAGCTGGAAGCGCGCACCGCGACCTTCACCGTGCAGCCGGGCGACTACTTCATCCCGCTCAAGCAGGCCAACGCCCGCTACGCTGTCGAGACGCTGGAACCACAAGGCCATGACTCCTTCTTCCGCTGGGGCTTCTTCAACAGCGTGCTGGAAAAGAAGGAAGCCTATTCGGACTACGTGTTTGAAGACCTGGCGCTGGAAATGCTGGAAACCGAAGCGGAACTGAAAGCCAGGTTCGAAGCCTGGAAGGCCGCCAATCCGGCGCTGCTGTCGGATCAGGATGCGGTGCTGGGCTTCATCTTCGCCAACGGCAAGCGTCACGCCGAGCCGGAATGGCGCCGCTATCCGGTGCTCTCGGTTTTCTAAGTCTTCCCCGCGTTATCCAACATGCGCACCGTGGCGATCCTTCGGTGCGCATGCAAGCTGCCCACAAGGCCATAGCCATGCATTACGCACTCAATCTACGTACCTTCTTTTACAGCCACTACTTTTACCTGGGCCTGCGCTTCGCCGCCGGACTGGTAGGCGTTACGCTCATCACCCTGCAATTTGCCGACATGGCGGTCGCCATGACGGTCTGCATCGGCGCGCTCTGCACAGCGCTGATGGACATGCCCAGCCCCCTGCGCCACAAGTTCAACGAGATGAGCGCCTCGGTGCTGCTATGCAGCGCCGTGACGCTGCTTATCAGCCTGTGTGCGCCCTATCACTGGCTGCTGATGGTGACGCTGGTGGTGATCAGCTTTGCCGCCTGCATGATGGTAGTCTACGGCCGCAAGTCCATGCCGCTGCAACTGGCCACGCTGTTCATCATGACCATGTCGATGGAACATTCGATGACGGTGCGCGAGTCGTTCATTCACACCGGCCTGTTCACGCTCGGTGCGGTGGCGTACCTGGCCTACGCGATGGGCATCTCGTGGATACTGCGTCACCGCATCAAGCAGCAGGTGCTGGCTGAGGCCTTGTTCGAGCTGGCGGCCTACATCGACATCAAGGCCAATTTCTACGATGCGCGCTTTAACCTCACCGAGCAGTTCAATCAGCTGATCCGTCATCAAAGCCTACTGGCCGACCGGCAGCAGGCATCGCGCGACCTGATCCTGCGCGCGCACAACAACGCCAAGGATGCGATCGTGGTGCAGGTGCACGTCTGCATGCTGGACCTGTATGAGCTGATCCTGTCGACGCATACCGACTACGCGCTGCTGCGCGCCCACCTGGCCGACTCGCCAGTGATGCAGGCGCTGCACGACCTGGCCTACAAGGCGGCGCGCGATATCGAATCGGTAGCGTACGACGTCACGCGCAAGAAGTCTTCCTATCCCGAAATCAGCTACACGCCGGAGATGGACGCGATCGAGGCGGAACTGGCGGCGATCCAGCAGCGCATTGACGCCGGCAAGCCACAGCAGGAAGCACTGGCCGTGCTGCGCGCCCAGCGCAACAAGATCCGCGCCATCATCAGGATGATCGGCGAGCTGCACCAGGCCAGCCAGAAGGCCTACGACACCACGCCGTTCTGGGCGGACGCCGACATGGGCCCGTTCCTGTCGCAGCAAAAGTATGAGCTGCGCATGATCCTCTCGCACCTGCGCGTCGATTCGCCGATCTTCCGTTTCTCGCTGCGGGTGGCGATGGCGATTTCGGTCGGCCTGGCGGTGGCGGCGCTGCTGCCCTATGCGGCGCACAGTTACTGGATCGTGCTGACCATCGTGATTATTTTAAAGCCCTCGTTCAGCATGACCAAGCAGCGGCGCAGCGACCGCATCATCGGCACCATCATTGGCTGCATCATCACCGCGCTGATTATCAAATACCTCAACTACCCGGCGGCCATCCTTGGCATCCTGGTGCTGTCGACGGTGGCCACGCCGACCTTCATCTACCTGCGCTACCGCTATGCGGCGATTGCGGTGTCGGTCATGATCCTGCTGCAGATGCACCTGATCGCCCCTGGTAACCAGGACCTCATCATGGAACGGCTGATCGACACCTTCATCGGCGCCGCCGTGGCGACAGCGTTCAGCTTCGTGCTGGCGAACTGGGAATATCAATCGCTGCCGCGCCTGGTGCAGGAAGTGCTGAACGTGAACCTGCGCTATATGCAGGCCAGCTTTGATCTGCTGCAGGGCAAGGGCAAGGACGATTTCGCCTACCGCATCGAGCGCAAGCGATTGATGGACAGCCTGGCGGCGCTGAGCTCCGCGCTGGTGCGCATGCTGGACGAGCCGGCGCGCAAGCAGCACGCGGTGGAAGACATCAACCTGTTCATCGTGCAGAACTACCTGCTGGTGGCGCATGTGGCGGCGCTGCGGGCAATCCTGCGCCGGCATGTGAAAGAGCTGCCGACCGGGCCGGTCAACGCGATGCTCTCCGAGAGTCACGATCAGGTGGTCGAAGTCCTCGCGCGCGCGCTTAACCCGCGCGGCGCGGTCACCAGCCAGGCGGGTGACGACGCGCTAATGGCGGCATCGAGGCTGTCGGCCCAGCGCGCCGAGGTGGCACAGGCGCAGCAAGTGGCGCAGGTGGCGCAAGTGGACCAGACGACGCAAGTGCCGTGGTCCGGCTGGCCGCTGGTCCAGCGCCGCATCCGCCTGCTGCAGGCTGACGCGGTCAAAATCATCGTCCACCGCGAAGCCATCCTGCGCGACATCGCCTAGCAGCCTGTTAGTATGAGCTGCATGACAACCTCCAGCGCTCAATTCACTACCCGCGACCTGCTCTCCGCCCTGCTTGTCGTAATCATCTGGGGCACCAACTTTGTCGCGATGAAAATCGGCCTGCGCCACCTGACGCCGTTCCAGCTCGGCGCCTTCCGCTACCTCTTCGCCGTGCTGCCGCTGATTATCTTCATCCGGCCGCCCAAGCTGCCGGCCAAGTGGGTCATCGCTTATGGGCTGAGCCAGGGCGTCGGCCAATTCGGCCTGCTTTTCCTGTCGCTGAAAATCGGCATGTCCGCCTCCCTCGCCTCGGTCATCCTGCAGACGCAGGTGTTCTTCACCGCCATCTTCGGCTTCATGCTACTGAAAGAGCGCACCAGCCGCGCGCTGCTGGCCGGCCTGGCGCTGGCCGCCGTGGGCCTGGGCTGCTTCGCCATCAACTTCTTCGAAAGCGCGCACGCCAGCGACATCACGCCCGCCGGCTTCGTGCTGTGCCTGATGGGCGCCGCCATGTGGGCCGTCTCGAATATCGTGGTGCGACGCGCGCAGAAGGAGACGCCGGACTTTGACGTCGTCAGCTTCATCGTCTGGTGTGGCGTGGTGCCGATCGTCCCCTTCGTCCTGCTATCACTGGCCTTTGATGATCCGGCAACCCGCTGGCAATGGGTCGAGGCGCCATTCGACGCCTGGGTGGCGGTGGCCTATATCGGCTGGATGTCCACCATTGTCGGCTACGCACTCTGGACCCGCCTGCTAAAGCGCTACCCGGTCAATCGCGTGGCACCATTCAGCCTGAGCGTGCCGGTGGTCGGCATCACGTCGGGCATGTTGGCGCTTGGCGACCTCATCACCGGCTGGCAATGGGCCGGCATTGCGCTGATTGTTTTCTCACTTATTTGCACCATGTTCGGCGGCCGCTGGCTGGATCGTTCATAGGAGAAACATCCAGTTATATCGTTTGCTTATCGCGAGTATCACAAATCAAAAGTTTTCTTATTACTGAAATCCGCGCATACTGCAACGCAACAAACGAATATTACTGGAGCTTCTGATGAGCGCAACGACCTACAACACCACTACCAACACTGGCTACTTCGCCAACGTTAGCAATGCAGTACGCCAGCTGATCGACGCTGTGTTCACCGTGCAGCCCGTTGTATCGCAGCGCAACAAAGAAGAAACCATCTGGTGGCTGAATAGCATGGCGAATGACTGCGAACTGCACTCGCCTAGCCTGTCCGCCGAACTGCGTCACTTCGCGTCCCGCGCCTGATCATACATTTACCTAGGAGAATACTATGCTGACCATCATCGAAAACCTGCCCGCCGCAATCGCCCTGTCGGGCCTGGTACTGCGCCTCTATCTGGGCCGCAAGCCGGAAACCAAGGAGTAAGCTGCAAAGCTACTGAGCAAAATGGCAAAAAGCCCCGGCACGCGCAAGCGGCCGGGGCTTTTTAACGTTTGCAGCGCCTAGTTCAGGCGCGAATGGCGCATGCCGTACAGCAGGTAGGTCAACAC
>Ga0308163_10004029_pt1 | contig 11953 bp, 19 predicted proteins | sample PhyTR1_FD_201037 | JGI IMG/M metagenome (GOLD analysis project Ga0308163, IMG submission 201037) | Phyllosphere microbial communities from UC Gill Tract Community Farm, Albany, California, United States - DLSLT.R1 | ecosystem: Host-associated > Plants > Phyllosphere > Unclassified | place: USA... | reverse complement strand
ATGTAATGACCCACTGATTTCCTGCTCAGGTGTTACTTTCCCCGAAGGAGACACCGATGAGCGAAGTGATGGAAGAAGAGATCAAGCGTTGGACGGCCCGCCGCAAGTCGGCACTGGTCCTTGAGATCATTCAGGGCAAGACCACCGTGGCTGCGGCCAGTCGCCAGTTCGACCTGACGCCGGCCGAGATCGAGAGCTGGGTCGAAGATGGCAAGCGCGGCATGGAGAACGCGCTGCGGGCCAAGCCGGAGGACGTGCGCGAGCAGTACGAGCGCCAGCTCAAAGACCTGCAGGAAGCCTACGGCGAGGCCATGCTGGAGATCCGCGCCCGAAAAAAGCTGGCGTCCCTGCTGGGAAAGGACGAGAGCTGATGCTCTCGGTCCAGCAGGGCCTGAAGGACGAAGGCGTAGCGGTACCGATGACCAAGCTGTGCCGATGGTTCGGCGTGGCGCGGCGGACGACGTACTACAAGCCGACCCGTTCGCCTGCAAAGGTCAAAGCGGAGCTTGCCGAGCCGATCAAGGAGATGATCGAGGCGGAGCCGTCGTTCGGCTACCGCACGGTGGCTGCATTGCTGGGCATGAACAAGAACACCGTCCAGCGGATCTTCCAGCTCAAGGGCTGGCAGGTGCGCAAACGCGCACTTGGGCAACGGCCCAGGATCGAGGCAAAGGTCTCTCGTGCCGAACGACCCGACCAGCGATGGGCCACGGACCTGTGCCGTGTATGGGGCGGCAAGGACGGCTGGCTGAGTCTGGCGCTGGTGATCGACTGCAGCACGCGGCAGCTGCTGGGCTGGCACCTGTCACGCACCGGCAAGGCGAGCACTGCCTCAGCCGCTCTGGAGCAGGCCTTGATCACCCGCTTTGGCACGCTGGGACGTGTGCCGGAGCCTTTCCTGCTGCGCTCGGATAACGGCCTGGTCTTCACCAGCCGTGACTACACGCGCCTGGTGCGCAGCTACGGCCTGAAACAGGAATTCATCACGCCGCACTGCCCGCAGCAGAACGGGATGGTGGAGCGCGTAATCCGGACACTCAAGGAGCAGTGCGTGCATCGCCACCGCTTTGAGAGCCAAGTCCATGCCCTGCGGATCATTGGCGACTGGATTGGCTTCTACAACCAACAGCGCCCACATCAGGCGCTGAAGATGATGACCCCGGACGCGGCTTATGCCGCTACATTAACCACATGACCTGAGCAGAAACCGATGGGTCATTACAAAAATGCGTTGGCGTTGGTGATAGCGGGGACTTGGAAGCAGGAGATTGCTCGACCAATGGATCCTGCTTCGCAAAATGAGGATGCATCAGTGATCAATGACCGAAAATGTGCGGTTGTTGAGTCCTTGATTAAGAGCGGGGCAGACGTTACGATTCAAGATCATCGTGGAAACACACCTCTGCACTATGCAGTCTCTAGCTCTGCGCCTTTGGTTCAGCTGCTTTTGGACAGTGGTGCGGATCCTTCCGCTGCCAATAATCGTGGTAAAACACCCCTGGAGCGTGCTAGGGAGTATGAAAAAAACGATGTCGTGGCGCTTATGGAACGGTCAACGATAATGAAATCGCTGGGTGAGTCGGGCGAATTGACGACTTCTGTTGAAAGACCCACTCGACAACGCAAGATGTAAACGTCGCAACAATATGGCCAGCGCAAATGCTGGCCTTTTGTTTACTAAGTCTTTCGTAAATACAGACAAAAAAGCCCCGATATCGGGGCTCATTTTTTTCTGGCTTACCACTCTAAGTGTTGGAGGTCGGGATGGGTGGAGGCGTGGCCGAAGATTGAACCTTGGGCTGGCGGCGGCGGCGCGTTGACTCAGGATTGGACCAGGATGCGGCAACCGTATCAACGAGGTCATAGGCTTCGTGTTGGCGCAACGCGTCGCCCTCAATCTGAACTTTCTCTTCAGCGCGCGCGGACACGTAGTCTTGTTGAAATTGCTCCTGTTGCTCAGGCTGCGCCCATTTCAGCTTCAAAGTCTGAATGCTTTGCGAAATGGAAGCGCGGTCCAAGACGATGTCAGCCGCCAAATCACGAAGAACTTCCCGTTTGGACTCGGAGCGACGCAGCTTGCTTTGCAGCTCTTCGATAAGACGCGCTTGCTCCTGGATCTTCCGCACGTTCTCCATCGCGTTGCGGTGTTCAAGTTTGCTCAACCGTTCCTCTTGTTGGTCAAGCTTGATCTTCTTAAGTTCGTTTGCGCCTTCAGCGCGCTGGGTTGCGTCCTTGATTAAATTGGACGTTTCTTGGCCGCTGCTAATGATTGTGCGACCGGTGCTGTCGAGTAAGTTCATGTGCATACCTCCCTGTCACTTTTCACGATTTTTCGATTACTGCTACCCGTGTGCTGTTCTAGGTGTTGGAGATCGGGATGGGTGGGGTGGTAGCCGAAGATAGCGGTTTGGGCTGGCGGCGGCGGCGCACTGACTCAGGATTGGACCAGCTTGCACTTACATTGTCCACCAATTTGTAGGCCTTGTTTTGTCGTTCAACGTCCGAGTTAATTTTATCCTCCTCTTCTTTTTGAACCCTCACAAAGTCGCTGTCAAATTCATTCTCGCCAGTAGGTCCTGCCCACTTGTTTTTTAGGAAATCCAGTGTCCGCATAATGGTTGCGCGGTCCACGACGATATCTGCCGCCAAATCGCGCAGCACGTCCCTCGCGCGTTCTGCGCGGCGCAGCTTGCTTTGCAGCTCTTCAATGAGACGCGCTTGCTCTTGGATCGTCCGCACGTTCTCCATCGCGTTGCGTTGTTCAAGTTTGCTCAACCGTTCCTCTTGTTGGTCAAGCTTGATCTTTTTAAGTTCGTTTGCGCCTCCAGCGCGCTGGGTTGCTTCGTTGATTAAATTGGACGTGTCCTGGCCGCTGCTAATGATTGTACGGCCGGTGCTGTCGAGCAAGTTCATGTGCATACCTCCCTGTCATTTTTCGCGAGCTTACACCAGCTTCGCGCGCCATGTGTGAACTCAAGAAATAACAATTCCTTCGACGCTGTCAAGCTGCTTTCAAATGTGGGCGCTAGCTTGACAGTTGAAGAATATTTGATTAGCTCAATAAATTGTTATTTATCGGGGTGTGCGTATGAAAGGCAAGGTTCAATGTGTTGCTACGAAATCAAAAGAAACCCTTTTGCACTGTCTGGCTCATGACTATGACCCTGCCACTGACCCGCTGCTGGATGGGAGCATGATCGCGGCTGTTTTGGAGGCACTGGACCAATACGCTCCCGACATCTCTTGTCTGCCATTTTGGCGAAGTGATTGCGCGCCATTTGTTGCTGAGCTCAACAATGGTCTGAAGATCACCCCGTACGACGCAGCAGCCGTAGCCCAAACATTTGGTCTCTTTAGTGCAACTATCGCTCAATTGGAAAGCTATGCCGCAATACGCGCCGCTATGCGGTCTAAGCAGGCAATTGGCGCGGAGCTTGATGAAACACACAACTCGGTTGAGCGTGCAAAGAGCCGTATGTAATACGTCCAGTCAAAGAGCTTGACTCTTGGTCCAATTGAGAGCTAGATCGCTGTCAGGGGTTGACAGTGTTAAAAATACTGCTTTTTTGAAATCATCTAATAAATGGAGGTAAAGCAATGAAGGTGTTCATTAACGCATTGATTGGGACCGGTTGGATCTGCTTTTATTCAGGCATTCTGGGCTTCCTGGGCGGCGGTGTACTCTGGGGAAGCATGGAGTTGGGCCCGCTGGCTGGGCTGCTCGGCTTTGTGATCTGCGGCGGAATCCCGTTCTTCTTCGGTATGCGCAGCATGATCCGCAGCATCGACAAGTATCAAAAGGAGCAGCGGTGGCGTTCGAGCTACTAGAGGAAGTCTGTCAGCAAAAAACAGTGACTGTAATGTTGTCCCTGCGCCCCAGCCTCGCCGAATGTGAGGTGACGTTGTGCGCATAGTCTCTGGATCATTTCAACGAGATATTCTTGAGTACCACACCACGGAAGAGCGTGGTAATGAGTGCGCTGAAGTTATGGAGATGAAAGTCTATGAGCGCGAGCTTGAAGTGCAATGGTTTTCACCTCAATTGCGAAATAAGGCGACTTTTCTTGAGCTCCGCCAAGAGCGGTTCATTGTGGAGTACATCAACTTCTGGTTTGATGCCGACAACCCGTCAATGATTGCCTACGAACTTGAAGTGGCGTGCAAATGGGAGGCTTGGGATTACGCCCATGTTCTTCTACGTCAAGGTGCCATTGGCTCGCGAAAATGTTGGGACTGGCTGTATCGCGCCGGTGTAGGATTCACCGATCCGCTGTTCCAGACTGTTCTCAGCACGATGCCAAAACTCTCGCAGCCGGATCTCAACCATTTGCTTCACAGGGCAGCATGGCGAGATGACTTTCCTGGAGTCAGTGCGCTCGCCGCCCTAGGGGCTGATCTGGACAGCCGTCCTATCGCCGACTGTCCAGAAATGCCCTGTCAGTCCAAGGAAATGCGTGAGCATCTGGAGGCCATCGCTTCCATGTTGCAGAAGCGAAAGATCCTGGAATCCATCAATGCCAGTTGCGGCAGGCCAATGCGTCGCCGAATGTAATTGGGAGCGTTCGTGCTCCGCACCTTGGGCTATTATGGAGTGAACGTATCCCATGGACGAACGAATTGAAGATGACCCCCGAACTATCGCTTGACATCGTGCGGATCAGGCCGTTGATGGACAAGGCCAATCATCCTGGGGCCGATGCCAAAACGGTACGCTCAGCATTCGAGGCAGCTCAGGTGGTCGTGCGAACACACAACAAAGAGTTTGCGGACTACTTCGCCAGTCGCCTAGTTGCTTTAGTTCTCCAATACGACAAGGGAGAGTTCAAATTTTCCTTCCATGATGCTGGCGACGTTGCGCAAGCCTTTGAAATGACCACCATGCAGCAGGTTAATGACACCCGATCCAAGGCTGCTTCCATCGGAGTTGTAAATCTGCTGTTGAAGGATCTGAAATATCCATCTAGCTTTTCGTGCGAAAATTCGTATTTGACGGCAATGCTCATGATCGCCCATGCAATTCATGCGTATCGGATTTGGGTCTTCAATCAAGTGGTTGCCGAGCAGCAGCGCAAATCAAAGGTCAGCGTTTGGCCCTACGTTATTGCTGGTGTGTGCATCGTCGGCGCTGGCTTTTTCCTGTTGGGTGGATAGGCGATGTCGGCAGCAAAGTTCGTTGTATTCCCTTGCGTAGCGTGCTGGGCAACCCTCAACATCGGCTGTTGTCGAATCGTTGCATTCACTGGATAGCTCCAAGGGCTTCGTCAATCAGACGCTTGGTGCCAAGTCTAAGCATTTCATACGCGCCAAGGCGGTCTTGCTGTTCACGGAACAACTCAATCATGCGTTCCACTTCATCTCGTGTGTAGCTCTTGTACTTTTTGACGGCGTCCAGTTCCATGAAGTCGTCGCAGCGTAGATTGTCGATAACCGCAACCTCCATCGAAGATGCTACACCGCCGAATATGATCTCCACACTTCGCCGCGAAATGGGCTGGGTGCCAACATGTATCTGATAGTTGCGTAGCAAGCGCATGAAATGCAAGAGCGGACTGGAACTGTGTTGGATGCGGTACGCACACCCCGCATTCTTCAGTACTTCTTCGATCCCGACAAATTCTGACAATGAGGCACGGATGTGCATTGCAACGTGCAGACCAGGTGGAACGCCGTCCCGAAGCCTAATGTCCTCTCCACCGGCCAAGAACAGCATGTACAGGCTTGATGTGGCGCGTTCGTAAAGATGGGGGACGCTTTTCAATTCATCGGGCGGCGGACGCCAAAATATATCGCCTTTAACGATGTCGGGGTAGTCGCTGAAATCCAGCTGCGTTTTCATGCGTCCATTGCCTCCACCACTCGGTTGGTGATGTCCACAACGCCGGGTTGGTCCAACACGGAACGCCGAAAAAGCAGCGTGTGCGAGTTGGTGTGCGCAGTGAAACGTCCCAACTGCTTGACCACGTCTAAGGGGACAAGTGCGGCGTACTGCACGACGAGGTTGCTGTCGTAGACCACAGCCGCCAGTTGGTCAAAAGGGTCGCCGCCAAGGTTGCGGATCGCACTCAACTGGGTGCTCTTGTTTGCGGCCGTCAATCGACGGCCCTTGACTTGGTAGCGGGTCCCGTCCTGGCCCACTGCGTCGTAGCCCGCCTGAGAGCCGACGGACAAGGTGGCGTTGAGTGCACGGGCTACCAAGGTCTCGGTGTAGTCCGCCACCGGATTGTTGGAGGAGCGCACCACGCCCCTTTGGCGCAGTGCTTCCATCACTGAGCAGTGGAGTTCCAGCAGCTGCCTGTCGGTGAGTTCGTCTGTGTTGATAGGCACGCACGCATTCCTCAGCAGTTGTCCTTCGAGGGCGCTAACCCGCGAAGCCTCAGGCTCCGTGCCGCTATGTTAGTTGTTTCTATACGATTCTGTGTAAGCGTGCTCAAAGTGATGAGCGCAGGCTTGGCACTTATATTTTGCGCGCCAGTATTCCGTTGTTGTGGTCAGTCGGTCGCCCGTTGAGGTTGAGCGTGACTTGCGCCTTCTGTTCACGATACGCGAGCCAAGTTTTTCCAGCGCGCCCGCTTCCTTGCACTTTGGACACTGCTTTTTGATGTCTCGGCGATAGAAGCCCACCGCGCGAAAACCTACGCCCAAGGCAAGGAACGCGCCGATTGTGTAGGTGCTCCAGTGCGTGCTCTTATTTTGGGGTTGCCTGTTCTGTTCCATCGTCGTCGCAGTACTTTCATCCGCTGCAACGGGATCTGATATCAGGTCATCTTCACTGACGCCTTCGCCTGACGTGTTCAGATCATCTGAGGTCTCAGCAACGTACGAAGGTTCTGGTTGAGCCACTGGTTCCACCGGCTCAGCGGCAATCTGGATTGCACCTGGAAGCGATGCAGCGATCTGCGCTTCATCCTCGTAGCCGCCTACAAGACGCAGCTCGATGACCCGTTCCCGATACACAGCCTCAAGACAACCTTCTGAGTCACAACTGTTCCGGCGGCTGGCGATCCATTGACGTTGTTCTGCTCTGAGCAACGATCCATCGTCCATGACGCGTCCGCGTGCCATTGCGTAAGCATCGGCCAACGCTGAATCGAGTTGCGAAAGGACCTCGCTGCCGCACACCATTTCTTCGACAGGCGTCGATGCTTTCGCGCAGTCAAAACTTGCCGCGTTGGCAGTTGTGCCCATGGTCACCGTTGCAAAGACTGCAATGGTGTATTGGGCTATCTTGCGCTTGAAGCGCAACACGGGGGTCGATTCCATCCTGGATCACCTGATTGGGCCAGTCACGCTGGCAATGAGTTCAGGGCAGCGCGATGCTTCCCTTTAACGGAAACACTATCGGCCGCGTGGTCTCGAACTTGAGGATCCGCGCGTAACTCCTTCCGCTCCCACGCAGGGACGAATCAGCGTTGCAGTCGCTTAAGAGGACGACACGCAGCCCTGCTCTTTGATTAGGGGGTTGCCCACCCATTTGCGGGCTGCGACTTCGTATCAAAACACGGGTGTGGACTTACACCGCGCCTGCGCTAGACTCACCAAAACGGAGGGAGCGGCGCAATGATGGAGCTCATCGGCGTAGTAATTCTGGTGCTTGTTGTACTTGTGCTGTTCCAGGTTGTTGCAGCTCGCGAACGCCTTATTTTGGAACTTCGGGAAAGAGCTAGTCAGCAGGGCAGGGATATCGCAGCTTTGCGTCAGCTCACGGATGCAATTGCAGACCGTGTTCTTCTGACCCGTGACCAGCGTCGGGTGAAGTGGTTTGACGAATTGCCGTCAATCGCGTTGGACGACCTGAAGGCCCTTTCTTCGGGCTCCGAGTGCGAATTGATTGTGGCATTCGGCGGCAGCGATGATGCTGAGGTCGTTGGGCTGCACTACCGGCACGACCGCCTGGAGTTCCGCTCGGACGGCGAAAAAGATGCGGTTGCCCATGGCTTTGCGCGTCAATGGGCAAAAATTGAGAACGATAGGCCCGTCAAAATACATGTGAACCAGTACGCGCTAACGTCTAAAATCGTTGGCATGGAGCAAGACGGTTTCGTCAAGCTCGCCCCATACAAAGCTTGTTTGCCTGAGTGAGGGTGCCGAATGGATGACGAATTTGATAAGCTGATCGCGGAGCTACAACGGGTAAATTCCGAAGCATTCGATTGGAGTGCCGAGGGCAAGTTCCCGAATTTCGTGGCTGTGCCGGATGGTCAATGTCATTTTTCCCCACAGGCTCAACTGAGCATGGCCAAGCTTGGGCGATTGATCCACAGTAACAGGTGCGCGTCGGACACACGTATCGAGGCAGCTGAACTGATCAAAATGCTTCGAACGGTGGTGGCCTTTGCGTACGCAGACGGGTTGTTGGTTCGTGGGGACATAGCTTCGATACGCGCTGGCAAACGCGTGTTGCTTGAGCGACTACAGTTGAAAATTAAAGAGACTGCCGAACCCATCACCCACGTGTTCCCCGCTTGGACCACGGGATTAGAGCGAAAATCGCCGGTGCATCTTGGGCCGGTGAGGGTGTTGGCTGTGTCTGATTGGCTGGAGACTGTCGAGATCTATTCCAGCCCCGAGGATGACTGCATAGACGCTTCATGGAAGCAAGCCGTACAGGGACTTGTCCCGAAACCCGATGATGCGCGGACATCCCTTTTAGTTGACGCGGTCGAGGAGTCCCTGGGGACATGTAACGCTGTTGTTGCAGTGACGATTGAAGGCTTTGAGCGGGATTTCTCAAGAAAGCTCGCCCACATCGCGGCCAAGAATTGCCTTGACATCCTCTCGCTTCTTCATGAGACGCCGGATACGTTCGTAACCCAAGGGCTTCTTGAAGACCGAGTGCAGCCACTTGAGACGCGTACGCTAAGCGAGATTGATGGATTTTTAAATATCGCCGGAAACAGGAAACTTAGGCCTAGGCTAGTTGGTTCAAGGTTGGTGGCCGTTTTGGAGCGCATTAGCGACTTGGGAGGTTCCATCTCCAAAGTGGTCAGGGCGGTTTTGACTGATCCTGACGTTGCGCAACCCCAGTTGTGCGCGCGTTGGTCTATGGCGCTTCATTGGTTTGCAGAGGGCTGCCGCGAGCCTGATGATGCGGTTGCGGTCGCGAAAGTTGGGGCATCCCTGGACGTCCTATCCGGTGGCGGTAGAAGAGTTGGAATACTGAAAACTGTATGCTGTCTTTTGGGCATGGATTGCACTGCGGTTGTAACAACGTGGCCGGTGCCAAAAACTTTGGAAAAATTAGTAGAAGAGATTTACGAGTACGGTCGATCTCAAATTCTTCACGGAAACCACGTGGATAGGCTCAAATCCTTCGCAGAACTTCGCCAAGTTGCTCAGCAGTTGTGCGGGATAGCCCTTCGCATTTCACTGGAACGTCTTGGCTCCTACGACGGTGCCGATGAACCACGAGCGTTCCAATCAATGACGGCGGCACCGGCCTCATGAGTTGCATTGCACGTTTATGCGGTCGGTTGGACAGATCGGTGCAGTATGACTATGGCGTGCGCGCACAATGAATTCATTGGCTTCCGCTTTGGATCATTCAACAGGAGATGGACGTGCCGGACACACCGAATATGGATACGCAGGTGTCGCTTTTCATGTTGCGGTCGCGTGCGCGAACCGCCGACATCAAGCGTCGTTCACTGATGAACCAGTCGTCGGATATCGAGGAGCTCACTCGCCACCGAATTTCTGCTGAGGGTTGGGAGCGCTGCTTGTTGCGTGAGGGTCCGCGCCAAGCCGAGGAAGTCATGCAGTTGTGGTGCGTGTTGCAGGCCAAGCGGACTGTATTTGAGGCTCTTTCAGACGACGAGGATGTCGTCATGCAGACGGTGCAATCCATGCGCTCGGACGAACAGTTGAACGTCGATATTGATAAGTGGGTCACCTCCGCCGCGTTCCACGACACATTGCGCTCTACGCAGTTCCACGCTGTCAGCGAGCGGTGTCCGCCTCTGCTGCTGCATGAGACTGATCAGCTGAAGCAGGGCAAGGTGCGGGTTGCCACTATTTTGAGAAACGATTTGACGTTTGACGGTTCAAGCACGTACGACTATATGGATCTGAATTACGAACTGGAAGCCCATGCCAAGCGCAACCGTGAAACGCTCGTGGCCTACGCAAAGGGTTTGTGGTTCGATCACTCTGTTTACAGCCGCGCCATCAAGAGTATCGCAGCAGGGGATTCAGATCTGCTTTTGAAGTTCGACCAGGGTGTCCATGCCGCATACGATCAGACGGTGTCACAGGCGTCACTGGGCGACATCATGGTTAAGTCCTTTGCCGCACTGTGCGCGCAGACGCCCTATGGCGCGCAAGTGTTTGTTGAATAGTTGAGAGCATGATTGGCTGGATGGAGCCAAAGCAACGCAGGAAGTTGAGCATGGGCTCTTTTACCGTCGTCGCGGCTGGCCAGCGAAACGCGGAGGCCTCTTGCAGCTGGATTGGGCATGCAACGTGCGTGCGCCATAAGGTTCCTGACACCAGATGCAGTAATCGCCGCGATGTGAAACCGCTGGTCTGGGGGCTATGATGCGGCCATCGAATAAGGACGTTGTGAACATGCCATCTTCAGCACTGAAACGATCTCGGCACCTTGTCTCTCTCCGTACCGTCTTGATGTGCTCCCTCCTGGCGTTGTCCGTGCCATGCTTCGCGGATGGGCCTTTGGGGATTGGTCCGTTGAAACTGGGCATGAGCAAAGAAGAGGTGGAGGTGCTTCCGGATGGTGGCGTGCGCATTGCCGCTCCGCTGACAACCTACCGGCCTCCCGGCAATGCGCCCGCGATCATCAAGATGGGCGAGGAGAAATTTGACACTCTGCTTCATACGCCCTGGAGCAGCACCCCACTCAAGGCGGTGCTGACCTTCCGCCTGGGGAAGCTGCAGGGCGTGTTCGTCAGTTGGCATGACGACGGTCCAGCGCTTGAGCCCATTGCCAATCAAGTGGCTGAGAAGTACGGCCCTGCGAAGATTGCGGATCGAACGACCACCGAACGCTGCCCGTCGGCTGGGGGTGGAGTTGTTGAGGTGAAGAACGGGACCTACGAATACTCATGGAGCCAGGACGTGGACAACCGTGAAGTTCGGACGAATATTTCAAGTTACGTAATTGACGGTTGCCTGGGGCGCAGCTACAACCAGCGCCGGACGACCTTGAATGGTCTCAGCATCAACTACGTGCAGAAGACATCCAACCCGTTCTAAAGTAATTGAAGCGTTCTCTCTAATCAAATCAATCGGGAGTGCAGGACATGGGCGAGTGGTCTGACTATTTTGAGGATTTCCCCGAGGAAAATCCGGCGAACTTTGTTGATGGCCGGTTTGATCCCAAGGGTGCGGCGGAAAAGCACGCGCGTCAGATGAGGCTTACGGAACAACAGGCGGCTCTGGACAGCACCGTGGCGCGGATGATTCAAGAAGGAAAAGATCGCCAGCGGGCCAAGTCCGGGAAGTCGTAAAGACACCAGCACCATTGCAGCACGGTGGCAATCGGGAAGTTCTCGACGAACTCCGATGGTTTCGGTGCCTTAATTTATTTTATCAGCGAGGCCGTGCCAGCACGTGTTGGTGCGCCCGCTACTTCAGGAGTCATCAGTGTTCAAACGTTTGCTGCTGTTGTGCATCGGCATGGCTGTAATTCCGGCTGCCGCTGGTGCGCCAAAGTCGAGTAGTCAGGAGCCAGCCGGAGGCTACATGCCTTTGACGCAAGGCTGCGTATTGGAAGAGGGGCTGAGTCTCGGTCCCAAGTTCAAAGGGCATTCGGTCGTGGCCGTGGTTGCAGCGATAGGGAACATATCGCCTAAAGATCAGTACGAAACCCACGATGAATTCAAGATGCGTACGGCGAACGTGTAATGACCCACTGATTTCCTGCTCAGGTGTTACTTTCCCCGAAGGAGACACCGATGAGCGAAGTGATGGAAGAAGAGATCAAGCGTTGGACGGCCCG
>Ga0308163_10004026_pt1 | contig 11958 bp, 5 predicted proteins | sample PhyTR1_FD_201037 | JGI IMG/M metagenome (GOLD analysis project Ga0308163, IMG submission 201037) | Phyllosphere microbial communities from UC Gill Tract Community Farm, Albany, California, United States - DLSLT.R1 | ecosystem: Host-associated > Plants > Phyllosphere > Unclassified | place: USA... | reverse complement strand
TCACCACGGCCACGTCGGACTCCACGCCGATGCCGAGCGAATACGTGCCGATGCCGCGCATATTGATGCTGAAGTTGCCGGGCTGGGTGGAGTACGTCACCGTCAGCGCCGGCGACAGGTTGGGCAAGTCGTTGATGTCGCGCACGTTATTGCGTTGCAGCGTGGCGTCGCTCAGCACCGTGATGGCGGCCGGCACGTCTTGCAGGTTTTGCGCGCGCTTGTTGGCGGTGACCACCACCTGCTCGACTTTCACATCGTCGGCGTCGGCGGTGGCCGTTTGCGCGGCGGCGCCGGTTGCCAGGCTGGCCAGGGCCAGTGCGATCGATGCTGCCAGGGGGCAAAGCGCCAGGCTGGCTTGCTGCTTGCTCTTATTGCTCACTGCTAATCCTCCTTGATGGAATGTACACCTTCTATGCGCGTGTTACCACTAGACCCGGCGGCACATGTGAACGTTATCACAAGCAGCGAAAAAAATTTTGCCGCAGGCTCCCACTACCGCCACGGCGCGCTGGGGGCGGCGTGGCGTATCTCTGATGCAGATAGGTTAACGTTATCAGTCAAACTTTTCTCCTGCAACGCTTTTTACATGCATTTGATTATCGTGGGCAAAAATGCGACAGTTTTCGAGCAAGCTTATGCGCTGGGCAGTACTTTTTATAGTGATACTTTTTTCGTACGCCGCTTCGGTGCCCGCGCCGCCAGCGGCGCGGTGGAATCGCGCACCACCATCTCGGCCGGGAATTCCACGCGCTGGCGTGTGCCCGGTTGCGCCAGGATGCGCCGCATCAGTTCCTGCACGGCCGCTTGCGCCATCAATGCCACCGGGTGGCGCACCGTGGTCAGGCGCGGGCGTACGATGCTCGACGCGGGCACATCGTCAAAGCCGATCAGCGACAGGTCGCCCGGTACCTGCAAGCCCAGTTCCAGCGCCGCGTTCATGCAGCCGATGGCCATTTCGTCGTTGGCGCAGAAGATGGCCGTGGGCCGTTGATCAGGCGCCAGCGCCAGCAGGCGCTGGCCTGCCTGCATGCCCGACTGTTCGCTGAAGGTGCCTTGTTGCACCCATTGCGGATCGACGGTCAGTCCGGCATCGGCCATCGCCTGGCGGTAGCCGCGTTCGCGCTCGGCGCTTTGCCCGGTCCAGTGACTGCCTTGTACAAACGCGATGCGCTGGTGGCCCTGCGCCACCAGGCTGGCGACGGCGTCGCACGCGGCGTGGAAGTTATCGCCCTGCACCACCGGCAGCGTGGTTTCGCGGCGCCAGAAGTTGACCAGCACAATCGGGCTGTCGCCCTGCTCCAGCGCATGCAGGTATTCGTCGGTCATGCGGGGCAGCACATAGATCAGGCCATCCCACAGGCCATGCAATAACTGGCTGTGGCGGCGCTGGGTTTGCTCGTCGAGCTGGCCGATCGAGTTGTAGATGAACAGGTCCATCTCGTGCTTGCGCACCTCTTCGGTCAGCGCCGAGACAAACGCATTGACCACCACCGAACCGAGGTCGTTGACCACCACGCCGATGACGTTGGTGCGCCGGCCTTTCATTACGCGCGCCAGCGCGTTGGGCGCATAGCCCAGCGCCTTGGCGGCGTCCTGCACCTTGGTGCGGGTATCGTCCGACACGTAGCCGTCGCCGGACATGGCGCGCGACGCCGTCATCACCGACACGCCCGCCCTGGCGGCCACCTGCACCAACGTTACCGATTGCTTTTTCATGCTGCTGTATTCCTGGTGTTATTGCTGCGGTTATCCGGGATTGCCGCCCATGGCGGCAATGACTGATAACGATACCGCTAGTTGCGCCGGGATACAAGGGGCGCAGCTCAGCGGGGCAGGCTGAACTCCGTCAGGAACGTGCGCCCCGCCGCGCCGGCGGTATCGAACCGCAGCCGCAATTGCGGCGCGGTAGCCAGCACCGTTATGCCGGCCGCTGCCGACAAGGTGGCCGCGACCGGGCGCGCTACCATCACTTCCAGCACCTGCTGGCGCTGGGTGGGATTGGCTACCGACAGTTGCAGGCGGCCGTCGCGTTCGACCAGCACCACGGCGGCGGGGCCGGTCGTCGTCACCCATGGCTGGCCAGCGCGCGGGGCGGTGCCTGCCTGCCACAGGTTGGCCAGGTACGTGATCTGCTGCGGGTCCTGCAGGTCGGTGACAGCGGCGCGCAGTGCGTCGTTGGCGTCGATGCGGATGGCGGGATCGCGGGCGGCGCGTTCGGTGTCGGCGGCGCTGGCGCCGGGCAGCAGCACGTAGGCGTAGCTGGAAGCTGTGCCGGCGGCGCGTCCGTGCGCAATGGTCAGCGCCTGGAACGTTGCGCGCACGTCGTCCGCGCTTTGCTGGTCGTTGAGCGCGCGCCAGTTGCCGGTGCGGGCCGCGCGTTCGGCCACGATGTCGGCACCGTGCGGAAACACGTAGCCGATGCGCGTGCCCGCCTGATCGTCGTCCAGCCAGGCCCACCGGGCGCCGGCCTGGCGGCCATTGGCCAGCGGCGCGCCGTCCACCGTGAAGGGTGCGGCCAGGTTGCCCAGCTTGCGGTTTTCCACCACCGTGACGACTGCCGCGCCGGTGTCGTCCCCGCTGTCGATGCCGGCGCCCAGCGCCACGATGCGGTCGCCGAGCAGGAACCACGATTTTTTACCGGCCAGGCTCGAGCCGGTGACGGCGCGCATGCCGAAGTCCATGCCCAGCGCCGCGTGGCGCTCCAGCGTGGCGCCGCCCACCCAGTGCGCCGTATTCGGATACTGGCGCCAGTCCACCGGGCGGCCGGCGCCGCTGCCGTCGGTGGTGGTACCCGGCAACCGGCGGCGGTCCACGGTGGGCCAGAAATTGCCGCCGAACTGGGTCTGGTCCGCCGTGTACAGCGCCAGCATGCCCATGCCGGTCCACCACGCCTGCAGGTTCTCGCCGTTGCCCGCCTCGAACGAGGACGTGCGGGGCGACGTCATGCTCAGCACCGCCGCAAAGCCGGCGCCGCGCAGGATGGCGCGGTCCATGGCCGCGTACAGGCGCGCGCCCGGCGGTTCGGGGGCGGCCGCCAGTGTGGTGTCGGCGGCAATCGCCTTGAGCAGGCCCAGTTCGTACAGCGACAGGCCGGACGTGCCGGTGCCGCCCGGCGTGGCCAGGTAGCCATGCGCAAAACTGCGGTCGCGCGCCATCGCGCCCTTGATTGCGGCGCGCAGGGCCTGGGCGTCCGCCGCCGGCGCCGCAGCGGCCAGCACGGCCAGGCTGGCCAGCATGCTGCGGCCCACCGAGTGCTCGGTCTGGGCGGGCGTGGAAAGTTTACGGCCGCGCAGCGCGTCGGGCATGCCGCCGTCGATAAACCACGGCACGTAACTGTCGCGCGCCCAGCCGATGATGCGCGCCACGCCCGCATCGGCAAGCGGCCAGCCGGAGCCGGACAGCAGGTGCACCAGCCGCGCAAAGTCGGCCAGCGCCACGGCGCCGTAACTGCCCGTGTATGGCACATAGCCATGCTGGATGAACGAGCCGTCGCGGTAAAAGCCGTCGCCATGGTCCACGTAGTCGAGCGCGGGGGCGATGGCGTCGCGGCCCTGGACGATGTGCGCGGTGTCGCCGTCCAGCATGCCGGCCAGGATGGCGGCCAGCGCCTTGTCCAGCAGGTTGGCGCCGGTCTCGGCGTTGTGCCGGTCCAGCGTGCCGTCGGCGCGGGTGCGGTAGCGCGGATCGGGCGCATACCAGCGCACGGCGGCCAGCGTGCGCGCGCGCAGTGCCGGCGGTGCTTCCCCGTACAGCAGGGTGAGCGTGTCGAGCAGGCGCAGCGGCGTGCCGATTTGCCAGTCCCACCAGTTGCCGATGGCGGCCTTGCCGGGGTGGTAGTGGTGGCGCAGCAGCCAGTCCAGGCCGGCCAGCGTGGCGCGGCCCAGCGCGGCGTCGCGATACGTGGGCGCGCCCGGTGTGGCGTAGGCCAGCGCCATCTGTTGCAGGCGCGCGGCGTTGGCGGTGACGGCGGCCGACGCCAGCAAGCCCCTGGTGTCGGCAAAGCCGGCCAGGTCGTCCCACAGGCGGTCACCGTGCGGCGCGGTGTGCATGCTCGCCAGCCACCCGGTGGCGGCGCGCGCGCGGGCCTGCAACTGCGCCGCCACGGCCGGATCGGCGCGGTCGAGCGTGGCGTCGCCGGTCAGTTGGCGCAGCCAGTTGGCGCGCAGCGCGGCGTGGCGCTGGTCCGGCTGGTTCGGCTGGTTCGGCTGGTTCGGCTGGTTCGGCTGGTCCGAGTGGTCCGAGCGGTCCGGCTGGTCCGGCTGGTCTGCGGGCGGCAGTGCTGCCACCGCGGCTGCCGGCACCGGGTCTGCCATGGCATTGCCGCCGGCGCTCATGGCCAGCGCCAGCGCCACGGCGGCGCTGCTGCGTAGGATATCCCTGCGGTTCTCACCCATGCCGTTCTTCCCCATCCAGTTCTCCTTAGCGCGTGATCTGGACCTGCACCGGCGCGGCCAACCGCGCTGCCGTTTGCTGCACGTGGGCTTCCCAGACTATTGCATCGGCAAAGTCGCCGCCCTTGCTCCACGCGGAGCCGAAATAATAAACCAGCGGCTGGTCCGGCGCGGCGGCGGCCGTGACCAGGTAGTTGCCGGCGCTACTGGCGTAGCCGGTGGCGCCGGGCAGGATCACGGCGCAGGCGTTGCTGCCGTAACTGCCGCTTGGCCCCATGGCCGGCTCCCACAAGCTCATCCAGGCGGGCTGGCCGGTGCGATACTGGCCTTGCCCTTCGCGCTGGGCGATGCCCACTGCCACCGTCAACGGTGCGGCGGTCGGGCTGCTGAAGCGGCTCTCCACGCGGTTGAAATGGCTGCCGGCGTCCAGCGTCACGCGCCGCGTTTCGGCCACCTTGCGGCCCGCCGCATCCACGTGTCGTACCGCAGTTCGAACTCGGTGCGCACCGGGCCGTCAGCCAGGATTTTATAGGCGGCATAGTTTTTTGACGGGTACAGGGTGTTGCCGTCGTAGATGCCCAGGCCGCCGCAGCCACGGGTTTGGCCCACGTGGTAAAAGTCGTGGCCTTCGCCGCGGTCCACGTGGTAGTCGCCGCGCGCATACCAGCTATCCTGCACCAGCGTGCGGGCCGACTTGGACCACACGTCGATCCCGCTCGATACCAGCATTTCGCGCGGGTCGGTCATGATGGCCGGGCCGTACGTGCGGTGCGCAACCCGGTCGTTTTCCCACGCAAAGTCGTCCATGCGTTCCGGCGCAAAGCGCGCATGCGCACGCGACACCACGGGCGGCGTGGCCGGCAGCGTTTGGCGCGGGAACAGCAGGAAGCGGCGCGTCTCGCCCGGCGCCAGATCGGTCTGGAACAGCACGCCTTTGGCCACCGCCTGCGACGGCAGCACGCGCGAGGTCAGCGCATCCATCACCACCACGTCGGCCGCCGGCGCCTCCACCGATTCTTCCAGGCGGTAGGCGCTCTGGCTGTTGGTCACCGTGACCACGCGCGGCGCGCCGGCCGCTTCCAGGCCCATGCGGTACATCTCGCTGCCCGCCATCAGCAAGGCGCCCACCGCAAACACGTCGGTCGATTCGGGATCGAAGTGGCGCGGGTCGGCGCCGATCGGTTGCACGTGGGTGAGCTTGCCGTCTGCCGTGACGTTGGCGGCCAGCGCCTGCCATGCGCGGCGCACGGCGGGACCGTATTGCGCGGCCGGCAGCAGGCCCTGATTCACGCCCCAGGCCAGCGCGTACGTGTACAGGCCGGTGCCGCTGGTATCCTTGGCCGGATAGCTGGCCGGGTCGAGCAGGCTGGCGCGCCACAGGCCGTCTGCTTGCTGCAGCGCCAGCAGGCGCGCCGCCATCTCGCGGTACTGCTGCACGAAGCGCGCATGGGACGGATGGTTGGCCGGCACATATTGCAGCATCCGTACCAGGCCGCCCAGCACCCAGCCGTTGCCCCGGCCCCAGAACACTTTTTTACCGTTCGCCTCGCGCTGCTTGAAGTAGCGGCTGTCGCGGAAATACAGGTGCTCCTGCTGGTCATACAAATAGTCCGACGTGCGCCACCAGCGTTCGACGGCAAATTCCAGGTAGCGCGGGTCGCCGGTGACGGCCGACAGGCGCGCCCACGCGGGCGGGCCCATGAACAGCGCATCGCACCACGACCAGCGCATCAGCACGCCTGGCACCAGGAAGTCCAGCGTGCCGTCGCGCGGTTCGGCGATGATGTTGTCGAACTGGGCGCGCATGGGGGCGATCATGGCCGGGTCGCGCAGTTGCTGGTACAGCTCGGTGTAGGTCTGGCCCACCGCCTGGTCGTCCGCGTGGTACAGGCTGGGTCCCAGGCGCCAGCGGTTCTTGCGGCCCATCTCCAGCATGGCGGCGCGATAGTCGGGCTTGCCGGATACGCCCGCAAGCGCCATGAAACCGGCGTCCCCCACCGCCTCGGTCCAGTCATCGGCCGGGTAGTCGGTGGGATGGGCCAGTTGCCAGTTGGCAGCCCGCTCCATCAGGGCCAGCGTGGCGGCCGGCGCCGGCACGCTAGCGGTGGCAGGCAGTACGGCGGCAACGGTCAAGGCTGCGGGGGCGGCCCCGGCCGTCGCCACGCTGCCAAGCAAAAACAAACCGGCGCACACGCGGGCCAACGGGGTCAATCGCGAACGGTACATGGGCAAACCTCCTGTCTGAAGTGGATAGGTTAACGATACCACACTGATTTGCAGAAAATAAAGCAATTTATCGCTGGAAAGCGCCAGCGACTGGCGCTACGCCCACCAGCCCAGACGCATTCGCCTTGAATTTTACAAAACAACATGATAACGTTAACTATGTCCAACACTCACTAATCGCCATGACTGCCTGCGCTCTCGCCCCGGCCCCCGACCTCGATGCCGACCTGCCCCTGGCTGCCGCCCTCGATCAACTGCAGCACACGCTGGCCGCACTCGGTCCGCTTGCCTTCCCCGGCGACACCACCGTCGGTCAGCGCTACCAGCCGCGCATGCTCAACGACCAGCCCGGCGCCAACGTGGGCTGGACCAGCGGCTTCTGGACCGGCCAGCTGTGGCTGGCCCACGCGCTGACCGGCGAGCCCGCCTTGCGCCAGGCCGCTGCTCTGCAAACGGCCAGCTTCGTCACGCGCCAGCAACAGGGCGTGGACCTCGACCACCACGACCTGGGATTTCTGTACATGCTCAGTTGTGCGGCCGCCAGTCACCTCACCGGCGACGCCGCCGCCCACGCCGCCACGCTGGGCTCCGCCAGGCGCCTGCTGGCGCGCTTTCTGCCCGGCGCCGGCGTGATCCAGTCGTGGGGCAGCATGGATGATGCGGGCCAGCGCGGCCGCGTGATCATCGACGGCATCATGAACCTGCCGCTGCTGCACTGGGCCGCCCGCGCAACGGGCGATGCGACCTACACCGACGCCGCGCAGCGCCACCTGCAACGCACCCGCGCCCACCTGGTGCGGCCCGATGGCGCCACCTATCACACGTACCATTTCGATGCCGATACCGGCGCGCCGCTGCGCCCTTCCACCCACCAGGGACTAGCCGACGATTCGTGCTGGGCGCGCGGCCAGGCTTGGGGCATCTACGGCTTTGCGCTGAACCACCGCCACCTGCCCGCCATGGGCCTGCTCGACGACGCGATGCGCGTGGCCGATTACTTCCTGGCGCGGCTGCCGCCCGACCGCATTGCGCTGTGGGACCTGAGCCTGGCGCATGACAGCGGCGAGCCACGCGACAGCTCTGCCTGCGCGATAGCCGCCTGCGGCCTGATGGAAATTGCCGACCGCCTGCCGGCCGGCGCCCGCCGCCGCCATTACCGCCAGGCCGGGCTGGACCTGCTGGCGGCGCTCACCCGGCATTGCGCTGGCCGCCGTCCCGCGTGCGATGGCCTGCTGCGCCACGGCGTGTACCACCGCGCCGCCAACCTGGGCGTGGACGAAGCCACGGTGTGGGGCGATTACTATTACCTCGAAGCGCTGGCGCGGGCGGCCGGCCACTGGACGCCCGCCCAGCTGTAAAGGCCGGGGCGTGATTAATGTTATTTACTGGTACTTCAGCACCAGCACCGGCCGCAGGCTGACGTTGCTGTGCTCGCGTGACGCATAATCGACCGAGCCGGCGCTGCCGTAGTTGGCCGCCGCCTCCACTTCCAGCGCCAGCAGCTTGCTGCCGCCCATCACGCCGGCCGCTGCCGCAGTCAGGTCCACTGCCACGGCGGTGCCGGCGGCGGGCACGGTCCAGCTACCCAGCAGGCTGCCGTTGGCCGGTACGGTATTCCAGGTGATGGCAGTTTCGCTCCAGCCGTCAGCCGTCGACTGGTACAGCCGGTGCACGATGCCGGCAGCGGTGCCCACCGACGTGGGCGTCAGGCGCAAGGTGGCGCTGGTAATCGTGCCAGGCACCGAGGACAGGTCGAATTTCAGCACGCTCTTGCGGCGGTAGCCGGTGGCGTCTTCCTTGACGGTGAGCACGGTGGCGGTGCCGTAATTGCTGTCGCCGTACGTGCCGTCGCGGGTGTAGGCGTCAGCGCTGGCGTACAGGCTCACAGTGTTGTTGAGCTTGAAGCGTGCCGCGTACGATGCGCCGGCAGAGCCGTTGACGGCCACCGCCAGCTTGATGGTGGGCGCCAGCTGGGTGACGGTGATGGCCGCATCCTGGTCGAGCACGGCATCGGCCGCGCGGTTCAGTTCGAGGTTGATGCTGCCGGTATTGACCTGGGTGGGATCGGCCACGACCAGGTGCAGTTCGCCGCCCTGCTCCTGCAGGGTCACCACTGCGCGCTTGTTACTGGTGATCAAAGGCTGGCCGCCGACATTGACGGTCTTGGCAGCGTCGGCCCAGAACACGGCGCCCGTCAGTCCCTGGGCGCTGTCGCGCACGGCCATCGCGGTACTGGAGCGCTCGAGCACGCTGATCGGGTTGGCAGCGGCAAACGCGGCCGTATCGGCCGCCGTGCGGTTGGGCAGCACGATATACGTGTAGGCGCCGGCGGCCGGATTGACGCCGTGGCTCAGCGCCAGGCTCAGGTAACTGGCGCCCACGCTGGCGGTCGAGCCGCCGGTGTTGATGTCGCGCCAGCTGCCGGTGCGCGCTTCGCGCAGCGCCGTCACTGCGGGCTGATCCGGAAAGACGTAGCCGATGTCGGCACCAGCCATGCTGCCGGCCAGGTGGGCCCAGCTGGTGGCGGCCATGGCCTCGGTCCAGCCGGCGGCATCCGGCTTGACTGCGCCGTTGACGGTGAGCGCGTTGTTGCCGGCAGCGTTCAAGGCGCGGTTGTCGACGATGGTTTCCACGCTGGCGCCGCTGCTGCTGGCAATGCCTGCACCGAGCGCCACCACGCGGTCGCCAAACAGGAACCACGCCTTCTTGCCGACCAGGCTGCTGCCGGTGACATTGACGGTGGCGAAGTCCATGCCCACGGTAGCGTACTGGCCGCCCAGTTCGGCGCCACCCACGGTGTTCTTGGTGTTGCCGTAGAATTTCCAGGCCACCGGCTCGCCGCTGCCGCTGTGGTCGGTGGTGGTGCCAGCCAGGCGCAGCAGGTCCACCGTGGCCCAGTAATTGCCGCTGTACTGGGTCAGGTCGCCGTTGTACAGGTAGGTCATGCCCATGCCGGTCCACCAGCCCTTGTAATTTTCGCCGTTACCGTATTCAAAGGCCGACATGCGCTTCGAGGAAAACAGCGACACCGCGTACGCGTAACCGGGACGCCGCTGCAGCGCGCGGTCGGTGGCGGGGTAATACCGCGTTTGTTCGGGCTCGGGCGCAGCGGCGATGCCGCTGTCGTTGACGATGCCCTTGAGCAGCGCAATATCGAACGCGCTCACGCCCTGCAGCACGCCCGCCGTGCTACTGGCCACCGGCGTGAAATAACTGGCGCCAAAACTGGTGTCGCGGGCCACGTACCCCTTGAGCACGGCTTTCAGCTGGTCGGCCTGCGCGGCGGGCAGCACTTGCGCCAGTTGCGCCAGCGCCGCCACTGCACCGCGCCCGGCCACGTGGTCGGACGTGTACTGGCGCGCGATCGCGCGGCCGCGGTTGTTGTCCATCATGGCGCCGTTGTAAATGAAGGGGCGGAACGCCTGCATGGCCCAGTCGTAAGGCGCCAGGTAGTTGGGATCCGTCACGGCCCAGCTGGAGTCGTTGAGCAGGTAGTACAGCCTGGCGATGTCGGCAATGAGCACCGTGCCATAAGCGCCCACGTACGGTTCGTGGGTGTGCTGGACGAACGAGCCATCGGCATAAAAGCCGTCGCCGGCCGTCACGTACAGCAGGGTCTGGCTGATGGCATCGCGGCCGGCCGCGATGCGGCTGGACGATTTGCCCAGCACGCCACGCAGCACGGCCACGAATGCCTTGTCGAGCCGGTTGGCGCCGGTCTCGACCGTGGCCGACAGCGTGCCGTCGAGATTGGCGCGGAGGGTCGGGTCGGGCATGTAGTGATCGATCGCTGCCGCGTAGGTAGCCACCTGGGCCGGGGTGAGCACCGCCGACAGGTTGACCATGGCTGCATTGAGCGCGGCCGGGGCGCCGATTTGCCAGTCCCACCAGTTGTCGTAGCCGGTGGCGCCCGCCACGTACGCATGCGCGGACATCCAGTCCAGGCCGGCAACCACGGCGGCCAGCACGTCGGCATCCTGGTAGTACGGCGACGTGCTGGCGCCATATGCGGCAGCCAGCGCATTGAGGCGCGTGTAGCTGGCCGTGACGTTGGCCGACGCCGTACCGAGGGGCAGATCGGGCCACAGCGCCGTGCGCGCGGCACCGAGGTCCATCGCGGTCCAGTACTGCTGGGCCGTGGCGTTGGCGGCGTCACCCTGCGCCAGCAGGTCGGGATCATTGGCCGGCAAAGCCGGTGCGCTGGCGGGCCGCGCTTTCCATTTCAGCAGCAGCGCATCGAACTCGTCGGCCCGCGCGGGCGGGCCGAAAAAAATTGCTGCCAGTACGACACTGGCGCACAACGGACTGCGCATGCTTTTCATGGTCACTCTCCCGGTAATGTAACGTTAACACTCCAAAAGTTAACGTTACCACCCGATTTTTTTTAACACAAGCCCAACTCGACAACAGCCGCCTGCCATTCGACCAGTCGCGCGCGGCGCCTGAAGTCATTACAATCGAGCGACCACGGGTATCGCCCGCCATCCTCTTTACCGAAGGACTTCCATGAAACGCTCCGTTGCCACCCCGCTGGCCTTGTTGATCGCCGCCCTCACCTGCGGCGCCGCCGCCCACGCCGCCGCGCCGCTGGCCAAATCTGGCGCCCCCGGTTACACCCGGTTGCTGGTCGGCGATTTCGAAGTGACCCCGGTCAGCGACGGCGTGGTGGACCTGCCCATCGTCGACCTGCTGCACAATGACAAAGCAAAAACCCGCGCCGCGCTCGACCAGGCCCACCTGACCAATCCGGTCACCACGTCGGTGAATACCTTCCTGGTCAACACCGGCGCCAAGCTGGTGCTGGTCGATACCGGCGCCGGCGCGCTGTTTGGCCCCACCCTGGGCAAGCTGCTGGACAACATCAAAGCCTCCGGCTACCAGCCCGAGCAGATCGACGACATCCTGATCACCCACCTGCATCCCGACCACGTGGGTGGCCTGGTGGCAGCGGGCAAGGTGGCCTTCCCCAACGCCGTGATCCACGCCGAACAGCGCGATGCCGACTACTGGCTCAGCGACGCCAACCAGGCCAAGGCGCCGAAAGACCAGGCCGGTTACTTCCAGGGCGCGATGGCCTCGCTGTCGCCGTACGTCAAGGCGGGCAAGTTCAAGCCGTTCAGCCAGGATGGTGAAGTGGTGCCGGGCATCAAGGCCGTTGCCACGCCCGGGCACACGCCCGGCCATACCGTGTACGTGGCGGAAAGCCGTGGCAAAAAGCTGGTGTTCATTGGCGACCTGATCCACGTAGGCGCGGTGCAGTTCAACCATCCCGAGATCACCATCGGTTTCGACAGCGATCCGAAGCAGGCGTATGCCGCGCGCAGGGAGGAGTTTGCCGTGC
>Ga0308163_10004022_pt1 | contig 11962 bp, 13 predicted proteins | sample PhyTR1_FD_201037 | JGI IMG/M metagenome (GOLD analysis project Ga0308163, IMG submission 201037) | Phyllosphere microbial communities from UC Gill Tract Community Farm, Albany, California, United States - DLSLT.R1 | ecosystem: Host-associated > Plants > Phyllosphere > Unclassified | place: USA... | reverse complement strand
CCATGTCGAACAGACATGACTCCGCCGCAGTGGAAAACGTTTGTTTTCTGCGGTGGAGAATGGTGGACGCACTTGGGCTCGAACCAAGGACCCGCTGATTAAGAGTTTTTATTATAGCCTTCCCGCGATGTCCCGTCATGTTCACCAATGTCCCAATTACAATGACTTACGATCCCTCTTGATCCCGCCGGATACCGGGGTATTCTGGTCCAGCCGTTACCCAGGGTAACGGCCTCAAGACCCGCTGATAGGAAATCAGTGACATGAAACCCGCTGCAATCACAGACGCGAAGCTCAAGGGAATGAAGCCTCCGGCCACCGGTCGCTTGGAACTCAGCGACACGGTTGTGCCCGGCCTGCGCGTTCGGATGAGCGCTTCCGGGGTTCAAAGCTTCATCGTCCGCAAACGGATCGCCGGCAAACCGAGCAACATCACTTTGGGCCGATATGGCCCCCGCTTCGGCTTGGCCGAAGCGCGCAAAAAGGCTCGCGCAGTTCTGAGCGATATCGAAGCCGGCGGTGACCCGTCGTCGCCGCACGCTGCCTCGAAGCGAGCGCAGCCTGGAGCGGAGACGATCCGGGGTCTCCTGCCAGCTTACCTCGCGGCAAAGGCGGAGCGTAGATCCGTCGGTGAGATGAAGCGGGTGATGGAGAATTATGTGTTGCCCGAGTTGGGCGACCGGCTCGCGGATGCCGTTACGAGAGCGGATGTGACGAGGCTGATAGACAAGGTTGCGGCCACCGCACCGGTGATGGCCCGCAACGTTCACGCGCAGCTCTCAGCATTTTACTCGTGGGCGATGCCGCGGCTTGATCGGCTCCCCTCAAACCCTTGCAGAGACGCGGGACGACCGAGCGCACCCAAGGCTCGTGACCGGGTGCTGAGCGACGAAGAGCTGGTGTGCCTCTGGCATCTCGTCGAGGCCGAGCCCTTCCCTTGGAACATTGCGCTCAAGCTTCTGATCCTAACCGGTCAGCGGCGGAACGAGGTATTCGAAGCGGATTGGGCCGAGTTCGATCTCAAGAAGAAGGTCTGGACCATACCGGGGGAGCGCGCGAAGAATGGCGAGAGGCACGAGGTTCCGCTGACAACAAGCGTGCTGGCGCTACTCAAGCTGATCCCGAAGCACGACGACAGCGATAAGCTGTTCCCCGCCCAGGGAAGGCCGGAAAATGGAGCGAGCGGCTTCAGCAAAGTCCAAGCTCGTCTGCGCAAGAACATGACAGACAAGCTCGGGTCGATGCCCGAATGGCGCCTTCATGACGTCCGGCGCACGGTCGCTACCGGCCTGCAGCGGCTAGGCGTTCGGCTCGAGGTCACCGAGGCGGTCTTGAACCATCTGAGCGGGACGCGGGCAGGGATCGTGGGCGTCTACCAGCGTCACACCTTTACCGATGAGAAGCGAGCAGCCCTGGAAACGTGGGTCTCTGAGGTCGAACGCCTCGTCAGCGCAGGATCTGCTCCTGCTCAAGCAGAGGTCTGATCGAGGAGGATCTCCTGCAGCGGCCGCTCAGCGATCCAGGCGCTGACATCCTCCTCGGCCCACGCAATTGCGCGACCGCCAAGGCTTCGGGGAAGCGGAAACGTGCCTTCGCGCATGCGGCGGTAGATTGTTGAGCGTCCAAGGCCGACACGGGCTTTGACCTCTGGGAGGCGAATGAGCCTTGATGAGAGTGAGCAAGGGAGCTGCTTAGCCATCTTCAGGTCCTGCATGGTGGTTTATCGAAGGCGACCGCTCCCCAGTAGTCGCCAGCATCATAAGGTAGACGGACTCAGGCGGGCTTGAACTCGCCGAGCCGCTGTTCTCGTTCGATCAAGTCGTGGATGTGGTGGGCGATTCGCTGCGCCACGAAGCGTGCGGCCTGCGTACCCCAGCGTGGGTCGACCCGATCGCTAGTGTCGCCGATCTCTGCGGCGAGCGCATCGGGAAGGGCTGCCACCATCGTTTCAAGAAAGCCGCCAAGCCCGGAACGCGCCCAATCGGCCGCGAGGTCCTGCCGATCGAACAATGCAAGGGTCAGCGTTCCGCGCGCGGGAAGGCCCGCCTCGTGCAGGATCGTCGCGGCCTCTTCCAAGCTCATATGTCGAGATCCCTTGAGCGTACGACTCAACTGGTCCTTCGAGAGGCCAACGCGAGAGACGAGGTCGCGCTGGCTCACGCCGCTCTCGTCCACGAGATCGGCAACCACGGCATGCAGCGGCGCCGAGGTGAAGGGTGGAGGGTCGGCGATGACGGCCACGAGAAGTCTCCGGTTATCGAGTCGCATCGCACGCTAGCGCGAACTCCGCCTGTAGGAAAACAAAACAAGAACATCCTATAGCGGCGGAGGATGATGGGGCGCTCTCCGTTGGTGCGAACGCCCGCGCGACTCGGCCACAAGCATTGCGAATCGTTCGAGAAGCGGAAGTTGCGACAGCCGTCGCGACAGCGGGCGCTATCGTGCTCGACCACTGCGATTCTTGTCGCGAGAAATAGGAAGACTCCAACGCGTGCTGCGATGGCTATCGCAGAAACCGCGACAAGAGCAGCGATCTGTTCTGTTCATGTTCCTTTCTGTTGAGGCAGCCGGGCGAAGGGCGCTTGGTGAGTGGGCGGTCGGCGTTCGGCCGCACCGACACTCCCACGGAGACGCTCTCGATGCACAGCCTCAAGCTCCCGCTGGCCCGCGCCAAACTCGGTCGTGCCAGTGACTATGTCCTGCCCGCGGTGGGGCTCATGCTCTACGCTACGGCCGCCTACGCCGGCGCAGACGCGACCTTCAGCCCGGCGCTGACCAAGTTCACCGACTTCCTCGAGGGTTCGGGCGGCAAGATCATTGCCGTGCTCAGCCTCGCTGGCGGCATCATCGGCATGGCGTCGGGTCGGTTCAGCCTCGGCCAGGTGGCGCTGCCCGTCGGCGTCGGCATCGGTGTCGGCACCGGCGTGCCGATCGTCACCTCTACGGTCACCGCGCTCATCTGAGCGCGGGAAAAGAGGGCGGGGCGGCAGCCATGTCTGACAAGTATATCGTTCCCAGGCGTCTCGATGATCCCGAGCTCATCGGCCTTTGGACCCTTGATGAATTCATGGGGCTGGCGATCCCGTTCGCCTGGGGCATTCTCACCCAGCATATTCTGATTGGCATCATACTCTCCTGCGGAGCGTGGTTTGCGCTGCGCAAGGCAAAGGCTGGCCGGGCCAGCTCGTGGGTGATCCATGCCGCCTATTGGTATCTGGGTGCGACCTTCGTCAGGCTGAAAGCCACTCCGCCCTCCCATTGCCGCCTGCTGGCCGGCTGAGGGAGGCCGATATGCTCGCCGACATTGCGCACCAGCGCAGCCAGTCCTTGTTGCGGCAGCGCAAGGTGCTGCTGCTCGCCGCCGCCGCCTCGTTTGTCACCAACATCGCCCTGTTCTCGGCGTTGTCGTCGAAGGACCGTGAGATCGTGCTTCAACCGATCGCGACGCGTCCCCTGACGATCAGCTCGTCGGGAGTCGAGGCCGACTATCTCGAACTGGTGACGCGCGACGTCGCGCTGATGCTGCTCAACCGATCGCCCGCAGGCCTCGACTATTGGATGGAGCAGATCCTCAAGCTCGCCGATCCGTCGGCGCACGGGGCGCTCAAGGCCGAGCTCGTCAAGATCGTCACCGAGCAGCGCGGTTCCGATGTCAGCCAAGCCTTCGTGATCAACGGCATGACGGTCGATCCGAAGCGCCTGACGTCGGAAGTCGAGGGTGACCTTAAGACCTTCGTCGGCGGCCAGGTGATTGCCAGCGAAACCAAGCGGTTCCGCTTGGGCTGGAGCTACGCCGGCCTTCGCCTCTCCCTCACGAGCTTTGCGCTCGTCCATTCGCCCAAGGAGGCACGTCCGTGATCTGCATCCCACCCACATGGCTGCTTGCGGCCGGTGCGACCTCGGTCGTCGCTGGCGCCTCGCGGCCGATCGATCTGGGACTGAAGCCGTTTGGCTTCGCGCTGATCGGCGCGGCCCTGGTGCTCGGCGCCACGCCTGCCTGGGCGGACCAGTACCGGCAGGCGGCCGACAATGCCCGCGTCGATTGTGTCGTGTCCTCGCGCGACCTGACCCGCATCGCGCTGGTCGGCGATGCCTTTGCGAGCGTCAGCAAGGTCTCGACCGGCTACCCCTATAACGACTTCACGGTCACCAACGAGCCGATCCGTGGCGACATCTACCTGTCCGTTCCGGACGGGTTCGCCGCGCAACGCTTAAGCTTCTTCGCCACCTCGAAGAAGGGCTATGTCTACAAGTTCGCCTGCACGGTCGGCGGCGACGAGGCCGAGCAGATCTTCGTCACCAATCCGGCGCTCGGGCTCGAGAAGGCGGCGGACTGGGAAGCGAAGACCGGCCCGCGCGAGACCGCAGTGCGGCTCATCCAGGCGATGGTCACGTCCGCGACCGTGGACGGCTACCAGCTGCGCCAGGTCGCTGCCGCGCCCACGCGCATCGGTGACCTCAGTGTCCGCCTGATCGCCGAGTATCGCGGCGCGGCGCTCGTGGGCAAGGTGCTCCGCATAGACAATCGCGGGACCAAGCCGGCGTCGGTTCGCGCGAGTGATATCGCTCCTTCCGGCACGCTGGCGATCAGCGTCGCGACATCCGAGCTAGCACCCGGCGCGGCTACCAGCGTGTGGCTCGTCGGCATGGCGGGAGAGGGGGCATGGTGAGCTCCAGCCAGCCGCACATACCGGTCGACAACCGCGATGCCGAGTTGCCCGCAGGCGGCGCGCTCGGCGCCCTCAACGCAAAAACCGCGCGGCGTCAGAAGATGATCCTGCTCGGCGGCGGCGGGACCGTGGCGCTGCTCGGCGCCTGGTTCGTCCTCGGCGGCTCACCGGATGGCGGCATCGCCAATCCCGACGCGCCGCAGCGGATCGAGACCGACGGCATCGTCAACCGCGACCTCAGCCAGAAAGAGTTCGTCGCCATCTACGGCAATCGGCTCGACGCGCAGGCGCGCCAGCTGAAGGCACTCGAGGACGGCCGTACCAACCCGAGCGAGCTGCAAGCTAAGCTCGATGCGCTCGCGGCCGAAAACCAAGCGATGCGTACCGACGGCGCGCGCACCATCGATGCGCTCTCGGCCGAGAATGCCGGACTCCGCGCAGAGGCCAGCCGCGCCACGCAGGCCGCTCCGGCAGCGCCGCCCGCACCCGCTTACGGACCAGGCGGCAGCTATGCCGCCCAGGGTTCGTCGGTACCGACCGGCTCGCCGTTGTCGCCCGATCTCGCGGCCACGCCCGGAGGCGAGGCTGCGCCGCCCGAACGGCAGGTCAAGACATTGTCCTTCGGCACGGGCGCGACCGAGAGCGCAAGTGCCAGCAAGACCGGACTTCGGTCGGGTCGTCCGGGCGCGCCTGCGATCGAGGTGGAGGACAGTCCCGAATATCTGCCGCCGAACAGCTACGCTCCAGCGCGCGTCATCGTCGGCGTCGATGCCTCGGCCGGCGTGACGAGCCAGACCGATCCGCTCCCGGTCGTCCTGCGTATCACCGGGCCGGCACGCTCGGTCGTCAACAACGGCAAGCTGCTGACGACCCGCATCCAGGGCTGTGTCGTCAACGGGGCGGCGCGCGGCGATCTCTCGGCCGAGAAGGTTTATGTGAAGCTCGCCAAGATGACCTGCGACCAGCCCGGTGGCCGGGTCGCGGTGAGCGAGGTCAAGGGCTTCATCAGCTTTGCCGGAAAGACCGGCGTGCGCGGCCGCGTTGTAAGCCGCGAGGGCAGTCTCGTCAGTCAGGCGCTGATCGCCGGGATCGTCGGCGGGTTCGGCCGGGGCTTCTCGGCCAATGCGAACAGCGTCTTTTCCGGGATCACGCAAAGTGCCGACGGCAAGCGCGAGAAGCTGTCTCCCGGCGACATCGTCACCGGCGGGCTCGGCCAAGGTGCCGGGGACGCCGCCGACACGGTCTCCAAATATCTGATCGAGCGAGCTGAGCAATACCAGCCGGTCATCGAGATGCCGACCGGCATCGATGTCGAAATCGTCTTTCTGGACGGCGTTTACGTGAGGAACACGCAATGACTTCTTCTGTCTTTTCACGGGCGTTGCAGCTCGATCGCTTCAGGCGACTTGAAGGCCGCGCTTTCTGGACGTTGCTTTCGGCCGCGTCGCTCGGCGTCGGTGTCAGCACCGGCATGCTCGCCAATGCGGTCGCTGCGCACGCATCAACGCCGACGATCGAGGCCGGCGTGGAAGCAAAGGCGGTACTTGCCGCTCTTGCCAAGCGCCTGCCGAAGACCGCGATCAATGCGGTCGACTGCGGTGGGCTCGGCGGGATCTGCGAGGTCGTCGCGGGCACCACGCTGTTCTACGTCGATCGCGGCGCGCGCTATCTGATGATCGGCCGGGTCTACGACATGGAGACCCGGGCGGACCTGACCGCGACCCGGCTGCTCGCGCTCAACCCCGACCTGCTCGTCGCCGGCGCGGCGCGCCAGAAGGCAGAAGCCGACGAGTCCGCGCCGCCTCAGGCGCCGGCGTCGCCTGCCAAGGTGAACCTCGGTGAGCTGCCCGCCTCCGGCGCGATCCACTGGGGACCCGCCAACGGACCCAAGCTCGTCGTGCTCAGCGACTTCGCCTGCAGCTATTGTCGCCGGCTCACTGACGAGCTGCGCGCGATCGGTGCGCGGGTCGAGGAGCGGCCGATCTCGATCTTCGGCGCGGCGAGCCGCGACATGGCCGAGCGTGTGCTCTGTTCGAAGGATCCGGCGCGTGCCCTTCACGCTGCCTATGAGCAGAAGGCGTTGCCGGCTGGCGGCGAGTGCGACACCAGCGGGCTCGACGCCAATGAGGCGTTCGCCAAGCGGCACGGCTTTGGCGGCACCCCCGTCATCATCCGCGCCGATGGCGCGGTGCTCGAGGGCTTCCGCCCGGCGGCACAGCTCAAGGCGTTCGTCGCCGGGGGTGCGGCATGATCCGCACCGCACTCCGTCGCGATCGCCACGTCCGCCTCGTTGCTCGAGCAGGGCTGTGCGGCACGGCGCTCGCAGCGCTTCTGGCGAGCACCGGCTGCGCCACGCTGGGCGGGAATGTCAGCGGTGACTTTGCCTGCCGGGCGCCCGACGGCACGTGCTCGCCGATGTCGACGATCGATGCCCGGGCCGTCCAGACGATGGTTGGCTCAGGCGACGCCGCGGCCGATCGCGAGCCCCGCGCCCGACAGCAGCCGTTCCGGTCGGCGGATAGTTCGGGACCCGTCGGCCGCACAGGCGAGCGGACGCTCCGGGTCGTGTTTCCGGCGCATGTCGATCGCGCCGGCGTGCTTCACGACGAAGCCACCGCGCATGTCGTCGTCGAGGATGCCGCCTGGACCGTGACGCCGGTCGATCCCGCAAACAGGACAGCGTCCGGCGGCACCACCGCTATCCCCAGTTTCGAGATCTCGCGCAGTTCCGCCCCTTCCTCCCTGCGCGAGGTGATTGCTGGAGCATCGGCTCCGGTAATCGAGGGGCTTGAGTCACTCCCCGCTCAAGCCCCTCACCCTATCACCGCGGCCGGTGCGCTCCCTCGGACCGGCATCATCGCAGGACCGACGTCGGAGGCACTTGCTGCGGCTAAGGCCGGGCGCCGCATCGCCCGGCCCGCAACCATCGATCTCAGCAAGGTGCCCCTCGAGCGTTCGCAGACCCTGCCGGTGATCGGGAGCATGCGTCCGGGCGCAGCTTCGACCAAGTCGAAGCCATCGGCTGGCATTGCCGGAGCCATCGCGGCGGGGCGCGTCCGCGCCCTCGCCAAACCTGCGATGGAGCAGCTGGGTCAGCCGCCAGCCGAGCCTGATCTCGACGGCGTGTTCGCGCCCGCGACCAGCCCGAAGGACGCGCCGAAATGAGCCTGTCCTTTCGCACCCTCTATGACACGCTGTCGCGCGGGCTGTTCGGAGAAGCCGATGCGCAGGAAGCGCCGCGTCCGGTGATCGGTCTCGACATGCTGTCGAGTTTCCTGCCGTACCGCGTCTACGAGCCCACCACCCGGCTGTACCTCAACGCGCGATCGATGGGGTTCGTGCTCAACGTGGCACCACTGGTCGGCGCGGACGAGCGGACCGGCGACCTGCTCGGTCAGTTCTTTTCCGAAGGCCTACCGGCGGGTGCCTGCGTCCAGATCGTCCACTGGGCTTCCCCACGCATCGGCCGCAACATCGCGCCATGGTTCCTGCCGCGCTATGCGCGGGGCGGGGTGTATGAAGCGATCGCGCGGCGTCGCGCGGCGTGCCTCTACGACCTCGTCTGGACCAGCGGCTCCGCAAGCGCGCCCTTCCATGCCCGCCACCATCAGATCCTGATCTCCGTCGGTGTTCCGGCGGGAAGCGCCACCACCAAGGAGGAGCTGGTCGCCGTCCGCGAGAGCCTTACCGGCGTGCTGCGCTCGCTCGATGTGCCCGTGGCCAATGTCGATCCTGTCCAGCTGATCGCTTTCCTCGACGACCTGACCTCGCCGACGACAGCACCGCAGGACGATGCAATCGACTACAACCCGCTCGACCCGATCGCCGATCAGGCCATCCGTCGCGACATCGAGCTGGTCGTCGAGGAGAGCCGGCTGTGCCTGCGCACCGAACGCTTCCGGCCGACCGGTGCCACGGATGAAGGCGCACCCGAGATCGGGGAGATCTATCCCGACCGTTTCGACGTCCGGCATTTCGGCGTGCGCAACATGCCGACGCGCTGGGCGCCGTGGGAATGCGCTCGCCTGATCGGCGACCTGTTCACCGACAAGCTGCGCATGCCCTGTCCCGCGGCGACGATGCTCTGCCTCGTCTATCCCGACCAGGAGGCTGCCTCGGCGCGCGCTGGCATGAAGTTCCTGCGCACGACCTCACTCAGCGAAGGCCGCTCAGCCCGTTATCTACCGAAGCTGCGCGAACAGGCGGCCGAATGGCGCGAGGTCCAGGCGCAGATGCAGGAAGGGCGCCGGCTGGTGCGCGCCTTCTACGGGGTAACCGCATTCTCACCGGAAGGGCAGGGCGACCGCAACGAGCGCACGATCAAGTCGCTCTACAAGGCGGCCGGCTGGGACCTTGCCGACGAGCGCTACCTCCAGATCCAGGGGCTGCTCGCGGCCATGCCGATGACACTGAGCGACGGGCTTGGCGTCGACATGGAGCGCTGCAAGCGCATGCGCACCATGCTCTCGACGACGGCCGCCAACATCGCGCCGGTGCAAGGCGAGTATCTCGGCGGCAACGTCCCGCATCTCCTGTTCGTGGGGCGGCGAGGCCAGCCCTTCTTCTGGTCGCCCTTCGAGAACAATGCAGGCAATCACAATGTCGCGATCCTCGGCAAGTCGGGATCGGGCAAGTCGGTGCTGCTGCAGGAGATGTGCGCGGCCCTGTGCGGGGCTGGTGCCAAGGTCGTCGTGATCGACGACGGCCGCAGCTTCATGAACTCGTGCCGGCTCCAGGGCGGCGCGTTCATCGAGTTCACGCTGGCATCGGGCTTCTGCCTCAATCCCTTCTCGATGATCGACGCCGAGCGAGTGGCGGAAGACGAGGATTATCGGCTCGACTGCATGGCGATGCTGAAAAGCATCGTCGGGCAAATGGCGCGGTTCATCGACCGCCTGACCGACACCGAGCGCGGCCTGATTGACCAGGCGGTGAATCAAGTGTGGGAAGCCGCGGGGCATGCAGGCTCGATCGACGGCGTCGCGCGAGCGCTCACCGACACCGGCAATCCCGATGCCGCCAACCTGGCGATCGCCATGGGACCGTTCCTGTCGGGCGGCACGTACGGCGGGTTCTTCAACGGTCAGGCGACGCTCAAGCTCGAAGCCGACTTCACCGTGTTCGAGATGTCGGACCTGGCGACGCGGGAAGAGCTGCGCTCGGTCGTGCTGACCGCGATCATGTTCATGACCAGCCAGGCGATGACGCGAAGCCCTCGCTCGGTGAAGAAGCTGCTGCTGATCGACGAGGCCTGGAGCATGCTCAAGGGCGGCTCGATGTCCGAATTCGTCGAGACCTATGCCCGCACCGCGCGAAAATATGGCGGCGCGCTGGCGACCGCGACGCAGTCGCTGAATGACTTCTACAAATCGGGCGGCGCGACCGCCGCACTCGAGAACAGCGACTGGATGCTGGTCCTCCAGCAGAAGCCCGAGACGATCGCCGACTTCCGCAAGTCCGAGCGGCTCGACATGGACGATCGTACCGAGAGCCTGATCCGCTCGCTGAAGCGCAGCGGCTCGGAATATTCGGAGGTCTTCATCCGCGGCCCCGAAGTCCAGGCGCTCGGCCGACTGGTGCTCGATCCCTACTCGGCGACGCTCTTCTCGTCTTCGCCCGATACCTATGCCGCCATCGAGCGCCGCATGGCGGCGGGCGACACGATCGAACAGGCGCTCGATACCGTGGCCTTCCCGGATGCGCCTCAGACCTCGAGCACAAGGGAGGCGCAGCATGCCCGCGCCTGATCCTCGGCCACTTGGCAGCCGTAGGATGCGGCTGCGGCGGTTCCTCGCCGATGCTTGCCACCTAGCGCTGAGCACCACGCTCTGGCTCGCCGGGACGCTGCTCGTCACGCTCGGCACGATCCTGGCGGTCTTGATCCTCGCTGCCGATGCGCGGCTGTCGATCCTGTTCGCGCACCTCGGCAATCTCGCGAGCCACTATCTCGCCGCCGACGCCGCACGCCGCGCCGAGTTCGATCTCCAACTCGTCGGCCTCACGGCTGCGCTCGCGCTGCTGTTCCTCGTCGCCCGGCTGCCTGCCTTCGCCGACCGCATGCGGCGCGAGCTGTCTCGAAAGGACGAGCAATGAGCGATGCCATCACCCCGGCGCCGGCGCGGCGCACGATTGCCGGCTGGCCCGTAGCGCACGTCGTGGCAACGATCCTCCTGCTCGCGGGCCTGATCTGGGCGGCCTGGGCAACGCGCCTGCTACTCGACCTATCGAAGCGGCAGATCGTATCGGTCAGCCTGTCGACGCTGGTCGGCGATTTCGTGGCCGCCGAGAGCCGCAACGGCGGCACGCCCGAGCAGACCGCGAGCCGCACCGCCGCCTATCTGGCCGCCGTCAATCGGTCGGTCAGCGCGCTGGGTGCCGACGGCACTGCCGTCCTCGTCACCGAGGCGACGCTCGGCAAGAGCGTGCCCGATCGCACCGAGCTTGTGCGCACCGAGGTCGAGCGCGCGCTGGAGGGTGGTCATGACCCTCGCTGAGACGCAGTCCGCGACCGCCTTCTGGAGCCCGGCCCGGCGCCGCCGCTATCTGGTCTATGCCGCGGTCGGCATCGGCCTGGTGAGCCTCGGCGAGCTCGCCCGTTGGAGCGACGACCACGCGTTGCTGGTCAATGCCACGACGAGTCTGCCGAACTGGGCGTTCATGATCGATCGGCAGCGGGTGCCGGTCCGCGGCGACTTCGTTTTCTTCGAGCCGCCGCCTGGCCCCTTGCTCGCTCGCCATTTCGGCGCTCGCCCGCAGCCGTTCGGCAAGATCGTCTATGGCGTCGCCGGCGACCGGATCACGCGGCAAGACCGGCTGTTCTCCGTCAACGGCAAGCCGGTGGCGCTTGCCAAGCCCGTGACTCGGTTCGGCGAGCCGCTCTCGCTTGGGCCCACCGGCATCATCCCGCGCGGCTGCTATTTCGTCGGTACGCCTCACCGTGACAGCTTCGACAGTCGCTACGCCGCGATCGGCTGGGTCTGCCGTCCGCGCATCATCGGGGTGGGGAGGGCGATCCTGTGAAGCGGCTCCTCCTCCTTTCCAGCGCCACGATCCTGTCCCTCATGTCGCAGGCGGTCTCCGCGCGCGACTATGGTCAGCAGGGCGCGGTGTTTCCGGTGATCGAGACTGATCTGCTGTCTGTCATCCAGAACAAGCTCACCACAATGCAGGCGTCGGGCGCGCTCGATCGCGCCAATCGCGAGCTGGCCGCGCGCACCGAAGCGCGCGTCAAGCGGCCCCCGCCGGTCAAGGGGATCGTCGTCGCGAGCCAGTCCAGAAGTTGGATCCACGAC
>Ga0308163_10004020_pt1 | contig 11973 bp, 10 predicted proteins | sample PhyTR1_FD_201037 | JGI IMG/M metagenome (GOLD analysis project Ga0308163, IMG submission 201037) | Phyllosphere microbial communities from UC Gill Tract Community Farm, Albany, California, United States - DLSLT.R1 | ecosystem: Host-associated > Plants > Phyllosphere > Unclassified | place: USA... | reverse complement strand
AGGCAAGGTTATCGGCGCTCCCGAGATCGAGTTGATGGTCGAGGCTTCGCTCGACGGTTGGCTGACGACGGGGCGCTTCAACACCGAATTCGAGGCGGGGCTCGCCAAGATTACCGGCGCACCCTACGTCCTCACCACCACGTCGGGCTCGTCCGCGAACCTGCTGGCACTCTCGTGCCTGACCAGCCACAAGCTTGGCGATCGTCGCCTCAAGCCCGGTGACGAGGTCATCACTGTCGCGGCTGGCTTCCCGACCACGGTCAACCCGTCGATCCAGCACGGCCTGATCCCGGTGTTCGTCGACGTCGAAGTGCCGACCTACAACATCGATGCCAACCTGATCGAGGCGGCGATCACCGATAAGACAGGCGCGATCATGATTGCGCACACGCTCGGTAACCCGTTCAACCTCGCCGAGGTGCGGCGTATCTGCGACGAGCACGACCTATGGCTGGTCGAGGATTGCTGCGACGCGCTGGGCGCGACCTACGACGGCAAGAAGGTTGGCCTGTGGGGCGATGTCGCGACGCTGTCTTTCTACCCCGCACATCACATCACGATGGGTGAGGGCGGCGCGGTGTTCACCCGCTCGGCCGAGCTCAGGCCGATCATCGAAAGCATCCGCGACTGGGGTCGCGACTGCTATTGCGCGCCGGGCTGCGACAATACCTGCGGCAGCCGTTTCGGGCAGCAACATGGCGACCTGCCCTTCGGCTACGACCACAAGTACGTGTACAGCCATCTCGGCTACAATCTGAAGATCACCGACATGCAGGCGGCCTGCGGCCTGGCTCAGCTCGACCGTGTCGACGATTTCATCGCTGCGCGCCGGCGCAATTTCGCGCTGCTGACCGAGCGACTGAAGGGGATGGAGGAAATCTTCATCTTGCCCGAAGCAACGCCCAATTCGGACCCGTCGTGGTTCGGCTTCCCGGTCATGTTGCGCGAGGGCGTCGATGCGAAGCGTGTCGATGTGACGCGCTTCCTTGACCAGAACAAGATCGGTACCCGCCTCGTCTTCGCCGGCAACCTCACGCGCCAGCCCTATTTCAAGCACGTCAACTACCGTGTGGTTGGTAATCTAACCCAGACCGACCGAGTCATGAATAACAGCTTCTGGCTCGGCGTCTTCCCGGCACTAGGTGAGGCGCAGATCGATTACATCGGCGACAAGTTAGAAGAGTTCTTTGGTATGAACTTCTAACCATTGTATTTAGGATTCGGTGTGGAAACGCAAGATACCGCAATTGCGGGTGTAAAAGCCTTGAAAATGCCAGCGTTCACCGATGTTCGCGGTGGATTTGTTAAGAGCTTCCACGTACCTAGCTTCGAGCGATTGAAGCTGCGAACCGACTGGCGCGAGGAGTATTTTACAACCTCCAGGAAAAACGTCGTACGCGGTATGCACTTTCAGGAACCCCCTGCCCAGCATGCCAAGCTGATATTTTGCGTGGCAGGCCGTGTGCTCGACGTGGTCCTCGATATCCGCACTGACTCCCCGACGTTCGGCGAAGCGATCAGTATTGAGCTTGAGCCGGACAACGGCATCGGTCTATATGTACCGGTGGGTTGCGCGCATGGCTTTCTGTCGCTGACCAACAACAGCGTGATGTATTACAAGGTGACTAGCGTTCACGCGCCCGACTATGATCGGGGGGTCGCCTGGGATAGCTTCGGCTTCGATTGGCCGGTAACCGATCCGATCCTGTCTGCACGCGATCTCGGCCATCTTGCGCTCGCCGATTATACCTCGCCATTCAGGATGGCGGACTGATGCCCCGCACACTGATTACCGGCGCCGGAGGTTTTATCGGCGCCAGGCTGGCGCGCAGGTTGCTCAGCGAGGGGTGGGCGGTTGACCTGCTCGCCCGGCCTTCAACCGCCATCGCTGACGACCTTAGTGCAGCGGCTATCCACCGGTTTGACGGCACCACCGGCGCGCTGATCGGGGTGATGGAAGCTGTGCGGCCCGATGTCGTGTTCCATCTGGCTTCGCTGTACCTTGCCGAGCACATGCCAGCTGACCTCGAGCCCCTGGTTGCCTCAAACGTCCTGCTTACCGGTCAGTTGGCAGAGGCGATGACGGTCACGCTGCCGGCCGGTTCGGCCAGGCTGGTCAGTACGGGTACTGCGTGGCAGCATTATCGTGGTCCCGGCTACGTACCGGTTAATCTCTATGCCGCCACCAAACAGGCGGGTGATGATCTGCTGCGTTACTACATCGATGCGCGTAATCTGTCGTCAATTACCTTAAAATTGTTTGACACGTTCGGTCATGGCGATACCCGACGCAAGCTGGTGCAGTTGCTGATGGACGCGGCCTCGTCGGGTCAGCGGTTGGGCATGTCGCCGGGTGAGCAGGTCATGGACATCAGTCATGTGGATGATGTGGTCGACGCTTTCGCTGTCGCCGGTCATCGCCTGCTGCTTGCGGCCAACCTGCTTGATGAAAGCTATTTCGTATCGGGCGAGCGCCTGCGCGTTCGGGACCTGGTGCCGATAGTCGAGCTCGCCACGGGCCGCAGTCTGGATGTTGTTTTTGGCGAACGACCTTATCGTGCGCGTGAGGTGATGGAACCAGTAATGTTGGTCGAAGGGCAACGCCTGCCGGGTTGGAGACCACGCCACCGTTTGGCCGACATGTTGCCGACGCTCAGCGCCTGATCGATGGAGTTGTCGAGGCACATTCGCGCGCATCGCGCGCTGTTGATCGGCCTCACCGCTCAGCTGCTGCAATATGGTTCGGCACTAATGCTCGTGCCCTTCATGGTAACAAGATTGTCGAAGGCCGAAATTGGTCTATGGTACATCTTCGTTGCTATCCAATCGCTAGCTTTCATTTGCGATTTTGGCTTTCAACCGACGTTCACGCGAGCGTTTGCGCTGGGCATTTCGGGCGCTTCCAAAGTCGAACGCCGAGGGCTTGGCGAGGAAATCGTAACCCAGCGCACGCCTAATTTCCGCCTGATCGCAGAGACTATGGCGGCTGCCAAGATATTCTATCGGCTGCTCGCTGGGCTGATCCTGCTAGTGCTCGTCGGCGCTGGCCTTCCGTATGTCGCAGCCATCAGCAGCAAGGGCGGGTTAGATATTCGCTACGCCGAGGTTGCTTGGCTGGTCTTCGCCGTTAGCATCGGTCTTAACCTGTATTTTCTGTGGGTAGACTCGGCTCTGGTCGGCTTCGGTCGCGTCGAACAGAACTACCTGTACATAATCGTCAATCGGGCCACCTCTGTGACGATTGCGATCGGTGCGCTGTTGGCCGGAGGTGGCCTGATCGCCGTGGCTGGAGCGCTGATCGTGGGTCAAGTCATTGCTCGTACGATCGCCATCAATCTTCTGAGTGACCTGACCCAGCGATGCCGGGCTGAGAAAGTTGAACGGCACGCCGTCCATGCTGTCCTGCGCGCGATCTGGCCTAACGCAAGCCGCATGGGCGCCGTCTCGATCGGGGCGTTCCTCATCAACCGCTATACGCTTTTTGCCGTTTCGGCGTTCGGGGGACTTGCTGTCGTTGGTCCGTATGCGCTGGCGCTTCAGATGCTGTCTGCCGTGATTGCCGTAGCCCAGATGCCAATGCAGATCTCGCTGAGTAAGCTGGTCGATGCGCGAGTTAAGAAAAATACTGTAGTGCTGCGCCAGACATTCACCATGGTCATGGCGATCTACGTTGTTACCGCGCTGATCGGCGCTGCGTTCATCGTCATGATTGTGCCGATCGCGCTCAGGGAAATCGGTAGCAATATTATGCTCTTGCCGACCGGGACACTTATCATCCTAACGCTGGTGCTTATACTTGAAGGCTTGCACGCGACTGCGGCAACATTTATCACGACGGCCAATGACGTGCCGTTCGTGCGAGCTGCACTGGCATCAGGCATCGCGATCGCCATAAGCGTGACGATAGCCGGCTGGTTGGGCTGGGGTGTGGCAGCAATGATTGCTTGTCAGGGCTTAGTCCAACTGACCTACAACAACTGGCACTGGCCATGGCGGGCATGGAAGAGCATCGAGACGTGATGATGCTGCCCTTTTCCGTTCACGGGCACACTGCCCAGCACAATGATTTTGGCAACTCCGTAGCTTCTAAGCGGTGGACTACGTTGCAATGGTGGAGGCCGTTCCAATGAAAAGCTTGGGAACGCGCGACAGCTTTCTGGATGTTGCAGATCAACCCTACGAATTGGTCTGGCAAATCGGGCACGCGGGTGGGCCGACCCGGGCCACGATTGCGATCCCCACCTATAAGCGGATCGACACGCTGGTGGAAGCAATCAACAGCGCGATCGCGCAGCAAAGCGTGCCCCCCCCCGATATTGTCATTGTCGATAATGATGGGCCCGGAGAAAAGCCGGAAGTCGTGCGTGCGGCGCTGGCTGATACTCGAGGTTGCCGGGTGCGCTATTTTGTCAATTCCACTAATATCGGTATGTTCGGGAACTGGAACCGCAGCATCATGCTGGCGGAGACGCCGTGGGTGACAATTCTCAACGACGATGATCTTTTGCGAGAAGACTTTCTCCAGCATTGCTTCGCGGCCTTGGATCGGCTTCCCGGGGCAAACGGCATTGTGTGCCGAAAGGGTGTACGGGATCGACGCTCTGTCACGCCTGCAGCCAAGGCGCCGTTAGCATCCCCAGTGTGGCTCCGCCTCGCCAAAGTTATCGCCAAAAGAGTTCACAAGCTGCCCTATCGCAACGGTGTGCTGAGGGTAACTATGAAGCGGCAGTTCTTCGGCAATTTTTTCGGAAATGGGCTTGGTTTCTTGTTTCGGCGAGACACCGCGCTTCGACTGGGCGGGTATGATCCCGACCACTTTCCCGCCGCGGACTATATCTTCTATCTGCGAATGACTGATGACGGTGCGCTCTATCTTCTCGACGAGGTGCTGGCCGATGTCGGCATTGGTGACAATGAATCGATTGCTCCGGGCATCTTGCAACGCTTCGTCACCCAGTTGCACGAGGTGCGCGAGCAATTGGCTGGTAGTACGGTGCCGCACAGCTGGATCAAGATGGCGCCGCTGCTGGCAGCTAACCAGGTGCTGACGACAGAGTTGGTGTGGGGGGAAAAGCTCGATCAGGATGCGCTGGCCGAGGAACTTGGTTTCCCACTTCCCCCGCCGAGTACCATCCGCGAGACGCTTTTACGCTTACGTTACGGTGTCCTGTGACCGTGGGTTGCATAATCATCCGTAGATACCAGGCCCAGTGAGTATGCAGCAACGCCATATGCCCTTGCGACACACCATATTGCTGCTTGGCGGAACCGGATTCATCGGTTCCAATCTTGCGCGCGAGCTGACCAATGCTGGGCATGACGTCTTGGTCGGCGCGCGTACGGGCGATGCCCCCGGGAAAGTCCATTCTTTGCCGATCGAGGACTCCGATGCAATCCTTGCTTTCGTACGCAAGTGGGGGGTGGAGGTGGTGGTGCACTTGGCTTCGGGTATGAAGCCGGGAAGTCCGATGGCCGAATACGTCACCGAACGTCGTCAAGTCATCACACCCACGATCCATTTGGCAGAGGGTCTGGCACAAGCCGGCGTCAAGCTGGTCTTTATTTCGTCCGGTGGTACGATCTACGGCGTGACGACCGGCGTGCCGGTCGCCGAGGACGATCGTTGCGCGCCAATCAGCCTATATGGCCAATCCAAATTAGAAATCGAAACTTGGCTTGAGTTCCTTGGCCGAACGGCAGGCCTAGATTATTTGATCCTGCGCCCGTCTAATCCTTATGGACGCAACCAGCCGCTGCGCGGGGGCCAAGGCCTGATCTCTGTTGCCATGGGCAAGTTGCTTAACGATCAAGCGCTGGAGGTGTGGGGCGATGGATCGAGCATCCGCGACTATATCTACATCGACGATCTCGCTCTGACTATTCGCCAGTTGATTGAGGCCGGCATGAGCGGAATGGCGCTAAACATCGGAAGTGGCAAAGGATATTCCCTGCTGGAAATTGTGAGCACCATACGAGACGTGACCGGACGCAATCTCGACTTGGTGTTCCGGTCGGCCCGACCCGTAGATGTGCCAAAGCTGGTGCTGGACGTTCGTCGCGTTACGGAGACCGGATTACATCACGCCCGACCGCTCGAAGACGGCATTGCCGCTTATGCCAACGAGGTCCTAAATGGCTGAGCGGCCCCGCCTGGCTATTTGCATCCCAACATATTGCCGGGATAGCGTCGTTGCGGCCAATCTTGCCAAGATGATCGATGAAGCGCGCCGGTTGAACGTCGCTCTCTATGTCTCTGATGACAGTCCCGATGATCTAACGCGGAACGCCGTTCGCGCATTCGGGGATGTCCACTATCGCCGCAACACACCTTCGCTTGGTCACGACCGCAACCTGATCGCTACGCTCACCTGGCCCAACGCTGATTTCGTATGGCTTCTCGGTGACAAGCACTGGGTCAAGCCCAATCAATTGGAGACGATCCTAGGCTTTCTCGACGATCAGGATCTGGTTCTGATCAATTATCAGTCACCGGACCGCCACGACATCCCGCAAGTTAGCGGCGAAGAGGGCAAGGGCTTGCTGAAATCTGCCTTGTGGCATCAGACCCGGACTGGCGCCACGATCTATCACCGGCGTGTCTGCGATTGGGTCGTCGAGCAGGGCGATGAATTGATCGTCAAGCGTGATTTCCCCCAGATTAGCGTGATGCTTGGCTATGCCAGTCACCATAATACAAAAATTGGGTGGTTTGGTCAGCCGAGCCTCGGCGTGGTTCAGCAGAACAGCTACTGGCAGCAACAGGCGATCACCGTCTTCGCCGACAACTGGTCTGCCGCCGTATCGGCTTTTCCCAAGGTTATCTCGCCCGCAGATCAGCCGGAGGTGATCCGTTCTCATTCTGCAAAGATGAATCTTTTCAGCCTGGTAACGTTACTGGACCTACGGCTGGCGGGAACCTTCACCTGGACGCATCTTCGTCAGCCGTCGTTTCGTCAGGCGGCGCATCTCCCACTCTGGCGAATGGCTGCAATACTCCTTGTTCCGAAGCCCGCCGCAGCGTTTGCCAAGCGCATCAGGAGGGCACGGCGCGCTAGAAAATAGCAGACGAAAGTCGTGCTGGCTGGTGCCAAAGCTGTGATCCAAATTCTAGTGCGGATGTGCCGCCCGTGTTTCTAATCTTGCAGAATGGCAGTTGACGTGACCCCCGCCTTTTATCCAGCGGCAAATTAGAGACCGGCTATCGTTATTGCGCCAGAGCGCAGGTGAATTAACGGTCGGGTTTGAACCTGTCTGCTGTTTTTTGAATACGGCGGCAAAGGCGGACAGTGTGGCGTGGCCGAGCAAGGAAAGCGGCCGTTTGGTGTTGTAATCGTTGACCCAGCGCGTAAGGATCGAGCACATCTGGCGGACCGTGAGAACAGCGTCTTGTTGAGGACTTCGTCGGGTATGCGACCGTTGAGGCTCTCGACGAACCTACTCTGCGTCGGCTTACCTAGCGCGATATAGGCCCACTCGACGCCGGCATCGCCTGATCACGCTAGCACCGCGTTAGACTAATGGATCAGCGCCGGGTGTCGTGCGCATTCTTTTTGGGGACGTTATATTGTTTACGTGGTGGCGGATCGGACCCATTGATGTGGCCTTGTAGCCTAGCTTCTTGAGCCCTCCCCATCCATTGCTATGCCACCCTATGATATAGGTAGCACCCGAATGGCTCTAACGACTTCGCCAGATGATCGAGCGTAGCGACGGCGAGCAGATAGCGTCACCCATTCCTTTATCGGCTCTTGGCAATTCGCTGCTGGGGTGGCAATTGTGCCGATCGGCCTTGTGTCCCCAAGTTGGGTGCGCACGATACGACCAGAACCTTACAGAAACGACGGCGATGATCGAGAGAAACATTCCTCAACCTATGATCAATTCGCTTCAGGCTGGGCGTGCATTCGCGGCACTGGCAGTCGTGTGCTACCACTCTTTGCTATCAGCCGAAGCCTTCGCTGGACCAGCTCTGACGTTAAATGCAATATTTGGTTACGGATATTTGGGGGTTGATTTCTTTTTCGTATTATCTGGTTTCATCATCTATCATTCAACATCGGGTCGAGGAAAGAGCGCCGCCGTTTACGGTGAATCGCGCATCCGACGTATCTTTCTGCCCTATCTCCCGATCGGCTTGGCGGTGGCGTTGCTCTACACGCTCGGAATTGGTGGCTCTCAGCATCCCTGGGGCTGGCTAGCGACACTGACTCTCGCGCCTGTCCTGCCGGGACCCGCTCTGTCGGTTGCGTGGACGTTGCAGCACGAAATGGTCTTTTACGCGATTTTCGGCCTGCTCTATTTTACAAACACATTGCTGGTCGGCTGCATTCTTTGGGCAGCGGCGATCGTCGGGCTGTACCTGCTTGGTATCGACGGGGGCATTCCCCTTTCCCTGCTCAACCTCGAATTCATGATGGGTATGTGCACCGCGATTCTCGCGCGGCGCCAATGGGGGCCAACATGGCTTTACGCCGCTGCGATCGTGCCATTGACATTGTGGATAGCGCTGGGAGCAAGTAACGCTCATTCCGTCCTCGTCGGCGCTTCCTTAGCGCTACTGATCCTGCCTACTGTACAGATGGAGAGAGCGGGACGGTGTTCGGTTCCGAGGTACATGGTATTTCTAGGTGCGGCGTCATACGCCATATATCTCATCCACAACCCGGTGCTGTCTGTCATGGCTCGTGTCATGTCGCGATTTGGGCCAGTGACCATGATCATCGTGGGATTTGCGGCGTCGACCGCCGCGGGGTGCGCTTACTACGTCTTGATAGAGAAAAGGCTCATGCGATTGCCGTCGTTTGAAAGACGCAAGCGCCATCATAAGGCGGCGTTACGTTAAATCGTTTTTCGCCATTAACCGATCGTCGTGGATGTAGTGTCAGCCGCGGTCGGGGGCGTAGATAAGGGAGCGATGCCGTATACACTGAACGCCAGCGCCATCCTTGCGAGATCAAGTCACTTCATCGTACTCTCCTTCGTAGTTTAGGACCTTGGGCGAGTGTCAATGATTAACTGCTAGCTTGCAGTGCCGGTCCTATCCGCAGGCGGGATCGAGCAGCTCGTGCCCTGCCGGAGCATTTCCCTGCCAGCTGGACGCGAGAGCGAGCACTACAGTTGAGTTCCTGATTTGAGGTGTGCGCGGTCGGCCGCCGCTTGCTGCGCTCGTCGTCATGGCGACCATGCGATAATGTGGGTGGGTGCGATATGGCGCTGAGCGAGCCGGACGGTAATGGTTCGGACTTCCTGTATAGACCAATGGATCAGTGCCAGGTGTCGTGCGCATTCTTTTTGGGGGCGCTGCCTTGTTTACGTGGTAGCGTATCACTGGCAACATGGCGAGCGCGAGCATGACCAGCGAACGTGGGGATGCCATCCATGACAGGACCGGGTTTCGTTGTAGTCGAGGTCGAGTTCGCTCTTGGTCGTTTCGAAACTGTTCTTGATCGCCCAGCGGTGGCCTGCAACCTGCGCAAGCGCGTTGATCCTAGTGCCGGCTGGGCACCTATTCGTGCAGAACGCCAGTTCGCCGTCCGCGATATGTCGTCGGATCAGCAAGTCGCGTGTCCACAACCGTGTGCATCCTTCATTCTAATTGATAGCCTCGATGTCGGCGAGTTCGAGATAGGCCCACTCGTACAGTATGGAATTCTTCGTGCTCTCGACGGCCGACAGGCGATGCCAGGTGGCGCGATCGAGATCCTGGGCGATCTCACCTGCAGTGCCAAAACAACAGGCTACTGAGCAGGCAATCGCGATATTCGTTCGATCAGGCAGCGAGACAACCGTGGTTGAAAAAGGCACAACCGCTGGGCAATGTGGGTGGGCTGTTCTATGGGCCATATCCATAATCTGACATGTCGGGGCTGTAATGAGCAATGAGGTGAGCACGGAGAGAAAAACGACGGCAACGGCATCGCGATCGGCGCGGGCATCATGCAGCCTCATCTGATAGCTTGCATGAACAACTTCGGATGCGGCAGTGAACTGGTCACTGTACATTCTTGACGTAGGTCTTGAGGTATATCTCGTCGCTCATATCTGTGATAGATGAGAAAGAAGATGATGTGTGATGGTACACTTGGATAAGAAGTATTGTTCTTGACCAAAATTGCAAAAGTCGACATAGTTATTGTAAATTGGAACTCGGGGCATTGGCTGGACCGTTGCGTTGCTTCTATTGAAGAATATGGAAAAGGCGATGTTGAAAAGGTCGTAGTAGTCGATAACGGATCGAGCGATGGCTCTGACGCTGTTAGCCGTCCTGAACCGAGGCTCGACATCGTGCGTACAGGGCGTAATTTGGGATTCGGGCGGGCGTGCAACGTTGGCGCGCGTCGTGGCCGGGCGCCGTACATCTTATTTCTTAACCCCGACGCCGCGCTGCTGCCGGATACGCTTTATACAGCGATCAACTTTATGGAGCAGCCGGAGAATGCTGGTGTTGGAGTATGCGGGGCAAAGCTGATTGAAGAGGATGGCGGAGTACAGCGGCACTGCGCAAGGTTCCCAACTCCTGCCGTCTTCTTGGCCGCGGCATCGGGGCTTGCAACTTTGTTTCCAAAGCTTGTTCCCGGCTTGCACGATCGGGACTTTGATCATTTATCAAGTCGACCGGTGGACCACGTCATTGGTGCCTTCTACTTGATCCGACGTCACCTGTTTGAACGGCTTGGTGGGTTTGACGAGAAATTTTTCGTCTATCTGGAGGACTTGGACCTTTCGGCGCGGGTCCACCAAGCAGAGTATGGCATCTTCTACTTGGCTGAAGCGGTCGGTTTCCACCGCGGCGGTGGAACGTCCGAGCAAGTCAAGCCTCAGCGGCTGGCTTATGCGTTAGAGAGCCGGATAGTCTACGCGTTCAAGCATTTTGCCGCGACATCGGCGTTCGCTGTGGCGATAGTCACGCTGTGCGTCGAGCCGTTTCCGCGCCTGCTACGCGCGGTCCGTCGACGTTCGCTAACGGATGCGAAGGAAACGGCGCGGGGCTTTGCCCTATTGTGGGTCCGTATCCTACGCCGTGCCTTTGTTCGATTGGAAACCCGGACGGGTGCCCCTTCGATTATTCATCCCGCGGGGGACGCATAGTGGGGTCGACGGCAGCCAGCATTTCGCCTGTGACACCGGTCCTTGGTACCGCCTTGGATACGCGCCCTGTCGCGGACGTTTTGCTTGTCCTTATCTGGATCACGCTTACTACGGCAACGGGGTTGATGCTCTTCGGATATAGTCGCGACTATTTCGAATATTTGATCTACTATCAATCGATCCCGACCAGTCTCTCGTTTCTCGATACACGGTTTGAACCCGGCTTTCACGTCATCGCCTGGTTTTTTCGAAACTATCTCGATGCCAACCTCTCGACATTTGCCTTGATGATAGCTGGTACATCGCTAGCTATCAAATTCTTGCTGTTCAGGCGTTATCTTGCCCATCCTGTCTTTGCCGCGCTACTCTATACTGTCTTGTTTTTCCCCATTCACGAATATACGCAGTATCGCGTAGGTATTGCTCTCGCCCTAGGGTTTTGGGCTGTGCATATGTTGTTCGAACGGCGCTATGCTTGGTCAACTATTTTGTTTGGCCTAGCGTTTTCGCTGCACTATTCGAGCATTCTGCTGGTGGTCGGAGCGAGTCTTGGCTTATATGTACGCAGTCGTTTGGTAATTGCGGGAACGCTGGCAGTCTTGATGATCACAACGGTGTTCAGTAAATTGAACTATGCGTTTGAAGATGTCCTGAGCAGTCTGAACCCGCTCAGTGCGGCTTACCTCCAAAATAATGCAATGATGGACAGCGTTTCCATCCTGTCGGTCAACAACCTGCTAATCCTCGCTGCGCTCGCCTGCTATCTGGTCGCCGGCTATCATCGTCGCGGGGGCTATCACGTGCTGATGTTGACCATGTCAATCGCCTGTTTGGTGCCGATCGTTCTCCTGCCGGATGCGCCGGTTGTCGCACAGCGCAGCAAGG
>Ga0308163_10004018_pt1 | contig 11973 bp, 9 predicted proteins | sample PhyTR1_FD_201037 | JGI IMG/M metagenome (GOLD analysis project Ga0308163, IMG submission 201037) | Phyllosphere microbial communities from UC Gill Tract Community Farm, Albany, California, United States - DLSLT.R1 | ecosystem: Host-associated > Plants > Phyllosphere > Unclassified | place: USA... | reverse complement strand
GCCGCACGAGGTCGAGCAGCAGGCTCGCGATCAGCGGGCCATGCACGATCAGGCCCGGATAGCCTTCGACCTGCGTCACGTACGGCTGGTCGTAATGGATGCGGTGGCCGTTGAAGGTCAGCGCCGAGTAGCGAAACAGCAGCACCGGATCGGGCGTGATCTCGCGGATCCAGTCGTGGTCAAGGTCCGCCGCCACCGGGGAAGGCGCCGGGTCGCCCGGCTGGGGATTGGCGCGGTAGACGATGTCGTGTTCTTCCTCGATCGCCACGCCAGCCGCACCTTCGATCACGTGGCGCACCAGCACGAACACCAGCTTGCCGCTGCGGCCTTCCTTGCTCGTGATGTCGGCGATGGTCGACACGCGCCGCGCCTGGTCGCCGACCTGCAGCGGCGCGATGAAGCGCAGGCGCCCACCGGCCCACATGCGGCGCGGCAGGTCCACGGGCGGCAGGAAGCCCCCGCGCAGCGCATGGCCGTCCGGGCCGAGTTGCGATTGCCGGTGCACGGGCAAAAAGTACAGCCAGTGCCAGAGCGGCGGCACGGCGCTGCCGGGAGTCGGGGCCGCGTCGTCGCGGTCGAGCAGCGCGGCCATCGCCGCGACCGGCGCTGCGGTGATCGCGTCCAGCCGTTCTTCGGTGCGGCCTTGCCATGCGGTGAGATTGTCCATGGGGTGTCTCCTGTCGTTGTCTTGTTCTAGCGGGCAGCGTCGTCGACGATGCGCTGGGCCCGGAGGATCACGGGCCGGTCGACCATCTTGCCGTCCACGGCGACGGCGGCGCCATTGGCCTCGCGCGCTGCGGCCAGCACGCGCGTCGCCCATGCCACCTCGGCGGCCGTGGGGCAAAAGCCGGCATTGACAGCCGCCACCTGGCGCGGATGGATGCACAGCTTGGCGCCGAAGCCGAAGCGGCGCGCGCGCAGGGTGTCCGCGCGCAGTTGGCCCTCGTCGTCCAGCGCCACGGTCACGCCATCGATCGGGGGCGCCAGGCCGGCCACGCGCGAGGCCAACACCAGCATCGAGCGGAAGTGCTGCAGTTCCTGGTCATCGCCCTCGATGCCCAGGTCGAACTGGAAGTCGATCGCGCCGAATGCCAGGCGCGCGACGCCCTTGACACGTGCCAATGCATCGACCGCCGCCATGCCGCAGGCGGTTTCGATCAGCGGTAGTACGGGCAGACCAAGCTGCGCGACGCGCCGAAGGTTTTCGACCAACTCCGCCTTCGGCAGCATGATGGCTGCCACGCCCGCATGGCGGCACAGGGCCAGGTCCTGCTCGAACCAGGGGGTGCCCTCGGCGTTGATGCGTAGTACAACGGGCGTGGATGGGTCGAGCGCCCCCGCCACCTGCATCCGCGCGGCGTCCTTGTCTGCGGGCGGGACGGCATCTTCCAGGTCGACGATGACGGCGCCGGCGCCGCTGGCTGACGCGCGGGCGAAACGCTCGGGACGGTTGCCGGGGACGAACAGATACGAACGTGGGATGGCAGGCATGACGGACCAGTCGCGTGATGGGATCGAGACCCATCATAAATTTGAATGCAGGCGACAAAGAAATAGAAAAACGTGATTCCACGATCACGTGAGCGCATGGCTGGCAGGGATCACGATCCGGTATTGCAGGCAGCGAAGGAATAGCTTATGTTGATGGCACGACCACGTGAAGGACGACCATGGACATCAAGCAGATCCGCACGCTCATCGCCATTGCCGAAACGGGCAGCGCCACCAGGGCTGCGGAACTGCTGCACCTGGTGCAGCCAGCCGTGTCGCGCCATATCCGGATGCTGGAAGAAGAATGCGGCGCCCTGCTGTTCGAGCGCGAGCGCCACGGCATGGTGCTGACCGACGCCGGCCGGACGCTGGCCGAATACGGCCGGCGCGCGCTGCGCGAACTGGACAAGGCACGTGCCGAGATCGGCCCGGCCGCCAACGCGATCTCCGGTCGGCTGATGATCGGCCTGCTGGCCAGCACCAGCAATCTGCTGGCGACCGATCTGGTGGCGCGCGTACGCGCGAAGCACCCCGCGGTCACGGTCGGCATCAATGTCGGGTATGCGGGCAATGTCGTGCAGTGGCTGGAAGCCGGTGAAGTCGAACTGGCGCTGCTGTACGACACGCGCGCTTCGCACGGCATGCAGGTCGAAGCGCTGCTCGACGAGCGCCTGTACGTGATCGGGCCGCCGGGCGAGATCGACGTATCAAAACCGTTCCCGTTGAAGCAGCTGCGCGACCGGCCGATGATCCTGCCGAACGCACCACATGGCCTGCGCAGCATCATCGAACATGCGCTGGCGGTGGCCGGCATCAGTGTCGACGTGGTGGCCGAAACCAACGCGCTCGACCTGCAGAAATCGCTGGTCAACAAAGGCTTCGGCTACAGCATCCTGCCCAGCTCCGCGATCCTGGACGAACTGCGCGACGGTACGCTGTCCGGCGCCCCGGTCGGCACGCCCGACCTGTCACGCCGCATCGTACTGGCACGCGCCGCCACCCGCCGCGCATCCCCGGTCAGCGTGGCGGCCGCCCCCGAACTGGTCGGACTGATGAAAGAAATGGTCCTCAGCGGCGCCTGGCCCGGCGCCGCCTGGATCGGCCGCTGACCCTACCCGCAGCAACCACTGGCAGACAGCCAAAGAAATTGCCCAACAATTCGACTCTGACCCTCATCGTGGGTTGGGGTCAGAGGGCTTGGCCGAGTTTCAGTGTGGCGGCGACGTTGCGGGCCGTGGTGCGCAGGTTGAATTCGGCGTTTGCGAGGGCTTCGGCGACGGTGCTGGCTTTCATGATGGTGCTGAAGGTGGCGTCGATGCCGTGGGCGTGGACGGCGCTGGCGTCGTGGCCCAGGCAGCCGCCGATGGCGATCACCGGTTTGCCGTGGCGCGCGGCGACGCGGGCCACGCCGATCGGCGTTTTGCCGTTGACGGTCTGGCTGTCGATGCGGCCTTCGCCCGTGATGACCAGGTCGGCCAACTGCACGGCGGCGTCCAGCGCGACCGCGTCGGCCACGATCTCGCTGCCCGGGCGCAGGCGGCCCTTCAGGAACACCAGCATTGCGGCGGCGATGCCGCCACCGGCGCCTGCGCCCGGCACGTCGGCCACGTCCTGGCCCAGATCGCGCGCGATGACGGCGGCGTAGTGGCGCAGGCTGGCGTCGAGCTGGGCGACCATTGCCGGCGTGGCGCCTTTTTGCGGGCCGAAAATGGCCGATGCGCCATTCACGCCAACCAGTGGATTGCTGACGTCACACGCCACTTCGAATACCGAATCGAGCACGCGCGGATCGAGCTGCGTGACGTCGATCCGTGCGAGGTTTGCCAGCGCAGCACCGCCTGGCGCCAGTGGCGCGTCCTGCGCATCGAGCAGCCGCACACCCAGCGCTTGCAGCATGCCGGCGCCGCCGTCATTGGTGGCGCTGCCGCCCACGCCCAGGATGAAGCGGCGCGCGCCCGCGTCGAGCGCGGCGAGGATCAAGTCGCCCGTGCCACGACTGGTCGCGTGCAGCGGGTCGCGTTGTGCAGGCGGGACCAGTTCCAGGCCGCTGGCGGCCGCCATTTCGATCACGGCGATGACGTCGCCGCCCGTCAGGCCGTAGAAGGCGTCGACGGGTGTGCCGAGCGGACCGGTCGCGCGCAGGTCGACGCGGCGGCCAGCCGTTGCGGCGATCATCGCGTCGACGGTGCCTTCGCCGCCATCGGCGACGGGGATCTTGACGTAGCGGGCGTCAGGATAAATCTCGCGGAAACCCGCCTCAATGGCGCTGGCTGCTTCCAGCGCCGACAGGCTTTCCTTGAATGAATCGGGGGCGATCACGATGTACATGGTGCGCTCCGATCAACGATTGACGAGGCGCGCAGGCACCACGAGCACCAGCATCGCGCCGATGAACAGCACGGTCGACAGGATGTACAGCGCCATGTCCGTGCTGCCGGTAGCGTCCTTGATCCAGCCGACCAAGAACGGGCTGAGGAAACCGGCGATCTGGCCCATCGAATTGATCAGCGCGAGGCCCGCAGCGGCGGCCGCGCTGCCCAGGAACGCCGCCGGCAATGGCCAGAACATCGGCAGGCCGGTCAGCGCGCCCATCGTTGCCAGGCTCAGGCCCACCATCACCAGTATGACGTTATCCGAGAAGTTCGCGGCCAGCAGCAGGCCGGCCAGCGCCATCAGCAGCGGCGCCGACAGGTGCCAGCGGCGTTCGCGCCGGCGGTCGGCCGAGCGGCCCACCAGCACCATGAAGACACCGGCGAACAGATAAGGAATCGCGCTGAGCCAGCCGACCGTCGTGGCGCTTTCGAAGCCGAGCGACTTGATGATCGACGGCAGCCAGAAGTTGATCGCATACACGCCCATCTGGATGCTGAAGTAGATGAAGCCGAGCATCCACACATGCCAGTCGCGCAGCACGGCGCCGAACGAATGCACCGCATGCGTGCCGCTCGAGCGCTGCGCTTCGTCCTCGTCGAGCGCCGTCTGCATCGCCGTTTTTTCTTCGGCGGTCAGCCACGGCGCCTGCGCCAGGCTGTCGTTCAGGTAAAACAGCACCGCGACACCCAGCAGCACGGTCGGGATGCCCTGCAGCAGGAACAGCCACTGCCAGCCATCCATGCCGCCCTGGCCGGCCGAGAAGTGACTGAGCATCCAGCCCGACAGCGGGCCGCCGATCAGGCCCGAGACAGGAATGGCCGACATGAACAGCGCCATCACCTGCCCGCGCTTGTGGGCCGGGAACCACTTGGTGAAGTACAGGACCATGCCCGGGAAGAAGCCCGCTTCGGCCACACCGGTAAAGAAGCGCAGCACATAGAATTCAACGGGCGTACTCACGAACAGCATACAAGCCGACAGCGCGCCCCAGGTCATCATCATCACCGCGATCCAGCGCCGCGCGCCGAGCTTGTGCAGGATGAGGTTACTCGGCACGCCGAACGTCACGTAGCCGATGAAGAAGATGCCAGCCCCCAGGCCGTACACGGTCTCGCTCAGTTGTAGCGCATCGAGCATCTCGAGCTTGGCGAAACCGACGTTGACGCGATCCAGGTAATTGAAGAAGTAGCAGACGAAGATGAAGGGGATCAGGCGCCACGTGGCCTTGCGGTAGGCGCCGTCGAGCAGGCTGGGGCCGGGGGTGCTGGCAATGGTACTCATGCTGTCTCCGAATATATGGTCATGTAATCATCGAGATTATCATCCAAACAAGGGGCGCACAGCGTCGGCGACACGCACAAGATTCGGCGCCACATTGATGCCTTTTTTCAGGCATGTGCACAGTTTTACGGGAGAATGCGGCTCTACTGAACCAGCTGTGGCCCTCACACAAGCCTGGCAGCACCCACCCAACGCGGGCGCTGCGCCGCCAAATTGTGCATAATCACAAACGATTCCTCCCCTCCAGATATCGCCATGCACATCCTCGACGCCCGCCTCGCGCAGGAAATCGTCTCGCGCACCATGCGCATCATCCCGTTCAACGTCAACGTGATGGACGCCCATGGCGTGATCCTCGCCAGCGGCAATCCGGCGCGGGTCGGCGAACTGCATGCGGGCGCCCTGCTGGCGCTGGCCAAGAAGCTCACGACGGAAATCGATGCAGCGGCGGCGCACAAGCTGCATGGCGCGCAGCCGGGCATCAACCTGCCGCTGTGCGTCGGCGGCCAGGTGTGCGGGGCGGTGGGCCTGTCCGGTGCGCCCGACGCCGTGCGCCAGTTCGGCGAGCTGGTACGCCTGGGCGCCGAGATGATCCTCGAGCAGGCCGCCCTGACCCAGACGCTGCAGAGCCATTCGCGCTACCGCGAAGCTTTCGTGCTCAACCTGATCCGCTACGAGCCGGGCGCGCGCGCCGAACTCGAAGGCTGGGCGCAGCGCCTCGGGATCGACGTCGAGCGCATGCAGCTCGTGTTCCTCGTCGAGCTGCAGGGCGTGCCGCCGGCGGTGGACCATGCGCCGGGCGCCGTGCAACTGTTGCAGATGCGGATCCTGGCGCGGCGCGACGACGCCCTCACCGCCACCGTCGGGCCGGCCGAACTGGTGCTGCTCGAGGCGTGGGAGCCGTCACGCAAGGGCCTCGAGACACCGCCGCAGCGCCGCCTGGACGCCCTGGCCCAGCTGCTGCGCGAAGAATGTACGCTGCCGTTTACGCTGTCGATGGGAATCGCCCTGCCCGGCATCGACGGTGCGGCCATCTCGTATGGCAGTGCGCGCACCGCCAGCCGGCTGGGACGGGCGCGCGATCCACAGCAGCAGGTCTTCAGTTATTACGACATGGCCTTGCCGGTGCTGCTGTCGGGGCTGGACAATGGCTGGCAGGCGCACCAGCTGCGCATGCCGATCGCGCGGCTCGCGCACGACAAGAGCCGCGCCATGCTGCGCGCGACGCTGTCCGCGTGGTTCGCGCAGAACGAGAACTCGGCCGCCACCGCAAAAGCGCTGGGCATCCACCGCAATACACTCGACTACCGGTTGCGCCGCATCGGTGAACTCACGGGCCTGGACCTCGGGTCGAGCGAAGACAAGCTGCTGCTGTATGTGTCGTCGCTGTTGAGTCCGACTTTGAGCCCAACCTTGAGCCCGACGTTGAGCCCGACGTTGAGCGGGACGGCAAGCCCGCCCGTCAGCCCCGCTGACCCGGCGGCGTAGCCGGCAAGTCGCCGGTCGGCATCGACGCCGGCGTCACGCCCGACTGCTTGTCGTCCCGCTCGCGCCGGGCTTTCGCGGCCGCAGCAATGCGGCGCGCTTCGGCCAGGGCGGCCGCACGCTGCGCCGGCGTCAGCTGGCCACCCAGCGCCGTCAGCAAGCCGCTGCCTTCGGCAAACATCTGCGGTGACGGGTCGCCAGGCTGCGCGACGTCTGCCTCGATCAGGCCAACGGCGAGCAGGTAGCCGTACCCCTGCACGGGATGCTTGTCCGTCAGGTTTGAACCGCCCAGCTTCTGCATCCCCCACAGCATGAGTGCAGTCGTGTCGCCCGTTTCGGCCGCCGCGTCGAGCTGGCTGGCCGCCGTCGCTTTCCACTCGCGCACCAGAGGATCGTCTGGTCGCGTCGTCAACGCACTCGGGTCGCCGAACGGACCTTCGGCAGCGTACATCCATGCCGCGCCGGGTACGCCGGCCTTGACTGCCGTGGTCAGATAATCGAGCCGGGCCAGCCGCTCGCGCTCCGTCATCGCGCCGCACATGCGCGTCATATTGCGTCGCTCATCGGCATTCAGGCTGCGTCTGGCGCCCGCTGTGCTGTCCTGGACAGCGAGATCATGCCGCCGGTTGAACGACGCGCAGGTCGCGACGAGCATGTAGGCCGCGTAAGCATCGTGCGGGTCGTGCGATGCCAGGAGGCTGGCCACATGCGCGCTCAGGCGATGGTCAGCGGCGGCAGCCAGCACCGACGCCGGTATCGACGCAGCCGGTACGCCCTGCACTGGCTGCATCACGGACGGGAGTGCTGGCCGTGAAGCAGCCTGACGCGGTTCGCCCGCCACCTGGCCCTTCGTGTCAATGGCCGAACCGCGCCACATGAGCCCCGCCCCTGCAATACCAGCCACCACGAGCGCGCCGACAAGCCATTGTTGCGAACGTTTTTCCATGACAGCGTCTCTTCCGTTATCTGCGTCGATCGCACCGAGTATATCGAGCGCTCCCGCGCGATTACTCACACATTATGTCGACGGCTGGCGCAGACACACTTTGTAGCATTGCTTACTGGAATTCTTAACATGTTAGGCGGTGGCCGTAGTCTAATGAACTCATCGATTCAACGGATCGGCCACCAGGAGAAATAAAAATGAAAACCAAGTTCATCGCAGCATTGATTGCATTGACCTTTACCGTGAGTGGCAGCGCATTTGCACAACGCGGTGATCACGGAAACGACCGCGATCACGATCGCAATGGCTATTCGCAGCAGCGCGATGACCGCCGCGACAATGACCGCCGCGACGATGATCGCCGGCACAACGGCGGCCCGCGTGCCCACGACAACAAGCATCGCAACGACAGCGCCCAATATTATCGCCGTGACGATACGCGGGGCGGCGGTCCACGCCACGATCTGCGCCGTGGCGGCAAGCTGCACAAGGAATACCGCAATAACCGTTACGTCGTGAATGACTGGCGCGGTCGCCACCTGAGCGCGCCACCACGTGGTTATCACTGGGTCCAGACCGGAAACGATTATGTGCTGGCCGCGATTGCCAGCGGGATTATTGCCCAGGTCTTGTTCGCGAATTAAACACCGTTCAATGCGAATAAAAACCGCCCGTCGAAAGACGTGGCGGTTTTTTTTCGCACGCGCGTACCATATTTACAACATCCATTCATTCGTCTCCACTTGTTGCATCCCTTCAACCCTTCGCACGTTTAATATCAATCAATACGCTTGATGCAATCACGGAGAATTGATGAATACGAATTTGAAACCAGGCGCACGCGCCGTGCGCGGTGTCCTTCTGGCCTGCGCCGGGACGACTATTGCCCTGGCCAGCCTGCCCCTCGCCGCGCAAACACTGCCTGCGGTAACGGCAACCGACTTGCCGCGCGTCGAAGTCACGGGCTCGGCGATCCGCCGTGTGCAGTCTGAAACTGCGCTGCCGGTGCAAACGATTTCACGAGCAGAAATCGAGAAAACGGGCGTGACCACGGCCGCCGAACTGATGGGGCGCGTGTCGGCCAACAGCAACGGCCTGACTGATGGCGCCAGCATCAATGTCGGCGGCGACCAGCGCGGCTTCAACAGCGCCAACCTGCGCGGCATCGGCACCTCGTCCACGCTGGTGCTGCTCAATGGCCGGCGAATGGCCAACTTTGCTTCTCCCGGCGACGACAGCGGCGTTGATCTGAACAATATCCCGGCCGCGGCCCTCGAGCGCGTTGAAGTGCTGCTCGACGGCGCATCGGCGCTGTATGGCACCGATGCGATCGGTGGCGTCATCAACTTCATCACCCGCAAGGATTTCCAGGGACTGGAAGCGAACGTGTACGTCGGCACGACCGACGAAGGCGGCGCCGGCAAGCGCACTGCCAGCCTCAGCGCCGGCAAGGGCGTGCTCGAGCGCGATGGCTACAACGTGTTCGCCGTGGCCGACTTCCAGCGCACCAATCCGTTGAATACGTCGCAGCGCAGCTTCATTCCCGGCCTGCAGGTCGAGCAGCGCCTCGGCCACCTGCTGTCCAGCTACACCAGTCCGGCCAATATCCGCCTGACCTCGGCCCAGCGCGACCACCTGCAGGAGATCGGTTTCACACTCAATGGCCGGCCGATCACCAACCGCCTGATCAACCTGTCGGTCCCCGGCTGCGCGCCGCCGGCCAATGTCTACCTGCCGGACGGCACCGGCGGCGTCGATGCCTGCACCTATAACTACATGGGTGACACCGAGCTGTATCCAAAGTCGGAAAAAGCCAGCCTGCTCAGCCGCGCCGTGATCAAGCTGGGCGGCTCGCACCAGGCGTATGCCGAAGTGGCACTGAGCCGCGCCAAGACCGACTACACCGGCTCGTCGGCACGCGTGACCGGCTACGTCGATTATTCGCGGGTGCCGCAACTGGCCGGCACTGGCCTGGACCAATTGGACGACGACATCCCGGGCGAACTGGAACTGCGCATGCGCCTGAACGAAGCGGGCCAGCGTACCAGCACGCTCACCAGCGAAGGCGTGCGCGTCGTCGTTGGCGTGACGGGCACCCTGGGTGGCTGGGATTACGACACGGCGTACAACCACAGCCTCAACACGGTCAAGGACCGCGACACCCATGGCTACGTGCTCTACAACGAGCTGCTCGAAGGGATCGCCGACGGCCGCATCAACCCGTTCGGTCCGTCGAGCCCGGAAGGCAAGGCGCTGATCGACAGCATCCAGGTCGATGACGTCGTGCGCCGCGCGCGCGGCACGCTCGACGCCGTCGATGTGAAATTTTCACGCGCCCTGATGCCGATGGCCGGCGGCGAGCTGGCAGTGGCCATCGGCGGCGAAGCGCGGCGCGAGAAGAACCGCTTCACGCCATCGGCCCTGCTACTGAGCGACAACATCAACAATGATGCTGCGCCGGAAGGCGGCCGCGCCACCAGCGACCGCCGCGATGTGGCGGCAGTCTATGGCGAAGTGCTGGTGCCGTTCGCAAAGCAGTGGGAAGCGCAGCTGTCGGCGCGCTACGACCATTACGAAAACGTGGGCGGCGCGGCCAGTCCGAAGATCGGCCTGACCTACCGGCCAAGCGATGCGCTACTGCTGCGCGGCTCGGCCGGCCGGGGCTTCCGCGCACCGTCGATGACGGAGCTGTATCGTCCGACCGTCTACAGCAGCACGGCCACCCTGCCCGATCCGGTCTACTGCGCCACGGTCGAGAACAATTATTCGGACTGCGCCGACAACTGGGACACCCGCCGCTACAGCAATGATCAGCTGAAGCCCGAGCGCAGCCGCCAGTTCTCGCTGGGCGCCGTGTTCGCCGCCGGCAAGCATGTCAGCGCGTCGGTCGATTACTGGAACATCAAGCGCACGAACCTCATCAGCGAAATCGGCGACGACATCATCCTTGGCAACCTGGCCAAGTATGGCGACCTGGTGTACCGCGACGAAGACGGGCTGATCGACTACATCGAACTGCGCAAGGACAACCGCGGCGCGCAACTGGCACGCGGCATCGACCTGGCACTGACGGTACGCGGCATCGATACGGCCGTTGGCCGCTTCGGCGGGCGCCTGAACGGCACCTATGTGCTGACGTCGAAAATCCAGAATGCGCCCGGCGATGCGTTCGTGAGCAACCTGAACCGCTTCGTGACCGACGGTGTGGTCCAGCGCTGGCGGCACACGGTGAGCGTTGACTGGGATCGCGGACCGCTGTCGGCCAGCCTGCAAAACACGTTCTCGAGCGGTTACGACGACCAGAACACGGCGATCAACATCGACAACGGCAGCGTGGTGGCGGCCAACCGGGTCAAGCGCTATTCGCTGTGGGATCTGTCGGGCGCGTATGCAGTCGATGCACACCTGAAGCTGCGCGTGGGCATCCAGAATCTGTTCGACACGAGCCCGCCGTATTCGAACCAGGCCTATTACTTCTTGTCGGGCTATGACCCAAGCTATACGGATCCGCGCGGACGCCGTTTCTACGCCAGTGCCAATTACTCGTTCAGATAGGGTCTGAGCGGTCTCCACGCAATGCGCGTCGTATTGTCATGTCGAGACCGCTTACGATCGTAATATCAGCTGCGTGAGGGAGACTGGTTCTCGATACGGATCAGTCTCCAGCAATCATCCATCTTGAAGTAGTACGACACCAGGGAACCCGTGTCGGGCCCGGACAGGTCGACGCGCGCGGTGGCGGGTCGTACGTCTTCCAGTTGCATGACGAGCGCATTGTCCTTACGCTCTTGCACCAGTGGCATGACGGGGAATGCAGCCGGCTGGATCGAGGTATAGCTGCGCTGCACTGCCTCGTCACTGGAAAATCGCTGGATGAAAAACGAAATGTCCTGGGCCGGACAAACGGCCATCGACGTGACCGTGGGCGCATCCGGCTGGGTGTTCAACTGAGCCGCCTGGCCATGGCCTGCTGACATCAAGAGCACCAGCGCGACGAATTGCTTGTCCAAACCACCCATATTGACCTCCCGAATCGATTTCCTCTGAAATGGCGCGCCGCGATCGAAGCAACGCGCGGTCGATGGATCGATCTCTGCGCTTGCCTTGCAGCCTCTGTCCGAGTCTACCAGAAGAGCAACTGCGCCCTGAACACGGTCGCCCCCGCCCGGCGAAGACAAAACAGCAATCTTGACAGGTCGTCATCACGAAAAGTGGAACGTGTGTCAGCTGTTCTGTCTCCATACTGGAACGAAAATCCTCTGACAGCCAAATTTCTGCACACGATTGCATTGTCATGCCTCAAATGCAACGGATAAGCTGGCATTATGTAGCAGATAAAACATGAACGACTGCAACCCTCACGGGCGCCAGGCACAGAAAATCGCACGGCTCTGACA
>Ga0308163_10004016_pt1 | contig 11986 bp, 3 predicted proteins | sample PhyTR1_FD_201037 | JGI IMG/M metagenome (GOLD analysis project Ga0308163, IMG submission 201037) | Phyllosphere microbial communities from UC Gill Tract Community Farm, Albany, California, United States - DLSLT.R1 | ecosystem: Host-associated > Plants > Phyllosphere > Unclassified | place: USA... | reverse complement strand
CGTTCTATCTTACGCCGAACTCGACGATTTTCCGACAGATCACGGAGAAGGATAAGCGCAACGCCTTCATCGGTTCGCTCCAGTGGCAGCCCTCCGATACGCTCGATATCAACTTGGATTTCCAGTATTCGAAGCGGGATTACAGCGAGGACCGTCATGACCTGACCCTGTCCGAGACGCGCTACGGCTTGAAGAACGTCCAGTATGACGACCAACATCGCCTGCTCTATGCCGAGGGCCTCACCTCCGTGGAGTCCACCGGCAACCTGCTGACGCGCGACGAGAAATATATCGGCGGGGGCGGCAATATCGCCTGGAAACCTACTGACCGGCTGACGATCACGGCGGATGCCTCGTATTCGCGCACGGAACGGCGGACGCTCGAACGTAGCGTGCGCCTGCGGACCGATCCGCTGGACGTCAACGGCGTACGGACGCCGCTGAACAACCAGCGTGTGCCGTACATCTATGACGCGCGGAACGGGTTCGCCCCCACCGTCACGCTCGATCCACGGTTTAACGTGAACGACTGGAAGCTGTTCAGCGACGACGCCCGCATTCGTCGCGCGGACGAGTACAAGACTGACGAAATCCTCGCCGGTCGTTTCGACGTCGCGTACACGTTCGACGGATTTCTGAGCCGGATCGACGCAGGCGCCCGCTATTCGCACCGGCGCTATACCGCCTATGACGATCTGGTCGAAACGCTGCAGGATGATCGCACCGTGGATCGTGCCGTCAGCGAAAAATGCCGTACGGCATTCCCGCAACAAGGCTTCCTTTCCGATGCGCCGACGCAGTCCATCACCAGTTGGGCTACGTTCGATACGCTTTGCCAATTCCAGAATTATCTTGGCACCGAAGATCCGGGCGGCAACGCGGACGTTCGCTCGGTCGCCAATGCCGATGTGAAGGAAACGGTCTGGTCGGGCTATCTGATGGGATCGTACAAGGGTGACCTCGGCAGCCTGCCGGTCCGTGGCAATTTCGGCGTCCGTCTCGTTGATACGCGGCTCACGTCCGTCGGATTGCGAAGCGGCCTTGACGTCGTAACAGGCGCCGATGGCTCGATCTCGCTTGTCGGCACCGGTGCGTTCGACGAGGTGTCGATCAAGAACAGCTATTTCCGCGCGTTGCCCAGCGTCAACGCCAATTTCGACCTGGCGAGCGACGTCATACTGCGCCTTGCGGCGTACCGAGCGATGTCGCGGCCGGCGCCGAGCGATCTCGCAGGCGGGCGGACCGTGCGGCTCGAAGATGGCACGGGGTTCGGGTCGATCGAGGATGCGCTCGGCCAGATAATCGCCAACGGCAGCCCGCGGTTGAAACCGATCATGTCGTGGAACGGCGATGTGGCGCTCGAATGGTATCCGAACCGCGACACGATCGTCTCGGGGACGGTCTACTACAAGCAATTCGCGGGCGGCTTTGTGCCGGTGACGATAGATGAAGAGTTCGAGATCGACGGGCAAACGGTGGCCGTGCCGGTGACGCAACGTCAGAACAGCGACGAGAAAAGCCGCGTCTATGGACTGGAAGTGACGCTTTCCAATCGATTTTCGTGGTTGCCCAAACCGTTCGATGGCTTGGGCGGCAAGGTGAGCTACAATTACTCGGATTCGAATTTCAAGAATTACGATATCCGTCTGGGCGACGTAACTGATCCGTCGACCGGGGTCGTCACGCCCGGGATCGTTCCGGCTGCAAATCTCAGCGGCTATTCCAAACATGTCGTCTCGGGCCAGCTCTATTACCAGCTGGGTCCGGTTTCGCTCCAGGGCATCTACAATTACCGATCGAAATATTATCAGGATTTCGTCGGTGGCAATTCGCAACTTCGATATGTCCGGGGTTCCGATACGCTCGATCTGCGCGCCTCCTACAACATCAATCGCAATGTCTCCTTGAGGCTGGAAGCGCTGAACGTATTGAACGAGCCCAAGGTGACCGACATGCCGGTCGAGGGAAGCAGTCGCCAGTATCACTATTACGGCGCCAAATATTTTGTAGGGGTGCGCGTCCGCCTTTGAGGGGCGCTCAGGCTCGGCGACTGGCGGCTTTTCATTGGCGTGTGAAATTGGTAGGACAACCGAAGAATTAAAGGATTTGCAACGCCATGGCCGAGCGTCGTCTGTTTCAGGAAGTTGCGGATCGTATTGCGGGGATGGTCGCGGAGGGCGTTTTCCCGCCAGGTACGCGTCTTCCTGGCGAACGCGAACTCGCCGAGCAATTCGACGTCAGTCGCGTCACGATCCGCGAAGCGGAGATTGCGCTGCAGGCGATCGGGGTCATCCGCATCAAGACCGGATCGGGCGTTTACGTGTCGGATACGCCGGCGGCAAAGCCCGGCGAGCTTCCTGCGGTCAGCGCGTTCGAATTGACCGAGGCACGCTCGCTGTTCGAGTCCGAGGCGGCGGCTTTGGCGGCGCCGATCATCTCCGACGACCAGATCGAAGTGCTGGACGCGTTGTTGAAGGACATGGCCGAGGAAGGGGCGGATGATGATCGCATCACCGAAATCGACCGTGCGTTCCATCTGACCATAGCCTCGGCATCAGGCAACCGGGCGATCACGCACACGGTGGAGACTTTATGGCGCATGCGGACCGAAATTCAGGATGTCCGCGATACGCACAAATCGGTGTGCCATCATGACGCAAGCGTACGTCACCGGGAGCATGCTGCGATCGTAGACGCCTTGCGGCGACGGGACTCTGTCGCAGCGCGCGCGGCGATGCGCCAGCATTTCAGTCGCTTGTTAGAAGCGATGCTGGATGCGACCGAACAGCGCGAAGCTCAGGCGCTCAAGCTGAAATCCGCCGCGAGCCGCGCAAGGTTCCTGATGAGCGCCCAGTTGGTATAAAGTCGCTTATGTCGCAAGGGGCGGCTGACTGCGCTCTTGATAGGACATCAGGCAAATGAGCCTTGCCGTCTATTCGCCTTAATCGGTTCAATACGTCCGCGGTTAGCCTCATCGGAAATACAGCTCCGGCAGTCGCAATCCATTGAAATGAACGAATGTCTGAAGTTGGGACGCGTATTCCGGCTGCGGAATGACTGGAAGTGGGTCGTTTGGGCTTGGAGGGGCACTCGTGACATAATGCCACAAATGTCATGAGTCGGCCTGCTCGCGTTACCTTTCAACGAAACGGTTTCGAGCGTCCCGGGCGTTGTGATGCTCGAATTCTGCGCTACCTTGCGACGCACCTATGGCCTGAAACGATGTCGTCAGCATCCCCTTCGTTGAGCCCATGACGGTCGTAGCGTTCGCTAGCTGCGCTACGGTCAGGCAACCCCGCGACTGTCGGGACGGGTCCTCTGGTAGTTAGCCTACATTCCATTTTTGAATACGAACGCGTCCTAGCTTGCGCTCGTACACCATCGCTTTCTGCTAGAACGAGGGGCGTGTTAAAGCGATGCCCGGTCGTGATTCAAGGGTAGCACATGGGCGCAGTGATCCTCGGGCGATACACCAGATTACGGTGGCTACCAGCGACGTCGGAGTCCATTGCCGAGCTCGAACAACCCGACGCAAACTCCGTCACCGCCGCAGCCCAGTTTCACGGCGCCGAGGAAGTCTGGGGGCTCACGCCTGATCAGCCTGTTTTGCTTACCGGGTCTGGATTTAGCAGCCCCGCTAGTCACGAGCAGAATAGGATCGCAGCCTTTCCCGCGCCGCCGGTCGTAACCAACACTATCGCCTTGCCGCAACGCGGACAGTGGCTAGTCAGTATCGAGCATTCGGGAAGCATGTGGGCGGCGCTCCGCAACGTTCGAAATGTCGAGTGGAACGAGATTTCGTTAGACTGGAGCGCTGTAGAACTGCCCGGTGCAATCAAGCTAATCGTCGCGCGTCCGTTGCGCAACTGCCAGCCCTTCAATCTCGTGGCCCCTCCGGCTCGCGGGACGGCGTTGCCTGCGCTACTCGATCAAAACGGGGCGCTACTAATTGCGCCGATGAGGTCTGAGAAAGGAGCAAGCGACCACGCCCCGCCTGAAGAACTGGAACAGCTACAGGCGTTCCTCGATGGCATCTGCCATCAAGTCACGCCATGTTATCGCTATGGCCTGCTTGTTCGCGGGGTCATACGTTGGCTAGACATAAAACCTGGCGTTCGTCCTGTTACCGCCACGCCTATCACCACGCTGCTTCGCAAGCGTCTTGCCGGATTCAGGCGCGAGCTGGCCGCCCGTGGTATCTACTACGAGGACGACGCAAGCGAGACGGGCTATGAGCTTCGGTTCGCAGTTGAGGACGGCGCAGTACCCCCGTCATTCTACGAGCCGGATGCCGCGCTAGCCTTCACTGTTTCGGGAGAGGGCGCACCCGAAGACGACAAGCGGGAGCGGGCGCGCCGACTGTATGATCCGGAGGACGACTGGGAGACGGGTCAGTCCTACGCGATCGACTATCCCGCTATGCCGGCACGCGTCGACGTTAGCGGCACTGACCTCGTATTCTATACGTCGGAATTCACGACGGTCGACGGCGTGCCGGTCAACGACGCATGGGCCGAGGCCCATCTCGAATATGCGGGCTTAGCTGCAGGTCTGGATGTTGGAGCATCGTCCTATCCAGCGCTAACGATAGCCGATCGAGCACATGTAGAGCGCGCGACGGGGCAGCTGCCCTTTTGCGGGAGCATCGTGGACTCAGCCGATCGAGTACAGCGTGCCGCTTACGCGTTCGCCACCGGCGGCTTGCCGAACGCTGCCGTTGAGGCTCGTTTAGCAAGACTCCGCGGGCCGATCGTCCGAGTGCTTCTGGGGCGCTTCGCCCTGGATTTTGTGAAGAAAGGCAATCTGGCTGAGGCTGCAAGGATAGTTGCAACGCTTCCACCCTTGGCACCGGGGCCTTTTCCGTGCCGTGCCCATGCCGTAATTGAGCTTGCCGATGGGCTGGTTGACCCTGCTCGTCAGGCTGTGATCGTCACCAGCGCCATATGCGAAGTGATCGATCCGTTGGAGCAGCATTTAGCACTGCTATTTGCGAACCGTGCGGGCGGCGCCGTTCACGGGATCTCGCATGAGATCGCTAAGTGGTTCGTGAACGGTACGGTCGACATTGGACGGTGGAGCGAAGAAGTGCTGGAGCCTCTGTTCGGCCGCTTGGAACCGCCCGATGGTCACCCGATCGGGTAACGGACCGGGCACAGGAACGTCTTTTAACTGCCTAAGGCAAAGGTACTGGTGATGTCGGCAAGCGGATCGTCCCGATGCGCGGGGGTGCTGTTTGCGGGCGGGTTGGTAAGTTGTCTTTGGAGGCGAATGGCCGCGACGCTCAAACCGTAATCTAGAGCAGGATGGGCTGGGGTACTTGCGCCGTCACGAACAGCTATTCCCATTACGGCGCGGCAGTTACGGCGAAGGGACGTCTTTCTGTCGCATCGATGTTCGTCGCTAGGAACCTTGATTCTGGCCAAGTGCTGGCAACGGCGCTGGACAAAACGTATCGCATGGCCCTTCCTGCCGGGAAGCGTTGGCGGCACCGGCGCTTCCGGATGCTGAGTACAATCTGCTTCACTGCGCCGCGCTTCAGGCGCGACTGGCTTATGCTATCAGGGTAAAGTCCGGGTTCCGAGTTTCTCAAAGATCTGTAAGACTTTGGTGAGGGAAGCTGACCTAGCGTCGGTAAGAACGATGCTGGGGGATGCATGACGGAAGAAGGCGATAGCAGCGGGGCGGACGACCAGCGCGCTTGGCTGCTGCAACGGATAGCCGAGGCCGTCGATCGTGAGGAGCTGCGCTCGCTCGACGCGCATTTACTAACGCGCTCGGAGCCCTGGGCGCGTGCACTTCGCTTTTCCGTTGGAGCTCGCGCGGCAAAGATGCGAGGTCCGGCTACCCCGGCGCTGCTCTCCGCGTACGGCTTGCCCGCGCCGAACGGGGACTGGTTATATCGTTACCGGCTCGACGACGCTGGCTTTGCCACGCTTGAGGACGCGTTACGAGAGCGGGGCGGTCTTGTGGCGCTGGAACGCAACTGGTGGCCGGCACTGTTCGTGCTGTGGGCCTCGGCATGGTTCAGGCGGCGCTATCGTGGCGGTGGACATCGTTGGTCCGATCTAGCCGCGGCGCTCGGGATCGCGGAGGACCAGACGCGCTTTCGTGCCCTGACCCAGCGCGGGCTGATCCAATGGCGACGCGACGTGATCCGCGCTGACAGCGGTGGGCGAGAGTTCCTTAGTTCACTGGCGCGCGAAGGGGGCTTCCCGACTAACGCAATTCTTGGCGGCGGCTGGGCGGCCGACGTGCTCGGTGCGATTATCGCGCCGCTGCTCGCTGACACATTTCTGGACGAACAGCGTGCGTACACGGTAGCGCAAGGACAGAAAGAGCGTTTGCCGCAGGTTTTTCGCGATGACGACTTCGTTCAGTTGTGCGGCGACCTAGCCTTCGCCATAGTAACCTTGCGCCGTGAGGCCGACGCAGCCGCGACGCGATCTGGGCTGCCGGTCGCGGCGTGGCTCGACCTTCACCGCCCCGACTGGCGCGATGAGCTACCGCTTTCCACTGATGACGCTGCAGCGCGTGGCCTTGTTAGCATGCTACTGCAAGTAACGGCCGCCCCCGCGAGCGGTGGGGCCGTAGGCGTCGATCGCCTTCTCCAGCGGGTAGATGGCCTGTGGAGGGAGGCATTGCGGCTGTCGCTAGACGGTGTGCTAGGTGATGATGGAAGCTCAGGTCTTGATCCAGCGCTTGGCCGGCTTCGCGCGCATGCCGCCGGCGAGCTCGCGCGCTGGGTTCCAGGCGAGCTCGCGTTGATAGAACCCCCGGTGGAAGGAGCTCGCGCGTGGACGATGCGTGCCTTCTCGCGCAGTCGCGGCGTTCACGCGGCACCGTTAACGGCAACCGTTCTGCTTGATATGCGTGCCGGTGAACGACGGGCGGCGCAATTGACAGTCACCGGCGGTTCGCCCCGCCGTGGGCGCATGCTGGTTATGTCGCAGGAGACGCCTGATCTGCTGAAAGTTGAAGGCACGGGCAGCGGCAAATACCGTGCTGAGACGCTCGTGGTGCAGGTGCCAGTCGATTGGCAGGTCGGGGCAACTGTCGGCGAGACGGTCGTTGGGTTAGGTGCTGGCGTCGGTCCAACGCAGCTTTGGCAAGTGACGGGCGGCGCACATGTCACCTCGTCCGACGGCGATTGCTACCGGCTACGTGCGGGGCAAACGTCGGACCGACGTGATCGGATTACGCTGATGGGGGATCGGCCCACTTGGGCGCGGGTGTCTGGCGACGTTGACCTGTTTGAAGGTCCTCCGCTTATCAGTTTGAGCGAGCGCGGACGCGGTGGAGTGTTCTGGCGAGCGATTGGTACGCGTGAGTGGCTACCTGCCCCGGGCGCTCTGCCCGTCGGCCAATATGAGATCGCGTGGCGTGAGGATCGCGTGCTGCTCGACAAGCGACGTATTGCTGTATTGCCACGAGGTGCAAGTCTCGCCTGCCATGGTCGCGGCGAGCTTGGACGTTTCACGCTTTCTGGCTGGACTGGTGCTACGCTGACGCCTGCCACCGACGCGCCGGTCCGGGTTTTAACATCCGAAAGCTGGCAGGCGCGTCCTGCCGCTGTTCCCGCCCATCGCTTCGACGCCACAATTACCTGGTCTGGCCAGCCCGATCTAACCGTGCAGATAGACTTTCCGCTACAGGCCGGATTAGCCCGGTGGAGTGGTGAAAGCCTACCGCCGCGTACATCGATCACGCTTGCCGATCTTCGCAATATCATCGCGTATGACACCGGTCACATGCAGCTGTTCGCGGAGCTCGTCGAGCCACGCGGACGACGATCGGCGAGCATGGCGTGGGAATTTGACGAAGAGATGCCGATGAGTGTCCCCGCCGCCGACATCGCCAGCCTGCTGCTCCCGGCCTCTATCGATGCGCATGTGCGGCTTGGCATGCACGACGGCATCGAGGCCTACTGGTACCTTCGCCAGTTCGGCACCGAGCTCACGATCGACGGCGGCGGGCTAGTCGCCGCTACCGGCATCGTTGCGCCCGGCGTTGAACTTGTCGGCCGGTCGCTCGCCGATCCAGCGCGTGAAATAGGGTTCGGGAGCTATTCACTTATCGACGACAGCAACCATCGGCCGATGCGCATGCCGGAAGAGCTGACGGGTACGTGGCTCGTGTATCTGCGTGACGGAGACACCGTGCTGTCGAGACCGAAGCTTCAACGCGGCGCGTCTTCGCTCGCGACGCCGCCGACGGCACTGACGCGGGCCATGATGCTGGCACCGCGCCATGGTCTTGAAGAGGCACTATCCGAGGTGCTTGCTCAAGCAGCTGGCGCCGAGCCCGAGGCCATCATCGGCGAGCTTGTTGCACTGGTCGCGTCACTGCGCGGGTTGCCACCGCAGACTTTTCACGTGCTCGAGGCGCTGCCGGCACATCCGGTTGTGCTTGCGCAGATGGCGATGCTGTCCGACGACGCGACGCGCGGGCTCGTTCTAGCGCTGTCGGATTCGCTGCCGTTCGCTTGGGTGTGCCTGCCCCGTGCTTGCTGGGACGCAGCACGAGCGGCGCGGTTCGAGAGCAACCTGGCCCTTGTAAGCGCGCTTCCCGACGCGACGCGCTATGCGGTGGAAATGCTTGCGGGCACCGTGACAGGCATCGTCAATCGCGAGCCACTGCTCGGCCCGGTGCTACTGCCGATGCGCGCCACCGCGCAGTTAAGCGAAATCGCACAAAGCTTCCTACGCCGCTCGGTCGACCAGTTGCGCGACCAGGGCAGCATGTTCCGTGACGCGCTGCGTGACGCGCTTCCGCGCTATTTCCTCGATCTTCCGCCAGCCGCGCTGGAAACGCTCGACGCGCCGTGCGCCGCGGCGTTGGCGGTTGCCGGTCGGTGGCACCCCGACCGTGTGCATATCCGCCGGATCAAGGCCGTTGCGCGTGCGCATCCTACCTATTTTGCCGCCGCATTCGCTGCGATACTCCTGGAGCTAAATTGATGGCTGATGCCGATCCCATTCGCTCCGTCGGCACGCCGTTCCGCACGACGGAGCTCGTCCGGCGGCGCGCAATCGAGGCCGTGCTCGGCCAATCAGGTGTAAATCACGCAGGCTTGGCGGCCGAGATCCGGCGACAATTCGGTTCGGTCGATCCGGCCAAGGGTGCGCTGGTGCGCGAGCCGGTGGTCGAGGGTGCGGCACCGTTCGAAACCGACGGGATGACTTTTGGCGATTGCGCCGGCACGCTGCTTCACCCGGATGTCGTGCGCGCGATTGGCAGCGAACAGGCGGAGCCGTATCGTTTCCCGCCAGAGGCGATGCCGTACAAGCACCAGATCGCAGCGTGGCGCGCACTGACCTCCGAGGAACGTCGATCGGTACTAGTATCGAGCGGCACCGGGTCGGGGAAGACCGAGTGTTTTCTGATGCCGCTACTGCACGATCTAGCCACCGAGGCGGATCGTGTCGGCCGGCTGTCAGGCGTGCGCGCGCTGGCGTTGTACCCACTTAATGCGTTGATCGCGAGCCAAGAGGAGCGGTTGTCCGCCTGGACCCGACCGTTTGGCGATCGAATCCGCTTTGGGCTCTACAACGGAATGACGCTCGAGACACCGCGCGGGCTGGTGCCGAAGGTGGAACAGGTGCTCGACCGGCAGACACTCCGACGCGATCCGCCGCCGATACTCGTCACCAACGTGACGATGCTCGAGTACATGACAGTGCGGCGCGTCGATCAGCCGTTAATAGAGAATTCGCGCGGGTCGCTGCGTTGGATTATTCTCGACGAAGCGCATAGCTATGTCGGCTCGGCAGCGGCAGAAATTGCACTGCTGATCCGGCGCGTGTTGCTGGCGTTTGGGGTGCGCGCGCAAGACGTGCGCTTTGTCGCGACGTCAGCGACGATCGGCGGTGGCGCGACCGACGTGACGGACGAACTGCGCCGCTTCCTGCGCGACCTATCGGGGGCGGACGAGAGCTGCGTGTCAGTTGTTTTGGGCAGTCGTGCCAAGGTGCGCCTTCCCACCGTAACGGACTTAGCGCTAGCTTCGACATTCGATCTCGACGCGGTGGCTGCCAACCGCCACGTCCAGTCGCTCGTTCGTCGGCTGGAAGACGGGCCAGTCGGCTGGGATGCCGCGGAGCGGATGCTCGCCCCCACCGGACATCCTGCCGAAGCGCTGATCGAAGCGATTGCGGCGACCGATGAAGCGCACAAAGACCCGCTGCTGCCATTGCGCGTCCACAGCTTCATACGCGCGGTGCCCGGGTTATGGAGCTGTCTAAACCCCGAATGCGCCAACACGCCCGAAGGCTGGACGTTCGGCGCCATCGCGGTAGAGCAGGTCGACGAATGTTCCTGTTGCCGTGCGCCTGTGCTCGCGGTGCTGACCTGCCGCGAATGTGGCGAACCCCATCTCGACGCTGTGGAGCGTGATGGAAGGCTTCAACAGCGCGTAACGCCCAACGACGAGGACGAATTCGCCGCTGCCATGCAGGCTGATCGCGAGTCCGACGAGCGGAGCCCGGACGAGGAGCCGGCCACATTGCCGCTTGATGACTTCGCCGACGAGGTGCGCCGTGCGCTTACGTTGCGGGTTATGCCCGGCACAGCGCTGCTTCATGTCGATACGGCGACCGGGCAAGTGCACCGGTTGGCCGAGCAAGGTACGCACGCGATGCCCGCGACCGATGGCGAGTTTTGCGCCGCCTGCCGCGCTCATAGCAGCAAAGCAGGTCCCATATTGCGGCCGTTCCGCTTCGGCGCGCCATTTCTAATTGGCAACGCCGCACCGGTGATGATTGACGGCGTGCCGCGCCCGCAGATTGCCGTCGAAGGAGGCTTTCGCCCGCCCGCCGAAGGGCGCCAGCTGCTGTCGTTTACCGACAGCCGCCAGGGGACCGCGCGCTTTGCCGCCAATATCCAGACGAATGCTGAGCGCGGCTGGGTGCGAGGCTATGTCTATCATGCCGTACAGGGGAGCATGGCGGTCGCCGACGCGACCGATCCCGAGGTGGCTGTGCTGCGCAAGGCAATCGCCGAGTTGGAGCCGCTGGCGTCGGTTGCGGTGGCTATCGCTGATGAGGTCGCGCGGAAGAAGGCCGCGCTGGACAAGCTGCTATCGCCCAACACCGACGGCATCCCTTGGTTAGACATGCAGAAACGTTTGGCACAGGCGGACAGCGTTGGCTGGATGCGCAACGTGTGGGGATTGCGTGACGATCGCTATCGCGACAGTCCGCTCGCGTTCGCTGAGTTCCTGCTGCTGCGTGAGTTCGCGCGTCGGCCGCGACGGGCGAACACCGCCGAGACGATGGGCCTTGCGCGCCTGCGCTGGCCAGCGATCGAACGGATCGGCGAAGAGCGCGTGCCGGCTACCTTGCGCGAACGCGGCTATGGCGTGAGCGTCTGGCAGGACGTGCTGACGACACTGGTAGATCAGGTCGTTCGCCAGAACGTGGCGATCCGCGCGTCGTGGGAGGACCTGCATTGGCTAGGTCCCAAGGTGAAGCGTAAAGTCCTGTTAGCACCCGGGGCCGAAAGCGAAGGCAGCCTTTCGCAGCCCTGGCCGAGTGTGGGCAAGATCGGCAAACCCGGCAACGTCGCAATGCTGCTCGAAACCATGCTACACCTCGACCGCTCGGAACCGCGCGATCGTGCCGAGTTGAATACCATTCTCTGTGAGGCTTGGGACCAGCTTCAGCCGCTCGTAGGCGCGGCGGACCAGGAGAGCCTAGCGCTTGATTTCACCAAGGCAACGATTGCGCCGGTGGTCGAAGGGTTCCTGTGTCCGGTCACGCGCCGCGTCCTCGCGCATGCACCGTTCGGTCGCACGCCCTATGGCCAGCGAGACGGCCTCGCCACTGCCGAGTTGCCTGCTGCACCAATCACGATGCCGCGCCTGCCGGTTACTTTTCCGCGTGGTGCCGACGTCGAGACGTTGCGTGCCTGGACCGACACCAACCCAACCGTTGCGGAGCTGCGCATGCGAGGCGTGTGGAATGCCCTGCATGACGGCGTCGCGCTGCTT
>Ga0308163_10004014_pt1 | contig 11988 bp, 11 predicted proteins | sample PhyTR1_FD_201037 | JGI IMG/M metagenome (GOLD analysis project Ga0308163, IMG submission 201037) | Phyllosphere microbial communities from UC Gill Tract Community Farm, Albany, California, United States - DLSLT.R1 | ecosystem: Host-associated > Plants > Phyllosphere > Unclassified | place: USA... | reverse complement strand
GTTGGCCGTTCTGCAGGCTTGCCGGTGCAAACAGGCCGCGGGCGCGTTCCTGCTCGCCGTGCACGACCTCGGCGGGCGTGCGGTACTTGCCCGCCGGCACCCCCAGTTCCTGCGCCCAGCGCACGATGTCTTCCACCGTGTGTACCGCCATCCAGGCGCGGATGTGTTCGTTGATTTCACTGCCGCGCCGGCTGCGTTCCAGCGGGTCGAGCAATCCTGCATCACGTGCCCAGTCCGGGCTGCCCAGCAAGGCCACCAGCGAGCTCCACTGCCGGTCTTCCAGCGTCAGCAGTTCGATGAACCCGTCCTGCGCCTCGAACACGCCGCCATACCGGAAGCGCCGCGTGGCGCGATGTTCGAGCGATCCATCACCCAGCCGTTGCAGCGCAAACGCGCCCACCGACAACACGGCATCCTGAACCGACACGTCCACGTATTGCCCGCCACACTGCGGCACTGCCCACCAGGCAGACATGGCGCACAGCACGGCCATCGCCCCGCCCTGGTAGCCGCTGAAATGGCCGTAGATCTTCAGCGGCGGCCGGTCCGGGAACAGCTCGTTGGACAGGCCGTTGGGCAGCAGATAGCCCTCCCCGCCCGCGTGGATCAGGTTGACCTCGGCCGCATCCCAGTCCGCCTTCGGACCGGATGCGCCAAAAGGCAGCACGCTTACGTGCACCAGATGCGGGAACCGCATGCTGAGGCGGTCCGGTGCCAGGCCTGAGGCGTCGCGTGCGCTGACGGGCGTGTCGTCGATCAGGATGTCGGCGTGCTCCAGCTCCTGGTCGAGCAGCGCCCTGCCCTCGGCGTCCGCCAAGTCGCAGACCATGCTGCGCTTGCCCACGGCCAGGTAGGCAAACAAGGCGCTTTCTCCGCCCTCGTCGAGCAAGGGTGCAGCCTGCCGCAGGGGCGAGCCGCCCGGTGGCTCCAGCATGACGACCTGCGCGCCCATGGTGGCCAGCAGCCGCCCCGCGTAGGCGGCAGCAACCGTGCTCGAGCGCTCCAGCACGCGGCAGCCCGACAAGGGCAGCGCGCTGGAGGGTGGCGAATCGTTGAACGGCATAGGTGCTCTCTCGCAGGAGGGTGGGCGACGGCGGCTCAGCGGGTCACCGGCAGTTCGAGGTCGATGGCCGAGCCGTCCATGAAGGCCGGCAGGCGCACGTCTCGCGAGGGCAGCGCCACCGTGGCGATACCCGGGGTGGTGACTTCGCCGCGCTGGTTCTCGGCGGCGATTTCGATGTCGACCAAGCCCGTGTTGTTCTTCACGTATTTGCGAATCACCTTGCCCTTGCAGAAGGTGGTGTCGCCCATGATGTTGAAGCGGCGCATCTCGGTGCGCACACGCTTGATGACGCCCGCATCGCCCATCCAGTTGGTGACCAGCGAGCACATCCAGGACGAGCGCTGCGGACCGTAGTCGTAGGTGCCCGGCACGCCCACTTCCTTGGCGACCGACTCGCGGTGATGGCCGATGCCGGTGTATTCCACGCCGCCGCCGGCTTCCGGGTTGCGGAAGAAGTGGCCGGGGTGTTTGGCTGCTGCCTGCAACACCACGCCATGGGTATGGCCGCGGCCGCAACCCACCAGGAAGCCCATGGTGTCCATCAGCGACAGCGGGCCGCGCGCGATGGTCGGCAGTTCTTCACCCACTTCCACTTCCTCCCAATACCGCACGTTCGCACCGCGGATGTTCTTGGGTTCGTTCAGCACCATGGCGTCGATGCGGTCGTGCTCTTCATTGGTGTACTCGTGCAGCACGATTTCCTTGTACTTGCCGGTGTCGCGTGCGGCCTTGCGCTCGTGCCGGGTGCAGGTGCCCAGCGCGCGCGCCACCAGCTCGCCGCGCTGGTTGAAGTAGCTGGCTTCGACGTACTGCAAGACCAGGCGACCCGAGAACTTGCTTTCCTTTTCTTCCACGCCCACCACCCGTTCGATGGCGGTGATGCGGTCACCCGGGCGCACGTGGCGGAACAATTCCCAGTCGTTGCCGGCGTAGAAACCGTGCACGCCCGGCAGGCCCCAGCGCGTGCGGCCCAGCCAGCCGAAAGCCATCGGGAACATCGGGTGGCCGATCAGCGAGCCGAAGCGTGTGCTGGCGGCGTAACCCACATCGCGGTACAGCGGATTCAGATCGCCGATGCCGTTGCACCAGTTGCGCAAGGTGTCGGCCGTGGCGTCCTGCAGATACGGCCCTTCGGGACGCAGGTGCAGGCCGATCATGGCGCGTGCTGCGGCGACTGCCTCGTCGGTGATGAGGCCCTCGGCAGGTGCGTTGCCGACGTCGGACTGGGGGGCGTTGATGACAGTGCTCACAGTGACTCTCCTGGGTCAGATAAATAATGCAGAATGCATTCTTCAAAAAGCGGGTTTGAGGCCTTGGTTTAGTTCCTTGCCACGGCCTGTCGAATGCTTGTCGTGCGGTCTTGTTGCTTGCCGTGGATCTGCGGTGTGCCTGCCTTGCGCTGCGCCGGGCTGGCTCGTGTCTTATTCCACCTTGATGCCCGCAGTCTTGATGATGCTGCCCCACTTGGCGCGTTCGGTCTTGACGAAGGCATCAAGTTCGGCTGGCCCCATGGCCAGCGGTTCCACGCCGATGTCCAGCATCCTGCGGCGGGCATCGGCCGCTTGCAGTGCAAGCCGGATGTGCTCACCCATCTTGGCCACGATGTCGGGCGGCGTGGATTTCGGCGCAAACAATGCATCCCAGGCCACGACATCGAAGCCGGGCACGCCCTGCTCCGACACGGGCTTGACGCCTGGCAGCATGTCGCTGGCCTTCAGCGAAGTGATGGCCAATGCGCGCAGCTTGCCGGTGGCGACGTAGGCGCGCGATGCCGTCACGGTGTCGATGGCAAGTGGAATCTGGCCGCCGATGGCGTCGATCAGGGACTGGCCCGAGCCCTTGTACATGACGCCGAACAGGGGCGCCTGGGCCGATCTCACGAACTCGGCAAAGACCACTTGTGCGGTGGTGCTGGGCAGCCCGACGTTGAGCGTGTCGGGCTTGGCCCGCGCACGCGCGATCAGGTCGGCCAGGCCGTTGGTGGGCAGGTCTGGTGCCGAGGTGCAGATGACCATCGGCAGCAGGCCGATCATGGCCACGCCGACAAAGTCGCCGGGCTCGAAGCCCCGGTTGGCGTACAGGAATTCGTTGGCCGCGTTGGTGGCGTTGGTGCCCAGCATGAAGGTGTAGCCATCGCCATCGGACCTGGCTGCAGCCGCCGCGCCGATGTTGCCGCCGGCACCCGCCCGGTTTTCGATGTAGACGGGCTGGCTCAGCGTCTTGGAAAGTTCGTTTGCCACCAGCCGGGTCAACACGTCGGCGCCCTGCCCGGCTGCATACGGCACGATGACGCGAATGGGCTTGGCTGGCCAGGCCGCCTTGGTGGACTGCGCCGTGGCGGAACGCAGGCCAAGCGCCGTGGTGCCGACAGTGGCGGCCGCTGCCACGAGCAAGGAGCGTCGTGTGAGACACGCGCTTGCAGGTGCTTGTTTGTCTTGTGCCATGACGTCAAGCCTCCAATGCCAGGCCGGCGCGGGGCCAGCGTGCTGCGAACAGTTGGCCGTAGCCCGACAGCGTGATGAACGCCGTGCGCCGGTCCGGGCCACCAAAGCAGATGTTGGTGCAGTAACCCTCGGGCGCCGCATGAAACTCCAGCAGCTCGCCATCCGGCGAGAACACGCTGATCCCGCCGCGCACCAGGGTCGCCACGCAGATGTTCCCGTTCGCTTCCAGGGCCAGCGAGTCGAAACGCTGGTAGCCGGGCAAGCCATGCACCAGTCGACCGCCGTTGGGCGACGGCCAGGGCTCCAGGCCCAGTTCGCCGGGCGCCACCACCGGGTACGACCAGAGTCTGGCGGTTTCGGTCTCGGACATATAAAGCGTCCTGCCATCCGGCGACAGGCCGACACCGTTCGGTGTCAACACGGGGTGGGCCGCGCGGCGGATGAAGCTGCCGTCGAGCCGGGCGTAGTACAAGGCACCGCGCAACATGCGGTCTTCGAAGGTCTTGCCGAAGTCGGTGAACCAGAAGCCGCCGTGCGCATCGAAGACGATGTCATTGGGGCCGTGCAAGGCAATGCCGTCGCAGTGGGTGTAGAGCGTGTCCACGGCGCCGGTGTCCAGGTTCACGCGCTGGATGCAGCCGCCGGCGTAGTCCGCGGCCGGGCCGGTGGGTCGCGAAAATCCGGCATCCGTACGCCAGCTGAAGCCGCCGTTGTTGCAGACGTAGCAGTGGCCGTCGGGGCCAAGCGCGGCACCGTTCGGGCCGCCGCCCAGTTCGGCCACGACCTGCACGTCGCCAGTCGCCGTCACCCGCACCAGTCGTCCACCAGCGATTTCGACCACCAACACGCTGCCGTCAGGCATGGCGACCGGCCCTTCCGGGAACTGCAGTCCGGTGGCAATCACTTCGCCTTGCAGGGTCAGTTGCTTCGCGAATTGCTGGGTGCTGCTCGCCTGCGATTGCGATGCGCGCGCCGCTTGCGCTGCCTGGCGCGGCTCAAGCTGGCTCGGTTCAGTGCGGCTTGTGTCGGCAGTACTTGCGTCTGCAGGGTTCATGGCAACTCCCGCTTCCTGTTGGGCACTCATGCGTGAACCCCCTGTTGTGCATCTTGCGATGAGACATCCACAGGCGGCGTGTCTTTGCGCGCGCCAAGATAAGCGTCGATGGCCGCCTGCCGCCCTTCCCGGCTGCGCAAGGCCGCCTCATCGAGTTCGCCAACGATGTGGCCGTGGCGCAGCACCCAGGCGTGCGAGGCCAGCTTGGCCGCCACATGAAAGCTCTGCTCCACCAGCAAGGCCGCCAGCTTCTGCTCTTTCTGAATCGCCGCCAGCCGCTCGTAGACGCGCGCCACCAGCAACGGCGCCAATCCCAAAGACGGCTCGTCCAGCAGGATCAGCCGCGGGCCGGACATCAGGCCACGACCGATCGCCAGCATCTGTTGCTCGCCGCCGCTCAGCAGCCCGGCCGGCGCACGCCGGCGGTTGGCGATCTCGGGGAAGAACTCCATCACCATCTGCTCGCGCCGGGCACGCGTGGCCGAATCGACGAAATAGGATCCCAGCTTCAGGTTCTCGGCCACCGTCAGGTCGGTCACGATGGCACGGCCCTCGGGCACATAGACGATGCCCAGCTTGAAGCGCTCGGCCACGGACAAGCCGGAAATATCCTGCCCATCGAAGAACACCTGCCCTTGCGCCGGCTCCAGTCCGGCGATGGCGCGCAGCGTGCTGGACTTGCCCGCGCCGTTGGCACCCAGCAAGGCCACGACCGTGCTGGGGCGCACCGCCAGGCCGATGCCGTGCACCACAGGGCCTGCGCCGTAACGCACGGTCAGTCCCTGAACACGCAGCAAGCTGCCATCGCCCGATCCGATGTCGATGTCACGCATCGTCGTCTCCCAGGTAGACCCGCACCACGTCCGGATTCGAGCGGATCTGCTCGGGACTGCCGGAGGCCAGCAAGGTGCCGACGTTCAGCACGTGGATGGTGTCGCAGACGTCCATGATCAGGTCCATGTCGTGTTCCACCACCACCAGCACCAGATCAGGGGCGCGCAGGCGTTTCAGCGCTGCTGACAGGTCGCCGGTCTCCACCGAATTCAGGCCCGCAGCCGGCTCGTCCAACAAGAGCACACGCGGGTTCCCGGCAATCGCCCGGGCGATCTCGGTCAGGCGCAAGACGCCTGGCGGCAGCTGCCCGGGCGACAGGTCGGCGACCTCGGCCACGCCCAGGCGCGTCAAGGCGGCCAGCGCCAGGTCGCGGTTGTGGGCACGCTCGCTGCGACCGCCGGCGAACGGCAGGAAGGCATCGAGCCACCCGGCCGAGGATTGCCGGTCGAGCCCGACCATCACGTTTTCGATCACGCTCAGGTCCGGGCACAAGGCCACGTGCTGGAAGCTGCGCGAAAAACCCAGCGCGGCGCGGCCGGACGGCGGGATGCGTTCAAGATGTTTGGCGCCCAGACAGATGCTGCCCTGCTGTGGCGAATACAGCCCCGTCAGGCAGTTGAAGAAGCTGGTCTTGCCTGCGCCATTGGGCCCGATCAACCCGGTGATCTCGCCTGGCCGCAATTGCATGGCGACGTGCTGCAAGACCTTGATGCCGCCGAAGGACAGCGACAAATCGTTCACGATCAAGGGCGCGCGGTCGAATTCTGTGGTGGCGGTGGTCATGCTTGTCCTCCGGTCAGCCGGGCGCGCAGGGATTCCGGCAAGGCGTTGAAGCCCAGCACCACTGCCAGCAAGGCTGCGCCGTACAGAATCGGCACCCAGTTGCCAGCACCGGCCAGCAGCATGGGCATCATCGTCAGGAACAGCCCGCCGATCAGCGCGCCGAACATGGACAGCGAATACAGGCTGACCACCGAGCCCACCAACAGGAAGATCGAGGTCCACAAGGTGAAGCTGTTGGGCGATACCGTGGATGAACTGAAGGACAGCATGGCGCCCGCAATCGCAGCGATGGCGGAACTGAGCGCCATGCAGGCCAGGCGCGCCCAGCTGCGGCGTACCCCGAAGGACTCGGCGGCGTGCGGCGATGTCCGGCTGAGCATCAGGGCTGCCGCTTGGCGCGAACGACGGAAGTGGTGCAGCAACACGGCAACCAGCACCAGACCAGCGAGCGGCACGTAGTAGCGCTGCAGTTCCTTGGACAGACCCGGCAAGGCATCCAGCTTCACGTACACGCCTTCATAGCCGCCTGTGACCGACGAGAAGTGCAGCAGCACCTCGGGCAAGGCCAGCGCAAGCGCCATGGTGGCCACCGCCAGGTAGATGCCGGACAGGTGACGCGACGGGAAGGCGAAGATCACGCCCAGCAAGGCCCCGGCACACGCTGCGATCGGCAGACTGGCCAGCAACGGCAGACCCAGGTACTTCTCGACCAGCGCCACGGTGTAGGCCCCGGCCGCCACGAACACCCCATGACCGATCGACACCTCGCCGCCGTACCGGACCAGGAAACTGACCGAGATGATCGCAATCGCATTGGCAAAGCACAGGCCCAGCGTGAAGGTCCAGTAACCGCCCGCCACCAGCGGCAGCACCATCAGGATCAGCAACCCGGCAATGCCCAGGCCGGCAGTGCGACGGCGCGCGGACACGACTGCCTGGTCAGCCTGGACGGACGCCGAGGCGGTGCGAGGCGTGCTGATGACACTAGACACGGAGACCTCCGCGCACGGCCAGCAAGCCTTTGGGGAAGATGTTCAGCACGACCAGCATGGTCAGCAACAGGTAGGTGTTGTTGAACTCGGCCGCAAGATAGAACGACAGCAGGTTCATGATGACCCCGATGAAGATGCCGCCCACGATCGCACCAGGCAGGCTGTTGAATCCCCCCACGACTGCCGCCGCAAACGCCTGCAACATGAACGAGGCGACGCTGGTGGAAGACAGGAAGGTGGTCGGCACGATCAAAAGCGATGCCACCAGGCCCAGCAAGCCTGCCGTGACCCACGAAAACAGGTGCACCCGGCGCAGACTCAGGCCGCATACCCGGCTGGCGAAGGGATTGGCCGACACCGCCCGGAACGCGATGCCGATGCGGGTGCGTTCGATCAACAGGTACAGCACGCCAATGGCCAGCATGGTCGTGCCCAGCACCGCCAGGTCGTAGGCCGTGATGTGCAGCGGGCCGATCCGCGCCCGCCAGGACGGCAGCGGCAAGTCGAGCGCCACCACGCTGGAGCCGAACAGCAACTGCGTGACGCCTTGCGCAAGCAGCCCCACGCCCAGCGTGGCAATGGTGCTGGTGAGGTCCGACTTGAAGACCAGCGGCGCAATGATCAGGTAGCTCACCGCCATCACCGCCACCATGATGGCCAGCGTCAGCAGCACCGCCGCGCCCCAGGCCATTTCTGCGAACAGGCCGGCCGTGAACCCGAACACCAGGAAGGCCGACAGCCCGGCCAGGTTGCCGTGCGCGAAATTCACCACGTTCGAGCTCTTGTAGATCAGCACGATGCCGATCGCGCCCATGGCGTACAGACAGCCGCTGATGATGCCCGCCCAGACCAGGCCGATGAGGTCAGCCATTTGCGTGGCTCCTTGCAAGGGACGAAGTGAGGGACGCAGCCTTGGTGGCGGTCGCAGGCGCGGTCGTTGCAGGCGTCGGGCTTGTGGCACCTGCCTCGGGTGCAGGCCCCTGCCCGCTGTCGATCAAGGCGATCACCGAGGGGAAATAACGCCCGCTCCAACCGCCGCTGGCGGCCGCTGCGTAATAACGTTTGGCCAGTTCGACCACATGCGCATCGAGCCCCGTCTGGTCGGCCAGTTCCAGCACATAACCCAGGTCCTTCAAGGCGTATTCCGGCGGAAAGGCTTTCTCGGGAAACTCGCGCGGCAACATGGATTTGCGGCCGTGATTGCGCAGCACGTAGCTGTCGCCAGATCCCTTGGACACCGCATCGAGCAAGGTGGCGGGGTCCACCCCGGCGCGCTCGCCCAGCACCATCATTTCGGCCAGGGCGACGGTGTTCTCGAACACCAGCGCATTGTTGATCAGCTTGACCACCTGGCCACAGCCGACCTCGCCGCAGCGTGTCACGTCGGACCCGATGTAGCGCAGCAGCGGTTCGATGTGGGCGAACAGAACCTCGTCCGCACCCACCATGATGCTGAGTTCGCCACGCTGCGCGGCTTCACGCGTGCGGGCTACCGGCGCATCGGCGAACGCCACATCCAGGGCCGCCAGGCGTTCGGCCACCGAGCGTGCAGACGCCACCGTGGTGGTGCTCAGGTCGACGATGATCGACGGGCGATGCGCACCGCTGCTCAGGCCGTTGTCGCCAAGGCAGACCTGGTCGACTTGCGGCCCGCCCGGCAAGGACAGGAAGACCACGTCGGCCTGCGCGGCAAGTTCCGCCAAGGTGGATGCCCGGCGCGCCTGGGTGCCTTCCAGGACCTTGAATGCCTCCGACGACATATCGAAAGCGATCACCTCACCGCCGTGTTTCAAGGCCATGTTGCGGCACATCGGGCCGCCCATCACGCCCAGGCCGACGAAACCGATCACCGGGGTGGACGTGCTGTCTGCTGTGATTGCTGTTGCCATGCTCGGCTCCTCGCCTCAGGCCATCCACATGCCGCCGCTGACATCCAGCGACGTGCCCGTGATCCAGTTCGATGCCGGCGAACACAGAAACAGCGCCGCCTGCGCGATGTCGTCCGTATTGCCATACCGGCCCAGCGGCACCGAGCCGTTGGCCGACGGCGCCTGGCCACCGGTGACGCTTGCCCACATGGCTGTTTCGACCGGCCCCGGCGCCAGGGTATTGGCGTACACGCCGTGCGGCGCGCCCGCCTTGGCGATCCAGCGCATCATCCCGTGCACGGCGGCCTTGGAGGCCACATAGGCAGGGCCGGACGCTACGCCGCCGTTCTTGGCCGCGATGGAACCTGCCGCCAGGATCTTGCCGAAGCCGCGATCGCACATAAGCGGAAACAGCTTGCGCGCCGGGTTCACCACGCCTCGCACGTTCACGGACATCAGTGCGTCCCATTCTTCGTCGGTACTGTCGCCCAGCGGGGTGCGCGCAATGATGCCGGCACACAAGACCAGGATGTCGACCTGGCCGTACTCGGCAATCACCGCATCGATCAAGGTGTCGGTCTGCTCGCGCGAGGTCACGTCGTACTGGCGGTAGTCGATGCCGTCGCCGATGTCTTCGTGCGCCGCCCGGTCCGTCGCGATCACCCGCGCGCCGGCAGCCTGGAAGGCCTTGGCGATCGCGCGCCCCATGGAACCTGCGCCCCCCGTGATGAAGGCCACCTGGCCGTCGAGGTTCGCCGCTCCACTCAAATGCTGTGCCATCTCCCGAATCTCCTGATGCTGTTCTTATATATAGAGGTGTTGTCGCAGGTTCAGCGCAAGCTCGCTGTGGCCGACATCGCCAGCTCGCCATCCGGCCCGCGTGCCCACAAAATCAGGCTGCCGTCATCGATCGCGCGCCCTTCCAGCTGGAAGCCGCGCGATACGAAGAGCGGGCTGACCCCGCGGAAGTCGAAGCTGGCCAAGGCACGGCCGCCGCTGTGTTCCAGCGCCAGTTGCTGAAGCAAGCTTGCCGTCAAGGGCCCGTGCACCACCAGATCGGGATAGCCCTCGACCTCGCGGGCATAAGCCTGGTCGTAGTGAATGCGATGGCCGTTGAAGGTCAGTGCCGAATACCGGAACAAGACGGTGGTGTCGGGCTCGAAGGGCCGCCCCCACTGGGCCTCGCCGTCATGGCGGGCCGGTGCTGTGGGTGCAGCAGCGGCGTGGCCTGGCGGCGTGGCGTCGCGGTAAACAATGTCCTGTTCTTCGACGATGCAGTCGCTGCCTTCGCTGGCGATGGTGTGTTCCACCGTCACGAACCACAGCGAGCCGCGCTTGCCCACCTTGTTTTCTACTTTCAGGATGCGGCTGCGGCGCGTGGCGTCGGACTCGATCGGCAGGTCGGCCAGGTAACGGATACGGCTGCCCGCCCACATGCGGCGCGGCAAGTCGATCGGCGGCAGAAAACCGCCGCGCTTGGGATGCCCGTCGCCACCCAGGCCGCTGCGCCGCACCGGCGGGTTGAAGTACAGCCACTGCCAGCCTGGCGGCAAGGCTTCGCCCGCAACCGGCGCACGATCCAGGTCCAGCGTTGCGGCCATGGCCTGGACCGCCGGCGCGCCAATGCGCTCCACCCGCGTTTCGGTCCGGCCAACCCACTCGTCATAAGCATTGCTCACGCGGCCACTCCCTTAGATCTTCGCGTCGAACACATCGGCGGGATACGGCTTGAAATCCCGCACAAGCTTGAAGCTTCCACCCGAGCTTGCCTGGATGATCCCTTCCTGCCGCGTGCCCCGATGGTCGTTGGCCTTGAAGGTCACGCCACGCGCGCCGCCCACCGTCTGGTCGCTCATGGCTTCCATCACGTCCACCAGATTGGCGCGGGTCAATGGCTTGCCGCTTTCCAGCAGCTGCTTGAAACCCGCCACGAACAGCGAGGCATTGCTCCAGCCGTTCAAGCCGAACACGCCGATGGGGTCGTTGGGATAAAGCTTGCCCACGGTGTCCCGGTAGGCCTTGATATTCGGGTCGTCGGCGCCCACCGGCATCAGCCAGGACGAGAAGTAGGTGCCGTCCAGCAACGGGCCCGCCAGCTTGTAGGTCGTGGGATCGGCCGTGAAGAACGGCGCCATCCACTTGCCCTGGAAGTCCAGCCGCTCGGCCGTCTTCAGCGCCGCCGCCAGGTTGGCGTTGGATCCGAACAGGATCACCACTTCGGCCTTGGCATTCGCGATGCGGCGCATGTGCGGCGTGAAGTCGGTGCTGCGCACCTCAAAGGGAATGGATTCCGCCGCTTCCTTTTTGCTGCTGGCCATCAGCAGATCGAAGCCACGCTTGGCTGAGCGCCCCAGCTCGTCGTTTTCCCACAGCAGCGCCACGCGGCTGGCCTTCAGGTCGTTGAAGGCGTAGTCCAGGTTGGACGCCGCCGACCAGCCGTAATCCGGCAACAAGGGGAAGACCAGACGTTCTGCAAACAAGGCCGAGGCGCCGCCGATCGGTCCCAGCATCGGCAGGCCCACTTCCTTGGCATACGGGATCACGGCCGTGCACTGGGCGGTACCGACCGGAGCAGCCAGCGCAAAGATCTTGTTCTCTTCGACCAGGCGGCGCGTGACCGCCACGCTGCGCGAGGGCTCGTAGCCATCGTCATAGGTGACGAAGTTGATTTTCCAGCCCTTGAGCGCGTCGGTTTCATTGGCCCACTTGAAGCAGGACTCGGCGGCGCGGGTCAGGATGGCATAGAACGGCACGGGCCCCGTGATGGGGGTGAACGCACCGACCGTGACCGTTTTGGTGGCCATGTCGATACCGGGGGAAGCCGCTTGGGCACGGGCCAGGCTCGGGATGGCGATCGAGGCGGTGGCGGCGGCACAACTGGAAAGAAACGTTCTTCTGTGCACGTTCTATCTCCTGGTCATTTGTGATCTGCCGCGTTCTTTGCACGACA
>Ga0308163_10004013_pt1 | contig 11993 bp, 9 predicted proteins | sample PhyTR1_FD_201037 | JGI IMG/M metagenome (GOLD analysis project Ga0308163, IMG submission 201037) | Phyllosphere microbial communities from UC Gill Tract Community Farm, Albany, California, United States - DLSLT.R1 | ecosystem: Host-associated > Plants > Phyllosphere > Unclassified | place: USA... | reverse complement strand
CATTGCGCTGGAGGCTGACTTCGTCGAACTCGCCACTTGCCAGTTCTACGGCTGGGCGCAGCTCAACCGTGTCGGTCTGTTGCCGACCAGGGAACAACTGGTGCGCGCCGAACGCATCACCAACGAATACCGCGCCAGACTGGAAGCCGAAGGGCATCCGTGCAAGCTGATTTTCGTGACTCCGGACTATTACGAAGAACGCCCGAAAGCCTGCATGAACGGCTGGGGCAGCATCTTTCTGACCGTCACGCCGGACGGCACCGCCCTGCCCTGCCATGGTGCCCGCCAGATGCCGGTGCAGTTTCCCAACGTGCGCGAGCACAGCATGCAGCACATCTGGTATGACTCGTTCGGCTTCAACCGTTTTCGCGGTTACGACTGGATGCCCGAGCCGTGCCGCTCTTGCGACGAGAAAGAAAAAGACTTCGGCGGCTGCCGCTGCCAGGCGTTCATGCTCACCGGCGACGCCAGTAATGCCGACCCGGTGTGCAGCAAGTCCGAACATCATGGCGTGATCCTCAAGGCCCGCGAAGAAGCCGAGACCGCCACTCAAACCATCGAACAATTGGCCTTTCGCAATGAACGAAACTCACGCCTCATCGCCAAGGGCTGAGCCTTTCAGCGCCGCCCAGGCCGTCGCCGCCGGAACCGACTTCGCCGAACTGCAGCTCGGCGCCCATGGCGTGTTCTGGAATGAATACCGCCCCGAGGATGCCGCGTGCCGAATCTGGCATTGGCGCGATGGCGTGGCGAAACGTCTGACGCCGGACGGCTTCAGTGTGCGTAGCCGCGTGTACGAATATGGCGGTGGTGCGTTTTGTCTGACGCCTGACGGGGTGGTTTTCGTCAATGAAGCGGATCAGCAGGTGTATCGGCAGGCGCTGGATGGCGAGCCGGTCGCGCTGACATCGACTGACTGCCGCTTCGGCGATCTGCAATTCGCCGCTGGCTGGGTGTTGGCGGTCGAAGAGCAGCAGGATCGACATCGCCTGGTGGCGATTGATCTGGCGACCGGCACGCGACAGGTGCTGGCCGAGGGTGCGGATTTCTATGCATCGCCAACGCTGAGCCCGGACGGCCAGCGCTTGGCATGGATCGAGTGGAGCCGACCGCATCAGCCGTGGACCTCGACGCGGTTGATGGTCGCGGAAGGTGATTTTTCCGCACCTCGTTGTATTGCCGGCGAGCAGATTGAGGAGTCGATCCAGCAGCCGCGTTTCGACGCCGACGGCCGGCTCTACTGCCTGACTGATCGTGGCGGCTACTGGCAGCCGTGGGGCGAAACGTCTGATGGCTTGCACGCGCTACCGAGTGCCGAGGCCGATCACGCGCCCGCGCCCTGGCAACTGGGCGGGTGCACTTGGCTGCCTGTCGGTGATCAATTTTTAGCCAGCTGGAGCGAGGATGGTTTCGGGCGCCTGGCCCTGGGAAATGAAGATTTCAGCGGTGACTACAGCCGCTTCCGCCACTTGGCGATGGATCAAAAATTCATCTATTGCATCGCGGCATCGCCGACCAGCCCGTCGGCAGTGATCGCCATTGATCGTGTCTCGCATGCCGTGAAAATCCTCGCTGGCGGCGTGGCTCCGTTGCCTGCCGAACGCATCAGCCGCCCGCAAACCTTGCGTTATCCGAGCGGCTCCGGCGAGGCGCATGGTTTCTTCTACCCGGCCATGAGCGGTGAAGCGAAACCGCCGCTGGTGGTGTTCATCCACGGCGGCCCGACCTCGGCGTGCTATCCGATCCTCGATCCGCGTATCCAGTACTGGACGCAGCGCGGTTTCGCCGTCGCCGACCTCAACTATCGCGGCAGCAGTGGCTATGGTCGTGAATATCGGCAAGCGCTACATCTGCGCTGGGGCGAGGTGGATGTCGAGGATGCCTGCGCGGTGGTCAGCTATCTCGCTGGCCAAGGTTTGATCGATGGTGACCGCGCGTTCATTCGCGGTGGCAGCGCGGGCGGGTACACGACACTGTGCGCGCTTGCGTTCAGACAGGTTTTCCGCGCAGGCGCCAGCCTTTATGGCGTCAGCGATCCGGTGGCCTTGGCACGGGCCACGCACAAGTTCGAGGGCGATTATCTGGACTGGCTGATCGGCGATCCCGAGCGAGATGCCGAACGCTATGCCGCCCGCACGCCATTGCTGCACGCAGACAACATTCGCGTGCCGGTGATTTTCTTCCAGGGTGAACTGGACGCGGTGGTCGTGCCGCAACAGACCCGCGACATGGTCGCGGCGCTGGAGCACAACGGCATCCCTGTCGAAGCGCATTACTACCCTGACGAACGCCACGGCTTTCGTCGCGCGGCTAACCAGGCGCATGCGCTGGAGCGGGAATGGACGTTTTATCGGCGAGTGATGAGGCTGGTTGACTGAAAACCGTGTCGTCCCATTCGCGAGCAGGCTCGCTCCCACATTGGATCTGCGTCATTCACAAATCTCCTGTGGGAGCGAGCCTGCTCGCGAAAGCTATCTAATAGACGCTACCGGACTCAACGCTTGGCGATGATATACACCGCATGCACGATCCCCGGAATGTAGCCGCACAACGTCAGCAGAATGTTCAGCCAGAACGCCCCGCCAAACCCGACCTGCAGAAACACGCCCAGTGGCGGCAACAGAATAGCGATGATGATACGAATGAAATCCATGGGGCAGCTCCTGAATGGGGGTTGGCTCACTTGAGCCATACAAGCTAATCGACCTGCGCCGTTCGTCAGGGTTCAGTGCAATAGCTGCGTCAGGCTCAAGCGAGAATTTTCAACCCATGTTTTTGTACGATGCTCAGTAATTTGAGCGCCATACCGCTGGGATGTTTGTCACCCGATTCCCATTGCTTGACCGTGGATGCACTGGTGTTGAGATAGCGTGCAAACACCGGCTGGCTGACCTTGTTACGCTCGCGTAGCGCCTTGATCTCCTCAGCCGGGATCGCTAAGGGAACCGATGCCAGACAGGAGTCATCGAATTCTCGCATCGTTGCTTTGTTGATTGCTCCGACAGCAAGCAACGCCCCGGCTGATTCGTGTATCGATTCAAAGACTTCACTTTTGAATTTCTTACTCATGACATATCTCCACAAACTCCTTCATCGCCAACAAGTCGCTGATCTGCTCTTCGGTCAGTTGCGCATAAACCTTTGCCAATTTACGTAAATCCTTCAATTCTGTTGGCGTGATATTGCTTTGATCCTGCTTGGCGAAAAGCACTTGGTAGATCCAGTAATGTCCACCTTTTGCCAAAACAATCGAACGGTGGCGGTTCGCCTTCAAGCGCTTCTTCCACACGCCTCCGCCAAGATCGTCCGCCTGTCCCTGAAGCATCTGGTGAAACGCCTCCTGCAACTCTTCATCAGTGATCCACGCCCTGCTGGCCTGGAGGGCAAAGCGTTTGGTCTTGAACAACCTGAATGGCATAGGTATCCCTTCCAAAAACATACCACCCAGTGGTACAGATCGCAAAACGGCTTTTTCGGTGATACCGATCAGGCCGTGGCCGCATCCCTTGCTGGCATTCTCTAAAAGACCATCCGCGGTACGATCCCTCAAGCTCTAAATCCCGTCTGTAAAACCCGGCCACAAAAAAACGCCCCACGACAAAAGAATCAGGCGTGGGGCGTGCGTTATACCGCGAGACGGTTCGGGTAATCGGTTGGAGTTGCTCAGCTCAGACGGCAATGCCCTTGCGGCATTGCACTTGGGCGGTGCGCACTCGCGAGAAGGCGCGGCCCAGGCGCAGGAGCATTTCGTCGATGTTGGCTTTGCTGACAGTGAGTGCCGGGGTGAAGCGCAGGCAGTCAGGCTGCGCGGCGTTGAATATCAGGCCTTCGTGAAGTGCGGCGTGAACGACGGCGTCGGCGCATTCGTCGGACAGCGTCAACCCGTAAAACAGGCCTTGGCCGCGCAACTCGCCGTGACCGTAGCGGTGCGCCAGTCGCGCCAGGCCTTCGCGCAGGTGCTGGCCGTTGTCGTTGACCTGCTGAAAGAAGCTGCGGTCATGGATGCTGTCGAGCACTACCAGACCGGCCGCCGTGATCAAGGCGTTGCCGTGATGGGTGCCGCTCAGCTCGCCAGTGGCGAAGCAGCAGGCCTTGCCTCGCGCCAGCAAGGCCGCCAGCGGCAAGCCGCCGCCAAGGCCTTTGCCGAGCACGACGATATCGGCGCGAATGCCGTAGGACTGTTCGGCAAGCAAGCTGCCGCAACGGCCGATGCCGGTCTGCACTTCGTCGAGAATCAGCAGAATGCCCAGGTCACGACACAGTCGCTCGACGCCTTTGAGGTAGTGCTCGGTCGCGGGAATAACCCCGGCATCGCTCTGGATCGGCTCCAGCATGATTGCCACGGTCTGCGCATCCACCGCCGCATGCAGCGCCGGCAGGTCGTTGAATGGCACTTGATCGACCGTCGCCAGACTGCGGCCATGGCAACCGTGCTGCGCCACGATGATCCGCGAGGCGCCGCTGCGATGCAGTTGCCCCCATTTGCGCGCCAGTTTGATCGCCGCCTCACAAGCCTCGCTGCCACTGTTGAGCAGGTATGCCTGATCGCTGGACGTGCTGGCGCACAGACGCTCGGCGAGGCTGAGCATGCCGCGATTTTGCAGATTGCAGCCGGGATTGATCAGCGCCTGGGCCTGATTGGCGATGGCTTTGACCAGCGCCGTGGGGCTGTGGCCAAGGCTGTTGGCGCCGCCGGCCTGGGAAAAGTCGAGGTAGGCGCGATCGTTGCTGTCCCACAGCCATGAACCCTGGCCGCGAACGAACACTTGATGCGGCCGCTCGACACTGGGCATCAGGCGTTGGGCATTGAGATGGTCGGTCATAGCGGATTGCCCCGCCTCGAAGCAGAGGTCATCCAGACTCGGCGTCTGGCGCCGCAAACTGAACAGATTCATGCGGAAGAACCTCGCTTGAGGTTTTTTGAACTGCCTATGTAATCACGAACGAAGCAAATGGAATTCGTCACGCTTTCTGGCCCTGCAAGCCTTGTGAATGCGGTTAGACTAGGCGCGCAAACGGCTTCAGGCCATTTCGATTTCCCAGCCATTTCGATAAGCACGACTTATGGATTTCAAACAACTGCGTTATTTCGTCGCGGTCTACGAAGAAGGCCATGTCGGCCGTGCGGCTGAGCGCTTGTCGATCTCGCAACCGGCGCTGTCGCAACAGATCCGTCAGCTGGAGCAGAATCTCGACGTCACCCTGTTCGAACGCAGCAGCAAACGCCTGCTGCCGACCCTCGCTGCGCACACGCTGTACAACCACGCGTTGCCGCTGCTCGATGGCTTGCAGCGGGCGCGCGAGGCGTTGGGTAATTTCAAGGGGCAGGCGTTGCGCACGCTGGCCATTGGTGTGCTGCAAACCGTGCACACCAGTCTTGTGCCGCAGATGCTCGAGCGTGTGCGCAAGGCGCAGCCGCATCTGGTGGTGCAGATCTATGAACTGACCGGGCTGGAAATCGAGCGGCGTCTGCTCAATGGTTCGCTGGACATCGGCATCAGCTATCTGCCGCCGCGCCAACCCGGTCTGCACGGGGTGTTGCTGTATGAAGACGAACTGACGCTGGTGATCCCGGCAGAGCATCCATTGCGCGAGTTCAAGAAAGTCTCGATGCGCCAGGCTGCTGAGCTGCCAATGCTGCTGCTCGGTGAGGAGTTTCAGATTCGGCAGATCTGGCAGGCACAACTGACCAGCCTCGGTCGACGCCCGCAGGTGCAGGCCGAGCTGAACAATATGTTGGGGATTCTCGATAGCCTGCCGCACACCAGGCTGGCAACGGTGCTACCGGGACGTTCGCAAAAGGAATACGACGATGAAGATCTGCTGTGGAAACCGCTGAGCGAGCCACGGGTGCCGTTGCAAGTTGGCCTGGTGTGCCGTGATGTACAACGCCAGCAGGCCTCGTTGGCATTGCTGCGGACATTGCTTGAAGAGGTGATCGATCGCGAAGTGAAGCCGCCCCTCGATCCGCTCGCCTGAAACTTTTCTTCAGGCAAAAGAAAACCCCGCCGAAGCGGGGCTTTGCAGACTGTTTCCCTGACATCCATTTCACTCCGCCACCCTGGCAGAATCCTACGTGTCCGTGTTGTTTACTTTGCGCTTCCTGCGCGACGTCCATGAAATGTAGATTAGCCGTGGATCCAATATACGGATATGGGAGAACAGCAGCACGTCACGTAAGCAAATGCTTACATGACATCTACAGGATCAGAACTGCGCCGCATCCAGCAGGAACAGCGACTCGCTACCGGCCTTGACCGACGCGCTCAACGAGTGGATACGCGGCAGCAAACGGGCAAAATAGAAGCGTGCGGTGCCCAGCTTGCTCGCATAGAAATCATCTTGCGCTTCCTTGCCCAGCGAGGCTTTGGCCATCAACGCCCACATGTAGGCGTAAGCGGTGTATCCAAACGCTTGCAAATATTCGACCGAGGCCGCGCCGATTTCGTTCGGATTGTTTTTCGCCCGGTCCAGCAGCCACGCGGTCAGCTCGTCGAGGGTGTCGACGGCATCGTTCAGCGGCTTGGTGAACTCGCCCAGATCAGCACTGGCGGTTGCGGTGAAATGGCGGATCTCGTCAGCGAACAACTGGTAGAACGCGCCGCCACTGCCAACGATCTTGCGCCCGACCAGGTCCAGCGCCTGAATACCGTTGGTGCCTTCGTAGATCTGGGTGATGCGCACGTCACGCACCAGTTGCTCCTGCCCCCACTCGCGGATGTAGCCGTGGCCGCCGAAAATCTGCTGGCCGTGGACGGTGGTTTCCAGACCCAGGTCGGTCAGGAAGGCTTTCGCTACCGGCGTCAGCAACGCCACCAGATCTTCCGCGCGCTTGCGGGTGGTCGCGTCTTCGCTGAACTTGGCGGTGTCCAGTTGCATCGCCACATACGTGGAGAACGCACGGCCGCCTTCGTTCGAGGCTTTCATGGTCAGCAGCATGCGTCGCACGTCCGGGTGGACGATGATCGGGTCAGCAACTTTGTCCTTGTTCTGCGCGCCGGTCGGCGAACGGCTCTGCAGACGATCGCGCGCATATTCAACAGCGTTCTGATAAGAGCGCTCGCCGGTGGCCAGGCCTTGAATACCAACACCCAGGCGCTCGTAGTTCATCATGGTGAACATCGCGGCCAGGCCTTTGTTCGGCTCGCCGACCAGATAGCCGACGGCTTCGTCGAAGTTCATCACGCAGGTCGCCGAAGCCTGGATGCCCATCTTGTGCTCGATCGAACCGCAGTTGGCCGGGTTACGCGCACCGAGGCTGCCGTCGGCATTGACCATGAACTTCGGCACCAGGAACAGCGAAATGCCTTTCGGACCGGCCGGGGCGTCCGGCAGCTTGGCCAGTACCAGATGAATGATGTTCTCGGTGAGGTCGTGCTCGCCGCCGGTGATGAAGATCTTGGTGCCGCTGACCTTGTAGGAACCGTCGGCCTGAGGTTCGGCTTTGGTGCGAATGATCCCCAGATCGGTGCCGGCGTGCGGCTCGGTCAGGCACATGGAACCGGCCCAGATGCCGGCGTACATGTTCGGCAGGTACGCAGCTTTCAGTTCTTCGCTGGCATGCGCATTGATCGACAGGCAGGCGCCGGCGGTCAGCATCGGGTACAAACCGAACGCCAGGCTGGCGGAGTTGACCATTTCTTCGACCTGCGCCGATACGGCTTTGGGCATGCCCATGCCGCCGTAGGCCGGATCACCGCCGACGCCGACCCAGCCGCCTTCGGCATAAGTCTGATAAGCCTGTGGGAAACCGGCCGGGGTGGTGACGGCACCGTCCGCCCAATGGCAACCTTCCTCGTCAGCGGCACGGCTCAGTGGCGCGATGCTTTTGCTGGTGACCTTGCCGGCCTCTTCGAGAATCGCTTCAACGGTTTCGGCGTCGACGGTCTCGGCCAGCGCCGGCAGCTCGGCCCAGAGTTTGGCGACTTCGAACACTTCATTGAGGACGAAGCGCATATCGCGCAGCGGCGCTTTGTAGTCAGCCATGGCAAACCTCGCAAGATCTAAACAGGTGGTTCGTAGAATGATATTTTCTGAGCCCGAGTGTACCTCAACAACTTTTGCGACACATAGGGTCAACCGGTGACTGATTTGTTATTTTTAGTCACCGGAAAAAGATCGCCGCGATCTTTCGATCTGCCCTACAAAGCAAACGCCTGCGCCGGCAAATTCATCAAACAATCACTGCCCGCCTCGATCGCTGCCTGATGCGCAGCCGTACGCGGCAACAAACGCTTGAAGTAGAACTCGCACGTCGCCAGTTTGCCCTTGAGGAAATCAGCCTCACCCTCGCCCGCCTCCAGCTGTGCCTGCGCAACCAACGCCATGCGCAGCCACAGGTAGCCCAGGATGATGTAGCCGCTGTACATCAGGTAATCCACCGATGCGGCGCCGACTTCGTCCGGGTTCTTCATGGCCGCCATGCCAACCTTCATGGTCAGGTCGCCCCACTGTTGGTTGAGCCCGTTGAGTTGCGCGACGAAGCTGCCCAATTGCGCGTGGTCGGCGTTCGCTGCGCAGAACTTGTGGACGATTTTGGTAAAGCCGCGCAGCAGCTTGCCCTGACTGCCCAGCACCTTGCGCCCAAGCAGGTCCAGCGCTTGAATGCCATTGGTGCCTTCGTAGATCGGCGCAATCCGGCAATCGCGCACCAGTTGCTCCATGCCCCACTCGCGAATGAAACCGTGGCCGCCAAACACCTGCATACCGTGGTTGGTCACTTCCAGCCCGGTGTCGGTCATGAACGCCTTGCAGATCGGCGTGAGGAACGCCAACAGGTCTTCGGCTTCCTGACGCGCCTCGGCGTCGCTGCTCAGGTGCGCGACATCGAGCATCTGTGCGGTGAAATAGGTCAGCGCGCGGTTGCCTTCGTTGAAGGCTTTCATGGTCAGCAACATGCGCCGCACATCGGGGTGGACGATGATCGGATCGGCAGGTTTTTCCGGGGCCTTGGCGCCGGTCAGCGCGCGCATCTGCAGGCGGTCATTGGCGTACTTGATCGCACCCTGAAAACTCGCCTCGCCCAGACAAAGCCCTTGCATGCCGGTGCCGAGCCGCGCGTGGTTCATCATGGTGAACATGCAGTTGAGGCCTTTGTTCGGCTCGCCGATCAGGTAACCGGTGGCGGCATCGAAGTTCAGCACACAGGTAGCTGAAGCCTTGATGCCCATCTTGTGCTCGATCGAGCCGCAGGAAACGCCATTGCGCTCACCCGCTTCGCCTGCTGCATCGGGCAGCAACTTGGGCACGATAAACAGGGAAATGCCCTTGGTTCCGGCCGGTGCGTCCGGCAGCTTGGCCAGGACCAGATGGATGATGTTGTCGCTCAGGTCATGCTCGCCGGCGGAAATGAAAATCTTGCTGCCAGTGATCGCGTAGCTGCCGTCGGCCCGGGGCACCGCGCGGGTCTTGATGATGCCCAGATCGGTGCCGCAGTGGGCTTCGGTCAGGCACATGGTGCCGGTCCACTGGCCAGCGGTGAGTTTGCTCAGGTAGGTGTCTTTCTGCTCGGCGGTACCGTGGGCGTGGATCGCCGACATCGCGCCGTGGGTCAGGCCGGGGTACATGCCCCAGGACGTGTTGCTGGAGCCGACCATCTCGCTGATCACCAGCCCCAGCGAGCTCGGCAACCCTTGGCCACCGTAAGCCGGATCGGCCGCCAATCCATGCCAGCCGCCCTCGACATATTGTGCGAAGGCCTGCTTGAAGCCTGTAGGCGTTGTCACCACGCCGTTGTCGAAATGGCAGCCCTCTTCATCGCCGCTGCGATTGAGCGGGGCCAGCACGTTCTCGCAGAACTTCGCGCCTTCTTCGAGGATCGCGCTGATCATGTCCGGGCTGGCGTCATGCGCGCCGAGATTGGCGTAGTTGGTATGGAAGTCGAAGACGTGATCGATCAGAAAGCGCATGTCGCGCAGGGGAGCTTTGTACTCGGGCATGGTGGCTTCTCCGTCAGCAGATTCCTCCAACCTACTGCTGGCCACCACGCGCGGCAATCATCGTGCAGGCGCTGAATGCGCCGTCATCACTCAACCCGCAGCAGCGTCCATGCGCACCGCGCCACGGCGGTTCTGCCCGAATGCCATGACGCAGTTACGCCCGGCGCCCTTGGCGCTGTACAACGCCTGGTCGGCGGACTTGAGCACTTCTTCAGGGGTGCGCTGCTCGACACGTTCGGCGACGCCGATACTCACCGTCACCGACACCGCCGAAGCCCCGGAACCGCTACGGCGCTGGCGACCTTGCTGATCATCCTGCGGGCGGTTTTCCTGGTTGCGTAGCTGAATGCTGTAGGAGGCGATCGACTCACGGATCACTTCCAGGTGCGGCATGCATTCCTCAAGGGTTTTGCCTGCAAACACCAAGGCAAATTCCTCACCGCCGTAGCGATACGCCCTACCGCCACCGCTGATTTTCGACAGTTTGCTGGCGACCAGGCGCAGCACCTGGTCACCGACATCATGGCCATGGGTGTCGTTGAATTTCTTGAAGTGATCGACGTCGCTCATCGCCAGCACGTAGTTGCGCCCCAGACGCTGCATGCGCTCGTTGAGCGCACGTCGTCCCGGCAGACCGGTGAGCTCGTCGCGGAAGGCCATTTGATAGGCCTCATGCGCAACCGCTGCGGCGATCATCAGCATCACCTGGCTGCACATGATGTTCAGGGTGAACGGCAGAATGAAGGTCTTCGGCAGCATCCAGAACACCCCGAGCAAGCCGACCAGTTGCGCCGCGTGCAGCGGGCGCGGGTTGCGCCAGTATTGCCAGGCCAGGAGCAGGAAGGCCGAGATGAACACCGGATAGGACAACTGGATCAGACTCATCCACGCGCCGTGCAGCGCCGGCCAGCGGATCTCCGACAACCACAGCAGCAGCGCCTGTGGGTAACTTTGCTCCAGGCCCAGCGCCACGCTGCCAAACGCTAGCAGCACAGCGAACCGGGCAACCATGTCCTGAAAAAGATGGGTACGTTCCTGCCATGCGGCGAATAATCCGAACAACAGCGGCAACAGCAGGCAGACCAGATGAAACACCACCGCAGCGTCTTCGCGAACCTTGCCGTTGTCGCGGTAGAAATCGGTCTGGGTGTCCAGCAGAAAGTAGGCGATGTACACCGTCAGCATCAGAAACAGTTCGCGCTGACGCCGATACACCGCGCAGTACGCCCCACCGAGGAGCAGAACCAGGGTAGGCAATACATTGAACAGCGACGTGAAAAAAACGCTGAGGTCTTTGACGTACGCAGCCGCCAGCCCCGCAAGCAACAACAGCAGTGATGGCAGGAAATGGCTGAAACGTACAGCGGAAGAACGCGGCAAGGGTAAGCTCCGACCCGTCATAGCAAAGAGATGGCATTGTGCCTGCAAAGTGCGGCCAAGCCCACACAATGTGATCCAGATCACACACGCTCTCTGTAACGGCCGGAAGCTCGACTATCTGAGCGATCCGCCAACAAAAAAACCGCTGCCCCCTAACGGGAGCAGCGGTTTTCGTCAGACTGCGTTAAGGCTTAGTAGCCCAGCGCGAAATCTTCTTCTTTCATGTCCATCAGGTTGCCAGCACCCGACAGCATAGTGGCCACGTGCGTGCGGGTACGCGGCAGGATGCGCTGGAAGTAGAAGCGCGCGGTTTGCAGCTTGGCGGTGTAGAACGCCTCGTCGCTGGTGCCGGCAGCCAGTTTTTCCGCAGCCAGACGTGCCATGTCCGCCCAGAAGTAGGCCAGGCAGGCATAACCGGAGTACATCAGGTAGTCCACGGAGGCCGCGCCGACTTCTTCGCGATCTCTCATGGCAGCCATACCAACCTTCATGGTCAGCTCGCCCCATTCCTTGTTCAGTGCAGCCAGCGGCGCGACGAATTCCTGGACGGCTTCGTTGCCTTCGTTGGTCTGGCAGAACTTGTGGACGATCTTGGTGAAGCCTTTCAGAGCTTCGCCTTGAGTCATCAGCACTTTACGGCCGAGCAGGTCGAGGGCCTGGATGCCGGTGGTGCCT
>Ga0308163_10004012_pt1 | contig 11994 bp, 9 predicted proteins | sample PhyTR1_FD_201037 | JGI IMG/M metagenome (GOLD analysis project Ga0308163, IMG submission 201037) | Phyllosphere microbial communities from UC Gill Tract Community Farm, Albany, California, United States - DLSLT.R1 | ecosystem: Host-associated > Plants > Phyllosphere > Unclassified | place: USA... | reverse complement strand
TCATCATCGCGTTCCGCCTGCCCAACCTGCTGCGGCGCCTGTTTGCCGAAGGCGCGTTCTCGCAAGCATTCGTGCCGATCCTGTCCGAATACAAGACGCAGCATGGCGACGTGGCCACCAAGACCCTGGTCGACCACGTCGCCACGTCGCTGCTGTGGGCCACGGTGCTCACCAGCATCGTGGGCATCATCGGCGCCCCGCTCCTGATCATGGTCCTGGCGGGCGACCTGCGCGAGACGCCTGGCGCCTACAACGCATCGGTCATCATGACGCAGATGATGTTCCCGTACATCGCCTGCATGTCGTTCGTCGCACTGGCTGGCGGCATCCTGAATACCTGGCGCCAGTTCAAGATCCCCGCGTTCACGCCGGTGCTGCTGAACCTGTCGTTCATCTTCGCCTCGCTCGTGCTCGTCAATTACCTCGAGCAGCCGATCTATGCGATGGCGATTGCGGTCTGCGTCGGCGGCCTGCTGCAGGTGGCGATCCAGATTCCGTCGCTCGTGAAAATTGGCATGCTGCCGCGCATCTCGTTCAATCCGTTGACGGGCCTGCGTGACGCCGGCGTGCGCCGCATGCTCAAGAAGATGGGCCCGGCCGTGTTCGCCGTGTCTGCAGCCCAGATCAGCCTGTTGATCAATACCGGCATCGCCGCCAGCCTGGCCGCTGGCGCCGTCTCGGCGCTGCAGTATGCGGACCGCCTGATGGAGTTCCCGACTGCGATGCTGGGCGTGGCCCTGGGTACGATCCTGCTGCCATCGCTGTCGAAAGCCAACAGCGAAGGCGACACCGCTGAATACGCGGCGCTGCTCAACTGGGGCCTGCGCCTGACCTTCCTGCTCGCGCTGCCGGCCGCCGTTGGCATGGCCACGCTGGCCGTGCCGATGATCGCCACCCTCTTCCACTACGGGAAATTCGACGATGCGGCCCTGGTCAATTCATCGCTGCCGCTGATGGCCTACAGCGCCGGCCTGCTGGGCATCATCCTCGTCAAGATCCTGGCGCCAGCGTTCTACGCCCGTCAGGACGTCAAGACGCCGGTACGCATCGCCGTTGCCGTGCTGGTTGCCACGCAGCTGATGAACCTGATCTTCGTGCCGCTGATGGGCGTGGCGGGTCTGGCCCTGTCGATTGGCCTGGGCGCCTGCATCAATGCGACCTGCCTGTACATTGGTCTGCGCAAACGTGGTATCTACACGCCGCAGCCGGGCTGGGGCAAGTTCTTCCTGAAGCTCGCGATCGGCGTGGCGGCGATGGGCGCCGTGGCGTGGTTCGGCCAGGCGCAGTTCGACTGGGCGGCGATGAAAGCCACGCCTGGCCTGCGCATCGGTGCGCTGCTGGGCATCATCGTGGCCAGTGCCGTAACGTATTTTGCGATGCTAGCGCTGCTGGGATTCAGGCCGCGCGACTTCCGGCGCCGCGCGGCCTGAACGCTGCGCAGTCTGCGCCACTCAGTCTGCGCCGCCCCGGCGCAGCGCTGCGATCCGCGCTACAGCGTTGCGCTGGTTCGGATCGGCCGCGACGGCTTTTTCGTAGGCCGCAATGGCTGACTTGGTGTCACCGAGCGCTTCGTACGCCTCGCCTTCACTGTCGAACGCGTTGGCGAACGTCGGTTCGAGGAACGTGGCCAGCTTGAACAGCTCGAGCGCGCCGCGCGCGTTCTTTGCGCGCAGCAGCTGGTAGCCCAGCGTATTCATGCTCACAGGGCTGAGTTTGAAGCCGGACGAGCGTGCCACCATCCCGTCGTGGATCGACTTCGCATCCCGGAAGCCCGCCTTGGCGAAGGCACGCAGGAAGTCGCCTTCGCCAAGGACCACATCCCGGGCCGGCGTGAATGCCATCGACATCACCTGCGGGCCGATACCATGGCGCGCCGGCGACTGCTTCAACCATGCAAGGGCGTCGGTGTCCTGCTTCAGATACGCATCCAGGAACCGGCGCACATACAACGCGCCGCTGCGATACGCCTGCAGCACATCGGCACGCGCATAGTCGCCGAACGCAGCATCGTCGGCAAAGCGCACATGCCACGCGCTGAAATCCGCATGCGTCATCGGCGGCAGGGTAGCGACATACACGTCGGAATAGGTCATCGTGTTGAGGTAACTCTTGCCGAGCATGTCCTTGCGCTCCATGACTTCCGCGGACGGCGCGCGCGCGCCCAGGTACAGCATCGGCACCGCCGTACTCGCTGGCTGCACATAACCCGCCGCGCCCCACACCTTCGGGTGATACCGGATCGAGCCATCCAGGCTGACCAGCGCCTTGATGCGGCTGGAACGCGCCGCGGCAAACACATTGGCCATGCCGCCCCAGCTGAAACCTGCCGCCGCGACGTTGCCGATGTCGGCCTGCGGCAGCGTCTGCGCGTAATTGACAAGGAACGCGATATCGGCGGCCTGCGCCTCGACGCCTTCGACGTCGTCGGTCATCATGACCGAGCGCGCACCCAGGCTGCGGCTGGCGAGCACCACATAACCATGACTGGCCAGGTATTCGCACAGGTCGATGTTTTCATGCGCTTGCGCGGCAAAGCTGGGCGCGTAGATCACCACCGGAAAGCGGCCTGCGGCAGCCGCTGCATCACGCACGGCCAGCGTCGGCGCGCGGTACTGCGCGCTCTGCGGTCCCGCCATCCAGCCTACCCGCTGCCTGGTTGCTTCGGCGGCCGGCGCGGTGAAGTCGACATCATTCAGGCTGGTCTGCTGATAATCTGCAGCCAGCATCGGCGCGCCACCACCACGCCTGGCTGGATACCAGACCAGCATCTGGATTGGCCGGCCAGGCGCAGCATTGTCGGCCTTGCCAAACGCATCGACCTGCGGCTCGAGCAGCCGGCTGTAATCATATTGCTGGATGACGCGCAGGCCGACGGCATGCGGACCGGCTTCAGGGATCAGGTTCGGCGAGGCGGGCACGGGCAAGCGTGCGCTGGCACTGGCACTGACGGCGATGGAAAGGACTATCAGGACGGGACGCAGGATCATTGGTAGCTTCATTGGGCCGCTCACTTGCCTGGTGCGGCCGGCGGCCGGATCGGCGTGTACTGCGCAGAGACCAGCTTCCAGGCACCGTCCTGCTGCTGGGCCACGAAGCTCGAGCGCAGCGCGGATGTGCGGGTTTGCCCGCCAACCGTCATGGCGTAGGACACCTTTGCGAGCACGATGGCGGTATTGCCCAGCACCCGCGGCGTGATCTCGTCGACGGTGATTGCCGGCAGCGGCTTGGCGTCATGCTTGACGTAGAACGACAGCATCTTCGCGCGCGGGTCGACCTCGCCCAGTGGCGAAATCTCGATATAGTTTTCAAACGTCAGCGCTTCGAGTGCGGTGCGGTCGAACGTGCCTTGCGCCGTGGTGAAGCGTTGCACCAGTTCACTGACCGACTGTTCCGGCGTGGCAGCGTGGGCGGCCGTGATCGACAAGCAGGCGAGCGCGCCCGCAATGCATAGCGTATTGCTGCAACGGCGCGACAGGACAGAGATCATGCGACTCCTCGTAAAGTTGGTCAACGCCGGCATTGGCGTTACGGTGACGGTCGATCATAGCAATGCGCGTTATCATTGCCTATTAAAAACGGATGCATATGGCTGCTGGGTTACTTTGCAGTGCTAATCCAGTTCACCACCAAACGAGAAAGTCTGCCACAGCGACCGCAGTCTGCCGGCGCTCGTGCAACTTGTTTCGGGGACCACGGGAACGTACACTGAGCAATGCTGACGATCTGCTTTCGGCTAAAAGCAGCCAGTCGCAACAGTCAGCGGGACAAAAAGGTGCGCATATCGCCAGCTCCGATCCCATATTTTTATTAGAGAGTAAATAATCCTATGGGTCCGATACGCATCCGCACTCTGCAACCAATCGATGCTGAGCCGTTGCTGAAATTTGAATTGGAAAATTGCCAATGGTTCGAGCGTCACATCGACGCACGCAGTCCCGCCTTCTACTCACTTGAAGGCGTTACCGAACATATCGCCTCTTATTTGGCCGGTCTTGATAACGGAACCTGGCATCCGCTTGTTATCGAAGATTCTGAGGGACAAATAGTTGGCCGAGCGAATCTGAAAGATATTAACGTTTCGGAAAGATCGGCAGAAGTCGGATACCGCATTGCCGAAAGGGCTTGCGGGCAAGGACTAGCAACACTGGCAGTCAGGCGGTTGATCCAGGAGGCGCGGTCACATTGGAACCTGACTCGCCTAGTAGCCAATGTATATGCTGGAAATATTGGTTCGGCAAAAGTACTCCAACGGTGTGGATTCTCGATCGAACACGCATTTTGCCAGCAAGAGGTAGAGGACAATTATCAGTTTGTGCTTTCAATTAACAGCGCTAGCTAGCACGAATCTGGTTCGACCCGGGCCGCATCGACTCGCGCAGTTTCATGTCGGGAAATTCGACGCGCATGTATAAGCGCAATGCCGTGGTATTGGCGCAGTTCACGCCAGACTGCATCGCCGCCGCGCCGCAGGCGCGCGCCCAGCGTACTGCCTCGTCCAGCAAGCCGGTTGCCGCGTCCTGTCCCCGCGTCGGGCGCAACCCATATCTGGTGCAGGTTGACGAGGGTCGGGTCATGGGCATCCACGCTGCTTCAAACCAGGCCGACCGCTTGTCAGCTGAGTTCGCCGACGGGCGCATGATCGGTGCCGGACGTGGCCGAGCGGGCCACGCGCGCTTCATCTTGTTCGGACACCAGGGTTTGTTCGGTGGCCAGCATGCTGCCAAATGCGTCTGGCGCATTTGCCAGTGCGCGCAGACGGAGCACACGGTAGACCTGCCACTGGTCCTGCAAGAACGGGCGGATAAGGAGCGAATTCATCACATCCACGGCAATGGTCGAACGACATCATAGCGAATACCTGTAAACATACCGCCGCGCAACATTAAGTTATGCCGACGGCATGCCTTTCGGGTATTTGCGGGACTTCACAACCGCACTAAGATATTATTTCCTGCTGGAATTAAACCGCAAGGGAATGCAATGATCGTCGGAATTGACCTGGGCACAACCAACAGCTTGATCGCCATTTGGGTAGACGGCGCTGCGCGCCTGATCCCGAACTGCCTCGGCGAGGTGCTGACACCCTCGTGCATCAGCATCGACGATGACGGCACATTCCTGGTGGGCCGAGCCGCACGCGAGCGCCTGCAAACCCATCCGCACGTGAGCACGTCGAACTTCAAGCGCCTGATGGGCAGCGACAAGACCATCTACCTCGGCAGGCGCGCCTTCCGCGCAGAAGAACTGTCGGCGCTGGTATTGCGCGCCCTGAAGGCCGACGCCGAAGCGGCGCTCGGCCAGCCGGTGCTGGAAGCAGTGATCACCGTGCCCGCCTATTTTTCGGATGCGCAACGCAAGGCGACCCGCGCCGCCGGAGAACTGGCAGGGCTGAAGGTCGAACGGCTGCTCAACGAACCTACCGCAGCGGCGCTGGCATATGGCATCCACCAGCGCGATGGCGATTCAAAATTCCTGGTGTTCGACCTTGGCGGTGGCACCTTCGACGTCTCGGTTCTCGACTTGTTCGACAATGTGATGGAAGTGCGCGCTTCTGCCGGTGACAATCACCTGGGCGGCGAAGATTTCGTGGCCGCTCTGGTCGATCGCTTTTTCGAGACCGCCGATGTGCCCGAGTCGCTGCGCGCCGATGCTTTGTTCATGGGACGACTCACGGCACAGGTCGAGATGGCCAAGCGCGCGTTGAGCGAGGCGCCGCAAGCACTGATCCATGTGAGCGTGGACGACGCAACTTACTCGATGACGCTTGATGAAGCCATGCTGGAGAAGCACTGCGCACCGTTGCTGGCCCGTCTGCGTGCTCCGATCGAACGCGCGCTGCGTGATGCGCGCCTGCCGATCGCGCAGCTCGACAGCATCGTGCTGGCGGGCGGCGCCACTCGCATGCCGCTGGTGCGCAAGATGGCGGCGCGCATGTTCGGTCGCTTTCCGGCTTGCGACATCGATCCGGACCAGGTAGTCGCACTGGGCGCAGCGGTGCAGGCCGGCCTGAAGATGCGGGATGCGGCGCTTGACGATGTCGTGATGACCGATGTCTCCCCATATTCGCTTGGGGTGAGCATGGCCGTTCAAGTCGGCGGGAATGCGCTATCGTTCGGCCACTTCGATCCGCTTATCGAACGCAACACGGTGATCCCGGTGAGCCGGGTCAAACGTTATTCTCCGATCAATAAAACACAGTCGTCGATTGACCTGCATATCTATCAGGGCGAAGCACGTATGGTCATCGACAACATTCAGTTGGGCGTGCTATCGATCGACTTGCCCCCCCACGCAGGCGCCGGGGATCGCGACGTCGACGTCCGCTTTACCTACGATGTCAACGGCTTGCTACAGGTTGAGGCAACGCTGGTGCAGACAGGTGTCATCCACACAGTGGTCATTGAAGGCAACCCCGGCCTGCTGGGCAAACAGGAAATCGCGCAGCGTTTCGCGGCACTTTCCGAACTCAAAATCCACCCGCGCGATCGCATGGAGAACCGCACCTTGTTCGCAAGTGCCGAGCGGCTGTACCAGCAACTGCGCGGCGCGCAGCGCCAACAACTTGGGTTCGAGATCACTTGCTTCGAGACCGCGCTCGCTTCACAGGATCAGCGCATCGTTGTGCCGGCCGCCGTTCAGATGCGTCAGGTGCTGGCGCACTTTAACCGGCAGAGCATCCTGCTGCCAGAGGCGTAAGCTGACATGGAACTTGCTTATCACTTCCTCGATCTGCTTGGACTGAACCTGGATGCGTGTGAGCGTGACATCCGACGCGCCTACGCGCGTCAGCTCAAGAGTATCGACCAGGAAAACAACCAGGCCGGCTTTCAGCGGCTGCGTGACGCTTATGAAAGCGCCCTGGAGTGGGCAGCATGGAAGGCCGGGGCGGCTGATGCCGAAGCCGACACTAACGACCGTTTCGATCGCGACGTCTGCTTTGATCCCGATGCTCATGCTCATGTACATGCCGATGCGGCTTGTACAGACGAGACTGCACTAACGGCGCCGCAGGCCTTTGAACCGGCTGCAGGAAAGCCACTATTGGCCAATTCTGCGGCGATCGGACGCGCTGCGTTTGCTCGGCTGGAGGCAGACCTGGATACTTTGGCGCTTCACCCGGCCGCACATCCCGACTGGGAGCCGTGGGTTACCGCATTGCTACAGTATCTGGAAGCCGACGAGCTGGTCAGTATTGACGCTAGGACCGTGTTCGAAGCCAATCTGGTTATCAGGCTGGCCGAAGGGTGGCAGCCAGGTCATGACCATCTGTTCGATGTGGCTGGCGAAGTCTTCGACTGGAGCGACGGCCGCAGCCTGGCGCGATTTGGCCAGCATGGCGCTTTTCTCGACCGGGCGGTGACGGACGCCAGCGCGTTCAAGCAGATCGACCCCGAACACCAGCTGATGTTGCAGCAAAAAATGCAGGCGCTGCGTTTGCGCACCCCCATCGATGCAAGGCAACTACGCGCCGACCAGCGGGATATCGAGCTGATGATGGTACGCTTTCCCGCGCTGATGCATGTGACCGTCGGTAACGACAACGTCGATTATTGGCGCAACACCTGCAGCTTCTTTCCCGATCAAGGTGCAGCGTTGGAAATTGTCGACCAACAACCGCTTGCTCCCATGCCGAAACCGTTTATCGCCCGTATGCGAAGTAAATCTGGTTTTCACGGTGTTTCGCTGGCGTTAATACTCTTGCTGATTTGCGCATTTTTCGATGTTTCCTCCGAACGCCAGCCGCACCAAGCCCGCGGACTTGTTCCCCAACACGTGTTGGAGCGACACATGGCGCCGGTGCGCTACCAAACCCAGCCGCACGTTAAGCCTGGACTGCTGACGGTCGCTCTCATTGTTTTTCTCGACAAAAGCAATCGAGTGATGATGGCAGATATCACTGGCACATCCGGCGACGAAAAGTTTGATGAGGCTGTCCGCCAAGCGTTGCAGGAGGCCACGCCTTTCCCTGCCGGCACCCCAAAAATGTTCGGTGTTGATTACGCTAAGCAAATTGAACCTGCAAAGCCGGCCCCAGCCATGCAATCTCCTCGATAGCGGGAACCAGCCAGGCCGGGCATCAAACCGACGAGCATTTTAGTGGTCAAGTAATTTCGGACACGACGATAAGTTCTTTCTCTGCCATTTTGCGTTCGTACACTCTGGGTGACAGATTGCCCAACACAGAATGCAGTCGCTCGCAGTTGTAAAAGCCCGCGATGTAATTGGCCACATCAAACTTGGCTTCTGCATGGTGCGCGTAATTGCGCTGCAACACGTTCCATTTTCACGTTCAAGGAGAACCGTTCAGCAACAGCGTTGACGCTCCTATGTCAAGATAACGCTTTTTTGTTGGTCCATACCATACCTACCGGTCGTCGGATAGCGTTTCCGGCGCAGGTTCCGCTTGCGGTTCGGATGCGGTTTCTGGCGGATTCACTGGTGTCGACTCCGGTGCAGTATCCGATTCTTCCGTCGTCTCCGGCGGCGGTGCAGCTGCCGGCGCTGCCGCAGGCAGATCAGGCGGCACCGGTTGCGCAGCCGGTGTCGCTGGCGCAGCAGGCTGCGGCCGCGGCTGCCCAGTGCCCTGCCCCAGCGCCGGATCGCGCGCCTTGAACCGCCACGCCGAAATCGTGTCCGCATTGTCCAGGCCCGAAAACCGGCTATCGAAGTTGGCGACCTTCAGCGGCTTGGCCGTCGACAGACTATGGACCGCGACCACGCCCGTCGTGCCCTCGCCCAGGTACACCACACCCCACTCGGCCTTGCCCGTCAGCGGATCGACGAAGATCTTGCGCAGGTGCCGGCGCACGCCCGGCACGCGCGGGTCCTTCAGCAATTCCTTGAGCGATGGCGGATACGGCGAGGCGCCTTGCGGCGTCGCGGCCGCGTAGCTGTCGAGCGCCGCGCTGAAGGCGGCGCCGATGTCGAGCAGCTCCTCCTCGGCCGCCGCCCGTTGCAGCAGCGCGCCGATCTTGAGCGTGGCGGCGCCCACCAGGCCGATGATGGTGACAAAGATGATCAGGCCCAGATAAGTGAATCCGGCCTGGCGCCCGCGGCGTATCCCTGCCCGAACTACCATTCCAGATAGGGCCGGCCGCGCCGGTCGTTGCCCGGCGCGCCGCTGCGCAGATTGGCAAAGCCGCCCTGCTCTCCTTCGTGCGGCGCTTCGAGGATCCACGTGTCGCGCGCTTCGGTGACCGGGTCGAGCGGGATTTCGCGCAGGTAGCGCGCCTCCACCAGCTGCTCGAGCGACTCGGGATAGCGGCCCGTATCGGAGCGGTACTGATCGACCACCTGGCGCGTGTTGCGCAGGTTATCGGCCAGGATCGTCTCTTTCGCGCTGTCGATGCTGGGGAAAAAGCGCGGCAGCGCCACCGTCAGCAGCAGCGCGATGATCCCCAGCACGACCAGCAGTTCGATCAGCGTGAAGCCGCGGCCTTCTCTGTGTGTACCCATACGCATCGTGCTCACCATTTGTTGTAGGGGATGCCGTTCAACCCCACCCGCGTGGAGCGCGAAACCACATCATAGACATCGTCGCCTTCCTGCGGTTGATCCGGCTCGCTGGCATAACTGCGCTTGCCCCAGGTGGCGGCGTCATCGAGATCGCGCTCAGGCGTGAATGGGTCGCGCGGGAGGCGCCGCATGAAATAGATCTTCGCTTGCTTGGGACTGCGCAGGTCGGGCACGCCCTGCACCAGCAATTCCAGCCGCGCCGGATAGCCGCTGGCGTCGGCCGCCTTGGCCACGCGGCCCTCGTCGGCGGCCTTCTTGTAGGCATCCAGGCCGGCGCGGATCTCGCGCAGGCCGCGCCGCAGTTCCTGCTCCTCGCGGCGCTGCACTGTCACTTCGGCCACCGGCAGCACCAGGGTGCCGAGCAGGGCCAGGATCGCGAGCGTGACGAGCAGCTCGATCAGCGTGAAGCCGTGCCGCGCGCGCATGCCCGGCTGCGTCATCGCTGCGGCACTGGCGGCGTCACGCCCGGCGGATAGGCGGCTGGCTGCGCCATGGCCTCGGGCGCAGATTCCGTTGCAGATTCAGGCGCCGTCACCGGCTGGCCCGGCGGCGCCGATGGGGGCGAGCCCAGTTGCGGCGTGGCCGGCAAGGCCGATGGCGGTACCGAGAATGACGTCGCGGGTTCCAGCGCCGGCGGCGGCGCAACGGGTGTCGTGACCGTGGTCGTAGTGACCGTCACTGGCGGCGCCAGAGCTGGCGTCGTTGTAACGGGCCGCGGGCCCGCCGCCGGCAGCGCTACCTGCGCTCGCACGGCATTGTCGGGCCGGCGGCGGAAGCTTGCCTCGGTACCCGCGCCGAATTCGGACGCCGACGCGGGCGGCCGCTGCACCGCGCGCACGATGCGCGGCGTGATCGACAACAGAATTTCGGTGCGTCCGTTGCTGTCGGTCTGGCTGCCGAACAGGCGTCCAACGATCGGCAGGTCGCCCACGCCCGGCACCTTGGTGCCGCTGCTGCGGTCTTCGTTGCTGATCAGGCCAGCGAGCACCTGGTTCTCGCCATCCTTCAGTTGCAGCATGGTCGTCGCCGAGCGGCTGCCGATGCGGTACGCCACGGTGCCATTACGGGTCTCGACGCGCTCGCCCAGCGTGCTAACCTCGAGGTTGATGCGGATCGCCACCTCGTTGTTCAGGTAGATGGTCGGCTCGACGTTCAGCGTCAGGCCCACGTCCAGGTAGGTGATGTTATCGGACGCGAAGCCGCCGATCCCCGACGACACCGTCGCCGAGATATTCGGGATCTTGTCGCCGATGACGATCTTGGCCTTTTCCTTGTTGCGCACGCGGATGCGCGGATTGGCCAGCGTCGTCGTGTCGCCATCGGTCTTGCTGGCGTTGAGCGTGGCGCTGATCGGGCCCGTCGTGATCGTGCTGCTGTTCAGGCCACGCAGCTGGTCGATCGTCAGCACGTTGCCGTCGAACGACGTCAGTGGCGAGAACCCGAGCGACGATGGCCAGTTGATCCCCAGGTCCATCACGCTGCTGCGATTGATCTCCAGCACCTCGACGTCGAGCATCACTTCGGGCTCCGGCACGTCCTGCAGCGCCACCAGCTGCGTGGCGATGCGGATCGCTTCCGGATTGTCGCGCAGGATCACCAGGTTCAGTTTTTCATCGACCACCACGTCGCGGCTCTTGAGGATCGTCTTGAACGTGTTGGCGATCGACTTGGCGTCGGCATTCGCCAGGAAGAACGTCTTGACCGTCATTTCCTGGTACTCGCGCAGCTTGGCCGCGACGTTCGGGTAGATCAGGATCGTGTTGCCGTCCATGACCTGACGCTCGAGCTGGTTCGTCATCAAGAGGTAGTAGACGGCCGCTTCGACGGTGCTGTTCTTCAGGAAGATCGAGGTGCGGGTATCGGCCTTGACGTCCTTGTCGAAGATGAAGTTCAGGCCCGAGTGGCGGGCGATGATCTCGAACACCTGCTTGAGCGGCGCATCGCGAAATTCCAGGCTGATGGGCTTGCGGTAGCTGGCCGCCAGCGCTGCCGGGCCGGATGGCGCAGCTGCCGCTTTCTCGTCGATCTCCAGCAGCAGCAGGCGCGCCGCCTCGTGCGCCGGGCGCTCGGTCAGCACGGCGGCCAGCTTGTTGCGCGCGGTCTCGATATCGTCCTTCTCGAACGCAGCGCGCGCCTCGATCAGTGCGGCCGCATGACGCCGGTCCGCCTCCACCTGGCGCAGGCCAGCGCGGGCGCGGTCGTTGCCCGGATCGATGGTCTGTACACGCCGGTATTCGTTGCTGGCCACGTCGATCTGGCCGGCGGCCAGTGCGCGGTCGGCCGCCTCCACCATGCGCACGACGGCGCCATCGCGCGCGCGCAGGTACGCCGCCTTGTATTCGGGATTGCCGGGGTCGGAGGCCAGCGCCTCCTGGTACTTGGCCAGGCCGGCGCCGACCTTGTCCTGGGCCACCAGTGCGTTGCCCTCCTGGTAGGCGCGCTGCGCCGCGCAACCCGCGAGAAGAAACGGCAACAGCA
>Ga0308163_10004006_pt1 | contig 12003 bp, 8 predicted proteins | sample PhyTR1_FD_201037 | JGI IMG/M metagenome (GOLD analysis project Ga0308163, IMG submission 201037) | Phyllosphere microbial communities from UC Gill Tract Community Farm, Albany, California, United States - DLSLT.R1 | ecosystem: Host-associated > Plants > Phyllosphere > Unclassified | place: USA... | reverse complement strand
TTTAGCCGTGCTTCATGCCGCCCTTGGCATGATCGCAGCAGTCAGCAGCCTTGGCTTTTGCGCCATCCTTGCAGCAGTCCGCACCGTCCTTGCAGCACGCCATGTCGGCGCAGCAATTGGCGACAGCGGCGAATGCGCCAGTCGACAGGGTGAGGGCGAAGGCAGCGCTGATGAGCTTGAACTTGGTCATGATATTCTCCGAAATTTACGTGTGATGGTGTTCGACGTCACACGGTTTGCGGAGGGGGTGTGGCCGGAGCGTATGCCATGCCCAAAAGGCCGGTCTGTGGAGCCGGCCAAGGCGATAGACGGGAGGACGGAACCAGCCCGACATGCTCTACGGTTTCGCCGGCAACCGCAACGCACGGTATGGCGCAGGCCGACGCAGGGGCCTTTTTGATGGGAGCGCCTGCTGATTTGCTGGCGCAGTCCATCATAGCGGACGCAGCCGGAGGCGCGGCCATCGCCATCGTCTCGCAGAGCGGGCCAAGCCGGACCAGCAACATCACCGCCAGGACGAAAAACGCCATGGAATGCAATATCTTGGAGAGTGGGCGAGCCCGGCGTTTCATTGGATGCGTCTAGAAGCCCACTCAGTGATGCACAATGTCGAAGGTGGCAGAGGATGGCGCTAGGCTGGTTTTCCCCTTTTATCTCAGATTCCCGATTCACCATCCCATGCGAGACGGGATCGCAAAACCTTGGGGTGTCATTCCGCCCCCAACCGTACCCGGCCACCAGCGGCGCATTTTTCAACAGCCCCGGACGTTTTCTGTACAGGGGCTTCCCGTCCCCTGGAGATGCTACAAAAAGATGCGCTTTCAGACAGTTAGACAGGGAGAGTGTTCAACAAACGGGTGGCGCCTGTGAACAGTCCAACGCGGGTGGTTGCTAGCGACGGGCAAAGCGGAGAACCGGTCCGATCGCACCTACCCTTAAAGCGTTCCCGAGGCGGCCACATCCGAGCGTTTGCCGTCTGGAGACCCATGCTGCGAGCGTCTGCTTCTATCCGATCCCGCCATTCGCGCCCGACGACTTTAAAGACCGCTTTGTCCCAATATCACCCCATTGTGGAATGGATTGAGCACGTCCAAAATCCGGTTTGCCTTCGAGAACGATGTGCCATTCTGCTGCGCCCAAAAGATGAGTGATACTTAGCTGCAAGAGCAAGGCAGATGAATTGGGATGAAGAAGCTGCTGCCGCTTGCGCGGCAGCAGCTTAGCTATCAACACCAAGTCTGCAGAACGACCTGGTTTGCCACATCGGCGCCATCTCGAACCAACGTGGCGAGCTTTGCGGCGGCACGATCGCATCCGCTCGCCAGCGACACTGGTCGACCACGCACCTGCAGGATTTCCCCTGCCAGCACCTTGAAGTGGGAGTCGGCACCGTCCTGAGGCACGATCACCGCGCGGGCCTTGCCAGACACAAGCGACAACCGGCATCCCGTCGAGGCGTAGCAGACGGTGTCGCGCGGCAGCATGACGATGATCCCCGTCATTACAGGCACGCCATCTTCACCGATGGTGAACTCAAGGTAGACGAGATCGACCTGTGCCTCGACCGCGGTACGACCGAACTCAATGCGGTTGGAAAGGGTGAGCGGATCACCGGCCATGATTATGAGGCCGGGGTTCATGGTCTTGTTGCCGAGCAGGAGCTTGGAAACGGCAGCGACATGGGCGCGAACGTGAGCGGTCTGATCAGGGGTCATGGATCTGTCTTCCTTTTTCATCCCCACCCTGGGGATCACATCACCCTTCCCATCACGCTCATCTTCTCCCCTTCCCCGCGATCGCGCCGTCGATCGGCCCGCGTCGCGGGCATTCCCACCGTGACCGAGCAACCCGGTCCCATGTGGAGCGGCATCATGATCCGTCTCAGCACAGCGCGGTCGAGCGCGTGCGCGCCATCGCCGACACGCACCGCCCGGGCCGCTCCGACTGCAGCCGGGCAGATGAAGCCAGCAACCGCCATCACAGCTTGCGTGCCCGGCCCGCCTGCCGCCTGCCGCCTGCCGCCAGTGCTGGCCGATCAGCACGAGCAGCGGAAAGGCGATGACGAGCCCCCAGCACATCTGCCGCAAAATGCGGGGCATCGGCACGGTCACGACCAGTCACTCTCGCCGGTGGGGGCGGATGCCGGGCTGCCCTCTTCGTGGAGCAGGATCCGGATCGCACAGACCAACCCATCGCTACGTTCGCGCACCGTTCGCCACGGCGCCTCCTCAGTGCAGAGATGCCGCGCCGTCAGCTTGAAGCCCGAAGCGACAGTGCCATCGCGCTTGTCCGGTGTCGGCACGAGCCACAGGCCACCGTCGACATCGACCCAGAGCGTCAGCAGCCAGTGCCAGGTGATCCGCCCGCTGCGCCATAGGCCCAATGCGAAATCCGGCAGCGCGTTCTCCGCCGCTGTCCTGATAATCAGCGCATCCGACCGCGTCGCGATCAGGGCGCTATTCATGGCGGCGATTGACGTGGCGAGCTTGCCGTCTGTTGTCGTGACCAACAGATCGTTCGCCTCGTTGTACAAGCAGCCGGCAAGCGGCAGACCGACATCAGCCGGCATCTCAGTCAGTCGCCACCCCCCTGCATGCGCCAGTGTCCGTACGACGTGCGAGTTCATTGCCTGGCCGATCCGCGGCCAGGGTTCGTTATCGTTCATGATGCTTCCCGATGATGGTGCTGGTTTGCCGATTTGGGCCGAGGGCGGTCAGGCTTGCCGCCGGTCGGCGTGAAACTGGCGAAAGGCGTTGCCGACTAGGGCATGCGCCTTGTCGGTGGCGAGCGGCATCACCCATTCGCCAAAACCCAGCGGCGTCAGCCGGCGCGGGCCAGCGATGAGGACATGGACATGTGGCGGGCTGGCGCTGCCGGCCCGGTGCGGGGCATGCTGGACAAGCAACGCGGCGACCTCGAACGGATCGACGATCCACCGGCGGGTAAAGTCGCGGACTAGTTCATACTGCTCGTGCAGCCTTGGCGTCGAAAAGGTGAAGGTCAGATAGGCGAGCAGCGCCTTGGCCTTGACCGGCAGTTCGGCATCGACCGTCTCCATCAGGATATGCGGATCGGACAACCGGTCATCCGCCCCCGGCGGCAGCAGCACCTCGGCCCGCGCGGCGGTCAGCGTCCACGGCGGCGTCTCGGGCGGAGCTCCGACGGTCAACTTGGCGGCGGCAAATGCCGCCGCGCTGTTGCGATGGCCGCGAAAGCTCGGTCGCAGGCAGCCGTACATGACACGGGTCGCATCGCGGTCGGCATCGTCGCCGGTCAGCACCAGCCAGCTATGCGGGTTCGCCGGATCCGGCAGACAGCCCGGGTTGACCTCGACGCTCGGTGTTACCGATGCTCGCTTGGCCCTGACGCTCATCAGAACGCCTCCTGCGGGTAAAGGCGTTCAGCCAAGTCGGACGCGGCGCGGTAGATGCCGTCGGCCCGATCGGCGAGCGTTTCATAGGGCGGCGTCAAATTCAGCTCGAGGCCGTGCGCCTCCAGCCGGATCGCGGCACCGAAGCCGAACGGCACCAGCCACAGGCCGCCGTCATCGTGACGATAGAGCGCAAGCTCCTCCAGCTTGAACGGGGCAAGCCCCCCCCCGGCGAGAACGACATCGACCGACACGGGCAACAGGTCACCCCCGGTCAGGCAGCAGCGTACCAGCATGACGTCGATCGATTGGGCGGTGGCGAGCCGCTCGATCTTGGTGCGGAACATCGGCGCCGCGACGCAGGTGAACGACAGGATCGCCGACTGCTCGTCGAACAGCACGGTATCGGCGGGCATGCCGGCGCCCGATACCATGGCGGGCACCTCGGGCTTGCCAAAGCCGGTGGCGAGATAGTTGAAAAGCACGTGCGGCAGCGAGTGCACGGGGTTGGTCAGGGATTGCATTGCAGTTCCGAAGCTTAAGAGTCGCGAACCGAATGGTCCGAACAAGCGCCTCAGATCTTTTTCATCGATCTTCAGGGCTCAAAAGCCCAGCTCCCTCTTCATTGCAGCGTCTATCTTTCCTGCCCCTTCTTACTCGTCTGACCCGGCGTGTCAGCAGCAGGGCCTCTGCTTCCAGTTTCTCTTCTGCTAGCCGGCATGTCGGCGCGCACCTCAGCAGCTTGCCGGTCACCAGCGGCTGCAACCGCCTGACTGAGCAGGCTGGACGACTTTCCTTCCGGCGCAATGCTGGCCACCAACGGTTCCGACGGGCGCGTAGGCGAAGCGGCGTCGACATCATCCGCGTCGTTCACCGGTTCGACAACTGCGTTCCGCCGGCGCTTCGCTTGAACGGTTGGAAGCGCAAAAAGCGGTTCGACATCCTGAAGGCGGTTGATATCCGCGAGCACGCGCGATTGTGCGGCGTGTGCTTCATGATAGTCGGCGGTGGGTCCTTGCCCGAAGCTCTCGCCGGGCAGAATCGACCTGCCGTCATGGCTCTCTTCCGTCAGGTCACGGACCACAGCCGCCGATGCCGCCGCGACCTCGCGCCGCTGGCGTTCATCCGACAGCAGCTTCTGGATGGCAGGGTTGTCGCCAAGCAGGCGGAACAGCCGGTGGATCGTGGGTGGGACCGTTCTGTCGACGACATATCCTCCCGGGACGAACCGCAGGTGTTTGTAACTTCGCCGATGCTTGACCAGCCATGTATGCAGGCGCTGTTCGACCTTCGGTCGATAGGTCGGCGATATGGGGTTCAGCATCGGCAGCTTGCCCGGATCGGCGGGGACGTACCGCAATCGTTCAAGCGCATTGCCCGTGACCGAGAGAACCTCTGCCCACGCCTTCTCGGCCTTGCTATCGAGATCCTTTAGCCGCGCTGCCAAACGTACCTGCTGAGCGGGCGGCGCCATGATGGCGTCGATCTCGCCCAGCCAGGCGCGGGCATCCTCCTTTACCGCCTGGCTGGCGGTATCGGCCCGCAGCACGGTCTCAGCGCGTGAACGCACCATCCGCTCGACGACGTCGACAAGTCCGGCCTGGCACCGCCGCGTAACCGCCGCGTCGGCCAGTTCCCGCCAGCGCGAGATCGCCTTCAGGGTACCAGCTGACACCCGTCGGCCGAGTTCAATCGCGGCCACGAAGCCATTCTCCAGTCGGTCGAGATCGGCCTTTTCCAGTAGCAACCGCATCTGATCATCGAAGAGGATATGGGCATTCCGGGTGCCGCCGGGTGAGATCTCGCCTTTGGCTTCGCTGGCGGTGACCGTGGGGCCGAGATGCTCCATCGGCGTCAACCGGATTTTGGCATCCTCATAGGTTCCCGTAGCGTAGATGGGGCTGCCCGCGCGGCCATCCACGACCTCGTTGACGATGCCGATATAGCGTTCACGCAAGGCTCTGACGTAGCGTTCACCAGCCAAAAGATGGGATACGGCTTTTTCACCGACCTTCGGCACATCTCGCGTCGGCTCGGCGATCTTGTTCTGGCGATAAGGGAAACAGAGCTTACCGTTCCGCTTGCGCTCGAAATATTCAAAATCCCAGCAGCCTTCTCCTTCGAACGGCTTGCTGGGCGTGCGCTCGGCGTTAATCTGGTTCGCCGTCAGCCAGCGTGCCGGCCGATCATAGCCATCGATGTGAAAGTGGAAGTTGTCGGGGTCGTTCGTTGCATCTGGACGGTGGATCGCGGCGACAAACATCCAGCCTTCCGCAGCCAGTTCCTCGCACAAAAGTTCAAGGATCAAATGCCGATCAGCAGGCTTCAGCCCGCGTGGAAATTCGCCGACGAACCGGGTCTGAATGCGCCCGCATGGTCCCGCTTTCCAATTCGGCCGCGCCGCCTCGGGCAAGGCGGGCTGGTCATCACACCAGGTCAGCCGGTCATAGGCCTGTTCTAGGTCCACCTTCACTATGTCGATGGTGGCCTCGACCAAAGCCGTGCCTTTACCCTTGGCCTTTTTCTCCTGGCCGAGGCGCTTCTGGTGCAGCGTCATCGCCGCCATGCGCACCCATCCCGGTGCATCTTGCCGCGTTAGGAGCAGCATCCAGTCATCGGCATATTGGGTCGAGACCTGCAGCGTTCCGCCCTTGGCCTGGCGCTCGCAGCGCTCCGCCGCCTCGAACAGGCTGCGTTCGCGCTCGCGTCCGCCGGGGATGTTGCTGATGATAGCAAGATCGTTCTGCAGCCGGCGGTCTTCGTCCATGTCGACCATGTCGATCAGCAGCGCGGTGTCGTGCTCCTCCACCGCGGTGATACGGGTGATATAATCAAGGTGGGTTTCGAAGTCGGCGACCCCGCCGCGGGTCACATAGCCATGATGCTTGGCGGCGACCCCGCCTTTGGCCGGATAGCGCGGGTGGGTACGCCCATCCTTGGCGCGAGGGACGACGGTGCGACTGATCCTCACCATGTCGAAATGAGGGATGCGCACGAGCCCGGTCTGGCGCGGCCTCGCCGAAAGCGGACTCGCCCGCGAGAATTCGATCGACGACGTCCGCCCGCCACCGCTGCCGGTATCAGCAACGCGATGGCGAGACCTTATGGCTTCGGGATAGGGCGATACGGTGCCCGCTGTGGCGTGGGCCCTGATCCGCACGCGACTATGAACGACGCCCTGCCTAGACTCGGCCTCAGCCTTGCCAAAGCCACCGCGTCGCAGGCTCGCGCCGATCGCGTCGCGATCCTCGCGCGCCAGCCGGCGAAGAAGCGCCTGCAGCTGATGCGCATACTGCGGATAGGCAGGCTGAGGGTCGACACCGCTGGTCATGACATCCAGTGTACCGTAGCGCCGCCCCATTCTTAAGGGGTCGCCCCCGACCATGAACAAAAAGCCTTCCGGAGCCGAAGGTGGAGGACAAACGGGTGGTCGCCGATCCAAAGGTCGGTAGGCCCCCGCGAAAAGGTGGTCACCACCTTTTCGCGCTGTTGCGCCTTCTACTGCCCTTCTGTTCTTCTGTTCTTCTGTCCTGACCTTTTCTCCTCCCTGAAGATAGAATACACGCCAGCGCAGCGACAACTTTTATGGCCGAGCAAATTGTCGAGAAGATCCCGGCACTATGCCGGACAATAGAAGCCGCCCCGAGCCCGCGTCACAGTAGCGTAGCGGTGATGACGTTCCGCTAATTATTCCAGCCTTTGGCTGATCCGTGAGTGCAAATCCGAGCCGACTCGGCGAAATCCCATCAGACGCGCAGCCATGCGGATCAGATCGTCGTCGCTGCCCCCTGGATTGTCTTCGCGTGCGAGACGTAGAGCTGCCCGAATTTCCATAGACGACAGGGCTTCGGCCTTCGCGGTCGCGCCGCTTTCCAGCGACCGGTCTCGCACCGGAGGATTTTCAGCCTGAGCGACGGTGAACCAAAATCCGTCATCCTGACGTAGCGCCGCTACCGTGCGTTGAGCAGCAGCCAAGGCCTGAAGCGTAACGGCCACCACGCGCCGCCCGGCCTTTTCCTTGCCGAACGCCGAGGAAACCCGTCGGGCAACCTCGTCCTGATGGACCGGACCTTCGACCTCGACGATTTGCCCCACGAGCGGGACAAGGATCGACAGGGGCGCTTCGTGAGGTTCTGTACTGCTCGCCGCCCAAGGCTTCGCTCGGACATAGGGCGGCACCGTGCGCGCTACCGCGTCGGGGAGTTCGACAACCTCTGGCGGCACGACGGCTTCGAGTACCGCCCTGACTTCGTTGGCCCCCTCGACGCGTATTCCATCGCCGGCCGCATCGTGCGCGGTCTCCAGCGCAGCGCGCAGTCGCTCGATCTGGGTGCGGCGGTTGTAGAACCAGTCGGTGCTCCAGATGCGATGGAACCGCCACCCGAGATGTTCGAGCACGTCCTGCCGCAAACGATCACGTTCGCGCGCCCACAAGGCGGAATGATACGTCGCACCGTCGCATTCGATCGCCAACAGATACGTACCCGGTCGATCGGGATGCCGCACGCCAATATCTATCCGAAACCCTGCCGATCCAACCTGGGGGTCCGCCAGATAACCGAGGCTCCGCACGACATCCGTCACATCCTCCTCAAACGCAGAATCCGCCTCCAGCCTTGTAACGGCGGTGTCGTCCATCTCGCCCCGCTTGGCGTAATCGAGGAAACGCTTGAGGATGCGCGGTCCGTCGCGTGCGGCACGACTGACGTCCAAATCGCCCGGATCGAACGAGGCGAACACCTCGCACCGCAGCCGCGCACGCGTGAACAGCACGTTCAGGCGCCGCTCGCCGCCATCGCCGTTCACCGGACCAAACGATGCGCCGATCATCCGCCCCCCGGCGATGGTAGGACCATAGCCGACGCTGATCAGAATCACGTCGCGCTCGTCGCCCTGGACGTTCTCGATATTCTTGACGAACAGATCCTCGTGCCGTCCCTCGCGCAGGAAAGCGTCGAGCGCGGTATCGGTCCGCCTAGCCAATTCGACCAGTTCGTTAATCGTATTCTTCTGGGCATGGCTGAACGTCACAATGCCGAGCGACAGGTCTGGCGTCAGCCGCGCATGCTCGGCCAGCCGTGCGACGATCGCCTCGCCCTCGATTCGATTGTCGCGGCGGCCGCCCTTGTCATAGATGCCATCGACCCGTGTAAAGATCAGCCCGTAAGCTGGGTCCTTCTCCAGCGGCGAGGGCGGCAGGACGAGTTCGTGCTTATAAAATTCCGCGTTTGATACCCGCATCAGCGACGGATCGCGCGAACGATAATGCCATTGCAGCATGCGGGACGGCAGACCCCGTGCCTCGCACAAGGTCAGAATGCTCTCCAGCGAGCCGAGCGAAGCCGCGCCGCGAAGCAGATCCTCAGCCGCATCTTCCTCGGCATCGTCGCGTTCGCCCTCGTCACCGTCCGCCAGCAGCCGGTCGAAGAATGATGACGGCGGCAACTGCTTCTGGTCGCCCACAACGACGATCTGCCGCGCCCGGGCGATCGCGCCAAGCGCATCTTCCGGGCGCACTTGGCTGGCCTCGTCAATTACCAGCAGGTCGAAGGTAACGGTGCCCGGCGTCAGATACTGCGCGACGGAGATCGGGCTCATAAGCAGTACCGGCTTGATGCGCTGGATCGCCATCGGCGCTTCGCGAAACAGGCGCCGTAGTGCCATATGTGCGCGCTTCTTGCCCATCTCACCGCGCAGCATCTTCATCTCGCCCTGTGCGCCTTGCGGCACCTGCGCCAGGTGCCGTGCAAGGATCGCCGTTACCGAATCCTTGAGTCGGGCACGTTCGAGCGTTCCAAACCGCGTGGCGAGATCATGGCGATCTAGCACCGCGATATCGCGCAATCTCGGTTCCGCTGCCGCGATTTCCCATAACGCCTCGGCGCGTGCGAAGCGGAACTCGGTCACTGCGGTTTCAGCCGACAGCGACCCATCGGCAATCCGTTTGGCGAGCGCTTCCAGACCGCTTGCGTTCAGCCGCGCGCGTGTTCGGCACAACGCGGCCCATTCACCATATCGATCGATGCCTGCGGCCATGCGGCCCGCCTGATCCGCGATATGGACAAGATCGACAGCGCGCGGTGATGCCCCGAACCGCGCCGGATCGATATCGAGAGCATCGAACGGCGCCGTAATGATTTCCGTTGCCGCAGCGGCACTACGCAACGTCGTCGACATACGCGTCAGGGTGACGGGATCGGAGGCAATCGTGACCAGCCGGTCCGCCGCAATGGGCAGATCAGCGGAACGGGCGCGCGCACACCAGGCTGCGATTGCCGCAGCACGCGCGAAATCGGTCCGCTCACCCCGCCAGGCCTCGCCAAGTTGCACGGCCAAGAACGGTTCGTCATTCGCCCAGTCGAGCCGCAGCGCCTGTACGCCGGACAGACTGTCAACGAGTTCGAGCCGATCGTCGGCACGTTTCGGTATGGGTATCCGCAGCAACCCGGCCAGCGTTCGCGAGGCGCCTCGATAGGCCGATCCCAACCGAGCAAAGAAGGAGTCGGTGCCCGCGACAATCGGTCCGCGCAGGCTCGTCGTGTCGCTGGAGAAGGCGCTATCCACGAAAAGGGGGACGGCATCGTCGTGACCCGCGCGCCACCGAGCGGCGATCGCCAGCGCCTCGACCAGTCGTGCAGGATCGTCACACGCGATCAGTCGCATCGCGAGCGCCACGTCCGCACCCGGCAAGCCCTCGAGCCGTTTCAACATGTCCATGACAGACGCCGCGTGATTGATCGTGCGGTCCAGCGAAAGCGCCGCTGCCGCCATCGGCGCATCAAGTGCCGCGTAAAGCGCGCGCGCGGCATCCGCCGATCGGTCGAGATCGATCCGCAGGCGCCCCAGCGCGACCGGCTGCAGATCGAGCGCGCGCACGCCAGCGAACGGATGGTTCGCGATCGAGCCCGCCGTGGCAATCAGAGCACCGTAAGCGGTGATCAGTCCACGTGCCGCGAGGTCTTCGTCGCGGGTCATCGCGACCAGCGGCGCTGCATCCAGCGTCGGCAGCGCGGCCCCCTGCCCGATATACCGAGCCTGATCGCCCAGCACCGCGTAAGGCGTCGTCCCGCTCGTGCCGATCGGCGTGTGCAACGCGGTAGCCACTTCGTTCAGTTGGTCGCGCGCGGCGCGTAACGCACTGGGCGCGCCGGGCACTGCGGGCACCGCCTGGCCTGCCGCTAGCGTCCGCTTCAGTTCCTCGAGAACCACCTTTTTGTTCGCCGATTTTGAATGCAGCTCCAGGATCAGGTCGCGGAGCCCCACCTTGACCAGGCGATCGTGCACGACCGATAGCGCCGCCATCTTCTCGGCTACGAACAGCACGCTCTTGCCCTCGTTCGCGGCCGCCGCGATGATGTTGGTTATGGTCTGGCTCTTGCCGGTCCCCGGCGGCCCCTGGACGACGAGATTACGGCCCTGCCGTACCTCCTCGATGACCTTGGCCTGGCTGGCGTCCGCATCGACGACATGGAAGATCGCTTCAGGCGGCAGCACATCGTCGAGCCGGTCGTCGGGACCGAACAGCGGCGTGTCGGCGCCGAAGCCCTCGTACAACAGCCCTCGCGTAAGCTCATGCGCCTCCAGCGCGCCGTCGGGCCACGCATCGAGCGCCAGGTCGCGGTACATCAGCAGCTTGGAAAACGAGAAGAAGCCCAGCTGGATCGCATTGTGGTCCACCCGCCAGCGCGGACGGTCGGCGGTAATCGCCTCGACCTGGGCAAAGTAATCGGACGTACGCCATTCGTCCGGCAGTGTCTCGATCTCGGGGAGGCGAATGCCGAAATCGTCCTGCCAACGCTGTTGCAATGGCAGATTGGTGATCACGTCCTCGTCGCGAAGCCGCAGATCGTAGGTCGACGTCCGCTGGTTGCGGACCAGTTCGACCGGAAGCAGCACCAACGGTGCCTCGCGCGCGACATCAGAAACCTTGTCCTCGAACCAAGTTACGAAGCCGAGCGCAAGATACAGGATGTTGATCCCCTGCTCCTCCTCCGCTGTCTTTGCTTCCCGCGCGATCTTCAGCAGTTTCTTGGCCAGCGCATCAGGGCCAAGCCGCGTTTCGAGCAAAGTGTCGGTGAACCGGTCCTCCCCGACCGCCTCGTCGACGGCTTCACTGAGGACAATATCGTCCTTGCCCTGCGTGTCGTGGCCAAGCGCGCGGAAGCGCATCATCCGGCCGCCGTCCAGAATCGCCTGTACGTCGTCGGAGCGTTCGTTGACGATGTTGAGCACGGTTCCCCGCGTATTCGCGCGGTTGACGTGCACCAGCCGGTTGCGCGTCCCCGTCTCCACCAAACGCTTGCGGGTATCATCGAACAGCCGCTGGACCGAGCGGCTGAGAATAGGGACATCGGTCATGGGTTGGTCCGTCATGCGGGAAGAAGCGCGGGTAGCGTCAGCGTCTGCGACACCTGATGTTCGCCGAGCAGCACGTAATGCCATGCCTTGCCGTCGCCATCGTCGGCGAACGTATTGGCGTGGTCGACCCACACCCGCGCGGCCCTGGCTTTCTCGAGGACTTCGGGATCGTCGAGAGCGTTCTGTGCCTTGATCTCGACGATTACCTTGGCGCCCGCCGTCTCAATTACGAAGTCGGGATTATAGCGCCGGCCGCCGTGATATTCGATGTCGAA
>Ga0308163_10004005_pt1 | contig 12004 bp, 12 predicted proteins | sample PhyTR1_FD_201037 | JGI IMG/M metagenome (GOLD analysis project Ga0308163, IMG submission 201037) | Phyllosphere microbial communities from UC Gill Tract Community Farm, Albany, California, United States - DLSLT.R1 | ecosystem: Host-associated > Plants > Phyllosphere > Unclassified | place: USA... | reverse complement strand
GCCCTTGAGCTTTATCAGGAGGAAGGAACTAAGCGGCTTGTTGATGCAATAAACGCAGGCCCAGGCATCCAGGATAGTATAAGGGAGCTTATGAAAATGGGTACTGCAGACTATGTTTCATGCGGAATACCCCAGAGTTGTTTTAAAGTTAATGCGGGCGTAGAACTGGCAGCTGATGATGAAGAGATCTTGAAACTCCTGCATGATGATGACGTGATCATTGAGAACGCGCTGTATACTGTTATAAAGCAGCAACAGGATAGTGGGAAGATTTCTGCAGCCAAAGATCCGCGGGCACTGGCGCGATTTATCTGCAACACCATTGCAGGCATCCGTGTATACGCAAGAACTAAAAAAGATGAAGTCTTCTTTGATGATATCCTCAATACAGCACTCGCCGTGTTTGATTAATTCTTTGAGATGATCAGGAACGTGTTGCAAAATGCTAATCTAAATTGCATTTTGGTCATTCTTTAAAATGTAACGGTACGACCAGGTAGCAACCATCCAGTTTATGAAAATGATTATTATCAAACCCAACAGTAAGGATATTAAAAGCCGACATCGGTTGATTAAATAAGTCCAGCGTCCCCCATTCGTCATTATGATAATAACCGCCGGACGTTGAAGCTCCGGAAAGCAAGTAACTGATTGGATGCTTAAATTTTATTATATCTCTTCCAATTTTGAGCTGAAAAAAACCAACGCCGTACCATCGCGGAAGTCTGGTAGCGGGAGCGGCCGCCATGGAGAAATAGGTACCAGACTGATAACGCCGTTTCAGAAAATACCCAACCGTAATTGCCGATTGTGGGTTCTCCCAGGCGTAATGTTTTAAACCGGTACGATGGCTATAATCAGTAACCGGCAATAGCTCCTTGAAATTGTGCTCAAATTCAGTGGGAACAGCAACATTGCTTGATTTCGGGATATACACTCTAACCACTTCTCCATTAACTGATAGGATGCAAGTCATCGGATCATCCTCTTCATAAACTGTAACAGCATCGGCTTGAGATAGCAATTGCCTGCTGAGGGTTGATAGTTTTTCGGGAGCCATCGCCAGATCTTTGTTGATGTTTTTATAGGGTATCTTTTGGTGCCTGCCAGTTATTAAATAATCACTGTAACTATCTTCATAGAGCATATGCCCGTTGAATGGTCTGCCAAAGGCCGTGTTGCCGGTTTCATTGAGGCTGTCCAGGGGTTCGCCGCTTTTGTTCACTCTGTAATACGTTATCGAATAAGCAGGTGACTCGTATTGTTTTGGCTTGAACTCCTCTACGCTCTCCACAATAATGTTATTGCTAATCGAGTCCCGGTAAATTGCCCTGGGCCTGGCGCCAGTAAACAAGGGTATAATTTTATACTCCCTGCCTTTTATATTTTCATTTAGTGCAGGATAACTTTTGTATTGTTCCGGTAGGCGCGAGAGGAAATAGCGCTCACTTCTAAAGTATCCTCTTATCAATAACCCCAGAGAAACTGTCAGCATGACCAGGATTATAATATGCATTTTATTTCTGTTCATTTAGGATCTTATCGTGAATCTAATTCCGGTTCTAAAGTACATTAAGTATTTTTTGTTTATGCATAAATCTTAGTCATACCTTTTGATTTTCATCGTAACAAGCTAACTTTTGATTCGCAGAGGGCAGTAGTAACAGGTCTTATGCAGTAGGTTAAAATATAAAAATGGCAGGTACTATTTCTCCTTAAAAAATTGTAAATTAGGGTGGTTACTATTGATTTACCAAAGTTTGAAGTGATGAAGCTGCGGCGAGATGATCTTTTGGAGATGACATTACCTGCAGCGAAAACTCTGAGCTCGCCGTCACGTACACCTTTTCTGCCCGAAGCCGTAGTAAAAAGTCAATTGCGTCTTTATGTGATGCAACCATAATAGCCGCAAAATCTTTGTCGAAAGTTGATGAAGCTGAAGCATTCAATTTGTCAAAATTGGCTTGTTCTTTGGGTTGCAAAGATGCAGGTATGGTCGATCCATAACCATATGCTGTCCATAACTTTTGACCTCTGCACGTACCCCCGCTAGCCCGGGCAATTGCACCTGCGGCAACTTCAATTCGCCTTTTCCGTCTTCTGATAGTACGCTTGCCCGGCGGGTACTGCCAGCTATGCAATAATACCATAACTACGTATAAAAAACAGTATTAATATTCAATCAAACACGTATTGTCGGACAAACAGACTTCTTAGTCACCTGTTATTATCGGGTACAGGGTGCATATTAAATTACTTGGCAGATTAAATCAAATCAACATGAGAATTAATATACATGGCACATATGGAAAGCAAACAAAAAGAATTACCAGAAAGTAACACGCCAATTGTAAAACATATAATTGCGCAATATTCAGAACTATGGGCCGATGTAATGTATAACCGGAGGCTTCAAATCCATCTCAAAAAAATTGAACAAGACATTCAGTATACGCAGGATTTGATGACCGCAGCATCTGAAAAAAAAATAGCTACCGGGGGCTCAAAACAGTGCAGCATGACCTGATCAGCTCCGTGAGCTTATCAGAAAGAAATTACCATCCGGATCAAGTGTAAAGAATATAGGGGTTGCAAGTCTTGTAATTGATCTAATCATTACCTGACCGTATACCATATTTGTGAACGCATAATAAATTTATTAACATAAGTAAAAAGTATATGGAAAATAAAGAGCAGCTGCAGAGCAGTAAAGGCCACAGACCCGGCCTGTTAGACGAAAAATTTCAGCAGTCAGACAAAGAAAAAGCAAACTCCCCTGCAACGGCAGGCGTAAATAACCGTGACGAAGATGCAGCAGACCCGGAAAGAGCAGCATGCGGAACCTCAAAGGGATTTGATAGCGATCAGCAGGGCATTGATGCAGGTCTGAAAGATGGAGATCTCGACGAAGATATAAAAGGCTAAAACATTTCTTCCTGACAATCGTCAGGAAGAAATAAAATATTAAATTTTGGCCAGCAGCATTTTACCTCTTTCAGTATGTTCCTGAATGGAAGTCAGCGCAAGGCTGGTCACATGTTTAACATCTTTACTGCTGGTAGCATTCATCAGTGATGTAACGGCATCTTTCAGTTTGATATGTGTATCAACCTGTCCCTGCATAAAAGCGGCATCAAATGCTGCTCCATTGAGCGACTGCAGCTTAGCAAACATAGCTTTACCCTCAGCGCCTGGTGCCGGTACCATTGTACCCATGTCTTTCAGAATTTTTCCCATTGTTTCCTGTTCGGCAGCTTCAAATTTAGCAAACATTTTCACCTCAGCATTGGAAGCTTTCGATAAAGCAAGCTGACTTGTTTGGAGCGAAGCAGTACCCAGCATCGCGATTTTAGCTTGTAAAGCAGCCTCAGCGGTTTGAGCAACTGCTTTACCCGGATTTAATATTCCACCCGCGATGGTTGTTCCGGCACCCAGTACTACGACACCCTTGATTGTTGTTGCAAGAAAGTCCCTGCGGTTGTTGTGTTTGATGTTTTTCATAGGTATAGGATTTGAATCCTGTCTTGAACAGGCACTAAGTACAAATGTTTTCAGGTAATTAAGGCTTGTGATCATATAGGTACAATGTGAGCTGACTTGCGTATTAAATGTTGGAGAATGAGTATTTCTCCACTAAACAAATGATCAGCTTCGGAAGTTAGTGGAACAATTACTTTATCCATCTTACCCTATGACGAAGAAACCTAACCAAATGAAGTCTGACACCAGCAAATTATTTCCCCTGAACCTTATCTGCTTTTCTCACCTACGGTGGGATTTTGTATATCAGCGCCCCCAACATTTACTAAGCAGATTTTCCAGAAATACCACCGTATGGTTTGTGGAAGAGCCAATATTTGACGCAGTAGAGCAAAGTTACCTTTCTGTAAGAGCTGAATCCCCTACGCTGAAAATCGCAGTACCGCATCTTCTTAATGGACTGACCGAAGAGGAAATTATACATGAACAAACAACCCTGATAAAAAAGATGCAGCTTACTGTTGACTTCAGTGATAGTATTTTCTGGTATTATACACCAATGGCCCTAAAGTTTTCAGCGCAGTTTAAACCCAGGTATATCGTATACGATTGTATGGATGAGCTGTCTGCATTTAGATACGCACCGAAAGAAATGGTACAGCTTGAAAAGACATTGATGGCCAGAGCAGACATTGTATTTACAGGCGGGCAATCGCTCTTCGAAGCAAAAAAGAAACAGCATAATAATATACACCCCTTTCCAAGTGGTATAGAAATTGAACATTTTTCAAAAGCAAGAACACACATAGTGGAACCAGCTGACCAGATCGGTATTACAGGTCCTAAGCTTGGTTTTTACGGGGTGATTGATGAACGTTTTGATATAACGCTGATCAGGCAATTGGCCGAAGCCAGGCCAACCTGGCAGTTCATACTGATCGGACCGGTACTGAAAATTGACAAAGCAACACTTCCGGCAAATAGTAACATACACTATCTCGGACAAAAGTCTTACCAGGAGCTGCCGGCCTATCTGGCTCACTGGAACATAGCACTTATCCCCTTTTTGATCAATGAATCTACCCGCTTCATCAGTCCTACCAAAACTCCGGAATATCTGGCAGGGGGTGTGCCGGTGATTTCGAGCGCAATCACTGATGTAATTAATCCCTACGGTAAATACGATCTGGTGCACATATGTGGCAGTGCACAGGAATTTATCAGGGCCACAGAAAGCGAGCTGAACAAAAGCTGTTCAAAGCTTTGGCTTGCTAAAACAGACGTTTTTCTGAAAGGTGTATCCTGGGATGCAACCTATCAGGCAATGAATGACAAAATCTCTCTCGGTCTGGCCGAACAAAAAATATCTCTTGCAAGTTAACTATGTATGATTATGTAATCGTTGGAGCCGGATTCGCAGGATGCGTGCTGGCAGAGCGTCTGGCGTCACAAACGGCGGCCAGGGTATTAATCCTGGATAAGAGAAACCATATTGGTGGTAATGCCTACGACCATTATGATCAGGCTGGAATTTTAGTTCATAAATATGGCCCGCATATCTTCCACACAAACAGTAAAGAAGTGTTCGGGTACTTGTCTGCCTTCACAGAATGGCGAAACTATCAGCATAAAGTGCTTGCCAGTGTTGACGGGCAGCTGCTTCCTATCCCTATCAACCTGAATACAATCAATTCCATGTATGGTTTAAACCTCAGCTCGGACGAAGTGACTGGTTTTCTCAATGATAAAGCAGAGAAAATTACCCCGGTCCTCAGTTCCGAAGATGTTGTACTCAGCAATGTTGGCAGGGAGCTCTATGAGAAATTTTTCCGCGGCTATACTAAAAAACAATGGGACCTGGATCCCTCAGAGCTCAATGCCTCAGTAACTGCACGAATCCCTACAAGGAATAACAAAGATAACAGATACTTTACTGATTCCTATCAGGTTATGCCCCTTCATGGATATACCAAAATGTTCGAAAAGATGCTGGATCACCCAAAAATTAATATCATGCTGAATACCAATTACCGTGATGTTCTGTCTGAAATCAGCTACAGAAAAATGATCTTTACCGGGCCTGTAGATGAGTATTTTGATTACTGCTATGGCAAGCTGCCCTACCGGTCCATCGACTTTAAATTTGAGACTCATGATAAGGAAGTATTTCAGGAAACCGGTACAATCAATTATCCCAACGACTACGATTTTACCAGGATCACAGAATTCAAATACCTGAGCGGGCAAAATCATGCAAGGACATCAGTAGTATATGAATTTCCTAAAGCTGATGGCGATCCCTATTACCCAATTCCAAAACCAGAAAATGCTGCAAAATACGAGCAATACAAGAAACTGGCCGACTTAGAAGCAAACACCTACTTTGTAGGGCGCCTGGCCACCTACAAGTATTATAATATGGATCAGGTGGTGGCCCAGGCTCTGGCTACAAGTAAGAAAATATTTAAAGAGTTAAACGTAGTTACCCCAGTATAAACAGGTACATATACGTCCCGAGGAGATCATTATTAGTGTGTACTATTACTACTCACAAACCAGTTTTAATTATTGACATTATGGATTCAATAAATGTTGTTATCGCAGAGGACCATAAATTAGTACGTTCAGGAATAAAGCTCTTACTTGGCTCTGACCCGAAAATCTCTGTTATTGCAGAAGCAGTATGTGGCACGCAGGTTCTGGAGTTTTTAAAGAAAAATGAGCTGCCCGACATGGTCATTACAGACTTTCATATGCCTGACACCTCCGGAATGGAGCTTCTGAAAGAAATAAGAAATCATTACCCATCTATCCGCGTAGTTTTTCTGACCATGGTGGAGGACAATAATATTATCACTGAAGCATTTAGCAACGGTGCAGAAGGGTATCTTACCAAGGATATCAGTGCCGATGAGTTACTGTTTGCTATTAATCATATTTACGATGGCGGCAAATATATCAGCGCTAATTTGTCTCATCAATTGTTTTTGAAGCCCCTGCAAGGAGCGCAGAAGCGGGATAGTGCAACTACCAGCCTGGAATTTAATTCGAGGGAAATTGAGGTGCTTGACTTAATCTCGCAAGGCCTGACCAACAGTGAAATGGGGGAAAAATTGTTTCTAAGCAAAAGGACCGTTGAGGGACACCGCCGTTCACTGATCGAAAAAGTACAATGCCGTAACTCAGCCGAACTGGTAAAGTTTGCGGTAAAGAATGGCCTTATTTAGGTATTTTCACCGCCTGTGACAGCTGCATCGCAGCCGCTTCTATGAATCCTGTTGTTTATAAAGGCCTGTGCCCTCAGTAGTGCCCGAGCATATGGCAGGTAAAGTTCCCTGCTTTCGGGTTTGGAGGCATCTCCGTCCCATAGACCGGAGCGGTGCCAGTTACTCAGATCATCCCAGTCGGGCCGGTCTATGATCGGATACAAACAAATCCCTAACAAATTCACTCCCGCATCAATTGCCGCCTGGCAGCTCTTGGCGATGGTAGTTACCCAAATAGGTCTGTCTTCTTCCGGGTGGCTGGTTTCTGCAATGATCATTGGCAGATAATATCTTTGTTGTGCCTCTATGAGCAGCGATGTTAAACTTCTCCAGCGCTCGTCAGGTTCATCATTTGCCCAGGGCAGGAATTGCTCAGTTCCTACAATCCATTGATTATTGTAATAGAAATTAAATCCCACAATATCAATTAGCCCCTCCTGTCCACCGAGCTCAGGGCATATCCTCCCGATCAACATATCCATAACCTGATACTGTATTTCGTGTTGTAAAGTTGCAGCATCAACTTGTTCCGGAGTAGCGTTAACTGGAGGAATGATGCTTACCAGAGGCTCCGTTACCAGGATTAAAGCTGCAGCATCTGCTTCTTTGATCGCCTTTATGCCCTGGATATAAGCTTTCGTCAAGGCGTATTTAACCTCCCATCCCATCTTAATTGCATAGGGCGACGTTCCCGCTACTTCGCCGCCCAGCCAGGAGATAAAACCTACCTCATTTATAGGCGTAAGGATGACTGTCCCCTCCGGCACCTTTTGCCTGTAGAACCGGATAAAAGCCTTGCACAAGGCCACAAATCGGGGAGTAAACTGCGGATGGAGAGGAGTCAGATCGTCGGGAAATCCAAAGTGACAGATATCCCAGATCTGTTGGATACCCGTTGCTCTCGCCGCGTGAATCATTTCGCATACAGCACTAAAATCATACTGATAGGGTAGCGGCTCTACCGTACTCCAACGGATACCTTCACGAACTGTATGGATATTAAAGCTCCGGAGCTGAAGATAGTCCTGCGTAATCCTGTCCAGATGCCGCGTCTCATGGAGCAGATCAACCCGGTGTCCATAACAATTCAGCTGATCAGAACATTCATAGCCGCCCATCCAAAAAGACTTAAAAATTTGCTGCTGATGAACAGGAAGATGTGTAGCAGAGTAAACGATTTGATCAAAAGCGGAGAGCGCAGCTGTATATACTTTTTTCATATTAAGTTATTGCAGCTATAACTAATGGTACAGCAGAAAGTTTCAACGATAAATACGTGATATTTTATACCTGCGTATTAACACGTTATTAAGATAAAACTAATACCTAACCTGATATATCTTAAATCAAATTGACCAGATACATGTTACAAATGCAACCCCTATAAGCTTATGTATACACTTGGTATTAATGCAGTTTTTCATGATTCCTCTGCCTGTTTGGTTAAGGACGGTATTTTAATAGCAGCGGCCGAAGAAGAGCGCTTTACGCACTATAAACATGGTAAAAGGCCTATACCTTTTTCTACTTATGAACTCCCTTTCCACGCAATAGATTATTGTCTTTCTACCGCAGGAATCCATCTGAGAGATGTAGATCACATCGCCTATTCTTTTGATCCGGGACTGCTTATTGAAGAAAGTCAAACTGGTGATCCTTATACAACTATCCCTTTCTTCCCAGGACAAGTGAATCAGGCAAGTAAACGCAACCCCTGGGAGCAACTCTTTTTGTCCTCGGTATTGAATGCACCAGGACATTTGGTTGACGGATATCCCCACCATCTGCAGCAAAGGTTTGCAGGAAGTACGACGAAAGACTGGAAATGGCACTTTACAGACCACCATCTTGCACATGCCGCAAGTGCCTATCTCCCCTCGCCCTTTACAGAGGCAGCAGTAATGACGATCGATGGCCGCGGTGAAGTAGCAACCACTACGTATAACATTGGAAAAGAAAATAAGATCATACGCCTGGGTCAGGTAGACATGCCGCACTCCCTGGGTCTGCTTTATGAGAAACTGACTACTTATCTGGGCTTTTTACATTCCTCAGATGAATACCGGGTGATGGCGCTGGCATCCTATGGAAAGCCGGTATATGCAGGGGAATTCCGTGACATGATTACTATTGGAAGCACCGGTAACTATACTATACATGATGAAGATTTCGTAAAGCTTTTTGGGCCGGCGCGCCGCCCTGGCGAGCCATTTCTTGAACACCATTTCGATCTGGCACATTCTCTGCAGCTGGTTCTTGAAGAGAGCGTACTGAAGCTTTGCGAATGGCTTTACGCAAAAACCCAAACTGATAACCTCTGCCTTGCAGGGGGCGTAGCGCTGAACTGTGTGCTTAATGCACGCATACGAGACAAAGGTCCTTTCAAAAATATCTGGGTACAGCCGGCTGCAGGAGATTCTGGGACGGCTCTGGGTGCTGCTTTGTGGGTAGACAGCCAGGAGCGTTCCGTCAGCAGCAAAGAATTTCAGATGAATGACTGCTATTGGGGTCCAGAATACAGTGACGATATGATCGAGGACTTTTTGCGTAAAGTAAAAGCTCCTTATAAAAAAACGGACAACATCGCTTCGAAAACTGCTGCGCTGCTGGCCGAAGATAAGATCATCGGTTGGTTCCAGGGGAGAATGGAGTTCGGCCCCAGGGCTCTTGGAAGCCGCTCTATTCTGGCCTCGCCAATCTCAGATGACATGCAACGCCGCCTCAATGAAGTGAAAGACCGTGAGGACTTCAGGCCTGTGGCCCCTGCCGTGCTGGTAGAAGATGCTCCGGAATGGTTTAAAGGAGCTACGGTCTCACCTTTTATGCTCTTCATCTATGACGTGATGAAAGATAAAGCGGACCGCATACCGGCAGTGGAGCACATTGACGGGACAGCCAGGATACAAACTGTAAGTGCCACACAGCACCCCCTATACCATCAGCTGCTCCTTGAATTCAAGAAACTCACAGGTGTACCCATACTTGTAAATACTTCATTTAACACCCTTGGAAAACCTATCGTGTGCAGCCCCAGGGATGCAGTGGAATGTTTTTGGTCGTCGCCATTTGACGCGCTTGTGATTGGCTCTTTTATTTTAGAAAAAATTCCATCAGATGAAAATTTCAGTAGTCATACCAACCTACGAAAGACCAGCATTATTAATTAACTGCCTGACTGCATTAAGCAATCAGCAATTATCCCACAGTGAATTTGAAGTGATTATCGTGGCGGATGGTCCGGATGCTGCCACCCTCGCTTTGGTTACTGAATGGCAACATGAAAAAAGCCTGAATTTCACATTTATACAAGCACCCCGTAAAGGAGGTCCGGCAGCTGCTAGAAATATAGGATGGCGGGCCGCCCATGCAGAACTCATCGCTTTTACTGATGATGACTGCCTGCCACAATCTGGCTGGTTACTCGCCCTGGCCGGCAAATATCAACAGGAGGAATATATAGCTTACACTGGTAAAACAATTGTTCCTCCGGCCCTGGAATGTACGGACTTTGCAAATAATACATCGCATTTGCAGAAAGCAGAATTTATTACCGCTAATTGTGCATGCACGAAAAAAGCACTCCTTCGGCGCGGAGGTTTTGATGAACACTATAAGATGGCCTGGCGTGAAGATAGCGACTTACACTTTGGCCTGATCAGCGATGGCGTACAAATCATTAAAAACGAAGATGCTGTCGTTATCCATCCGATTAGAAAGGCCCCCTGGGGGATCAGCCTCAGGGAGCAGAAAAAAGGTATATATGATGCACTGCTGTTCAAAAAGTTTCCTTCAGCTTACCGTAAAAGCATACAACGATATCCCAACTGGAACTATTACCTCAGCGTTTTTAGCTGGCTCATCTTTCTCCTGGCTGCGCTGGGCAATTCAGTGTCAGGCATGTCAGTCAGCGCTGCAGTAATTATAATATGCTTTGTACTATTTTTTACGAAAAGAATTAAATATACTTCCCGTTCGAAAGCACACCTGTCCGAAATGTTAATCACCTCGTTAATCATTCCCTTTTTGTCGCTCTTTTGGAGAGCCTGTGGATGTATTAAATTTCATGTATTTTTCTTATGATGATGAACTCCAATATTGAAAAGGTAGCGATATTCAGGGCATTGCAGCTGGGCGACCTGTTATGCTGTATCCCAGCCGTCAGAGCGTTAAAACTGGCAAAACCATCTTTGCATATTACACTGATCGGGCTTCCCTGGGCACAAAAATTTGTTGCGCGGTTTAGCCACTATTTTGATGATTTCATACCCTTTCCCGGTTATCCCGGCCTGCCTGAGCAGCCCTTTAATATGCAGGCACTGGAAGATTTCCTGTTGGACATAAGGGCGAGAAAATTTGATCTGCTTTTGCAGATGCAGGGCAATGGTTCAATCGTAAACCCCTTGCTGTTAACCTTTGGGGCTCAGCACCTGGCCGGCTTTGATCCTATTAGAAGCGGGGATTCCGGAAGGGCAACATTCCTGAAATATCCCGGTTACGGTCATGAAACCGAACGCCATATAGCGCTTATGGAACACCTGGGAGTTTATGCTGTAGGGAACCAACTTGAATTTCCTGTCTTCCCGCAGGATATAACCGACTATGAGGAACTTAATTTGGGCCTGCAAAAGGGCAAGTATATCTGTGTACATGCGGGTTCACGGGGAGCCTGGCGCCAATGGCCGCCCCTATTTTTTGCCGGAGTAGCCGACTTATGCAGCAAACGCGGCTATACTGTTGTGCTTACAGGAACAACTGAGGAAATGCCTATTGTGGAGGAAGTGGCCGGCCTTATGAAAACCCGATCTGTAATTGCCGCAGGCAAAACTACGCTTGGCAGTTTGGCAGTCCTCATCGGCAGGGCCGGCGGTATAATCTGTAATTGCACAGGCGTGGCACATATCGCCTCGGCTCTGGAAATTCCTTCTGTAGTGATCAGCATGGACGGGGAGCCCTGGAGATGGGCACCACAGGACGTGCAGCTGCACAAGTGCATTGACTGGACACGATATCCGGATTACACAATGGTAGAAGAGGCTGTCCTGAACTTAACTGCCCCCGAAAGCAGCGTTAAGGGATTTGTTTCCAGAATATAATAAAAGATCCTTTAGGGCATCAACTACTTGTCTTGAGGTGGGAAAGGGAACTTCATCCTGGTAATATTGGCCGTTAACATAACTTATCACCTGATTTTTGCTTTCGGCACCACTGGGTATGCTATAGTCTAAAATTCGGTGAGGTACCATCCATGGTACATGCTG
>Ga0308163_10004003_pt1 | contig 12005 bp, 5 predicted proteins | sample PhyTR1_FD_201037 | JGI IMG/M metagenome (GOLD analysis project Ga0308163, IMG submission 201037) | Phyllosphere microbial communities from UC Gill Tract Community Farm, Albany, California, United States - DLSLT.R1 | ecosystem: Host-associated > Plants > Phyllosphere > Unclassified | place: USA... | reverse complement strand
TGAGGATCAACCGATTCGCTTTGAAGTTCCTTATCCTTCATCACACCTGCTTTTCCACTGATGATAATTCCGATAACACATATAAAAAGTCCCAGTAAAACAAACTGTCCCCAAGAGCTTGACGCCATCAAACCGATGTTATCCTTCCCGATTTGAGGTGAAAATTCGTAATAAATGGATGGAACCAATGAACCAATAACCATCGTCAATCCTAACATAATACTGCTTCCCAATGCAACGCCCAAATACCGAACGCCCAAGCCGTACATAAAACCACCAATTCCCCAAAGTGCACCGAACAGAAACGTGAGTCCTAAAATTGATGATGATTCATTTTTAATGATTTCCCAGAAATCAGGAATCGTGAGAAATGCAGCTAATGGTGGAACGATGATCCAGGAGAAAGTCCCTCCTATCAACCAAAATGTTTCCCACTGCCAACCCTTCACCTTTTTGTATGGCAAATAAAAACTGCCAGATGAAAACCCTCCCAAAAAATGGAATAAAACTCCTAATAATGCATTCATATTATCATATTGCTTGAATTTGAAAATTAAAAAGATGCAACCGATTGCGCATCTTGTACTGTCATGTACCCGATTTCCAAAGATAGCAATCATTTTCGCTTTGACTTTAATCAAAAAAAACTTTGCTGAAAATTGAATATTGAGTGAAATTAAATCAACAAATATCATTAATAGTAAACAACAAAACCAGAACAAACGCTCTGATTTTGTGTATTTAAGGATTTTTCTATGCGAATGCCTGTCGCACCCCTGCAACATACAATTGTAGTAACTGCGAAAGCTTGTCGCAGAGGTGCAGTAAGCTTTCGCAGTTTGCGGAAAACCTCTCGCAGGGGTGCGACAAGCTTTCCGGAACGTGGGAAAGCTACTTGCTAGGGTACAGGGAACTTTCCGGAAAATTGTTACTTCAACTTGTAAACTTCACTGCCTGCAAGCAAAAGACAGCCCAGTCCATAGTCCTCAAAATCCGGCACTTTATCGATAGCCAGAGGCTGTCCGTCTTTTGGTTCCTTCCCTGTTCCCTGAACCCACCCTAAAAATCCGTTGGGCTGTACAGAATCTTTTACGATAGCGTTCCAAGCTTTTACAACAACTGGTAAATAGGTTTTTTTATCAATCAGATTATTATTAATTCCGTACGCCATTCCGTAAACGAAAAGTGCAGTTCCTGTCATTTCTTTTCCTCCGAAATTGGTTGGGTCGTGTAAACTTACGTTCCAAAAACCATCCTCACGCTGAAGTGGAAGCAAGGCCGCCAACAAATCTTTATAATCCTGCAGATATTCCTGATAATGCGCATCGGTTTTCGGAGTATCGTGCAATGTTTTCGCCAGAGCAGCCACTACCCAACCGTTTCCTCTGCTCCAATAGCAATCTTCGCCGTTCGGTTCTTTGTAAGGCGGTAGGAAACTTTTGTCTCTCCACCATATTTTGTCTGCCTGGTTATAAAGACCATTTCCACCTTCTTTATATTTGGTGTGGGCATACATTTCATAGTTTTTGTCGAAGTATTTTTGTTCGCCAGTGATTCTGCCTAACTTTGTGAAAATAGGCATAGACATTTGCAGGGCGTCAATCCACCACCAGTCATCCACTTTATTTGTAGCAATCATACTGTCCATCGCCGCCTTGACATTTTTGATTCTCTCAGGATGTTTCCTTCCATCAATTTCGTAAAGATCAAGATAAGTTTGTCCGCAAGCCTGATGGTCTGCATTACGGGTATATGTTCCGCGCATCAAATCCCAATTATGTTTTTGAGACCAATCTATGGCGTAATCATAATATTCTTTTTTCGGGTCGATGGAGTACAAAGCCATCAAACCTTCGTAATAAACAGCTCTCGTCCACAGATTACTTGGCCAAATCTTTTTGCCAACGATTTCTTTCCCGGCATCCGGCCATTTGTTCATAAAGTATTGGTTGGCTCTCCTTGAAACTTCCAAAATCTCCTTCTTGTCCGGAAACTGAACATCCTTTTCCGATGTGGACTTCTGAACTGAGCACGAGGAAATCACCCCGATAATCAGTACAAAAACACTGCTTTTCAATAGTAGTCTTTTCATATAATTTATTATTCTAATTCAATTATGTTATGGTTTAATTGTTATGATGTTTGGCTTTGGCATTTCTTTAATCGACTCATCCAAATAATAATCGGTGTGTGGCGGTTGATTGTAGCCCACATTTTGCCACACAATACTCAAGCGATATTGTGGATTGTGCATCAAAGTGTATAATCTGTGTTTTGTCGGAATTGTCGTACTAAAAATTCTCAATTCCTGATTATCGGCAGTTCTGTACATTACTTCCTCCCGCCAGTCTCCAAATAAATCGGCAACCAAAGACGGATTTTTCTTTGTTCCGTTATTGGATTCGCACTGGAAATCTTTGGCGTTAAAAATAACATTAGATTTTGAATTTTTCCAGTCCCATTTTGAAACAACTGTTCCGTCTAAAATTTCGCTTAGAAAATCGCCATCCCAATAAATTCCCATATTGGCAGGTGGATTTTTATCGCTTATTTTTTTCCCTTTCGCATCATAAAGTCCTTTCACTCCCGCTCCGGTTGCCCAACATTCTGAACCTTCATAACGTGGGTCTATATTTAATGAAAGCCCTCTTCCCGGTCCCTGAAATTTGCTGTCTTTACTGTATATTAAAGAAGGAAGTTTCCATAAAACTTTCCCCGTTTTCCCATCTCTGAAATGTGCTCCCGCATCATCAAATCTTTCCTGAATATCAAAAATTTCCAGTCCGGGATTCGATGGGTCTAAATCTCCAACGTGCAAAGCATCACCGTGACCGTAACCTGTGCTGTTCAATACTTTTCCATCGTCATCAACGGTCATTGCGCCATAAACTATTTCGTCTTTGCCATCATTATCAACATCTGCAACCGTTAAATTATGATTTCCCTGTCCGCGATATTTTTTGTTTTCTTCTGAACTTTCTGTATCAAAAAGCCAACGTAAACTCAGTTTTTTATCTTTATAATCCCAGGCTGCAATCGCTGTTTTGGTGTAATATCCTCTCGACATAATCACGCTCGGAGTCTTACCATCTAAGTAAGCAACTGCTCCCAAAAACCGGTCGATACGGTTTCCTTTGGCATCGCCCCAAGTTTCTGTCATTTCTTCATCTGTTGGGTTTAAACTTCCTGCAAATCTTGGAACCTGATAATTGACGGTATTAATTTCTTCGCCTGTTTCCCCATTAAAAACCGTCAGATATTCCGGACCTGAAAGGATAAATCCGTTTTCGTTAACATAGTTTTTGGTTGGATCGCCAATGATTTTTCCTTTTCCGTCTTTACTTCCGTCAGCAGTTTTCATTACGATTTCCGCCTTACCATCTTGGTCTAAATCATAAACCAAAAACTGCGTGTAATGTGCACCTTCTCGAATGTTTTTGCCCAAATTAATTTCCCATAAAAATGTTCCATTCAATTTATAAGCCTGAATAATAGGTTCATCAGTAATCCCTTTTTGACTGTTATCTTTGGATTGTCCGGTTTGATGAAGGATGATTTCATATTCTCCGTCGCCATCCAAATCGGCAACTGAAGCGTCATTTGGTGTGTAACCTTTTGGCGTTTTTAAAGAAATTGAAAAATAAGGTTTTTGATTCGCTGTGTATTTTGCAAAATCTTGGTCAACTTCCTGATGTTGAGTATTTGACTTGACAAAATAAGTGTAGCTTTTTGACTTATCGGCTGTTTTGTCTAAAAAATTGGTCTCGTTTGAAAGTGGCTTTTCATTCAGCTTTTTGGTGTGATTATTTTCTGTGCGGTACACATCAAAATGGGTATTCTGGGCTTCAGTTCCGAGTAAACGCCAACTTACAAAAACGCCTGAATCGGCGGGTATTGCCACGATTCCACGTTTCAGATATTCCATTTGTCTTTGGGCAAAAATTGCCTGCGAGAGAAAAATAGCGGATGTAATGAAGATATATTTTATTTTCATAATTCTAATTATTTTAGAAAGAATAAATCCTAATTTTATAAGTTTTGGCTAAAGCCGGATTTGAATTATTATTTTTTTTAAACGGGTTTAAACCCTTTCCTATTGATTTTTATCCTTGTCAAGGTTTGAAACCTTGACAAGGATTTTCACATCGAATCTATCTCTTACTTTATATCTTTACTTTGAGTTGATGAATCTCATTCTTCGATTTCTCGCAGCCCGACTTGAACGGAAATCCTTTTTTGCTTAGACTTCAAGTTCTATTTAAACTAAAATCGTCGTGCAAAAAAGATTGGGAGTGGAAGGCGGATTAAGCTGCCCAAATAAATATTAAAACTTTAGTTTAATCGATTGCACAACTTTGATTATTTTTTCGAAACCTGCTTCAACAACCACTTTACCCATTCTTCAGTTCCCTGATAATTGGTGAAATCTGTGGGTAATTTTTTGCCATCGATGTATTCATTATAACACCAAGGGTCGCCCAATGCGAAAACGGTTCCTTTACCGAATTTTGCGATAGCTGCTATGTTTTTGCCTTCCGCGGACAACAATTCTTTTGCCGGATTTTTTACGGAAATCGTCGCCACTTCTTTCATATATAATTTTTGTTCAGAGAAAATTTCGTTTCCAGCCGGAACCATTACTTTGCCCTGCTCAAATTCTCTTTTCTGAACTCTGTTGTAACTGTCTTCATTGAAATGAATTCCGAATTTTTCTGCTAAAAGATTGAGATGTTCAAATTCAGAATTTCCTTTATCGTTGCTCAATAAAACCAAAACGCCCCCTTTTTCAACCCATTTTACAAGGTTTTTGATAGATTTCGCATCGATTAAATTGGCTTTTCCTCCATAAGCTTCTTTGTCGATATCGGCATCTACGATGATGTAAATATTGGCATTTTTCAAGTCATTTTTTGACGGAGCAGTCGTCAAAGTGTTGATTTCTGCACCTTGTTTTTCGAAAATTTCACCCAACAAAGAAAATCCGCCATTGGTCGTATCGTTCCAAGTGTAATGCCAAGATTCTAAGGCTTTTGTTTCTTTATTTTCTCTTTTTTCGTTGTTGAAAAAATTGTCTAAAACGACTTTTGGTTTGCTTTGAGCATTGGAAAACCCGAATATGAATAAGGTTCCTAATGATAATGTTTTGACTAATTTATTATTCATTATAAATTTTTATTTTGAGTAATATACAGGAATTAATTGAATTTCGCCATCCAATCCTGAAGGCTGAACTTTCCAGTTGGATGCGTCAAACGGCTTATAGTTAATATTCACAAAGTTAATTTCGTGATAGTTTCGCCACTCGATTTTATTTTTATCCATATATCGGATTCGGTTGGCCATCAGGTTACTGACCTCAATCTGGATTGTATTTTTCTCTTTTTTCAGGTATTTTCCGATGTTGATTTCAAACGGATTGCTCCAGACAATTCCTGCATCCTGACCATTGACAATTACTTTTGCACTTTCGTAGAGCTTATCAAATTTTAAAAGATAATCATCGGCCTTATTTTTCTTTAAATCTAAAGTTGTGGTGTAAACTCCGGTTCCCGAAAAACTTTGTGTTGAAGCATCTTCTGTGAAATTCGTCCAAGGTTGAATTTTCGTTAAAGTTCTTGATTTCGGAAGTTCAGGACCACCTTCTTTAAATGTTAAATTCCACGTTTGGTTTAAAACAATTGGAGCTTCTGTTTTGTCAACATATTTCCATTTTGTGATTGAATTATCTGGTGTTTCAGAAATTTTCAGAATTAAAGATTCTCCTGATTTTAATTGAATTTTAACCGAATTATTCTGTGTTTCGGCAATTCCAAAATCTCCATTTTCTGGGTTCATCAAGACGACCTGTTTTTCGATAAAATTTAAAGGAATATTTTGATTAATGTCTTTCGCAGTGTGATTGACGATGTAATAATATTTTCCACCATCGAACTGTCTTCTGACAAATTTCAATCCTGTATCGGTTAGTTTTTCCCTCTCAATTTTTAAATATTCCAAGCCGTTTTCAACATCAGAGCTTAAAACTATTTTCCCTTTTCCGAATGCTGCTGTTTTCAAATTTCCATTTTGCTGAAAAGGAATTGATTTCCACAAAGATTGTAATTCATTCCTTCTTTTCTCAGACTCAAAAAATCCCTGAACATCTTTTGGTTCGCTTTGAAAAATCACAGAAGCGCCATTCTGAGCTAAATTCAAAATATTCTTTAAAGTCAATTCAGAAAAATAATTTAGTTGAGGAATGATTAAAACTTTGTAAGAACCGCCCTCTTTTGAAACCTGAATATTTTGATTATCCAACCTCGCCTCGCCAATCATTTTATCGGAAACCATATCCAAAGAATATCCGGATTTGCCCAATCTGTCGAGGTTTTTATGAAACTCAGTCGGCTGCAGCCATTTTTCAATATTATGAATTTTGAAGGCCATATCTTTTCCTTTCGGGCTTGCCCATTGGTCGTAAACAGGCCAGTAAACTAACAGCTCATTATCCGATTTTCCGTTCTGCAAAACACTTTGAGTTCTGGCAACGTAGGAATTTAATCCCTTTAAATGTGACCATAAACTATTTTCGGGAACGAAATTAGTGGAAGCGTAAAACAGCCAGCCTGGAAATTTCACATCAACCGGAGTGTACGTCGTTCCGTGATAAAAAACGTGATTGATTCCCGATAAAAAAACCTGCTCCACTTCCGGTTTTGCCTGTGACCACGAGGTTTTGAAATGTTCTGTTAGCCACGTAAAAGTTTCGTTTGAAATTAATTTTTTCCCCGTTACATTCGCTGCTGACGAAGCAAATTTCAACATATTAATATCCGGAACATCAGCTTTCTGAATGTCTGCGGTATCTCTTTTCAAACCAACAATATCAAACGGCGTGCTTCCGAAAGTTTCAGATTCTGGAATATCGACGGCTGCATATAAATCCAATAAATTTCCCGGCGAACCGTGTGCCTGATTGGTATTTTTGGAGTTTTTGGAGTGTGCCCAATCGGTAAAATCTTTGGTAAAACGATTCAAAATCAGCTCACTCAAGGTTTCTCTGTAATCGGATTTTATTCTTCCTGCAATTTCACTTTCCTCATTTCCGACCAAATATTTAATGTATGGACTTAAATCGTAACCGCGTCTTTTCTTAAATTCAACTAAAAAATCCGGTGTCCAGTCGGCATTGTACACTTCATAGCTGTCATTGAAAAAAGAACGAATCCCATAATTGGAATTTCCAAAAGCTTTATCGAAAGTTTTCAAATAATCTTTTGTCGCATTTGGCGAAAAGTGGTCTAAAGTGTAACCTTCTCCACCCGGAGCAGCACGTTTTACTTTTTGTAAAGTTTTACCCACAAAAACGGCATAGATAGTCCATTTTCCAGCGGTCGGTTTCCAGTTTAAAGTTCCGTCTGCATTGATTTTATCCGTTAAAACAACTGCTTCATTTTTATCATTGTAAGCGGTTACAATATCAAGCTTTATCGTTTTTAAATTCTTCTGTTTTTCATCTTTCAGAACAATTTTTTCTGAAAACTTTTCATTCGGTTGAATTTCGTATGTCTGAACAACCATTTTGTTAGCCGCATTCTCTTCATCCACTTGCGGTCCACCGATTGGCCAGCCTGTTCCGACTGCCATATCAACACCCATATTCAGGCTTTTGGCTTTGTTGGTCGTGAATCGGAGCATTGTCATCCATTCCGGAGAAAGGTAATTGATGTATTTACTTTCAAACCCTTTTGCACCGTAAATTGGGACGATTTCTACTCCACCAAAACCTGCTTTCGAAAGAGTTGTTAATTGTTTGTCTAAACCTTTTTCGTCCACAGCACTTCCCATCCACCACCAACGCGTCCACGGTTTTGCAGTCTCGGTGGTTTGTGGCCACGGATTCTGTGCGTACAGATTTCCGAAAGCAAAACAGAGAACGCTGAGTTTGACTATATTTTTAATTTTCATTGTTTACTTTTTATTTTTAACCGCAAAAGTCACAAAAGTTTTGACACTTTAGTTATTTTAAGTTTGTGATTCGACTGTATAAGAAGACATAAGTTTAAAAAATCAGAGATTTTTGTTTATGTTTTTCAAATCAATTTCCATCAGGTTTTAAAGATTCCATAAAAACAGATTCCGGCCAGTGGAATTCTTCAACTTTATCTGGTTTATTGGGGTTAAAAATTTTATAATTTTTGGAAACATATTTTTTCAAAGGTAGGTTTTGGTCAACTATAGATTTCACTACACATTGTGCCAATTCATAAGCTCCGTAAGGATTAAAATGCGTATCATCCGCTAAAGCTGTCGGCTGATTGGGATAAGAATTCGCAGGATAATGTACAAATGCTTTCTTTGCATTTTCAGCTCCCATCGCTTCAAATAAAGTTTTGCTTAATGCATTTAAATCAATTAAATATACTTTTTCTTCTTTCGCAATTTCCCGCATCGCATTAGGAAAATCATCCAGAGTATTAACGATTTTATTATTTTCATCAAAAACTCTACGGTTCATAGAAGTCACCAAAACCGGAATTGCTCCTAAATCTTTAGCTTTTAAAATCCATTCTTTAATCTTTTTCTGTAACCGGATTTTTCGCTGTTTCCTGCTTTTTGGTCGTTGTGTCCAAACTGAATGAACAGATAATCTCCCGGTTTTATTTTATTCCAGATTTTGTCAATTCGGTGGCGGTCTTCGAATGCTTTTAAAGTTTCTCCACTTTCGGCGTAATTGGCGATAACGACTTCATTCGGAACGAAAAAATACGGTAACATTTGTCCCCAAGAAGCCCAAGGTTCGTACTGCGCATCGACAACCGTAGAATCTCCAGTGATGAAAATAGTTTTCGCTGTTTTGTTGGGTTGAATAATAACCGAACAAACTTTTGGAGCTTTGTCATTAAATTCAATAGTCAATAGATTGTCCCAATGCAGATATTTTGTTTCTCTTGGCTTTAATTTTACAATTCCAATTTGAATTCCATTTTGATTTCGGATAATGCTGTCTTTAACGTGAACGGTAATTTGTTTTTCAACGATTTCGCCTTGTTTTGTTTTAACATCATTCATCATCAGACGGCGGTTTTCTACACGAAGAGTTGTTTCGGAAGTTCCTTTAGAATCACCAAGATTAAATTGAATATCATAATTTCCTTCAGGCAAAACTACCGAAAAATAGAAAGGCTTATTACTCGTTATAAAATCTCCTTTCAAAGCATTTCCGCTATTGTCAATTGATTTTAAACCCGAAATATCCATAAACCCGTAACCGATTTTTCTGTCAAATTTTGAAGTTGAAGTGATGGAAATAAATCCTTTCTCAACTCTTTCGCCACCAAAATCAAACTTGAAACTGGTTTGCTGTCCAAAAGCTATAGAACTGATAAAAACTGATAAAAAGAATACTAAATTTCTCATCATTAATCTGTTAAAATATTTTCTTTTGGCATTGTAAACTGCTTGTTTTCATCGCCCAAATCCGGCAAACCAAAATAGAAATACAAGGTTCTTTTAAAAGTTCCGTTCAGATGATTTGTTTCACTTTCAGATCCTAAAGTTGAAGTATCATTATTAATATTAAACGCCAAAACAGTTCCCAACGGTGGAATCGCATCTAAGAAAGAAATATTTCCGCTTGGCAATTTAGGATAACCTTCTGCGCCATAAATTCCGTAAAAATCGAAAAGTCTGACGAACATTTTTTCTTCTTTTGTTCCGACTGTAATTTTTCCTTCCGCTGTATTCAACTGCAACCACGAAACATCATCGAAATACCCTTTAAATTCAGGATAAATCCAAGGTGAAAAACCAGTTCGGGTAGAGTTTCTCAGGTTTTGCCAAACATTAAAAGTTTGTCCTTGAGTTCGGTTTTTCCAAACGTGATAAGGACCTTTTCCAAGCCATTTTGCGTTGATAACATAATTTTCAGGATAATCAAAACTTACACCTGCAAACTGATAATCTCCGGCAAGCAAATATTCATAATTCAATTCTAAAATTCCGTTGGGATTCAGTTTCCAAATGAATTTATTTCCGTTTTTATACTTTGCTTCAATGAGTTGATTTTGTCCTTCTGTAAAAGATTTTATAGAAGATAACTCCATTGTTCCGTTGACGAAAATCGGCCCGTTTTTGAAGGTCATTTTCTTTCCTTTCTTATCGAGAATAACTGATTTTAATAATCCGTCTTTCTTTCCAATTGAGAATTCTTTTTCTTCTGATTTTAAAATAAATAATGAATCATTTTCTGCAACAGTAACCGGAAATTCTTTAATTAAGGCTTTTGAAAAATGTTTTGAAATTTCATCATTAGACTTCAATTTCCAAGTCCAAGTGTATATTTCTTTTCCGAAAGAATCAGTCGCAGTCAGCATTAAACCTTCACTTTCTTTCCAATTGGTTGGAAGATTTAAATTTAAATTTCCTTTTTCTGTCGGTTTAATATTCGGAGATTCTGCTTTTCCTGTTTTAATGAAATCAAAACCAGATTCAGAAGAAAATGGTGTTTTGAATTTCATTAATTTCCATTCAAACTGACATTCATTTAAGTTCGTGAAATGATAACGGTTTTCAACGGCAATAATTCCATTAAAATCATTCGGTAATGATTTCAAATCAATTTTTACCGGACTGTAAATTTCTCTAATTGCGTAAAAACTTCCTTCCTTTTCTCGATGTGGTCCCAAAACGCCGTCGGGAGCGTTGATAGCATTGACATCGATTTGATTATTAAAATCTGTTCTTACCAAACCCTCATCCGCAAACGCCCAGAGAAAACCACCCGCTCCTTTTTGGGAATTCCAATGTAGTTCCCAATAATCGGCCAAAGAAGTTCCGCCACCGCCGTCATCCTGAGCGTGGAGAAACTCGGTCGGCATATAAATATTTTCACCTTCGAGGATTTTTTTGGTGCTGTAATAATCTTCGTAATGATTGCAGTCAATGCCGTTGAAAGCATTTCCAGGCTTATGATGTGCGTGAATGACGGGACGGTTGGACAAGTCATATTTTGCATATTCTGCATCCAAATCGAAATTATGTCCGCCTTCATTTCCGTTACTCCAGAAAATGATGGATGGATGATTGGCATCTCTCGTAACCATTTCTTTCACGAGCTTTTTACCGACTTCAGTGCTGTATTTTTTTTGCCAACCAGCCAATTCATCCAGAACATATAAACCGAGGGAATCGCAAATTTTCAGAAACGATTTATTTGGTGGATAATGTGAACAGCGAACGGCATTCATATTCATTTCTTTGATTAGCTGAACGTCCATTAAATCGATATTTTTATTAACAGCACGACCGGTTTCCGGCCACCAAACGTGGCGGTTGATGCCTTTCATTTTGATTTTGGTACCGTTGATGTAAATTCCGTCGCCTTTGCGGATTTCAATGGTTCGGAAACCGAATTTTTCTTCGGTTTGAAAGTTTTTCTTTTTGTTTTTATTTAAACTGAATTTTGCCTTATATAAATTGGGTGTTTCGGCTGTCCAGGGTTTTGGATTTTTAACTGAGAATTGAATCTGCTTTAAAGTATCGCCTTTTTGAATTGAAATCTGAGATTCTCCAACCAAATTATTTCTAGTATCAAATAATTCAACTTTTAAATTATTGACGGATTGGATTCCTTTTAAATAAATATTAGAACGAAAAGTTCCCTCTGCTTTGGCATCAATAGACGTTGATGAAATATGCTCTTTTGGAGTGGCTTCTAAATAAACCGGTCTGAAAATCCCTCCCAAAATCCAATAATCTGCAAGACGTTCTGCATTGTTTACAGATTTGTCGGCGGACATTTTAGAAACTTTGACTTCAAGAATATTTTCTTTTCCGAAAATTAATTTGTCTGAAATATCATATTTAAATTCATAAAAAGCTCCCTGATGAATTGCTCCGGCTGACTTTCCGTTTATTTTAACTTCGGTATCCGTCATTGAACCTTCGAAAACGATATTGATTGATTTTCCTTTCCACGAATTGGGAACTGAAAATTTGTGTTTGTATAAACCAGTTTCGTCGTT
>Ga0308163_10004000_pt1 | contig 12014 bp, 10 predicted proteins | sample PhyTR1_FD_201037 | JGI IMG/M metagenome (GOLD analysis project Ga0308163, IMG submission 201037) | Phyllosphere microbial communities from UC Gill Tract Community Farm, Albany, California, United States - DLSLT.R1 | ecosystem: Host-associated > Plants > Phyllosphere > Unclassified | place: USA... | reverse complement strand
TGAACGTGGGCGTCAGGGAGCCAGGTATGCACCGGCCACATCGGCATCTTCACCGCAAAGGAGGCGAAGAAGGCCAGCCAAAGCACCATCTGCAGATGAACCGGGAACTTGTGGGCAAGCAGTGCTGGAATATCCGTCGTGCCGGCATCCCAATACATCGCCATGATGGCGAGCATCATCAGAACCGAGCCGAGCAGCGTGTAGAGGAAGAACTTGTAGGAGGCGTAGACGCGGTCCTTGCCACCCCAGACACCGATGATGATGAACATCGGGATCAGGCCGGCTTCGAAGAACACATAGAACAGCACGATGTCGAGCGACACGAACACGCCGACCATCATCACTTCCAGGATGAGGAAGGCAATCATGTATTCCTTGATCCGCTTCTGAACCGAGGTCCAGCTGGCGAGAACGCAGAATGGCATCAGGAACGCGGTCAGCACCACGAAGAGCATGGAAATGCCGTCGACGCCCAGGTGATAGGCGATGCCGGTACCGAGCCAGGCGTGATTTTCCACCATCTGGAAGCCCGGATTGGCGTTATCGAAGCCGATCCAGACGAAAAGCGAGACGATGAAAGTGGCAACCGTGGTCAGCAGCGAAATGTTCAGAACATTCCGCCGGCCCGACGGGGTATCGCCATTCATCAGCAGCAGCAGGGCAACCCCAACCAGTGGCAGGAAGGTGACCGTTGAAAGAATTGGCCAATCGGTCATCAGATCGAACTCCCGAGCATCATCCAGGTAATAAGGGCGGCGATCCCGAGCAACATCGCGAACGCATAGTGGTAGAGATAGCCGGACTGCAGGCGTACGACCCGCTGGGTCAGGCCGGCGACACCGGCGGCAACGCCGTTCGGGCCGTAGGCGTCGATGGTGGCAACGTCGCCCTTCTTCCACAGGAACCGGCCGAGCGCCTTGGCCGAACGGACGAAGAGGAAGTCATAGAGCTCGTCGAAATACCACTTGTTGAGCAGGAATTGGTAGAGCAGCCACTGGCTTTCGGCCAGCTTCTTCGGCGTTTCCGGGGACTTGATATACATGTACCAAGCAGTCACCAGACCAACCAGCATGGCCACGAACGGGCTGAGCTTGACCCAGGTCGGCACATGATGGACCGCATGCAGGATCTCGTTATGCTCGCTGGTAAACAGCGCGCCCTTCCAGAACTCGGCGTAAGCTTCGCCAAAGAAGTAATCGTGGAAGATGAAGCCTGCAAATAGCGCACCAGCCGTCAGGATATAGAGCGGTACCAGCATGACCTGCGGCGATTCGTGCACGTGATGCATGACCTCGTGCGAGGCGCGCGGCTTGCCGAAAAAGGTCAGGAAGGCCAGACGCCAGGAGTAGAAGCTGGTGAACAGCGCGGCAATGACCAGCAGCGCGAATGCGAATGTCGAAACACCCGTGCCGGCGGCAAAGGAGGATTCGATGATCGCGTCCTTCGAGAAGAAGCCCGCGGTGCCGATCAGCGTGCCGGGAATGCCGACGCCCGTTAGCGCCAGATTGCCGATGGTCATGGCCCAGAACGTGACCGGGATATGCTTACGCAACCCGCCCATGTGGCGCATGTCCTGTTCGCCATCGACGGCATGGATAACCGAGCCGGCGCCAAGGAACAGCAGCGCCTTGAAGAAGGCGTGGGTGAAGAGATGGAACACGGCAGCGCCGTAAGCGCCGACGCCGAGCGCCACGAACATGTAGCCGAGCTGCGAACAGGTCGAGTAGGCGATGACGCGCTTGATATCGTTCTGAACCAGACCGACGGTGGCCGCGAAGAAGGCGGTGATCGCACCGACGATGGTAACGACGGTCAGCGCGTCAGGAGAGAGTTCAAACAGCGGCGACATTCGGGCGACGAGGAAGACACCGGCGGTGACCATGGTTGCGGCGTGAATCAGCGCCGAAACCGGGGTTGGGCCTTCCATGGCGTCCGGCAACCAGGTGTGCAGCAGGAACTGCGCCGACTTACCCATGGCGCCCATGAACAGCAGCAGGCAGGCCGCGGTAACCGCATGGCCCTTGTCGAGATGCATGCCGAACAGGGTGATGACAGCATCCCCTACCGGTGCGCCTTCAGCTGGCAGATAGGTCTGGGCCGAAGCGAAGATCGTTTCGAAATTGACCGACCCGAACAGCACGAAGACAGTGGAGATGCCGAGGATAAACCCGAAGTCGCCGACGCGGTTGACAATAAAGGCCTTCATGGCGGCAGCCGTTGCCGAAGGCTTCTTGAACCAGAAGCCGATCAGCAGGTAGGACGCAAGACCCACGCCTTCCCAGCCGAAGAACATCTGCACGAGATTATCAGAGGTCACCAGCATCAGCATGGCGAAGGTAAACAGCGACAAATAGCTGAAGAACCGCGGCCGATGCGGATCGTGATGCATGTAGCCGATCGAATAGAGATGGACCAGCGTCGAGACGCTGTTGACCACGACCAGCATGACAGCCGTGAGCGTGTCGATGCGAAGCGCCCACTCGACGTCGATGCCGCCGACCTGGATCCAGCGCAGCACCGGCACCTTGATCAGCTCGGAATGGCCGAAGCCGACCGAGATGAACACGTACCAGGACAGGGCTGCCGCCAGGATCATGAAGCCTGTCGTGATAAATTCCGAAGCCTTGGCACCGATCTGGCGGCCAAACAGGCCTGCGATGATCGAGCCGAGCAGCGGAAGAAAGACGATTGTCTTATACAGAAGCATAGCCGTATCAGCCCTTCATCATGTTGACGTCTTCAACCGCGATCGATCCGCGGTTGCGGTAGAAGACAACGAGGATAGCAAGGCCGATCGCAGCTTCCGCAGCCGCGACGGTCAGGATGAACAGGGCGAAAACCTGGCCGACGATGTCATTGAGGAATGACGAGAACGCCACCATGTTGAGGTTTACCGCCAGAAGAATGAGTTCCACCGACATCAGGATGACGATGATATTCTTGCGGTTGAGGAAGATACCGAAGACGCCGAGCATGAACAGGATCGCGCTGACGGTGAGATAGTGGGAAAGTCCGATTTCCATTGTTCGTTTCCTTGAAATCCCTTGCCTTCAGCTTAAAGGCCCTGGCCGGGCTTGACCTTGACCACCTTGATGGCGGTTGCCGGGCCGCGCGCCACCTGCCGTGCGATATTCTGCCGTTTGATATGCTGGCGATGACGCAGCGTCAGCACGATCGCGCCGATCATGGCCACCAGCAGCACCAAGCCGGCGATCTGGAAGAAGAAGACATAATTGGTATAGAGCACGTCGCCCAGGGCCGCCGTGTTCTGGCGCTGAGCCAAGGCCGGGATCGGCATGGCAATCGCCTGTTTGGCTGCCGGCGAGATAGCCGAGCCGCCAATCACGAAGATCAGTTCGGCTGCAACCACGGCGCCTATCAGGGCAGCGAGGGGGCCATATTTCGACGCCCCTGCCCTCAGTTCGGTGAAGTCGATATCGAGCATCATCACCACGAACAGGAAGAGCACCGCCACCGCGCCGACATAGACGACCAGGAGGATCATCGCCAGGAACTCGGCCCCCGTCAGCATGAACAGACCGGCCGCGTTGACGAAGGTGAGGATGAGGAACAAAACCGAGTGAACCGGATTGCGTGACGAAATAACCATGAACGCCGACGCAACCGCGACAAAGGCGAAAAGGTAGAAAAAGATTGTCTGAAGACCCATGATGGTGCCTTTTCATCTTCCCCAGGAGCGCGGCGCGCGCCGTGTCCTTGAAATGCGACAGGCGTCAAGCGCACCCGTCAGACATTTCGTTTCAATTTCAAACCAAGACGGCCGGATAGCCAGCCGTCACCGGTTTCCTCAAAAGCAATCAGCGATAGGGAGCGTCCTGCGCGAGATTGCGCGCAATTTCCCGCTCCCAGCGGTCGCCATTGGCCAGAAGCTTGGCCTTGTCGAAGTAAAGCTCTTCGCGGGTTTCCGTCGAGAACTCAAAATTCGGACCCTCGACAATCGCATCAACCGGGCAGGCTTCCTGGCAGAAGCCGCAATAGATGCATTTTACCATGTCGATATCGTAACGGACCGTACGGCGGGTGCCATCGTTGCGGCGCGGGCCGGCTTCGATGGTGATCGCCTGGGCAGGACAGATCGCTTCGCACAGCTTGCAGGCAATGCAGCGCTCTTCGCCATTGGGATAGCGGCGCAGGGCGTGCTCTCCGCGGAAGCGCGGACTGACGGGACCTTTTTCGAACGGATAGTTCACGGTCGCCTTCTGCTTGAAAAAGTAACGCATCGACAGGAAGAATGCGTTGACGAACTCTTTCAGGAACAGCGAGCGGACAGCCTGGGAGACATTTGCCATCTTCAAACTCCAATTCTGCTGATTTCGGCGGGACGCATGATCATGCCCAGCCCGTCAGTTTCAGCACGAATGCAACAATAACCACCATGGCCAGCGACAGCGGCAGGAAGACCTTCCAGCCCAGGCGCATCAACTGGTCGTAACGGTAGCGCGGAACGATCGCCTTGGTGATGCCGAACATGAAGAACACCATCGTCGCCTTGAGCACGAACCAGATGATCCCGGGAACCCAGTTCAGCACAGGAACGTCCAGCGGCGGCAGCCAGCCACCCAGGAACAGGATGGTCGTCAGAGCGCACATCAACACGATGGCTGCATATTCGCCGAGCATGAACATCATGTACGGCGTCGAGCCATATTCCACCATGAAGCCGGCAACCAGTTCAGATTCCGCTTCCGGCAGGTCGAAGGGCGGACGGTTGGTTTCAGCCAGCGCCGAGATGAAGAAGATCACGAACATCGGGAACAGCGACAGCCAATGCCAATCCAGCAGCGAAGCCGGCATGCCAAGCATGGTGCCGAGGCCATGGTGCTGCGAGTTGACGATGTCGGTCAGGTTGAGCGAACCGGCGCATAGCAGAACCGTGACGATGACGAAGCCGATAGACACTTCGTAAGACACCATCTGAGCGGCAGAGCGCAACGCACCGAGGTACGGATATTTCGAATTCGACGCCCAGCCGCCCATGATGATGCCATAGACTTCAAGCGAAGAGATCGCAAAAACATAGAGAATGCCGATATTGATATTGGCAATCACCCAGCCCTGGTTAAGCGGAATGACCGCCCAGGTGGCAAGCGCCAAGGTCACGGCGACCAGCGGCGCCAGAAGGAAGACGCCCTTGTTGGCACCAGCCGGAATGATCGGCTCCTTCAGCATGAACTTCAAAAGGTCGGCGAAGGACTGGAAAAGCCCCCAGGGACCCACCACATTCGGACCACGGCGCAACTGCACCGCCGCCCAGATCTTGCGGTCTGCGAGAAGGATATAAGCGATGAACACCAGAAGGCAGACCAGCAGCAGCAGGGACTGGCCGATCATGATGGCCGTCGGCCACACATAGGTAGAAACGAAACTGTCCATGATCCCTTGCCCTTACTCTGCCGCAGCCTTGAAATTGTTGCGGGCCAGCGCCGAACATTCGGCCATCACCGCAGACGCGCGTGCAATCGGGTTTGTCAAATAGAAGTCTTTGATCGGCGACGCAAACCCGGATTGGGTCATGTTACCGCCTTTTTTCGCCAGCGCTTCGATTTCGCCGGAATTGCCGGCAGCGATCTCGTCGAGGTCAGCGAAATGCGGATAGGCCTGATAGAGCTTCTGGCGCAACTGGACGAGCGAATCGAACGGCAACTTCTTGCCGAGCACGTCAGACAGCGCACGCAGCACAGCCCAATCCTCACGCGCATCGCCCGGAGCAAAGCCAGCACGGTTGCCCTGCTGTACGCGGCCCTCAGTGTTAACCCAGGTACCCGACTTTTCCGTATAGGCGGCAGCCGGCAGAATGACATCGGCATTCTGGGCACCATTGTCGCCATGCGAACCGATATAGACAGTGAGCTTTGCGGTCTTGGTCGACAAATCGAGTTCGTCCGCGCCGAGCAAGAAGAGGACATCCATGGATGTCAGCATCTCAGCGGCCATCTTGCCCCCCTGCCCCGGCACGAAGCCGAGATCGAGACCGCCTACGCGCGACGCTGCGGTATGCAGAACACCGAAACCATTCCAGCCTTCGCTGACAGCACCGACTGAAACAGCCAGCGCTGCGGCCTGGGCCAGCACGGCTGCGCCATCGCCCCGGGTGAGAGCGCCCTGGCCGACAATGATCACCGGCTTGGAAGCGCCCTTCAGGGCATCAATGAAGCTGTTCTTGCCGGCGGCCAGATCAGCCAGCGTGTCGGAACCGGCGCCCAGATAGCTGTAGTCATAGCGCAGATCGGCATTTTCGCCGATCACACCGATCGGGAACCCGCCCCGGCGCCAGCGCTTGCGGATGCGAGCATTCATAACGGAGGCTTCGAGGCGCGGGTTGCAGCCGATCAGCAGCAGCGCATCGGCATCTTCAATGCCTTCAATGGTCGAGTTGAGGATATAGGAAGAGCGGCCAAGCGACGGATCGAGCGCCGTGCCATCCTGGCGACAATCGTAGCTGGTCGAGCCGAGGGCAACCAGCAGTTCCTTCAGCGCATACATTTCCTCGACCGAGGCGAGATCGCCGGCGATCGCGCCGATCTTCGAACCATTGGTGGCGCCAACGGCCGCCTTGATTTCGGTGAAGGCTTCTGGCCAGGTCACAGGCTGCAGACGGCCGCCACGGCGCACGTAAGGCCGGTCGAGACGCTGGGTCTTCAGGCCGTCCCAGATGAAGCGGCTCTTATCGGAAATCCATTCTTCGTTGATGCTGTCGTTGACGCGCGGCATGACGCGCATGACTTCGCGACCACGGGTATCGACCCGGATCGCCGAGCCGAGCGCGTCCATGACGTCGATCGATTCGGTCTTGCCGAGTTCCCACGGACGGGCCGTGAAGGCGAAGGGCTTGGAGGTGAGTGCGCCGACCGGGCAGAGGTCAACGACGTTGCCCTGCAGTTCCGAGGTCATCGCCTGCTCGAGATAAGTCGTAATCTCGGCATCTTCACCACGACCGATCAAGCCAAGTTCGGCAATGCCGGCGACTTCTGTGGTGAAACGGACGCAGCGCGTGCAGTGGATGCAGCGGTTCATAACAGTCTTGACCAGCGGGCCAATATACTTGTCTTCGACGGCGCGCTTATCTTCACCATAGCGTGAGCTATCGATGCCGAAAGCCATGGCCTGGTCCTGCAAATCGCATTCGCCGCCCTGGTCGCAGATTGGACAATCGAGCGGATGGTTGATCAGCAGGAATTCCATCACGCCTTCGCGGGCCTTCTTGACCATCGGCGTGTTGGTATAAACTTCTGGCAGTTCGCCATTCGGGCCACCGCGGATGTCGCGCACGCCCATGGCGCAGGAGGCCGCCGGCTTCGGCGGGCCACCCTTCACCTCGACAAGGCACATGCGGCAATTGCCGGCCACCGAGAGCCGCTCGTGGAAACAAAAACGCGGAACTTCGGCACCCGCTTCCTCGCATGCCTGAAGCAGCGTGAAATGATCGGGAACCTCGATCTCCTTACCGTCGACTTTCAGCTTTGCCATATTCGCCTTCCTGTCTCACGTCGATCGCAGCCGCGGCTCATTTGAGGCCGGCCAGGAAAATCGCCACGGATTTTCCGCTACGCATGTCTCAGTTCTAGAGTGCTTCACTGTTGCCGACCATGCGCCTCAGTCGGACAGCAAAACGGCGAAACACCCAAATTCTTGCGGTGGATCTTTCTTCCACCTTGCGGATCGACCTCACCAAGAAGGCAAACGATACGCCGTAAAATCCTGTTTCTAAATCTTGAACGCCTTGGCCTATTCGGCCTCAGACGCCCTTCAACTTCCGCGCCTGACCAATCCAGTCGTCGCGTATGATCCGGCCATCGAGGCCAAGCTCAGCATCAATCCGCTTGGCATCTTCGGGCGTCCAGGCGACGATATCGCCGTAACTCCTAACGCCGAGATTTCCCAGCAGTTCTTCCATCTTCGGTCCGATGCCTCCGATGGCCTTCAAATCGTCCTTCTTGCCACGCCGACGGGCCGGGGCTGCCGGCTTTGCGGCCGGCGCAGTAGCTTGCTTCGGCTCGGCCTTTGCCTTGCTTTCGGCAATCTTGGCCGGGGCAGGCTTTGCAGCGTTAGGCTGTTTTGTCCTGATAGCCTGACGGCGCTTGGCCAATGGTGCCTCAACCGCTGCGATCTCGCCAACGACAGCCTTAACCGGCGTTGGCGCGGACTGAACAGCAGATTCGGCTTTTACAACAGGCGTAGCGGTATTATCCGGCTCGGTCTCCGCAGGATGATCCTCCGCAGGCTGATCGGCTGAAGGGCGCCGGGCCGAAGCCTCCATCGCCGTCTGCATCGAGCCAAGCATCACACCCGTCATTTGCGAGGCAAAACCGAAACCGAGGGCCGTTGCTGCCACAAAAGCCGCAATAGGCGACCAGCGGATTGCTCATGAGCGCATGCAGTGACGATGGTGCAGCTTCGGCGCCATGGTTGGCATCCGACTTGACCGATCCGTCTGTTTCCATCCGCTTTGAACCATCGCTCATCGCCTCACCCTTCTTTATTCGGCGGCCATGACCGCACCATGATCCATGGCCTTGCGGGTATATTCGTCAATCCGAGCTTCGATTTCCGGCCGGAAATTGCGGATCAGACCCTGAATAGGCCATGCAGCCGCATCACCCAGCGCACAAATCGTGTGGCCCTCGACCTGCTTGGTCACCTGGAACAGCATGTCAATTTCGCGCTTCTGAGCATTGCCCTTGACCATCCGCTCCATCACCCGCCACATCCAGCCGGTGCCTTCGCGGCAAGGTGTGCACTGGCCGCAGCTCTCATGCTTGAAGAACTGTGACAAGCGAGCAATCGCCTTGATGACGTCGGAGGACTTGTCCATGACGATAACAGCAGCCGTACCGAAGGACGACTTCACGTCGCGCAACCCGTCGAAATCCATCGGGCAATCGATAATGTCTTCCGCCTTCACGATTGGGCACGATGCCCCGCCGGGAATGACAGCGAGAAGATTGTCCCAGCCGCCGCGGATACCGCCGGCATGACGCTCGATCAGTTCACGGAAACTGATGCCCATAGTCTCTTCGACCGTGCAGGGCTTGTTGACGTGGCCTGACACCATGAACAGCTTGGTGCCTACATTGTTGGGACGGCCAAAGGACGAGAACCAGCCAGCGCCACGGCGCAGGATGGTCGGCGCCACGGCAATCGACTCGACATTGTTGACAGTCGTCGGGCAGCCATAGAGGCCCATATTGGCCGGGAACGGAGGCTTCAGGCGCGGCTGGCCCTTCTTGCCTTCAAGGCTTTCCAGCAGCGCGGTTTCTTCGCCGCAGATATAGGCGCCGGCGCCGTGATGAACGTAAATATCATAATCCCAGCCGAGCTTGTTGTTCTTGCCCAGCAATCCGGCGTCGTAGCACTCGTCGATCGCTGCCTGCAGGGCTTCGCGTTCGCGCATATATTCGCCACGCACGTAAATGTAAGCGGCATGGGCGCCCATGGCGAAACCGGCAATCACGCAGCCTTCCAGCAGCGTGTGCGGATCATGGCGCATGATTTCGCGGTCTTTGCAGGTGCCGGGCTCTGATTCGTCGGCATTGACCACCAGGTAATGCGGTCGGCCGTCGCTTTCCTTTGGCATGAACGACCATTTCAGACCAGTCGGGAAGCCGGCGCCGCCACGGCCGCGCAGGCCCGAGGCCTTCATCTCGTTGATGATCCAGTCGCGACCCTTTTCAAGGATCTGCTTGGTTCCATCCCAGTGGCCGCGGCTCATCGCGCCTTTCAGGGATTTGTCCTTGAGGCCGTAGATATTGGTGAAAATGCGGTCCTTATCCTGTAACATCGCTCACCCCTTGGCCTTATCGGCATTATCGCCGGAAACTTTGGCATTCTCGGTCGCTGCCGGCTTGTCGGTGGCCGGCGTCTTCAGCTTCGGATCAGTCACAGGCGTGTCGGTAGCCGGACGGGCCGCATTCGATGGCGGTACGGAAGCCTCATCCTGGCCGGTCTGGCCTTCGCCCCAGCGCACTGGCTTGATCTCTTCGGTCAGGCTGGTCAGACCGCCCTCAGGCGCTGAATACACGCGGTCGATCTGTGGACCGGGCTTGACCTCGGCGCCGTTGCCGGCTTCGAAGGCATCGATGATTTCTTCCAGGCGCTCCGGCGTCAGGTCCTCATAGGCGTCCTTGAAAATGATCACCATCGGTGCATTGACGCAGGCGCCCTGACACTCGACTTCTTCCCAGGACAGCGTGCCGGATGCGTTGCGCTCCAAAGGCTCGGAATGGATCTTCTTCTTGCAGACCTTCATCAGCTCTTCGGAACCGCGCAACATGCAGGGCGTGGTGCCGCAGACCTGGATATGCGCCTTGGTGCCGACAGGCTTCAGCTGGAACTGGGTATAGAAGGTCGCCACTTCCAACACGCGGATATAGGGCATGTCGAGCTTGTCGGCGACGAATTCGATCGTCGCCTTGGTGACCCAGCCATCCTGCTCCTGCGCCCGCATCAACAGCGGGATGACCGCCGATTGCTGGCGTCCTTCAGGATATTTGCGAATGGTTGCTTCGGCCCAGACAGCATTCTCTTCGCTGAATGCGAAGGATGCAGGCTGAAATTGATCTTCGGCTAAACGACGAACGGACATACTTCCTCACGCCTTATCTCAGTTTTTGAACAGAAGACCGGAATGCATGACAGCATTCAGGCCCGCGTTCAGATTGTCCTTTTCGGGGACGCCAACGAGCAGTGCGGCAGAGAGCCCACCTGCCGCCTGATAGCCAGGCGGCGTGGCGGGACAGTGCCGACCGATCCGTCCAGACCGCAGTGCACCATGCGCGCCTGCAACCGAGGTTGCAAGAGCGACACGAGGCTGACGGTCCGAAGGGATCTGCTGCATCAGCGGTCCACCTCACCAAACACGATATCGAGCGAGCCCAGCACCGCGGTCACGTCGGCCAGCTGATGGCCGCGCGACATGAAATCCATCGCCTGAAGATGCACGAAGCCTGGGGCGCGGATCTTGCAGCGGTAGGGCTTATTGGTGCCATCGGCGACCAAATACACCCCGAACTCGCCCTTCGGCGCCTCGACGGCGGCATAGACTTCGCCGGCCGGAACGTGGAAGCCTTCGGTATAGAGTTTGAAGTGATGGATCAGTGCTTCCATCGACCGCTTCATCTCGCCACGCTTCGGCGGTACGACCTTACCGTCAACAGACGAGACCGGACCGACGCGCGCATCGCCGAGCAGGCGATTGCAGCACTGCTTCATGATCTTCACAGCTTCGCGCATTTCCATCATGCGGATCAGGTAACGGTCATAGCAGTCGCCGTTCTTGCCGACGGGAATGTCGAATTCGAGATCCGAATAGCACTCGTAGGGCTGCGAGCGACGCAGATCCCACGCAGCGCCCGAACCACGCACCATCACGCCAGAGAAGCCCCATTTCCAGGCATCTTCCAGACTGATGACGCCGATATCGACGTTACGCTGCTTGAAAATACGGTTTTCGGTCAGCAGGCCTTCGATATCGTCAAGCACCTTCAGGAACGGATCGCACCAGGCGGCAATATCTTCGACGAGCTGCGGCGGAATGTCCTGATGGATGCCACCTGGACGGAAATAGGCGGCATGCATGCGCGCGCCGGAGGCACGCTCATAAAACACCATCAGCTTTTCACGCTCTTCGAAGCCCCACACCGGCGGCGTCATCGCACCCACGTCCATGGCCTGGGTGGTGACGTTCATGATATGCGACAGGATGCGACCGATTTCGGAAAACAGAACGCGGATCAGCTGACCGCGGATCGGGATTTCGAGACCAAGCAGTTTTTCGACGGCCAGGCAGTAAGCGTGCTCCTGGTTCATCGGCGCGACATAATCGAGCCGGTCGAAATAGGGCAGCGCCTGCAGATAGGTCTTGGCTTCGATAAGCTTTTCGGTGCCACGATGCAGCAAGCCGATATGCGGATCGACGCGCTCGACGATTTCACCGTCCAGCTCCAGCACCAGACGCAGAACGCCGTGGGCCGAAGGATGTTCGGGGCCGAAATTGA
>Ga0308163_10003999_pt1 | contig 12017 bp, 5 predicted proteins | sample PhyTR1_FD_201037 | JGI IMG/M metagenome (GOLD analysis project Ga0308163, IMG submission 201037) | Phyllosphere microbial communities from UC Gill Tract Community Farm, Albany, California, United States - DLSLT.R1 | ecosystem: Host-associated > Plants > Phyllosphere > Unclassified | place: USA... | reverse complement strand
GAACCGCGCGCTCGATGGCGAGTTCAAGCTGTACGACCCGCAGCAGCGGCGCGTGCTGCACCCGTGGGAACTGCACGACGATGTCGATACCAAGCACTATCCGAGCTACCCGGACCTGGTGGCCAAGCTGGCCGACAAGCACGTACTGATGCCTACCGAAATCCTGCACGCGCTGTACGACGGCGGTGGCGGCGCCGGTCTCGACGATTACTGGAAAGCGATTGCGTCCTCGCCGGTGGGCGGCGGCGCGTTCATCTGGGACCTGGCCGACGAAGGCATCGCCCGCACCGACCGCAATGGCGAACTCGACGTGTTTTCCACGTTCGGCCCGGATGGCGTGGTCGGCGCGCGGTTCGAGAAGGAGGGCAGTTACTACACGATCCGCGAGCTGTGGTCGCCGGTACAGGTGCAGCCGCCGTCCCGGCTGCGTGCCGGTTTCGATGGCACGCTGCAGGTGCGCAACCACTACGATTTCACGTCGCTGAAACACGTGTCGTTCAACTGGCAACTGGTGCGCTTTGCCGCACCGGGCGCCAAGACCCGCGATAACCTGGTGCTGGCGAGCGGCAGCAGCCCGGGTCCGAACGTGGCGCCGCACGGCGCCGGCAAGCTCCAGCTCAAACTGCCGGCCGATTTTGCCGCCCGCGCTGCCGGGGCCGTCGCCTTGACCTTGACCGCCAACGGACCGCAGGGCGAAGCGCTGTGGACCTGGACCTGGCCGCTGGCCGCGCCGGCGATTCCTGCCGCAATCGCCACCCCCAAAACTGCCGCAACCGCCGCAACGGTCGTAACCGCCGCAACCGTTGCAACGGCCGCAACCGTTGCAACCACGGCAGCGGGCGACAGCAGCCAGCCGGCAACGGCGACCGACAGCGGCCAGATCGTGCTGACCGCCGGCGGCGCCACCGCCCGGTTCGACGCTGCCACCGGCCTGCTGCGCAGCTATACCGTTGGTCAGCGAGGGCAGCCAGGACAGCGCGACAGCGGCCTCTCCGCCGGCCCCCGCTTGACCTACGCGCGCGCCTCGCAAATGGCGCCCGAAGATCCGTTCCGCAAGCTGCCGCCGCCGGACAGGTCGGTCGCGCCGTATCAACCGGCCTGGACCACGCTGGCGGCGCAGGCGGGCGTGCACACGCTGCCCGCGCCGCAAATGGCCAACGTGCTGCGGCTGGTGCAGGACGCGGTCAAGACCGACAGCTATGCCGTGTTCAAGATCGAGTTGAGCCCCGACGGCCAGCAGTGGCACACGATCTTCGACAGCACCCGGCGCGCCATCGACGGCGAACGCTACACGTTTGCGCCGCAGCGGGTGGCCGCGATCCGCATTGCTCCGCTGGTCAGCGACGGCGGCCGCCAGGTAGCGCTCAAGTCGCTGGCAGTGGGCTACGAGGCCGAGCGGTTCCCGGCGGCGGGCAGTACTGCCGCCGCGCGCATCAGCACCGGCAGCACGCACGATGACGCCTGGCTGGAAGCGAGGGGCGCCGGCTTCGAACGGGTGCGCTGGAGCCTGCGCCACGACGGCAAGCTCAAGCTCGACTACAGCTACCGGCTCGACGGCCGCTTCCTCTATCACGGCATCACGTTCGACCAGCGCCAGGCGGGGCTGACCTCGCTGCGCCGGCTGGCAGCCGGGCCGTCGCGCGTGTGGCAGAACCGCCTGCATGGCACCAGCTTGATGGTGACCGAATCGCCGTACGGGGTGGCCGGTCCGCATGCGCTGGGTGCGCCCGGTTACATGGGCTATTACGCCGATCTGCGCTGGGCCCGGTTTGCCGGCAAGGACGGCGCGCTACAGGTGGACAATGGCACGCCGGGACTGTACCTGCGGGTGGGCACGCCGCTGCTTGACCATATCAACACGTCGGGCGAGTTCCCGCCGGGCGACCTGTCGTTTCTGGCGGCGATACCGGCCATCGGCTCGAAGGCGATTGCCGTGGAATACTCGGGACCATCGAGCCTGCCCGCTATCGCCAGCGGCGTGTACACCGGTTCTCTGTTGTTCAGCTTGCCGCAGGAAGGTCATTAACGTGCGCTGCCAGCCATGCCAAATCGGCCTGCCTGGCGGCACAACCGGCATAGCTCGTTTGCTGCGGCTTTTGTATGATGAAGCTGTATGTGTCTGATGTGTCCTCTCCGGGACAAAACTTCGGCCCGCCTTTCCAGGCGGGTTTTTTTTTGCGCGATGCGGTGGCGGCTATTTGCCGCTTTGCCACACTGCGCGCAAATAGCATAGCTCGCGCAAGTTTGAGCATAAGTAGAAGGCAGAGCCTGCCTTTAGACTGGTTGCAGATCGTCAGCCTTGCAAGTGACGACGACAAAAAATACATGGGAGATCGCAATGAAGCAAAAGAAAATCAGCTGGATTATCGGTGCACTGTTTGCCGCGCCTGCGTGGATGGCAAGCGCTCAGGCCCAGGAGGCGGCGTTACCGGTCCCCGCACCGGAAACCACTGCTGCGGCCGTGGCCGACGACCCGGCCGTGGTCGTGGTGTCGGGCCTGCGCGCCTCGTTGCGCAGCGCCATGAACACCAAGAAAAACGCCACCGAGATCGTCGATTCGATCGCCGCCGAAGATATCGGCAAACTCCCGGACAGCAATATCGCGGAAGCGCTGCAGCGCGTGCCCGGCGTGCAGATCCAGCGTTCGCAAGGCGAGGGCGTGAGCGTCGCCGTGCGCGGCCTTACGCAAGTCAAAACCCTGCTCGATGGCCGCGAAATTTACAGCGATGCGGGCCGCGACCTCTCGCTGGAAAACATTCCTACCGAGTTGCTGGCCGGCCTCGACGTCTACAAGAATCCGTCGGCCAGCCTGGTCGAAGGGGGACTGGGCGGCATCATCAATTTAAAGTCGCGCAAACCGTTCGATTTCAAGGGTTTTACGGCCAGCGGCACCGTGCGCTACACGGACAGCTCGCTGGTGGACAAGCGCGAGCCGCAGGTGTCGGGCCTGATCAGCAACCGCTGGGACACCGCTTACGGCCAGTTGGGCGCCATGCTCAACCTCACTTACGCCAAGACCAGCACGCGCAAGGACAACACCGGCGTGGAACCGTATATCAACCGCTGCGACCTGGTGGATTTCAACCGCAACGGCATCCTGGCGCCTACCAATAATTGCGCGGTCGATCCGGGCGACCTGGTGTTCGCGCCGGCCGGCGGCGGCAACTCGGTGGATCTGACATTCCGCAAGCGCACCGGCGCCAACTTTGTCGGCCAGTGGAAGCCGAGCAATACGCTGGAATTCACGCTGGGCGCCACGGCCTACCAGTTCGACCGCGAAACCAACCAGAACGTGGCGTATGCCAACAAGCTGGCGCTGGCGCCGCTGCCCGGCGCCCCGTTCACCTATTCGAACGGCAATACGGTGCAATCGGGTGCGTACCGCGACGTGGGCTTTACCCAGAACTCGCTGTACCAGATCCAGGATTCGTTCACCAATCAGGTGTCGCTGGCCGCCAAGTGGGCGCCGTCCGACGACTTGAAAATCAATGCCGACCTGGCGCACACCAAGTCGGGCCAGGACACGTCGACCGGTGCGCTGCGCATGGCCAATACCTGGAACGCCACCGGCACCACGCTCAATTTCGATACCAGCGGCGCCTATCCAAAGCTCGACCTGAGCGGCTTCGACTTCAACAACAAGGCGCTGTGGAACCCGCTCGATTCCAGTCACAGCATCGGCCACCAGGAAGGTTCATCGAGTTCGGCACGCATCGACCTCAGCAAGTCGCTCGACAATGGCTACGTCAACAGCGTGGACGTGGGCCTGCGCTATGCGTCGCGCGACATCACCAACCAGTATGGCATTCGTAACCACACCATTCCCACCCAGGCCAGCGGTTACCGGCTCGACCAGGTGCTGCCCGAAGCATTCGCGCCGAACCCGTTCAAGAACAATTTTTACGACGGCCTGGGTAGCATGATCCTGCCCAACTACAATTGGGTGATTCCGCAAAGCGTGGTGCAAAACGTGGGCAAGGTCTGCGCAGCGCTCGGCGACACCGTGTGCTACCCGACCTACGACCCGTTCAACTCGTACCAGGCCAACGAAAAAACCAAGACCATTTATGGTCAGGCCAACTTCAGTTTTGAAGCGGGCAAGTTCCCCGTCGATGGCAACCTGGGTCTGCGCTACGTGCGCACCGATCTGGCCATCGATGGCACGCGCCGCTCGAACGGCAATCTCTACACGCCGATCAGCCTCGACAACAGCTACCACGATCTGCTGCCGAGCTTGAATGCGCGGGTGGAATTGAAAAAAGACCTGTACCTGCGCGCGGCGTATGGCAAGCAGATCACGCGGCCATCGTTTGCCGATCTGAATCCCAATTCCAGCTACACGCTGGGCGCCGGTTCGGGCCAGCAGGTGCAAGGTACGGTGGGCAACCCCGACCTCAAGCCATTGCGCTCGACGTCTTACGACCTGTCGCTCGAGTACTACTTCACCAAGGACAGTTACGGCTACGCCACCGCATTCAAGAAAAACGTCAGTGGTTTTATCCAGAACATTCAGGTGACGGAAAATATCGCGTTGCCGGAGTACCCGAACAACAGCACGGCGCTGGTGTCGCGCAAGATCAATGGCGACAACGGTACCATCGACGGCTACGAAGTGGGTGTGCAGAGTTTCCTCACCTTTTTACCGGCGCCGTTCGACGGCCTTGGCGTGCAAGCGAACTACACGCGCGTCAACAGCGAAGCGCCGGGACCGGTAGCGGGCACCACGTTCCCGCTCCAGTATCTGTCCAAGAACAGCTACAACCTGGTGGCGTACTACGAGAAAAACGGCTGGCGCGCGCGCGTGGCATACAACCGCCGCGACGACTGGCTCGATACGCTGCAAGGCCCCGGCTCCGGCTCGCTGCCGATCTACGCCGGCCCGTTCAGCATCGTCGATGCCTCGATCGGCTACAAGTTCAACGAGCACTACGACTTTTCGATCGATGTGCAAAACGCCGGCCAGGCCGAAGACCTGTACTACATGGGAACCACCGACCGCAAGCGTTTCCGCGATATCTGGGACCGCAAGGTCAGTGCCGTGCTCAAATATACGTTCTAGTTGATCTGGAAGAAAGTATGTCAAATTAGCATGGCGCGCTGCGCGATCAGCATAGCTACTTTCAGATAAATTGCCATAGGATAATATTTTTATCCTGTTCGGAGGTGGCAAATGAAACTGAAAGTCATGCAGACTGCCATTGCTCGCGTGCTGTTGCTGGCGATCGGCGGGGCCCTGGTGGCGTGCGGCGGCGACGCGCCGCACAACCGCCACGCCGAATCGACAGTAACCACGGCGGCGGCGCGGCAACTGGCTACCACCGTCACCGGTAGCGCCTCGCGTGAAATGGAGCGCCTGGGGCGGGGCGTGGTGGCGGTGCGCAGCTCCGCCACGGCGGTCTTCGTATCGTGGCGCCTGCTGGGCCTGGACCCAGCCGCCATCGCTTTCAACGTGTATCGCTCGGCCAACGGCGCCGCAGCCGTCAAGCTCAATGCCACGCCGCTGACCGGCGGCACCAATTACACCGACAGCACCGCCAACCTGGCGGTGACCAATGCCTACTCGGTGCGGCCGGTGATCGGCGGCGTCGAACAGGCGGCCAGCGTGCCGTTCGCGCTGACCGGTGGCCACGCCGTCGAACCGGTGGTGCGCATCCCGCTCAACGCGCTGCCGGGCGCGGGGTATGAAACCAAGTACGTATGGGTGGGCGACCTCGACGGCGATGGCGAGTACGACTATGTGCTCGACCGCCTGCAGACCCAGACCATCGCCGGCAACAACGACATTGCAACTGGCCAGCAATACCTAGAAGCGTACAAGCGCGACGGCACCCCGCTGTGGCAGATCGATCTCGGTCCATCCAGCACCAATGTGTACAACATCACGCCGGGCGCCGCCACGCTCAGCGTGGGCATGTACGACGGCGTCACGGTGTACGACCTGAACGGCGACGGCAAGGCCGAGGTCGTGCTCAAAGTAGCCAACGGCGTCAAGTTCGGCAATGGCGCCACGTTTACCAATGCCGATCCCGACCAGCAGTTCATTGCTGTGCTCGACGGCTTGACCGGGGTGCCGCTGGCCACCCGCGCATTCCCGTCCACCCATGCGCAGGCCGGCAAGCTGGGCACCCAGCTGGGCATCGGTTATGCCAACGGCGTCACACCGAGCATTTACTTCTGGGGCCGCAACCGCAATCCTGACAAATCGTTCAACGACGTGTTCGCCTCGTGGAGCTGGCGTGGCGGTAACACCATCACCGAAGACTGGTTGCTGCCCAAGCCCGCGGGCCAGAATCTGCAAGCCTCGCACCAGATGCGGATTATCGACCTCGACGGCGACGGCAAGGATGAACTCACCACCGGCAACTTCGCCATCAACAGCAACGGCACTTTGCGCTACGCGCTGCCCGGCGTCATCCACGGCGATCGTTTCTATATCACGCGGATGACGCCGACCAGCACCGACCTCGACGGATACGGCATCCAGCAGGACAATCCCAGCGGACTGCTCGAGTACGGCTACAACGCCAGCAGCGGCGCCATCACCTGGACCCATTCCGCGCCGGTTGGCTCGATCATCGACGTGGGACGCGGGCTGGTGGGCGACATCGATCCGCGCTTCCCCGGCTTCGAGGCGTGGTCGTTTTCGGGCGTGTACAACTGGGCCGCCAATACGCTGACCGAACCGGATACGGCGCTGTACCCGTGGCCCGCGCACGCGCTGTGGTGGGACGCCGATTTGCAGACCGAGTTGCTCAACGAAACCAAGCTGGAAAAATGGAATCCGCTGGCGCCGGCTGCGAGCGGCTCGCAGCCGCGCCTGCTCACGTTGTGGAAATACGATGCCGCGCTGGCGTATCGCAACCCGATGTTCATCGGCGACATCCTGGGCGACTGGCGCACCGAGGTGGTCTTGCTCAATCCGGCGCACACGGAACTGGTGATCTTCAGCACCGACATTCCGACCAGCACGCGTCTGTACACGATGCCGCACAATCCCGGCTACCGCGCCCACATGACCATCAAGGGTTATCTGCAGTCGCCGTATCCTGATTATTACCTGGGCACGGGCATGAGCGTGCCGTCCGCGCCGAACATTCATTACGTGCCCGCGACGTGATGCCGGTATTGCGCGTGCTGTGGCTGGTGTACGTGCTCGGCGTCATGTTGCCGGCACGCGCCCACGATCCGTTCGATGGCAATGGCGAAGTGGTGGTGACCGACCATCGCATCACGGTAACGCTCACACTTGGCTACGATGCGGCGCGGGCAGTGCTGGCGGCGCAGCAACTACCGGCAGAGACGAGCACCGGCCTGGCGCGCAGTGGCGGGCGACGCCAGGTGTCGCTGCCGCTGGCGGGAGCGCCGCAACTGGTCGCGATCGAGGCCGGTGGCGCACCGCTGGCGGCAACCTCGTTCCTGGTCGCGCCAGACGAGGTCGAGTTCACCTTCCAGATCGTGTATCCGCGGCCCGGCGGCGCCACCGTGCTGCTGCGCGCCGGTTACTTTACTGCCACCGAGTTCATGCGTCCGGGCACGGTGCTGGTGGTCGACCAGCACCGGCGGCTGCTGGCGCGGTCGGTGGTCAGTGCGGCGGCGCCAACTGCCGAGCTGCCGTTGGTGCTGGCGCCCGGCGCGGCGGTGCTGGCGGACGCCCGCAGCGTGGTGGCCCCGGATCGTGCCGGTCCCGACTCCGGACTGGATCGCTACGACGGCATGCTGGTGCTGGGCGCGCTGGCAGGGGCGTTGCTGGTATTGCGCAGGCGTCGAATGCCATCGGCCCGCATTGCGCGGCCGAAGGCGCCCCGCAGTTAATAGCTCGCAGGAAGATAGCAACGGCAGCTATGCCAAACCAGCCAGCACGCGCGCCGGAATAGCATAGCTTGCCCAGATACTAAAATATTAGTATTCGAGTATCAGATAAAGAATACGCGGGTAGATCATGAATCCAGCCATCGTGGAGTGGGTGACGTCGAATTTCTTGCCGTTCGAAGCGGACATCCGCCGCCTGTTGCGGCGCGTATGCAGCGGCCCGGAAGAGATCGACGACGTGATCCAGGAGGTGTACTACAAGGTACTGATGATGGAGAGCCTGGACCACGTGCAGGATCCCAAGCCGTTCCTGCTGACCATGGCGCGCAACCTGGTGTTCATGCGCATCCGCCGCGACGCCATTGTCAGCATCGAGGCGGTGGCCAACCTCGACGAACTCGAGATTGCCGATGCGTCACCCACGCCCGAGCGCGTGGCGCTGGCCCGTGCCGAGCTGCAATGGGTACTGGGCCTGGTGGCCAGCTTGCCCGAGCGCTGCCGCCATGTGTTCCATGCGCGCCGCATCGACGGCCTGTCGCAGCGCGAGACGGCCGACAAGCTGGGCATCAGCGAGGGCAGCGTGGAAAGCGAAACCTTGCGCGGCTTGAAGCTGATCCAGAAAATGGTGGCCGACGTGGGGCTGAGTGACCAGGCTGCCTGCAGCCAGGCGCGCGTGTACAGGCCGGAGCAACGGTATGTCCGCCATTGACGATGCCGCTGCCGAATGGCTGTTGCGCATGTCCCAACCGCAGCCGACCACGCGCGAACGGCAAGCGTTCGAGGCCTGGTGCCGCGCCGACGTCCGCCATCAAGGTGCTTACTTGCGGGTGCTGGCGGTGGACCATGCGCTTGGCCGCATCCTGGTCCAGCACGATCTGCGCCCGCAGCCGTCGCGCTCGCTAAGCGGCAACGGCGCCGGGCGCCGCCGCCTGCTGCGCTACGGCGGCGGCCTGGCAGCCGGCTTGGTGCTGGGCGCAGGCGCCTGGCGGTTTGCCCATCCCGATCCCACGCCTTGGCCGTTGTCGCTGGCGACCGCCAAGGGCGAGTTGCGCGCGGTGGCGTTGGCCGACCATTCCACGGTCAGTCTGAACAGCGCCAGTCGGGTCGAGGTGGTGCTGGCCGCGCACGAGCGGCGGGTGGACCTGGTGCGCGGCGAAGCGTGGTTTGCCGTGGCCAAGGACCGCAGCAAGCCGTTTACGGTGGCGGCCGGTCCGGTCACCGTCCGCGCGCTCGGCACGGCGTTCAGCGTGCGCCGATGGCGCCGGGGCGTGGAAATTCTGGTCACCGAAGGCACCGTCGAGACATGGAACGGCGCCGGCACCGGCCCGCGGCAACTGCTCAACGCAGGCGAGCGCGGCTTCGTACCCCACCGCCGCGCGCGCATCGATGTCACGCGTGCGCCGGCCGAGGTGGCGCGCAAGCTGGCGTGGCGCACGGGCAAACTGGTGTTCGTCAACCAGACCCTGGCCGAAGCCGTGGCCGACTTCAACCGCTACAGCACGCGCCAGATCATCGTCACCGATCCGGCGCTGCGCCAGTTCACTTTCATGGGCCAGTACCCGCTCGATGCGGCCGAGCGGTTTGCAGCCGACATCAGCGCTTACCTCGGGGTGCCGCTGCGCGTCACGGCGCACACCATCGAGATCGGCAGGGCGTAAGACCTGCGGCGGTAGCGGCGGTGCAATCAAATCACTGACCATTTCATTTTATTTAACGCACGGCAGTAGGAAATCGCGGCGCCAGGCATCTTGTCTATAACGGGACAACAAAGTCCCGAATAAAAAAGAGTTGAGGAGACAGGCGTGATGTCCCATTCGTATGGCGTTGCCATCGCATGCGCGGTCACCGTGGCGGCCATCCCAATGGCCCAGGCGCGACCGGCCGCACCGGTGCCCATCACCTTTCACGTCGCTGCCGGTCCGGCCGCCAGTTCGATTGCCGAATTCATTCGCCAATCCGGCATCACCGTACTGGCCGCCACCGACCGCATGGCAGGGGTAACAACCCATGCCGTGCACGGCACGCTGGAGGTCTCCCAAGCTCTGGAAATAATGCTCTCCGGTACAGGCTTGACCAGCAAGGTCATGCCGAACGGGAGTGTATTCATCATGGCCCCCAACGGCAAACACCGTGGAGACAACGAGCAGGAACCACCATCGGAGGAAGACGTGAATACCAACAATAATATGCCCCAGCGCAAGGCTGTCTGCTGCGCCGTATCGACGGCGCTGCTGCTGATGGGTGCGCCCCTCACTGCGGCGCAGGAGCAGGCCACGGCCAGTGTCCAGGCGCAGCCTAACGGCACCGTGGACGATGACGTGCGGCAGGTGCTGGTGGTAGGCGCCCGCGCCGCCGAACGCAGCGCCATCCACCGCAAGAAGGAGGCGCCGACGGCGCAGGATTCGATCATCGCCGACGACGTGGGGTCTTTCCCCGATCGCAACGTGGCCGAGGCGATCTCACGCATTGCCGGCGTGTCGCTCAACCGCGACGAATACGGCGAGGGCAGCTCGGTGAGCGTGCGCGGCAACTCGAACGACCTGACGCGGGTGGAACTGGACGGCATGGCGGTGACCTCCGCCTCCGGCAGCGACCCGAACAACAACGAGCCGGGCCGGGGCACCATGCTGAGCGACTTGCCGGCCGACCTGATCGCCAGCGTGGACGTGGTCAAAGGCTCCACTGCCGACATGACCGAAGGCTCGCTCGGTGGCGGTATCATCATCAAGACGCGTACCGGCCTCGACTTCAAGAAGCAGACCATCGTACTGCGCACGTCGGCCGCCAATTCGTCCGTCAACAACAAGTGGACGCCCAATCTGAACCTGATTTTTGCCGACAAATACCTCGACGGCCGGCTGGGCGTGGTGGCCAATGTGTCGTCGTCGAAGGCGCGCACCGAAAGCCATTCCTATACCGCATTTGCGTCCACCGGCAGCCCGCTGCACCAGATCGATTTTGACAACTCGCCGGAAAAGACGTTTTCATTCCAGCCCAATTCGTTAACCCCGGTGGGCACGCTGCTCGATGCGGATACGCCGCTGCGCAGTTTTCCCGCCACCGGCGGCACCGTGTTCAACTCGCTCACGCCGCGTGAACTGGTGACGCAGGCGGCCGGCGCCCAGACCAAGCAGGATTGCTATTCCCGCTTCCCTTGGTACACCACCACCCAGTTGAGCGCGATCAGCAGCGCCGCCAACCGGGCCACGGCGCAGAGTCAGCGCGCCACCGAATTGCAGACCTGCCTGTCGCAGTGGAACGATGCGGCGCCGTGGACCGTGCGCCGACGCGTATCGAGCAACGAGCAAAAGCGCAACGCTGCCGACCTGCGCTTCGATTTTCGCGTCAACCGCGACCTCACCGTGTATGCCAAGTTCAACCGCACCCTGAGCCACAACGAGGATAATGCCGGCCTGTTCTCGCAAGGCGGCGACGTCGGCTTCGGCACGCTCGGTACGCACTATACCGACGTGGTAACCACCCAGCCCGGTGCGCCGTACCGCACCACCACCCGCACCGTGGTGCCGGGCAGCGGTTATTACCTGTACCCGAGCACCTTCAGCAACAAGGGCACCAGCGGCAGCACCTACCAGGGCGTGGCCAGCGGCGCGGTAATCAATATCGATCCGTCCACCGTGAAAGTGGATGCCAACCACAACCTGGTTGGCTACCGTCTGAGCAACGCCGGCTACAGCATCGATACCATCCAGAGCATCCAGGACACCAAGTCGACCACCACCATTGCCGGCGGTACCTACCGCTCGGGCGGTTTCCGCGCCGAGTTCCTGGCGGGCCGCACCACGAGTCACTACTACCGTTATGCCTATCGGACCAACCTGTATTTTTCGGCCGGGCCGGCCGACGTGGCGGTAGACCCCACCGGCATCGTGACCGTCACGCCGCTGGGTTCGGTCAACCTGCTCGATCCGGCCAATTACAGCGTGCTCGCCGCGCCCAGCACGGCGGCCGCCACGCTGGGGCAGGCCCGTAACGCCAATACCGCCATTTCGCTCGACAGCAATATCAAGCTCAATGAAACCGCCGAAACCACGTACAAGGGCGACTTTACCTACGCCCTGGGCGACCGCGTGCCGTTCCTGAACCGGGTAAAATTCGGCTTCAACGCCCGCAAACAGAACGCCACCATGTGGGGCCAGGGCGGCATGACGGTGGCTACGGCCACCCCCACCAGCGCGGCGATCAACGTG
>Ga0308163_10003998_pt1 | contig 12018 bp, 13 predicted proteins | sample PhyTR1_FD_201037 | JGI IMG/M metagenome (GOLD analysis project Ga0308163, IMG submission 201037) | Phyllosphere microbial communities from UC Gill Tract Community Farm, Albany, California, United States - DLSLT.R1 | ecosystem: Host-associated > Plants > Phyllosphere > Unclassified | place: USA... | reverse complement strand
ACGGCATCCAGGACTTCCGGATGGCTGTGGCCCAGGATCATCGGGCCCCACGAGCCTACGTAGTCGACATAACGCTTGTCGTCTTCATCCGTGACATAGGCACCCACAGCGTGCTTGAAGAACAACGGCGTGCCGCCCACGCTCTTGAAGGCCCGTACCGGCGAGTTCACGCCACCGGGAATATGTTTTTGAGCATTGGCGAACAGGGTTTCAGAACGGGACATGTGCAGGTCTCTGACTTAATCGAAATAGGGCCGGGCGCGTTCAGACTCTTTTGAGCAGCGCATTGAAGGCGCGAGCGCGGCGGGTGACTTCCTGAGTGTTTTCAGCGCCGAACAGACCGTGGACCACGGCTAGCAGGTCGGCTCCGTGCTCCACCAGTTGCGGAGCATTGTCCAGCGTGATGCCACCGATGACGGCAATCGGCATGTTGAAGCGGGCCCGTGCCTGGCTCAGAACATCCAGGGTAACGGCGGACGCGCCGGGCTTTGTGGTGGAATTGAAGAAACGTCCGAAGGCGATGTAAGTGGCACCATCAGTCTTGGCTTTTTCTGCCATCTCAAGGCTGCCGTGGCAGGTCGCTCCGACAATGGCCTTGCGGCCCAGCAATCCGCGAGCATCGGTCAACGAGCCGTCGGTCTGGCCCATGTGCACGCCCACGTCCAGTCGCGCCGCCAGATCCGCGTCATCATTGATGATCAGGCTGGTCTTGTAGCGCTCGCAGAGTTTCAGCAGCTCAGTGGCTTCGCGCAGGCGACGGGATTCATCGGTGCCTTTGTCGCGGTATTGCAGCAGGGTGACGCCGCCATCCAGTGCCGCTTCGACATAGGAGAGGAATTTGCCAGCCAACAGCTGGCTGTCGGTAATGGCATAAAGGCCACGTAGTTTCATAGTTGGAGCCTCATCACGTGGCGTTACGAACAGAAATCCAGGGGCAGGCGACGGGGGACGAATTGTCCTTTGCCCAGCTGTTCAGCATCGCGCAGTGTGCGCCAAGTGTAGTCCAGCGCGGTCTTCACGGCGCTGACCAGGTTCTCGCCCTGAGCCAGACGGCCCGCCAGCGCACTGGCCAGCGTGCAGCCGGAGCCGTGGTAACTGCCGGGCAAGCGCTGGCAGGTGAACGTGTGGGTCTCACCGCCGCGAATGTACAAGCGGTTGTGGACTTCTTCCTCGTCGCCATGGCCGCCGGTGATCAGCAAATGCTCACAGAACGGCAGCAATTTAACGGCGCACTCGTCGGCTGAGCCCTCCGGCAGTTCCGCCAGGATGCGAGCTTCCGGCAGGTTCGGCGTGGCGATGGTCGCCAGCGGGAGCAAACGCTCGCGCATGGCATAGCCGACTTCATCCTTACCCAGCCGTCCACCGCCGCCAGCGCGCAACACGGGGTCGCAGACCATCGGTAGATGCGGGTTCGCTTCAAGCAGTTCGACGACCGTATCGACCATCTCCAAAGAACCCAGCATGCCCAGCTTCACAGCGGCGACAGGCGAGTCGTTGAGTACGGCGTTGGCCTGCGCCAGCACCCACTCGCGATCCAGAACCCTGAAGTCGATGACATTCACGGTGTCCTGAATGGTCAGTGCGGTGACTGCCGGGGCTGCGTGGCAACCCTGGGCGAGCAGGGCTTCGATATCTGCTTGCAGACCGGCGCCACCACTTGGATCGTGGCCGGAGAGGCAGAGGACAACAGGGCGGGAGCTATAGATATTCATGGTGCGCGAGCTTACCACTAAACCTTTTTCGGCACCGCTCGGCGGTTTCGGAATTTTCATACGCCTGACAGAGCTTTCAGTTGATATTCAGCACATGAATAAACTTCACGAAAAAAATGAATCGAGCTGTAAGTGCTGAGATAGAGCCCTCCAGGAGAAAATAAAAAATAGTGATCGGGCGCTTTTGACAGCTATGCTTTTTGTCGGTCGCATGAAATAGTGAGCGCTAACCCGGTATTGCAGTGTGAAGTGAGCAAGTCTGCTCAAAACAGGGTCACACTGAAATAGTAGTTCAAGCTGTCTGGACCTATTCCAAGAATCAGGAACCGCAGAAAACCGTCGCTCCTATGGAAGGGGGTAAGCGACGTCATCTGACGGACCTATCCGGGGCTTTATGCGCTATTGGTTGGTATTAATGCTGGTCGCCCTGCTGCCCCAGCTTGCCGGTGCCGTCGAATTCGACGAAAGCACTCGCAGCCTGGCGTTGGGCCGTGCCGCGCAGGTATTCGAGGATGTCAGCGGCGAAGCGACAATCAGTGATGTCAGCGCACCTGCCATGTCCGAGTACTTTCGCCCGCTTGACAGCGAAACCCTCAATGCCGGCTTTTCCAATTCGGCGTTCTGGGTCAGGGTTGATCTGCGCTACCTGCCCCGGGACATCGCCGCCCACCGCGACTGGCTGGTGGAGCTGGCCTATCCGCCCATGGATTACGTGGATTTTTACCTGCCCGATGCCACCGGTACCCAGCAATTGGCCTGGCAGACCGGGGATATGCTGCCGTTCACCAGTCGGCAGATCAAACAGAACAACTACCTGTTCGAAGTCCCGTTGATCCCGGGCCAGAACAAGACCGTCTACCTTCGCGTCAAAAGCTCCGGCTCGATCCAGGTCCCGCTCAGTCTCTGGGACAACAGTGCTTATCTGGAGGAACAACCGCCCCGCATGTACGTGTTGGGTGTGCTGTACGGCGTGCTGTTGGTCATGCTGGTCTACAACTTGTGCATCTACCTGTGTGTGCGTGACACCAGCTATTTGTATTACGTGCTCTATATCGCCCCTTTCGGTCTCTACCAGTTGGCGCTCAACGGCGTTGGCGTCGAGTTCCTCTGGCCGCATAACCCCTGGCTGGCCAATGTCGCACCGTTGTTCCTGCTGATGATGTCGATCCTGTTTGCCTGTCAATTCTCGAGGTCGTTCCTGAAGACCCGGAAAATCGGCGTATGGCTTGATTCTGTTTTGATATTGTTGATGGCCGCTGCGGGCGTGGTGATGCTGTTAGCCCTGTCGCCGAATAACGGCCTGGCGTTGCGCCTGTCCGGCGGGCTGGTGCTGGTATTTTCCGTGATGATCTTTGTCGCGGGGATCGCCGCCATGTTTTATCAGGTTCGCGAGGCCCGGTATTTTGTTCTCGCCTGGGCTGCATTCTTGCTGGGCAGCGCCATCCATGTCGGCATGTTGATGGGCTATGTGCCGCATACGTTTTTCAGCATGTACGCCAATCAGATTGGTTCCGCGCTGGAAGCTGCCTTGTTGTCCATGGCCCTGGCGGTACGCATCAATCAAAATCGCGAAGAGCATGCTCAACTCATGCATCAGGCCCGCGAAAATCTGGAGCGTGCCAACCAGCAATTGGCGGCCAGCAATCGGCTCAAGGACGAGTTCCTCGCAACCCTCACCCATGAGCTGCGCACGCCAATGAACGGTGTGATTGGCTCGTTGGAACTGATGCAGACCGTGGAGCTGGATCAGGAACTCGCCTCGTACCATCAAACCGCTGCCAGCTCCGCTCAGGACATGATGGGTATGGTGAATGGCATTCTGACCCTGACTGAATTGCAGGCGGGGCGCATTCATGTGGTGAACGAGGCTTTTGACCTGCGCAGCCTGCTCCTGGAATTAAAAGGGCGCTTCGGCGGTGCAGCGCGTAACAAGGGGCTCAAGCTCGTCAGCGAGTGGGTCGAGCCGGTGCGCACGAATGTGATCGGTGACGCCGGCAAGCTGCGACAGTGCCTGGAATGCTTGCTGGACAATGCCATCAAGTTCACCCAGTCCGGCACGGTCATGGTTCGGATTCAGGAGCAACCTCAGGCGGAGCCGGAGACGAAGGTGCGGTTGCTGATCGAGGTGATTGATAGCGGCGTAGGCTTTGCCCGGTTGGACGAGTCGACGCTGTATCAGCACTTCTTTCAGGTCGACGGGTCATTGACCCGGCAATATGGCGGGCTGGGCATCGGGCTTGCTATCTGTCGGAAGCTCATCGAGCTGCAGGGCGGGCGACTCAGTCATAGCTCTGAACCCGGCAAGGGCAGTTGTTTCGCGCTGAGTGTTGTGCTTGAGCCAGTGGCACAGACTATTGAAACCACCGAATGGCCAATGAAGGTGCGCAGCAGCAGTTGAGCGCCTAGGGCGAAAGCGCCGTGAATTCGTCGTATATGGCACTTTTTTGCAGCGGGTGCGCGTGCTTCACTTTATGTCTGGCTGTGTTCACCGCGCGCCGGCAGAGAGGAGATCGCCATGAACCTGCATCAGTTCGCCGAAACCCACGAAGTCACCAATCAACCGCCTTCGCTGGACGGCGCCAACCTCTACCGCATCGATCTACCGCTACAGCAATGGTCTGAGCGGTTCGGCGCGGGTTGGGCGCAAGGGCGAATCGACGCCTATGGTGCGTTGGCGGGCGGGCCACTGATGGAGGCCGGGTTTCTGGCCAATCAAAACAAACCGGTGTTCTCCAGCCATGACCGCTATGGGCATCGTATCGATCTGGTGGAATTTCACCCGGCCTATCACCAACTGCTGCGCACGGCGGTGGAACACGGCATTCCTTCGTCGCCGTGGACCGATTCGCAATCCGGCGCTCATGTCGCTCGGGCGGCCATGAGCTACCTGCACAGCCAGGCCGAGGCGGGCACCGGTTGCCCTATGACCATGACCTTTGCCAGTGTGCCGGCGTTGCGATTACAGCCTGATCTGGCTGAACAATGGCTGCCGAAAATTCTGGCTCGCGAATACGACCCGCGTAATGTCGGCATGGCGCATAAGGCGGGCCTGACCATCGGCATGGCCATGACCGAAAAACAGGGCGGCACCGATGTGCGGTCCAACACCACGCGGGCTTATCCGGTTGGCGCAGCAGGGCCAGGCCAGGCGTATGAGCTGGTCGGACACAAATGGTTTTGCTCGGCGCCGATGTGCGATGCCTTCCTGACGCTGGCCCAGACGGACAAGGGTTTGAGCTGTTTCCTGCTGCCGCGCCATCGCCCGGACGACACGCGTAATGAATTCTACATACAACGTCTGAAGAATAAGCTGGGCAATTGGTCCAACGCCTCCAGCGAGGTGGAGTTCCGTGGGGCGTTGGCCTGGATGATCGGTGAAGAAGGCCGAGGGATACCCACTATCATCGAAATGGTCGCCATGACCCGTTTCGACTGCATGGTGGGTTCCAGCGCTCTGATGCGTCAGGCCTTGAGTCAGGCTGCGCATCATTGTGCTCACCGCACTGTTGGCGGGAGGGTTTTGGCCGAGCAACCGCTGATGCAGAATGTGCTGGCCGATCTGGCGCTGGAGAGCGAAGCGGCGCTGGCCTTGAGCATGCGGATGGGACGCGCGCTGGATCATCAGGACGATCCACATGAAGCCCGCTTCGCCCGGCTGGTGACGGCGGTGGGCAAATACTGGATCTGCAAACGGGCCCCGGCCATGATCAACGAAGCCGCCGAGTGCATGGGCGGCGCGGGCTATGTCGAGGACAGTATTTTGCCGCGGCTGTATCGCGAAGCGCCGGTCAACTCGACCTGGGAAGGCTCCGGTAATGTGCAGTGTCTGGATGTATTGCGTGCACTGTCCAAGGAGCCGGGCGTGCTGGATACCCTCTTCGCAGAATTGGGAGACGGCCATGGCGATCAGGACCTGGCGCTGCACATCGATGGTTTGAAGGCGGCGTTCCGGGATACCAGCGACATCCAGTACCGCGCCCGGCAATTGACCGAAGATATTGCCTTGGCGTTGCAGGCCAAGCTACTGCTTGAAGCGGGGAATGCGGCGGTGAGTGATGGGTTTATTGCCAGTCGGCTGGCGTCGCGTGGCGCGGTTTACGGCACATTGCCGCGAGGTGTGGATGTTGAAGCGCTGGTTGCCAGATCGACGCCGCAGGTGAGGTGAGCCTGACGTTGGAGCGAGCGGGCGGCGATCCGACTTGCCCGCGAATCAGTCGCCTCGGTAGGCTTGGCACACCGAGTGAATCTTCTTCGCGGGCAAGCCTCACTCCAACGGCCTGTGCCCAGCCGAACTTCCAATCCAACGCCACTAGTGCCTTCCCTCAAGGATGCAGGCAAGATGGGCCACTGCAAGATCAGAAGGATACGAATTGTGACTGAAAACTTTATCGTCGTTGAAACTGCCGAACAAGCCGTGGACCTCCTTGCTGAGTTGCACGAGCGCGCCACCGGTGCGTTGAGCAAGGCGCTCAAACGCTACCTCAAGGATCGCGTCGAGCCGGATGCCGACCAGCGTGCGTTGTTCCGCTACCCTGAATTGCGCCTGAATTATCAGTGCCAGGGCGAAGTGCCGCTGACTACCCGCCAAGGTCCAGTTGCCGGGCAACTACAGCGTGACCGTGACCCACCCGGCCGCTTTCCGCAAATACTTGCTCGAACAACTCGGGCCGTTGATGAACGATTTCACGATTACCGTGGAAGTCGGCGTCAGTGAGCAGAACATCCCGTATCCGTACGTGGTCGAGCAGGGCGATGAGCTGGCAGGCTCGGGCGTCACCGCTGCCGCACTGGCGCGGGTTTTCCCCAGCACCGACTTGTCCGCTGCTACTGACGGCATCGCCGATGGCCTGTACGACTGGGCCAACACTGATCCGCTGCCACTGGCCTTGTTCGACGCGGCGCGGGTGGACTTTTCCCTGCGTCGCCTGGTGCATTACACCGGTAGCGACTGGCGCCATGTGCAACCTTGGATTTTGCTGACCAACTATCACCGCTACGTTGACCAGTTCATCGTTCATGGTCTGGAAAAACTGCGCGAAGACCCGCGTTTCGTGCGCATGGTCCTGCCCGGCAACGTCATCGTCGAAAAGAGCATGGATCACGGCGAAGCCCAGGCCATCGTGGCCAGCGTGGTCTGGCACCGCTACCAGATGCCGGCTTATCACCTGATCGCCGAAGACGGTCACGGCGTGACGCTGGTCAACATTGGCGTCGGCCCGTCCAACGCCAAGAACATCACCGACCACCTGGCGGTGCTGCGTCCACACTGCTGGCTGATGATCGGCCACTGTGGCGGCTTGCGCCAATCCCAGACCATCGGCGATTACGTGCTGGCTCACGCCTACATGCGTCGCGACGGGATTCTGGATCGCGTGCTGCCGCCTCATATCCCGATCCCGGCCCTGGCCGAAGTGCAACTGGCCCTTCAAGAGTCGGCCGCGCAAATCACTGGTGAGCGTGGCGACGATCTGAAAAAACGCCTGCGCACCGGTACGGTTCTGACCTACGACGACCGTAACTGGGAGTTGCGCTGGGCTCAGGAACGTCCGCTGATTAACCTGTCCCGGGCGGTTGCGGTGGACATGGAGAGCGGCACGATTGCGGCCCAGGGTTACCGCTTGCGCGTGCCATACGGCACGTTGCTCTGCGTTTCCGACAAGCCTTTGCACAGCGAGATCAAGCTGCCGGGTTCGGCCAACGCCTTCTACGAGCGTGCGGTCAGCCAGCATTTGAAGATCGGTATCGCCGCGCTGGACCTGATGCGGACCCAGCTCAACTCGCTGCACTCGCGCAAACTGCGCAGTTTTGACGAGCCGCCGTTCCGTTAAGTGTTTGGTATTTGCACAAGGGGCCACTAAAGTGGCCCTTTCTGTTTCTGAATACCGAAAACCTCATGTCCCGTATCCAGCGTCCTCCTTCTCGTCGCCCCGCGTCTGCCAATCCTGGCGCTGGCCGGCGTATCGCCAAGGCTCCACCTGCCGAGCCGAAACTGATCCTGTTCAACAAGCCCTTTGATGTCCTGACCCAGTTCAGCGACGGCGAGGGGCGGGCGACGCTCAAGGATTTCATCGAAATCCCCGGCATTTACCCGGCCGGGCGACTGGACCGGGACAGTGAAGGTTTGCTGTTGCTGACCAATGACGGACAACTGCAGGCGCGGATTGCTGACCCCAAGCACAAACTGGCCAAGACCTATTGGGTGCAAGTGGAGGGCGAGCCGAACGCCGAACAACTGCAGCAACTACGCGACGGTGTGCAGCTCAACGACGGCCCGACCTTGCCTGCTCAAGCAAGGCAGCTGGACGAGCCGCAACTCTGGCCCCGTGATCCGCCAGTACGTTTTCGCAAGAGCGTGCCCACCAGTTGGCTGGAGCTGGTCATCAAGGAAGGCCGCAACCGCCAGGTCCGACGCATGACCGCAGCAGTGGGTTTGCCAACGTTACGGCTGGTGCGGGTCAAAATTGGCGACTGGACGATCGAAGGGCTGGATCAGGGGCAGTGGCGGGAAGTGCCGGCGAAGTTGTGAGGTATGCGAATCAACTGTAGGAGCTGCCGAAGGCTGCGAACAAAGGTGTGTCAGGAGTACCGCTTTCGCAGCCTTCGGCAGCTCCTACCGAGTTAGTTCTCGATGTAGGCAATCACCACTGTTTTGATCACAAACGCCATGATCCCAAGGCCCAGGACGAGGAACAGGATGAGGGTGCCGAATCGACCCGCTTTGGACTTCTTCGCCAGATCCCAGACGATAAAACCCATGAAGCCGATGAGGATGGTGACCAGGATCGTCATCATCCATTCTTCGAAAATCGCAGGGTCCATCTTGGCTCTCCAGTCAGATCATCCAGCGCACATCAGTTGCGCAGATGTACCAAGGGTAGCTCGGTGCTGGCCAGAACCTGATTGAGCACGAAGCTCGAGCGGACGCTGGTCACGCCGTCGATGCGGGTAAGGTGCCCCAATAGAAGTTTCTGGTAGTGATCCATGTCAGCGACCACGACTTTCAACTGGTAATCAGCATCCATCCCGGTCACCAGGCTGCATTCGAGCACTTGCGGCAGGTTGCGAATCTGCGCTTCGAAGTTTTCGAAACGGTCAGGCGTGTGACGGTCCATGCCGATCAGTACATAGGCCGTCAGGTTCAGGCCGAGTTTTTTTCGATCCAGCAGGGCGACCTGCCGGACAATATAGCCGTCGTCTTCCAATTGCTTAACGCGTCGCGAGCAAGGCGACGGAGACAGGCCGATGCGTTCGGCCAGTTCCTGATTGGAGATGCGAGCGTCACGCTGCAATTCCGCCAAAATACTCAGGTCATATCTGTCGAGTTTGCTCACGAAGTTCACCTTTCTAGGTTCGATTGCGCTGAATTATTCATCCGAAGCTAAAAATTGCGCAAGTAATGTTTCATTTAGCAATATTAGCAATCCTGTGCCGGAGCCTCAGGCCTATCCTTTTAAACAGAATCACTGCCCGGACATAGCGTCCAGCGCGGCTAGCCCAATCAGGCCAGCTGCGGCCTCCAGCCCCAAAGGGTTGGCAAGGCCCCCGGGCTGCATACTGTCCAGAAGACGGCATGAGGTGAGCCGACGCCACAAGCGTTGAGCCAGGACGAAGTATTCGAAGGGGGCCGTGAGGTCCCCTTTTTCTTTGCGCGCGCTTTCTTTACTCACCGGGCCGTGTTCGCGCTAGTAGCGTGCTGATAGCATGCGGCGAACGGCACATCAATAATGCAGTCTTAACCACATACATCCGGCGCCCCTGTGAGGAAAGCATGAAATCGCGTATCTGGCATCTGGCAGGCATGAGCCTGTTATGTGTAAGCATCAGCACTCAGGCCCTGGCCGGGGATGAAGCGCCACGTGATCAGATCCGTGGTAACGGCGGCGGGCAGCAGCGCGAGCAGCCCAATGCGTCGCAGCAAATGCAGAATCAACAGCGCCAGAACCAGCAGATGATTCAACAGCAGCGGGATCAGCAGCGCGGCGTCGAGCGCCAACAGCAGCAACAGATTCAGCAACAGCAAATTCAGCAGAATCAGGTTGAGCGCCAACAACAGCAGCAAATCCGCGACGTTGACCGTCAGCAACAGCAGCAGATTCAACAACAGCAAATCCAGCAGCGTCAGGTAGAGCGTCAACAACAGCAGCAAATCCAGCAGCAACAGAATCAACAGCGGCAGATGGATCGACAGCAGCTGCAGCAGCGTCAGAACAATCTGCCGATCCAGAGTGGCCCGGGTGAAGCGCGTCAGACTCAGCCGCCGCGTCAGGGTTATTACCAGGACAACGGCTATCGCGGTAATCGCGGTGACAATCGCCCGAACGATCACTGGACCGGTCGCCCAGACGGCCATGGCAATGGCTGGGGCCCAGGCCCGCAATATCGTCCGGGTCACGTCATCGACCGCGTGCCTGGCAGCTATTCACGTGTTCCGTATCGGGGCCTGGATTATTTCTACTCGGATGGCTACTGGTATCGCCCGCAAGGCCCGCGTTATGTGGTCGTGACGCCGCCGTATGGTGTTCGGGTGCGCAGCTTGCCGGCTTATTCCCAGGAAGTCTGGATTGGCAGCGCGCTGTTTTTCGTGGCCGCCGGGACGTACTACACCTACCAGAACGACACGCAGGATTACGTGGTGGCTTATCCGCCGCAGAACGTCGAGCCGGTCTACACACCGCAGATGCCGCCTGCCAGCCCTTATGACCCGATCGCTTATCCAGCCAATGGCCAGAGCGCCGAGCAGGTCGCACAGGACAAATACGATTGCTATCGCTGGTCGGTGGACCAGAGCAGCTTTGACCCGGCCGACCCGAACTCGCCCCAGGCTCCGGCGATGATTCAGGTTTACCGGCGTTCGATGATGGCCTGCCTGATGGGCCGCGGCTACACCATCAACTGAGGCATCAACTGCGTCAGGCCGTGGCTGGGCGCACGACTTCCTGCGGGTCGGCGTGCACCAGCACTTCGGCCTTCGGGTATTCGCGGTTGATGGCGGCGGCAGCCTGATCGCATATCCCGTGGGCCACGGAAAGGGTCAGGTTGCCCGGCAGTTCCAGGTGCAACTGCACGAACCAATGATTGCCGGAAATCCGCGTGCGCAGGTCGTGGGCACCGAGAACGCCGGGCACGCTGCACGCCAGCTCCAGCATGCGGGCGCTGACATCCACCGGCAATTCTTCGTCCATCAGCACTGAAACGGTTTCTTTGGCGATCTGGAAAGCGCTCCACAGGATGTACAGGGAAATACCCAGCCCGAACCACGCATCCAGTTGCTGCCAGCCAAACCATGCCAGCACCAGGGCTAACAAAATGCCCACGTTGAGCAGCAAGTCTGAGCGGTAATGCAGCGAGTCGGCGCGGATGGCGGCTGATCCCGTCTCCTTGATCACCTTGTGCTGCAGCATCAGCAGCGCGACGGTCAGCCCCAGGGACAGCAACATCACGGCAATGCCCAGGCCTGCGGAGCCAATCGGTTCCGGATTCTGAATCCGCTCTATCGCTTGAAAGCCGATCAGGCAGGCGCTCACCGCAATGAACAAGGCCTGAGCCATGCCCGACAGCGCTTCAGCCTTGCCGTGCCCGTAGCGATGGTCATCATCGGCCGGGCGCAGTGCGTAATGGACTGCCAGCAGGTTCAGAAAGGAAGCCGCTCCGTCGAGCAGGGAGTCGGTCAACCCGGCGAGCAGGCTGACCGATCCGCTGAGCCACCATGCCACCGCCTTGGCGACGATCAGGATACTGGCGACCGCCAGCGATGCCCGTGTTGCAAGGCGCAACAGGCGGGCGTGTTCGAGGCTGGTGCTCATGGTGCTTCCTTCAAATTACCTTCAAGCGGACGGCGCGAGGCCAAGCGACGCCAGTTGCTGCACGCTGCCGCGATGCTGGATCAGACGCGGATCGTTCAGAGGCAGCGAACGGCCCAGCTCGGTTTCCAGAATGGCTTGCAGCTTGCTGTTGTCGACGCTGCCGTCGGCGTTGATGGCCGGTTGCAGTTTTTGTGGATCGATCTGCGCGCTCTGGCCATGAGGGAAATAAATCGCACCCGTGGCGAAGTCCACGCCAAAGGCGATCAGGCCGGGAATCACGTAGAACAACAGGCCGACGGCGTCCAGCACGGCAATGGCCGGATCAATCTTGCCATCGATCTGCCCACGTCGATCAGGATAGAAAATACTGCCGCATGCGGTGATTTGGGTCAGCAGGGTAGCGACCAGAACGCCGCCGATGAAACGAGAAGGAATGCGCATGAACATCTCCATGAAGTGAAGTGGCAACTATACAAGGCAAATAACGCAGAGCTATGACTATT
>Ga0308163_10003997_pt1 | contig 12018 bp, 10 predicted proteins | sample PhyTR1_FD_201037 | JGI IMG/M metagenome (GOLD analysis project Ga0308163, IMG submission 201037) | Phyllosphere microbial communities from UC Gill Tract Community Farm, Albany, California, United States - DLSLT.R1 | ecosystem: Host-associated > Plants > Phyllosphere > Unclassified | place: USA... | reverse complement strand
GCTCTTCCGATCTCTAAAATCACTTCTTTTACAATGATACAATATCTTAATTTCTTTATATTTAAAAGAAGTTTAAACAAAATAAAAATTAATTTATCCTAAATCCTAAATGCACAACAGGTGTATCCTATATATATGTATAATTTTTTTGGTGAGCATGACGATTTACAAAAACTCCTATTTAGAAACTTTCAATGAGGTAGTGAATAATTATAGATTTTTCCGATTTAAAATAAGTTAACTTCAAAAGCTTTCTCAAAAGAAGAAATATCAGTAATTTTGACTGAGCATAATGGTATGAAAAGGAGTTTGAGTTTTATTTTTTTATGGGCGTTTATTTTTGGTTTTTCACAATCAAAAATCACCGTATTTAATGAAGTTGACAACGCTCCTATTCATAATGCCGGTATTTTATGCAACGGTAAGGTTTTAGGTAAAACCAATACTGCCGGCTTTTTGGAATTTAAAACAAAATGTAAAGATATCCAGATTGAAGCATCCGGCTTTTACAAAGAAAGTGTTTTTTTAGAAAATACTACTCAGATTTTTCTTACGCCAACTTCATCCAAAACTTTTGCGATAGAAACCGTAATTCTAGAAGACAAAAGCGATCCGAGAGCCTTGGAAATCCTGAGAAAAGCAGATCAGCTCTTCAAAAGCAACTCACCGGAAAGCCTTGATTCTTATGCCTATAAATCGTACGAAAAAATTTCTTTAGATATCGATCAGGATAGTATTTCGGCATTTAACAATCTGTTTACCAATAATTTAGGATTGTTTAAAAATAACAAAAAAGAAGATTCTGCAAATGATATTTCGGCAAAAAGAATATTTGCCAACAGCAAACTTTTTCTTTGGGAAAGAGCTCAGGAATTTTTATACTCTAAAAAATACGGCGAAAAAATAAATATTCTTGACAATCGAATTTCCGGTCTGAAACAACCCATCTATGAAATGATTGCGTTGCAAAGCAACCGAAATAAAATCCCTAGCCAGATTAAACAAGAAAATCGCGGATTGTACCGATTTTTTCTTACCGATAGTATAGAAATCGATGGAAGGCAGAATTATGCAATTCGTTTTCGCGAAGTCAATTATAAAAAACCGATGAAGAGGCGAAAATTCAGTGGCGTAATTTATATTGATACGGAAACCTACGGCATAAAAAAGATCGAAAGCATCAGCAAAGAAAAAAACGAAGGGAATATCACAAGCATTTGGATGTACTTTAACAATAAATGGTTTCTATCTGAAGAAAGCATAAAACTTCGCATGAGCAGAATGATGATGGGTCAAGACGATGAAAATCCCGAAAAAGAGAAAGAAAAAAAGAGCAGCTTCGGCACCTATGTCTATCTTAATTCAAAATATTTCAACTACATTTCGCCTATTGAAGAAGATCCCAAAGATTTTAAAGGTTACACTTTTTCAGTGAAAAATACCGATGGATCTACCCTTCACCTCTATCGTCCGGAACCTTTATCTTTACGAGAAAGCCACACTTACAAAACGATTGACAGCCTGGGAAAAGTTTATCAAATCGATCGAACAGCAAGAATTTTAACCGGCTTAATTAACGGGCAAGTTCGGGTAGGAAGCTTTGATTTTGACATTGGTGAAATCGTCAATTACAATTTATATGAAGGTTTCAGGCTTGGTTTAAAAGGAAAACTAAACGAAAATTTCGATCCTTATTTCTCCCCGGATTATTATTTTGCGTACGGTTTAGGAGACGATAAATTCAAATACGGAATCGGAATTGATATGAAAACCACGCTTGAAAAAAATTCTTATTTCAGGCTAGAATATTATGATGACGTAAATTCTTCGGGTGAATTTTATCGCCGACTCTGGACGTTCAGAATGCGTATGATGAACTATGGAAACAACATCAATAACGATAAGTACTACCGATACAAAGGTGCTTCTTTTTCTTATCTGAATGATATAAATAATGGTTTGACACTCGCTTTCGCCACAAGAAGAAATTCTGAAGAAGCTTTGTTTGATTATAATTTTCGTGGAAAAGGTGGGTCTTTTGAAAATTTCAACACTTTGGTCACTTTAAAATATTCTCCAAACTCTACCAATATTATGACACCACAGGGAAAATCACTGATCGATCAGAAATATCCTGAGCTTTATTTTAATTATGAGCAAAGTATGAAAGTTTTTGGCGGAGATTTTAATTATACCCGTTTTGATGCCTTATTTGTACACAATTTTAAAACAAGATTAGGCACAACAGGAGTTCGTTTATACGGAGGTTTTCTTTTGGGAGAAGCACCCATTTGGAAAAATTTCACAACAAACGGATTGGCTTCGCCAAGTAGAGATATCAATTTCAACCTTACTTCGTATCTCGGCTTTGCCACTTTGGAAGGCGGTAAATATTACAACGATAAATTTATCGCTTATTATTTCACGCATAAATTACCTTTTTACTTTAAAAGTATCGGGCAAAATGTGACAAGCTTTGATTTCGTTCTCAGAGGAACAATTGGAGATATGAAGCATCCTAAATATCATGATTACAGATTCCAAAAGCTCGATCATTTGTATCAGGAGGTTGGTTTGGAATGGAATAATTTTTTATCTTCCTACTTCAACCTCGGATTATTTTACAGAGTCGGATATTATACGACCACCAATTTTAAACAGAATTTTGCAATACAGTTTAAATTAAAACTTTTAGAATTTTAAAAATCCCCGCTTTTAATAGTGGCGAAAATTCAAGGAATTTTTGACGAGATGATTAAACTCAATATAATTATTAAAACAATGAAAAAAATAGAAATAAAAGCAGAACAATTTTTTGAACTGTTGAGATTAAAAGACACTTCAATGTGGGCTATTTTCTCCCAGATGATTGATGGTGAAGAAAAAGAAATGATTTTTCTGGATAATGAAAATAAAATCCTGTTCAATTATATTTTACCCGATAATCAGGAAAAACTGGAAGAAGACAGAATAAAATTTTCTAAAGAATTTGCAGAAAAGCACGCTCATCTTAACTGATAAATAGTTTATATTAAAAATTTCTAACGTCTGCGGCACTCTATTTGCCATAGCTGATGCGAATTGAATATTTTTAGATTTTACTAAAAAATAACTCAATATCAGCCCATTCAATTAATTGTTAGAAATTTTTTATGAAAAAATTATATATCCTGCTATTATCATTTGGATACATCAGCATTTTCTCACAGTCTAAAATTATTGTTAAAAGTTCTGTGGATAATGCCGTCATTTCTAATGCATCAGTATTTTGCAACGAAAAATTAGTAGGAAAAACAGACACTTCCGGCATACTTAATTTTAAAACTAAATGTAAAAAAGTAGAAGTTTCTGCAAAAGGCTATTTTGAAGACGATGTGGTGGTTGATAAAGTGATGGAAGTTTTTCTAACGAAAGCCGATCCAAAAACTCAAAACATTCAAACGGTAATTCTTGAAGATAAAAGTGATCCGAGAGCTTTAGAAATACTCAGAAAAATCAACGATAATTATAAGCAGAATTCTCCGTTAAGCTTAGATTCTTATTCATTTAAATCGTATGAAAAAATTTCTTTAGATTTTGATGAAGACAGTATTAAGGCCTATAATGCGTATGTTGCCAACAGAATTGATTCATTAAAAAGTCTTCCTCAGCAGCCTATGAAAGCTCAGGAAAAAAAAGACTCTCTGGAATCTGTCAATCTGATGAAGCTGGTAGGTAAAAGCAAGATGTTCTTATGGGAAAGGGCTTCACAAAGTCTATATTCACAAAAATATGGTGAGAAAACCAATATTTTAGATAATAAAATTGCGGGTTTAAAGGAGCCGATATACGAATTAATGGCTTTCCGTTCCAACAGAAATGTCATTCCGAAAGAAATAAAAGAAGAAAATAGAAATCTTTACCGTTTCTTTCTTACCGATTCTATTGAGATTGACGGCAGAGAAAACTATGTTATCCGTTTTCGCCAGGTTGATTACAAAGCAGCGGCTAACAAAAGAAAATTTAACGGATATCTTTATGTAGACAAAGAAACTTATGCGTTGAAAAAAATCGAAAGCAACAGCAAAATTAAAAATGAAGGAAGCATCACCAGCATCTGGAAGCCGATCGAAAATAAATGGTTTTTGGTAAAAGAAAATTACAAAATAAAAATGGGATCCACCTCTTTCGATACCGACGATACATCAGATAAAAAGAAATCGAAAGCTGAAAAAGAAGAAGACAAAAACACCAGAAAGAAATTTGGAAGCTACGCTTATGCCACTGCAGATTATTTTGATTTTAAAACACCAATTGAAGAAAATCCGAAAGACTTTAAAGGCTACACCATTGATGTAAAAAACTCTGACGGAAAACTCATTGATCAATACCGTACGGAAAATTTAACGGATCGGGAAGCCACTACTTATACTAAAATTGACAGTTTAAGCAGTAAATACAAACTCGACCAAAAAGCAAAAGCATTAACAGGCCTATTGAAGGGAAAAATAAGAGTCGGAATTGTTGATTTTGATTTAGCCAGAATAATTGGTTACAATAAATATGAGCATTTCCGTTTTGGAGCAGGTGCTAAACTGAACGAGAAATTCAATAAATACATTTCACCTGACGCCTATTTTGCTTACGGAATTTACGATAAAGACTTTAAATACGGAGCCGGAGTTGATGTTCGTACGACTTTAGAAAAGAACTCGTTTTTCAGAGTTGAATATTTTAATGATGTAATGGCTGCCGGTCGTTTCTCAGAAAACTTATGGAATTTCAGAATGAAAATTATGAACTCCGGAGTCGCCTTAAATAATGGCGTTTTCTATGGATATGAAGGTTTTAAAGTGAGTTATGAAAATGATATTACCAACGGATTAACCGTAAACGTTTCAGCAAAAAAGACTCAGGAAGAATCTAAATTTGCTTACAATTTTAAAGGTTTAGGAAATCAATTTGACATTACTTCATCAACAATTACCTTAAAATATTCTCCAAATTCGAAGAATATTATGACACCAACCGGAAAATACACTTACGAACAAAATCTTCCTGAATTATATCTGAATTATGAACAAGGGTTTAAAACTTTAGATGGAGATTTTAATTTCAGCAGATTTGATGCACTTTTCGTTCACAACTTCAAAACAAAATTAGGAGTTACAGGAATCAGAGCTTACGGTGGAATTATCACCGGTGATGCACCGATTTGGAAAAATTTCACGATGAACGGCTTAGGAAATGGTCACGGCGGATTGAATTTTAACCTGACTTCATACCTTGGTTTTGCTACGATGGAAGGCGGAAAATACTATAACGATAAATTTGTCGGCGCATACTTAACGCACAGATTGCCTTGGTATTTTAAAAGCTTCGGGAAGAATGTTTCAAGCTTTGATTTTATCTACAGAGGAACAATTGGCGATATGAAAAACAAAGAATTCCATCAATTTGAGTTCCAAAAATTGGATCATTTGTACAACGAATTAGGCTTAGAATGGAATAACTTTCTGTCTTCACAATTTAACTTAGGATTTTTCTACAGAGTCGGGCATTACAACACGCCAAAATTTAAAGATAACTTTGCCATTCAATTTAAATTGAAATTATTAGGATTTTAAAGATGGTTAATAAGTAATATTATTTTGTTAGAAACCTCTCAAAATTATATTTGAGAGGTTTTTTTTGTTTGAATTAATTACTCAAAAACTCGTCAACTGTTTTCTTAGCTTCAAGTACATCATGCACACGGAGAATTTTAGCTCCTTGCTGCAGAACTTTTAAATGTAATTTCTGAGTTTCTTCGTTAATGTCTAACGGCAGTTTACCTAAAGGTTTATAAATAAATGATTTTCTTGAAATCCCAATGAGCAAAGGATATTTGTCAAAACCTAAAAACTCAACTTCACCAATCATTTTCATCTGATCTTCAACAGTTTTTCCAAATCCAAAACCGGGATCCAGAATGAGATCTTTAATTCCTTTTTGAAGAAGTTCGTTGGTCTTCTTTGTAAAATATTGATTGACATTTAAAGTAATATCATCAAAATTTACTTTATCGTGCATTGTTTTGTAAGAAGGATTTACGTGCATTAAAATATACGGAAGTTTGGTTTCAGCAACAATATCAAACATCTTTTCGTCAAACTGTCCGCCTGAAATATCGTTCACCAAATCAATTCCTTCATTAAAACCAAATCTCACGGTTTCAGCATAAAAAGTATCCAAAGAAATTAACGCTTCTGGAAACTCTTTTTTAATTGCTGATATTACAGTTCCTATTCTTTTGATTTCCTCAGCAATATTAAGGAATTCGGCATTGGGTCTTGTCGATTGCGGACCGATATCAATAATTTCTCCACCATCTTTCAATATTTTCTCAGCATGTTGCAAAGCTGCTTTTTCATTATTAAATTTTCCGCCGTCAGAAAAAGAATCAGGTGTAAGATTCAGAATTCCCATGATTTTTGGTGAACTTAAATCGACTAATCTTCCGTTACAGTTTAATGAATGATTATTGATGAATGATGAATGATTTCCCATAACACAAAAATACAATTTCCGGCTTCTTACTTCCAACTTATAGCCAAAAAACTCCGTCCTGATTCCCGCTACCTAAAACCTAATTTGTATCTTTGAAAGATTAAGAAAATGTATGTCAAAAACTTCAGAACAGTTCGGTAAAATCATCAATGAATGTCGTGATCTTTTCAGTAAAAAAATGCATGATTATGGTGCAGCCTGGAGAGTTTTACGTCCAAGCTCAATTACGGATCAGATTTATATTAAAGTCAACAGAATCCGTACGTTACAGATGACTGATGTAAAGATGATTGACGAAAGTGAGGAAGGAGAATTTATTGCCATCGTTAATTATTCAATTATCGGATTGATTCAGCTGGAGAAAGGGCTTTCGAATGATTTTAATGAAAATCCAGAAGAGATTTTGAATCTTTACGATAAATATTCTGCTGAAGCTCAGGCTTTAATGGAAAAGAAAAATCATGATTACGGTGAAGCCTGGAGAGATATGAGAATTTCTTCCATCACCGATTTAATTTACCAGAAAGTTTTAAGAACCAAACAGATTGAAGACAATCATGGGAAAACTTTGGTTTCCGAAGGTTTGGATGCCAATTATTTTGATATGCTGAATTATGCAGTTTTCTGTCTGATTAAATTTTCTGAACAAACAATTGCCACCGAACCCAAAAACTAATTAATATGATCAAAGGTTTATTACGTTTCATTATTGCTGTTATTTTCATCCTTTCAGGTTTTGTAAAAGCTGTCGATTTGGTCGGTTTTTCCTTTAAAATGGAAGAATATTTTTCGCCATCGGTTTTCAATATGCCGTTTTTGGAAAAATTTGCCCTGCTTTTTTCGATTATTGTGGTCGTACTTGAACTTTTCTTAGGACTTTTACTCCTATTAAAGATGAAACTGAAATTCACACTTTCTGCATTAATTGCTCTCTGTGTTTTCTTCGGATTTCTGACGTTTTATTCAGCGTATTTTAATGTAGTAACCGATTGCGGATGTTTTGGTGATGCGATTAAATTTACACCTTGGGAAAGTTTTGTGAAAGACGTTGTTCTTTTGGTCGGTTTGATTATTCTTTTTGTTTTGTATAGAAAAGAATTCAAGAAAAAAGATGCTTACTCAGATAATAATAAACCTGAAAACAATAAATTTAAATCAGTTGCTTTTGGAGCATTCTGCGGAATTATGATTGTTATTATGACCATTGGAATCATCAACGAGCCGATTATTGATTTCCGTGATTACAAAATTGGCACTGATCTGAAAGCTGAAAAAGCAAAAATCATCAAAAACCCTTTTGAATATAAGACATTCTATTCAATGAAAAACTCTAAAACAGGCGAAGTTTTAAAGATAAATTCCGACGATTATGTAAACGAAACAAAATATTGGGAAGAAGGTTCACCATGGAAAATTGAAGAAGGTAAAAATGAATCTAAACTCGTTAAAGAAGGCTACAAATCTGAAATAGTGAAATTTAAAATTGAAGATCCTACCGGAATTGATTTGACAGATGAAATTATCAATGCTCCAAAAGCAATTTTAGTTTTTGCGTATCATCCAAAAGAGGTTTCTCCAGAACTGATTAAAAAAGTAGAAGCAAAAGTAAATGCTCAAAAAGGAGCTGTGATTTACGGCGTTTCTACTGACCAAAACACTTTTAAAACCATTAAAAATGCAATGATGGACGGCACTGCAATCAAAACAATTGCAAGAAGCAATCCTTTTGTGCTGGTTTTAGAAAAAGGAAAAATTGTAGATAAACAACCTGCAAAATATTATGTTGACTAAGGCTTTCAATTGTCAATCGTCAATTGCGAATTGTCAATTTTAAAACAAGAAAAACATTAATTAAAATCTGAACATTAAACTTTAAACTTTAAACTTATAAAAATGCAAAAATCAAATAAATCTATTGCAGGTTACCATTTACTGATGATTCTTTCATCTGTAGACGGAGAATTTGCTCCGGAAGAAGGAATGTTGGTACAGCAATATCTTGCTGACGAATTTCCATTTAAGATCAATCTAGATGACGAACTGGAAACTATTGCATTACTTAAACCCGAAGAATGGAAGGCTCATTTTGAATTTCACGGACGTTGCTTTTTAGATGATTCTACAGAAAAAGAACGCTTAAATTTCATCAAATTTGCAAAAACATTAATTAAAGCTGATGACAAAGTAACCGATGAAGAACATACTTTCTATGTTATTTTGAAAAACCTTTGGAATATTAAATAATTTTACAAAAATAGAATATGATTACAAAAATTAAAATAAATGGATTTAAGTCATTTCATAATTTTGAAATGTCATTTACTCCTTTTACGGTAATTGCTGGTACAAATGCATCCGGAAAAAGTAATCTTTTCGACGCTCTTATACTATTATCAAAATTAGCAGAAACTGATAATATCAAAAGAGCTTTAAGTGAGCAAAGAGGTGAGTTTTTAGAATTATTTACAATGTACGATCTTAATCATTATTCAAATATGATGGAATTTGAGGTTGAAATGTTAGTAAATAAAAAAGTAAAAGATGCATGGGGAAATGAAGCCGTTTTAAAATACACTCGATTAAGATACCATATAAAACTTAAAAGATTCATAAATAAATCTGGCTTAGATGATGTTGAATTAATATATGAAAGTCTCGTAAATCTGAAAAAAAATAAAGATGATGAATGGGTAAAATATATACCTAAAAGCTATACTGAAAATTGGATACCTAAGGTAGAAGGGAACAGAGGAAAACCATACCTTGATACAATTAAGGTTAATGAAATTGATACGGTATCAATTCATCAAGATGGCTCTAAAGGTGGATCAATTAGACATATCCCACTAGTAAATGCAAACAGAACAGTTCTAAGTAGTATTGATACTGTTGATTTCAAGCATATACTGGCCGCAAAAGAAGAGATGAGATCTTGGAAATTTCTACAACTCAATCCTGATGATTTAAGAGAACCAACGAGTAAAAATAATGGTGAAGATGAAATTTCTCAAACAGGTAAAAACTTAGCTGCAGCTTTATTTCGAATATCACAAAATAACCTTTTTGCAATTGGTGAAATCTCAAGAAAGCTAAATCAGTTTCTACCCAATTTTGTTGAAGTAAAAATTGTCGATGACAAAGAAAATAGGCAGTATATTATTAAACTTATTGATGTTGATAAGAAAGAATATACCTCAAGAGTATTATCTGAAGGGACATTACGAATATTAACTCTATGTATTTTAGAATATGATGAAGAATTCTCAGGTCTTTTATGTTTTGAAGAACCAGAAAATGGAATAAATCCTCAGAGAGTGTCCACAATGTTGGATTTATTAACAGATCTATCTTCAGACTTTTCAGATGATCAAGCACCGTTACGTCAGGTAATTGTAAATACTCACTCTCCTGTTTTAGTAGGTAATTTAATGAAAAACTATAAAAACGATCAGTTAAAGATTTTATGGTTTAGCCAAATGAGAATTTCAATAATTAATGTCGATGATAAAAAATATAAAATCGAAACTACAAAAATTGTTTTGTCAGAAAAAACTCAACAAGCAACTTTATTTAAAGATCGGGTAACTTTTTCTGACATTCAAGATTATTTAAATATGGGAAAATTTGATTTAATAGTATGAGTTACCAACTTTTTTTAGGATATACTTTTGAAGGAACAACCGACAAAGTTTTTTATAAAAGTATAATTGAAAAGACTATTTCAGATATTTTATGCTCTTATAGTAACAAAGATGTTGAGATTATACTTACTCCACTTAATAAAGATGGTGATTCATTTGTTGAACAATCTATTAACAGTATTAAAAAAGGATACAGTGAAAATTCAACAGATATATTTTACATACATTCTGATGCTGATGATTCTTCAATAGATGATGTAATTAAAAATAAATTTGAACCTTTGTTTAAAGCAACTTCTTCCATTACAGAAATAAATGAATGTAAAATTATTCCAATAATTCCTATTTATATGACTGAGTCTTGGATGCTAGCCGATTTTGATCTTTTTAAAAAGGAAATTTCAACAACTAAAACAAAAGCTCAATTAAATCTCTCAGGAAATCCAGAACAATTTACAAATCCTAAGCTTAAAATCATTGAAGCTTTAAGAATTACTAACAATGAGCTTCCAAAAAAGAGAAGAAAAGATTTAGCAATTAGTGACTTGTATCAAATCATTGGTCAAAAAATAGAAATTAATAAATTAATGACGCTTAATTCATTCAAAGAATTTTACATTAATTCTTTTGAATTTTTAAAACAATTAAACTTAATAGATTATCGTATAAATATTTAACTATGAGAAGAAAAATAGTTGCAGGAAACTGGAAAATGAACAAAAATGTAATTGATGCTCAACAATTAATGATTCAATTACTTAGTTATAAAACTAATAATACAACCAACTGTGAAGTTTGGATCGCGCCACCATCTTTATATTTAATGATGGCAAAAGATATCTTTGAAAAGGACGAAATCGGAGTTTTTTCACAGGATATGAGCGAATACGAAAGCGGAGCTTACACAGGTGAACTTTCTGCAGATATGTTGGAGTCTATTGATGCGACAGGTTCTTTGATCGGTCATTCTGAAAGAAGACAATATCACGGTGAAAACGACGAAAGCTGCAACAAAAAAGTAAAATTAGCTTTAGATAAAGGCTTGATCCCAGTTTACTGTAATGGTGAAACTTTACAACAAAGAAAAGCAGGACAGCATCTTGATGTTGTAAAAACTCAGACTGAAACGGCGCTTTTCACTCTTTCTGCGGAAGAAATCAAAAAAGTGGTTATTGCTTACGAACCGGTTTGGGCAATCGGAACTGGCGAAACGGCAACTCCGGAGCAGGCTCAGGAAATTCATGCTCACATCAGAGGAATTATTGCAGAAAAATACGGACAGGAAGTTGCTGACGAAGTTTCTATCCTTTACGGTGGTTCTGTAAAACCGGATAATGCTAAAGAAATTTTCTCTCAACCTGATATCGACGGCGGTCTTATCGGCGGAGCTGCATTGAAACTTGAAGATTTCTCAAAAATTATTGAAGGTTTTAATTAAGAAATAATTCTTATCAAAAAAGTAAAGACATATCATTAGGTATGTCTTTTTTCATTAATTTAATAAAATAAATATCAAAAATCACATTACTATTTACAATAATTTTAAAATCATTAAATTATTACTAAAATATTATTCAAAATTTAAATAATATCTTTGCACAAGTTTAAGGTTGAACCCATGCGTTCATTAATAGGGAATCAAGTGAAGTAAAATAATTCTTGAGCTGTACCCGCAACTGTAAGCTATTCAACTTATTATAAAGAAAAACCACTGTTTTTTGTAAATAAAATGGGAAGGTTATAATAAGATGCAAGCCAGGAGACCTGCCTTAGATTAATTTCAACTTTCGGGAATAAAAGTTTATGAGATCACATCTTCGGATATTTTTTCATGACTGTTTTTTCCTGC
>Ga0308163_10003996_pt1 | contig 12019 bp, 11 predicted proteins | sample PhyTR1_FD_201037 | JGI IMG/M metagenome (GOLD analysis project Ga0308163, IMG submission 201037) | Phyllosphere microbial communities from UC Gill Tract Community Farm, Albany, California, United States - DLSLT.R1 | ecosystem: Host-associated > Plants > Phyllosphere > Unclassified | place: USA... | reverse complement strand
CTTGCCGACGCGCCACTGGCGCACTGACCGAGGGCACGGCGATGAAGTATTTCTCCCTGGTGTGGGCGCAGCTGTTCCGCAGCCGCACCCGCACCCTGCTGACCCTGCTGTCGGTGGTGGCCGCGTTCCTGCTGTTCGGCATGCTCGATTCGGTGCGCGTGGCCTTCATGTCCGGTGGCAGCGTGGAAGGCGCCAACCGGTTGATCACCGCCTCGCGGCTGTCGATCACCCAGTCGCTGCCGATCCGCCTGGAAGCGCAGATCCGCCAGGTAGCCGGCGTGCGCGACGTCACCTACGGCATGTGGTTCGGTGGCATCTACCGCGACCCCAAGGACTTCTTCCCGAACTTCTCGGTAGCACCGAACTACTTCGACGTCTACGGCGAACTGGAGGTCGCCCCGGACCAGCTCAAGCGCTGGCAGGACACCCGCACCGGCGCCATCGTCGGCGAGTCGCTGGCCAAGGATTTCGGCTGGAAGATCGGCGACACCATCCCGTTGCAGGCCACCATCTTCCCGCGCGGCGGCAGCAACGACTGGCCGCTGGAAATGGTCGGCACGTTCCGCTCCAAGGACCGCGCAGTGGCCGGGAACGAGGAGCGGCAGCTGATGATGAACTGGAAGTACTTCGATGAGTCCAACGACTACATCAAGAACCGGGTCAGCTGGTACACCATCACCCTGGACAACCCGGACCATGCCTCGCGGGTGGCCCAGGCCATCGACGCGATATCGGCCAACTCCGACCACGAAACCAAGACCCAGACCGAATCGGCGTTCCAGCAGGCCTTCGTCAAGCAGTTCGCGGACATCGGCATGATCGTCACCTCGATCATGGGCGCGGTGTTCTTCACCCTGCTGCTGCTGACCGGCAACACCATGGCCCAGGCGGTGCGCGAACGCATCCCGGAACTGGCCACGCTGAAGACGCTCGGCTTCCAGGACCGTACCGTACTGGCCCTGGTGATGGTGGAATCGATCCTGCTGGTGGGGCTGGGCGGTGCGATCGGCATGGGCCTGGCGGCAACCATCCTGCCGGTGCTGGCACCGCAGACACGCGGCCTGTTGCCACCGCATGTGCCGACCACCACCTGGCTGGTGGGCATTGGACTGATCATCGTGATCGGCATCGTGGTCGGACTGCTGCCGGCGTTGCGCGCCAAGCGGCTGAAGATCGTCGACGCCCTGGCCGGACGCTGAGGACCCGCACATGAAGAACACACTGAAGAAGTGGCTGCTCAACGGCGCGATGCTGGTGGTGCTGGCGGTGGGCCTGGCGGGATGGATCTGGCTGCCGTGGCAGGGCGTGCTGATCGTGGCGGTGCTGGTCGCGCTGTGGCTGGTGCTGACCCGCGGCGGACGGCTGGCGTTGGCCGCCACCCGCATCGGTATCGCCAGCCTGCCGCAACGCTGGGGCGCCTCCTCGGTGATCGTGGTCGGCATCGCCGGCGTGGTGGGCGTGCTGGTGGCGATGCTGGCGATGGGCGCAGGGTTCCAGTCCACGCTCAACAGCACCGGCGATGACACCACCGCCATCGTGCTGCGCGGGGGCTCGCAGGCGGAAACCAACTCGGTGATCACCCGCGACCAGATTCCGCTGTTGTCCACCCTGCCCGGCGTGGCACGCGACGAAAAGGGGCGCGCACTGCTGTCCGCCGAACTGTCGCAGGTGGTCAACCTGGTGTCCCGCTCGGACGGCACCGATGTCAACGCGCAGTTCCGCGGCGTCGGCGAAATGGCCTGGGCGGTGCATGATCGCGTACGCATCATCGAAGGCCGCAGGTTCGCCAGCGGCAAGCGCGAGATGGTGGTGGGCCAGGGCGCGAAGACCCAGTTCCGCGACATGGACGTGGGCAGCACGCTGACCCTGGGCAACCAGGCATGGACGGTGGTCGGCGTGTTCGCTTCCGGCGATGCGCACGACTCGGAGCTGTGGACCGACGTGGATACGCTGGCCACCACCTACCAGCGCGACTCCCTGCAATCGGTGACGGTGCGCACCGACGGCAAGCCGGGCTTCGAGCAGTTCAAGGCCGCCGTCGCCGGCGACCCGCGCCTGAAGCTGGAGGTGGAAACTACGCGGCTGTACTACAGCAAGCAGGGCGGCGGACTGACCACGCTGATCAACATCCTGGGCAAGGTCATCGGCACCATCATGGCCATCGGCGCCGTGTTCGGTGCGCTCAACACCATGTATGCCGCCGTGGCCACGCGGGCGCGCGAGATCGCCACGATGCGCGCGATCGGCTTCCGCGGGCTGCCGGTGGTGACCGCGGTGATGCTGGAGACCATGCTGCTGGCCCTGCTGGGTGGCTTGCTGGGCTGCGCGATCGCCTGGCTGCTGTTCAACGGCTACAGCGTGTCCACCATCGGCAGCAATTTCAGTGCGGTGGTATTCAAGTTCCACGTCTCCCCGGAACTGCTGTGGAGCGGGCTGAAGTGGGCGCTGGGCATCGGTCTGGTCGGTGGCCTGTTCCCCGCCCTGCGCGCCGCCCGCCTGCCGATCACCACCGCCCTGCGCGAGGTCTGACTAGCGGCGGGCGCGGCGCAGGCCGTCGAAGACGAACAGGCCCAGGCCGATCCAGATCGCGATGAAGCCGGTGGCGCGTGCGCCATCGAAGGGTTCGTTGAAGAAGAACACGCCCAGCACCAGGCCCAGGCTGGGCGCGATGAACTGCAGCACGCCTACGGTGGACAGGGCGATGCGCTTCACGCCGTAGGCGAAGCCGATCAGCGGCGCGGCAGTGACCACGCCGCCGAAGACCAGCAGCAGGTCGTTGCGCCAGCCCCAGCCCCCGAAGAAGGCGCCGCCGTGGCCGTTTTCGCTCCACAGCGCGAAGCCCAGCGCCGGCAGGAACAGATACAGGCTTTCCACCGCCAGGCCGGCCACCGGATCGACCGATATCAGTTTGCGCAGCAGGCCATACAGGCCGAACGAGCCGGCCAGCCCCAGCGCGATCCATGGCGGTGCACCGGCCTGCCACGTGAGCCAGCCCACGCCGGCCGCCGCGCAGGCCACCGCCAGCCACTGCAGGCGACGCAGGCGTTCCTTCAGCACCACCACGCCCAGTACCACGCTGACCAGCGGATTGATGAAGTAGCCCAGGCTGGTATCGATCACGTGGCCCGCGTTGATCGCCCAGATGTACAGGCCCCAGTTGAACGCGATGGCCAGGCTGCTGACCGCCAGCGTGGCCAGCGCACGCGGCTGCGCGGCAATCGCTTTCCACCACCGCAGGCGGCTGCTCAGCAGCAGCCAGCCCACCACCAGTACCGTGCTCCAGATGATGCGGTGGGCGATGATCTGGAACGAAGGCACTTCGCGCAGCAGGTGCCAGTACACCGGTACCAGTCCCCACAGCACGAAGGTGAAAGCGGTGACGGCGAAGCCACGGCGCTGTTCCTGCTCCTGCTCGCTGGTGGGCATGGCGCTCACTTGCGCGTCCTCGCCAGTGCCAGCACCAGCACGCCGGACAGGATCACCGCCATCGCCACCAGGTCGCGCCAGCCGAAGTGTTCGCCGTTGAGCAGTACGCCGAGCAGCACGGCGATCACCGGATTGACATAGGCATAGCTGCCGGCCAGCGCGGGACGTACGTTGTGCAGCAGCCACACGTAGGCGGTGAAGGCCACGATGGAGCCGAACACGCACAGGTAAGCCACCGCCAGCAGCCCGTCCAGGCTCGGCAGCGCGGTCGGCCGCTCACCCACCGCCAGTCCGGTGATGACCAGCAGGATGCCGCCGCAGATCATCTGCCCGGCAGCGGTCATGAACGGTCCCGGCAGGTCCTGGCCACGTACCCAGACCGAGCCGAATGCCCAGCCGACCGGTGCCACCAGCAACAGCACCAGACCGGTCGGCGAGGCCGCCAGGCTGCTGCCCGCGTTGAGCCAGACCACGCCGAGGAAGCCGATGGCAATGCCCAGCCATTCGCCGCGGCTGGCGTGCTGGCCGCGCACCGCCGAGAACAGCGCCATCCACAACGGCACCGAGGCCACCGCGGTGGCGGCCAGGCCCGAGGACACGTCACGTTCGGCCAATACCACCATGCCGTTGCCCAGCAGCAGCATGGTGAAGCCCATGATGGTCAGGTTGCGCCACTGGCGCAGGGTCGGCCGCGGCATCTTCCTGAACAACCGAAGCACGGCGTACATCAGGCTGCCGGCGATGATGAAGCGCGCACCGGAGACCGAGGTCAGCGGCAGCACGCCGGCCTGCAGCGCCTTGGCGATGCCCAGGTAGGTCGAGCCCCAGACCACGTAGACCAGCAGCAACGCCAGGGCGACGGCACCGGGACGCGGTGCGGCGGGGGATTCAGGAACGACGGCCATGGGCCACCAGGGTGCGGGGGAAGGAGGATTCTAGGCCTTTGCGGTGCCGCGCAGCAGTCAGGAACGCGGCATGCTGTTTTCGGCGCGCCGCGCATGCTGGCGACGCGTCTCCAGCGGAGCGCGGACAAGGCCTATATCATCCACCCCGCCCCTGCCGACGAACTGCTTGCCGGCGCCTACCCAGGAACTCCCGACGATGCAGGATGAATTCAACGACCCGCTCTGGCGCCAGGTGCTGTCCGGCGCGCAGATGCTGTTCGTGGCCTTCGGCGCGCTGGTACTGATGCCGCTGATCACCGGGCTGGACCCGAACGTGGCGCTGTTCACCGCCGGGCTGGGCACGCTGCTGTTCCAGTTGATGACCGGCCGCCAGGTGCCTGTGTTCCTGGCTTCCAGCTTCGCCTTCATCACCCCGGTCATCCTCGCCAAGCAGCAGTTCGGCCTGGCTGAAACCATGGGCGGGGTGATGGCTGCTGGCTTGGTCTACACCTTCCTGGGCCTGGCGGTGAAGATCAAGGGCACCGGTTTCATCGACCGGCTGCTGCCGCCTGTGGTGATCGGCCCGGTGATCATCTCGATCGGCCTGGCGATGGCGCCGATCGCCGCCAACATGGCCATGGGCAAGGACGCCGATGGGGCGCAGTTGATTCCGTACCAGACAGCGATGCTGATTTCGATGCCGGCCCTGTTGACCACGCTGGTGGTGGCGGTGTTCGGTCGTGGCATGTTCCGGCTGCTGCCGATCATGTTCGGCGTGCTGGTGGGTTTCGGGCTGTCCTTCGCATTCGGCGTGGTCGATGTCGCGCGCATCGCGGCGGCACCGTGGTTTGCCCTGCCACGATTCACCGCCCCGGCGTTCAACTGGCAGGCGATCCTGTTCATCGTGCCGGTCGCGCTGGCGCCGGCGATCGAACACATCGGCGGGGTGATCGCCGTCGGCAGCGTCACCGGGCGCGACTACCTGAAGAAGCCAGGCCTGCACCGCACCCTGTTCGGCGATGGCGTGGCGACCACCGCGGCGGGACTGTTCGGTGGACCCCCCAACACCACCTATGCCGAAGTCACCGGGGCGGTGATGCTGACCAGGAATTACAACCCGAAGATCATGACCTGGGCGGCGGTCTTCGCCATCAGCCTGGCCTTCATCGGCAAGTCCGGTGCGCTGCTGCAGAGCATCCCGGTACCGGTGATGGGCGGCATCCTGTGCCTGCTGTTCGGCTCCATCGCCGCAGTCGGCATGAACACCCTGATCCGCCACCGGATCGACCTGGGCGAAGCACGCAACCTGGTGATCGTGTCGGTAACGCTGGTATTCGGTATCGGCGGCGTACTGGTCGGCACCGGCACCGGTCCGGATGATTTCGGCCTGAAGGGCATCGCGCTGTGCGCGGTGGTGGCGATCGCGTTGAACCTGCTGCTGCCGGGAAACAATCACTGGAAGCAGCCCGGTCCGCCGGTGGTCTGAGGCTGCGGGAGAGGCGTGACGACCAACGGTCGTCACCCACCAGATCAGCGGCGTGCCGCTTCGCTGGCGTCGCGCGCCTTGCGTAACGCAGCCGCCCCTCCTCCTGAGGATTCATCTCTCGAAGATATCGGGATTGATCCGGACTTCAGAAACATGTGACGGAGCGTCTCATATCGCGCGTTGCTTTCGGCGGAGGATGACCTGCCCGCACCAGCGTGGCATCGACCCACTCCTGAAAAGAGAACGCGCATGAAGATTCCAAAACTGTCCAATCCCGTCGGCATGTTCGGCACCGCCGAGGCCGCATGCCCCACCAGCCCGACGCTGATCTTCGCCATCATCCTGGTAGTGCGCCCGCGTCCGGTCCCATGACGCTTTGAAACCCGCTGACGCTGAGTTCAGTGAGCGGCCTGCGTGCCGCTCACTGCAGAGGATGACCGCATGATCAACCGTGATCGCATGGAACAACTCGCCAGGGACAAGGTCTTTACAGCAAGCCTTTCGGCGGCGTACGCGAAAAGCCGAATACGCAAATCCAAGATTTCCGATGCACCCATCGCAAGAAGGATCGACCAGCTTGCCGATCGCCTGGACGCGACGTGCTCGCCGCAGGAGGCTCGCCATATCATGCTGGCGATCACCGACATCGTCAGGGAACCGTCCGTGCTGGATCTCCTTGGCCATGAGGCCCGCATGCATCTTGAAAATCCGTTGTACTCGACTGCCGCCCAGGTTGTGGACGGCGGAACGGTCTCGGGACTGGTACTGCATCGGCACCCTTTACTACGTGTGACCTGCGCCACGACATCGGCATCACCCCAGATGGTCCTGCAGGCAGGCAACATGGGAAGCACCGGGTCGATGGCCGTTGCGGGCTACGATTCTCTGGTGGTGTTCCTGCAGGCAAGCAACTGCGACATCGAGAGGTTCGAGATTGACCGGAGGTCGGAGGCCAAGCAGGCGATCCTGCCACCCGACCGGGAACGGGTACGAGAGGGTAGCCACATATTCCTCGAGGGTGGACACCAAGGCTTCATCCTGGCAGCACCGCAAGGCCGGGCGACGATGATTCTGTGCGCCCGGCTGCATCCACGTGACCCGCTCAGCCGGCTCTATGATCGAAACAGCCTGGGACTTCAGAAAGTAAGCGCGGCCTGCGTCAGAGATTCACGCCTGCAGAATCTTGCCACCGCGCTGGCGCACCTGAGTGGGGAACGGAACATCAGCGCGCTGGAGGCCATGACACACCACGAAACCTACTTCGTGCGCTGGCATGCGTTGCGCGAGCTTAACTCTGTCGACGAAGGGCGCGCTGCATCGCGCATACGGCAGATGGCGGAAGGGGATCCGCATCAGGAAATCCGTGACCTCTCCAACGAACTACTGCGCCAGCGAGGTGAGCGAAATGCCGATCCACATCAGTGATGCATCCATCGGCGAACTGTGCATCGATGGCCTCGTAGACCACCTCGTAGATGCCAGGTTCGATCCTACAGACCACCAATGCCTCGTGGAGACTGCACCGCTCCTGAAACAGCTTGCGAACAACCGTACGTTCCTCTCAGATCTCATCTGCACGGAAATCAGCAACTATCACGCGCTGCAGGAAGACAACCCTTATGTCCCACAGGTCTTCATGCTTGACAACGAACGGCTCAAGGAGCGATCGACCTTTCTGCGCGCCTGCATGTGGCCAGGCGGAGACGACGATCTGCTCGAATCCAGCGGGCCAAAGGCTTTCTATTACGGCCTCCCGCACGATCACAACTTCAACTTCCTCACCGTCGGTTACGCTGGCCCAGGCTATGAGAGTGACTATTTTGAATACGACTACAGCAAGGTGGTGGGACTGGAGAACGAAGCAGTCGCCCTTGAGTTCAAGGAAAGGTCACAACTTTCGCAAGGCCACATCCTGCTCTACCGTGCTTTCCAGGACGTACACAGCCAATACGCGCCCGAGCGCTTTTCGGTGTCGCTGAACATCATGGAAAACACCTGCAGGTCAGCCGTCATGGACCAGTACACGTTCGCACCGGAACACGACCGCGTCTCAAGCTCCTTCTCACGCTGCGCTCCTGGTGCGCTGTTCTCCATGGTCGCTGCAACGGGGGGCCTGGAGGCAAAGGACCTGCTGACTCACATCTTCAGGCGCCATCCGGTTGATCGCATCCGCATGTCTGCGCTGGAGTCGCTCATGAACAACGCGAAGGATGCCGACACCGCCGTAGAATTCGCGCGACTCGTAAACGAGGGCCACAGCAGGTTCATTCGCGAGCGTACGCGTGAACTTATCAATCGATTGATATCGTAATCTCAGGTGCGATGGACAGCGAAGCACGACGGATGCGTGCTTCGCTGCGATCTCAGCGGCGTGCCGCTTCGCTGGCGTCGCGCGCCTTGCGGAACTCCGAGCCTTCTTCCCACTGCGGCCAGCTGCGGCCGTTGGCCAGCTCCAAGCCGAGGTCATAGACGAGCAATGTATCGGCAGCGTGGCCGGCCGGGTCCCAGCTCGGGGTCCATGCATCGCAGGCCTGGTGGTAACAGTCCTTGAAGTATTTCTCGCGCAGCGCACGGCCGGCTTCGATGCCACCGTCCAGCTTGTCCAGCCCCGGACCGATGGTGATCGCCGGTACGCCCAGGCGGGCGAACGCGAAGTGGTCGGCACGGTAGAAGAAGCCCGCTTCCAGGTTCGGATCCGGGCTGTAGCCGCGGCCGCGGGCCTTTGCCACGCGCTCCAGGTCCCCTTCCAGCGATACCCGGCCCTTGCCCCACGAGGCGATGTCACGGGTCGCGCCATCCGGGCTGAACATCTCGATGTTCAGCACTGCGGCCGTCTTTTCCAGCGGTGCCAGCGGGTGCCTGGCGTAGTAGCTGGCGCCGAGCAGGCCCTTCTCTTCAGCGGTCAGCGCGACGAAATACAGCGAACGCTGCGGCTGCGGGCCGGCGGCGAAGACGCGGCCCAGTTCCAGCACCGTGGCCACGCCGGTGGCGTTGTCGATGGCGCCGCGTCGCACGCGATCCCCCTTCGCATCAGGCTCGCCGATGCCGAACGCATCCCAGTGGGCAGAGAAGATCACCGCCTCGTCGCCGTGCTCGGCACCGGGCAGCTTGGCCACTACGTTGCGGGTGACCACCTCTTCACGCTTGAGCTTGAAGGCAGCACTCAGGCGGGCGTTGTCCAGCGGCACCGGCTTGAAATCGGCGCGCTGCGCCTTGCGCTTTTCCGCCTCGAAATCCAGGCCGGCATCGGCGAAGATCGCCTCGGCCAGGGTGCGCTGCATCCAGCCACGCAGTGGCGTGTGCTGGGCCATGGCTTCGTCCCGGCTGCGCTGGATGTCGAACAGCGGCGAGGTGCCCGAGCTCTTCACCGTGGCCCAGCCATAGGCCGCCGGCGCGGTCTCGTGCACGATCAGCACGCCTTCGGCACCCCGGCGCGCGGCCTCTTCGAATTTGTAGGTCCAGCGGCCGTAGTAGGTCACCGCCTTGCCATCGAAGGCGCCGGGTGCGTCGGTCTCGAAGTCAGCGTCGTTGATCAGCACCACCGCGATCTTGCCCCGCAGGTCCACGCCCTTGTAATCGTCCCAGCTGCGCTCGGGCGCATCGATGCCATAGCCGATGAACACCAGCGGCGCATCCTTGATCTGTACCCGCGCGCGCGGCTGCAGGCTCTGCAGGGTCACGTCCGCGCCGTTGGCGAGGGTGCGCTTGCCGCCCTTCAGCGACAGCGTGGCGGTGGCCGCGCCGTCCAGCTGCGCGCGCACCAGCGGCACCGGCTGCACCCAGCTGCCGTCTACGCCGCCCGGCTGCAGGCCGTAGCTGCGGAACTGCTCGATCAGGTACTGCACCGTGCGCTCTTCGCCTTCGCTGGCCGGTGCGCGGCCTTCGAACTCATCGGAGGCCAGCACGCGCACGTGGCGCGACAGCGCCTGCGGATCGATGCCGCCGCCGGGAAGATCATTGGCCGCATGTGCAAGGCCACCGACGAACAGGCAGGACGACAACAACAGCACGCGCATCGGGTTCACGGATCACCGGGGGACAGGGAAACAGGGATGCCCCGAGTGTACGTGACAGCACGATGACGCGGAATGATCAGCGCCGTCCGCGGTCCAGCCAGCACGCCAGGCCCTGCGCATTGAGCTCGATGTCCATCGCCAGCACCGCAGCTACCGCATCCTGGTCCAGCGCACAGCCATGCGCCAGCGCGCGTTCCAGGTACAGCGCGCGCAATGCCGCAAGCAGATGGCGATGCCGGTCCGGGCGGCCGTCGCACTGGCGCCCGATCGCCACCATCGCATCGATCTGCTCGAACAGGTCCGCAGCGCGCGCTTCCACTGCGTCCACCCGCCCGTAATGGGTGAGGTACATGGCGACGGGCTGGCAAGCCAGCATCCGGCGGATGGAGTCCTTCAACGGCTCGGGATCGAACTGGACCGGTGAAGACGTGGGGATGATGAAGGCCCCCTGCGCACTGCCCAGTTCGCGGTAGGACAGACCGAAGGTATCGCCGGTGAACCAGCTGCGGCTGCGTGCGTCCCACACGCAGTAATGGTGCTGCGCATGGCCGGGCGTGTGCATCAGCACCAGCGCGCGCCCGGCCAGGTCGATGCGCTGGCCATCTTCGGCCACCACCACCCGCTCTGCCGGAATCGGCTCGATGCGACCGTAGCTGCGCGCGATTTCCTCCTCGCCGTACACCGCCGTGGCACCGGCGATCAGCCGTGCGGGATCGATCATGTGCGGCGCACCGCGCGGATGCAGTACCGCGCGCGCATTGGGCAGGTGCTGCATCAGCGTGCCGGCGCCACCGGCGTGGTCCAGGTGCACGTGGGTCAGCAGCAGCCAGTCCACCGCCTGCGGTTCCAGCCCGGCATCGGCCAGGGCCTGCAGCATCGCCGGTACCGCCAGCGAGGTGCCGCAGTCGATGAAGGCGGCACGGCCGTTCTCCACCACCAGGTAGGCCGCGTCGAAGTCGGCGCGCTGGAATCCGGTATCGATGGTGTGGATGCTGGGATCGGCGGTCATCGACGCACACCTGGCAGGATCAAGGACAGATGCCCATGGTAGGCGCGCGGGCGAAGGTGTTCGATGCGGCTTTGGTCGAGGGCCGCGTCAGGGCGCGCGCAGCAGCCAGCGCGGGCGCAGCAGCAGCGCGGCCACCATCACCGCCAGGAACGCGCCGTAGGAATACAGCACCGCCAGCACCTGCGGCCAGACAGGGCCGGCATCGGGCTGGGCCCGACCCAGCTGGAAACCCCAGTGCATGGAAAGCACGCTCAACACCAGGGCAAGCAGCAGCGCGACCGCATCGAAGGCACGCCGCCGCGGGCAACGCGGCTGGCGTGGGTAGCACCAGAACAGCCCGCCGAGCAGCATGAACCAGGGCAAGAACAGCAGCAGCGACAACCAGGCCATCAGCAGATCCTCGGTTGAAAGGGGTCGCCCGTTATCCGGCGTCGCGCAGGGTGGCCAGGGCGGCCAGCACGGCGTCCACTTCGGCTTCCAGCGTGAACAGTTCGCTCTGCAGCGCGTCGCCCTGCTCGGCCTGCTTGAGCACGGCGATCAGCTGCCCGGCGTCGCGCGGTGAATCAAAGCCCGCACTCTGCACCAGCAACGTGCCTTCGCCGTCGGTGAGCTTGAAGTAGAACCGGCCGTCCTTCTCGCGGTACTGCTTGAACACCGGCGGTGCGCTGCGGGCCAGTTCGGCGGCGGCGGCCTTCGGCACGTCGGCCAGGTCGCGCAGGCCTACCGCATGGCGCAGCTCCTTCAGCAGCGGCACCGCGTACTGTTCGCGCAACTGCTGGCCGCGTCGGCGCAGCAGCGCTTCGATCTTCTCCGGTTCGGCCATCAGCGCTTCGTAGCGCTCGCGCAGCGGCGACAGTTCGGCATCGATGCGCTCGAACAACTGCTGCTTGGCATCGCCCCAGCCGATGCCCTCGGCGAAGGCCCTGGCAAAGCCGGCGGTCTGTTCCGGCGTGGCGAACGCCTGGTACATCTGGAACAGGGCCGAGCCTTCGGTGTCCTTCGGCTCACCCGGCGCACGCGAATCGGTCAGGATGGAGAACACCAGCTTTTTCAGCTCTTCGCGCGGGGCGAACAACGGAATGGTGTTGCTGTAGCTCTTGCTCATCTTGCGGCCATCCAGGCCTGCCAGCGTAGCGACCTGTTCGTCGATCACCACCTCCGGCAGCGGGAAGTACTCCTTGCCGTAGACGTGGTTGAA
>Ga0308163_10003995_pt1 | contig 12020 bp, 6 predicted proteins | sample PhyTR1_FD_201037 | JGI IMG/M metagenome (GOLD analysis project Ga0308163, IMG submission 201037) | Phyllosphere microbial communities from UC Gill Tract Community Farm, Albany, California, United States - DLSLT.R1 | ecosystem: Host-associated > Plants > Phyllosphere > Unclassified | place: USA... | reverse complement strand
CAGGAAATCGCTTTTCAGCTGGTTCGACACTTCCGCCGCCCGCTGCGCGGCCAGCGATTCGGCGTAGCGTGCCTGCGACGCCCGCAAATCGGCCTCGCGCGCATGCAGCATGACGATTTGCGCCTCCAGCGCCTGGCGGTGGCGGATGTCGTTGGCCTGGTTTTGCGCGTGGGCGGCGCGCTGGCGCGCCAGTGCGCCGTCCAGTCCGTGCAGCAGGTAGGTGCACGACACCGTCAGCAAAGCGGCCACCAACAGGAAATTCACACTGAGAATGGCCCAGTGCGCGAGCGGACTGACCACCATCACGGCCAGCCCCGGTTCGATGCCGCCCGCGTAGCCGGCCGCGAACAGCGTGGCGCCGCACCACAGCAGCGCCGCCATCGCGGCCGCGCTGCCGATCAGCACCGTGGTCAGCACCGGCACCGCCAGCAGGTAAATTTGCGACAGCGGGCCGATGGAAAACAATAACACGACGGCAACCACGTAGGCGATTGCCAACAGCGCCCCGGCGCGCCAGCGATACGGGATGCCGCGGCGGAAATTCAGCCACGCCATGCCGGCCACAGCGACCACGTCGGTGGCCACCAGCGGCCAGTGGCCCTGCTGGGCGCCGCCCCACATGCTGGGCAATACCGCCAGCAAGCCGAGCCAGAACGCAGCAGCGCACAGGCCGTCCAGCAGCCGGCTGCGCCAGCCTTGCAGGTCCTGGTCGCCATGGGCGAGCGCCGCCATGCGCCGGCGCATGGCGGCGCGCACGAAGCGTAACGGAGGACTGTCTGACAAGAGGGGCTCGCTATGTGGGTTGCTCAGCATGAGATTTTACTACTATCCCTTGCCGGCATTTACTGTTGTGCTCGTTGGCAACGGAAATTTGACGTACTTACGACGCTGTCGATGTGCAAGCCAAACGTAACGGTCAGGGCTGCGGTCGCCCCCGGTCCAGCTCCGCCAGCAGCCAGCTTGGCCGGTACTCTCGATCAGCGGGCAACCTGCTGATGGGAGGCGACCGCAGCGTTGCCTTGTCGCTGGTATACTGCCGGCCATTACCCACCCGCCACCGATCACCCCGTGCCCGACTACCTCATGTTTCTGCTGGATTTAGCCCTGGGCGCTGTACTGGGCGTAATCGGCGGCATGCTGGGCATTGGCGGCGGTCTGATCGCCATCCCCGCCTTCGGGCTGCTGTACGGCATGGACCAGCAACTGGCCCAGGGCACAGCGCTGCTGATGATATTGCCCAACGTACTGATCGGATTCCTGCGCTATCGACAGCGCAACCCTATTGCCTGGCGCGTTACCGCAGCCATGGTGGCGCCGGCGGTGATCGTCACCTTTTTTGCGGCCCGCTGGAGCGCCGGCCTCGACGCAGCGCTGTTGCGCAAAGGCTTCGGCGTATTCCTGCTGATACTGTTCGCGCACCATATCGGCCTGTTGCGCTGGCGCCGTGCGCCGGTTGCAGCGGTGCCGGCGCCGCCTTCCGACCGCTATCTGCCGCTGGTGGGCGCCTTGAGTGGCGTGATGTCGGGCGTGTTTTCCATCGGCGGCGGGCTGGTCGTTGTACCCGCACTGGTGGGCATCTTCCGTTTCACGCAAACGCGGGCGCAGGGCGTGGCGCTGGCGCTGGTGATTCCCGGCTCGGCGGTGGCGCTGGCTACCTATGCTTCAGAAGGGCACGTGCGGTGGTCGGTGGGTGTGCCGTTCGCACTGGGCGGTATCGCCACCGTGTCGTACGGGGTGGCGTTGGCGCACCATTTGCCGCCGCGGCTACTGCGCGCGCTGTTCGGGGTGATGATCTTCGCCACGGCCATCACCACGCTGTTGCAAACCTAGCGGTTGCGAAGGTTGGCAACCATGCATTTTATGCTCACGAAACGTGAATAATCGACACGGTTGGCGCTGGTAGAGTGGCGCCCCTATGGCCGGTTGCCGCGAAGCGCGGCGCCGGTCAGGCAGGGCGAATGTCTCGCCGCTGCCCACACCGTGAGCAACGATTATGCAATGTAGAAACGTACTGATTACCATGGCGGCCGCCGCTACCGGCGCCAGCGTGCCGCTGCTGCGCGCCGCCAATGCCAACGCCGAAGCGGCCGGTGGCGCCACACCTGATCCCGCCACCCACTGGGAGGCGGGCGCCGCCAATCCAGCCTTGCCGCCGCGCGCCGCCGGCCTGCTGTTCCTCACCGCCGCTGAAGCCGAAACCCTGGGCGCCATGGCCGACCGCCTGATTCCCGCCGATGAACTCAGTATCGGCGGCAAGGAAGCGGGCTGCGTCACCTTCATCGACCGCCAGCTCGACGGCACCTTCGGTCACGGCGTGTCCGATTACCGGCTCGGCCCCTACCATCGCGGCACGCCCGAGCAGGGCCCGCAAAACCAGCTCACGCCAGCCCAGCGCTATCGCGCCGGCCTGAAAGCGCTGCACGCTTACTGCCAGCAGCAATACGGCAAAACCTACGCCCAGCTCGACGCCGCCACCCAGGACGTGGTACTCACCGCCATGGAACAGAACAAGCTGGCGCTCGGCGACGTCGAGAGCAAGCTGTTGTTTGAATTGATCCTGCAAAACGTGTGCGAAGGCTTCCTGGCCGACCCGGTCTACGGCGGCAACAAGGACATGGCCAGCTGGAAGATGCTGGGCTTCCCCGGCGCCCGCTACGACTTCCGCGACTACATGGACCAGAAGGGCAAGAAGCAAAACTTCATCCCGGTCAGCCTGGTCAGCAACTCGCGCTGACCTCGAACGCATCGTCTTGCAACAGCGCGGCCCGTGCGGCCGCCGCACAACCAACAACAAAGGATTTATTTTGGCTAATATTCGTGCTAAGGCCGACGCCGTGATCGTCGGCCTGGGCTGGTGTGGTTCCCTGATGGCCGAGGAACTGACGCGCGCCGGCCTCAACGTCGTAGCAATCGAACGCGGTCCCTGGCGGGACGCCGCCAAGGATTTCCCCACCTCTGTCGATGCCGACGAACTGCGCTGGGATGCGCGGCGCAGCATGATACTGCCGCCGGCGATCGAGGCGCTGACCTTCCGTAATACGTCAAGCGAACGGGCCTTGCCGGCGCGCGAGTGGAACACTTTCGACTTCGGCTACAACGTCGGCGGCGCCGGCACCCACTGGGCCGGCATGGCCTGGCGCTTCACGCCGTTCGATTTCCAGCCCGCCACCCACGTCAAGGCCCGCTACGGCCAGAAGCAGCTCGTGGACGGCCTGATCGTGCAGGACTGGGGGTGACCTATGACGATCTCGAACCGTACTATGACCGCTTCGAAAAAATCGCCGGCATCTCGGGCACGGCCGGCAATTTGCGCGGCAAGAAAATTGCAGGCGGCAACCCGTTCGAAGGCGCGCGCCAGGAAGAATTCCCGCTGCCGGCGCTGAAATCCACGCGACTGACCGACATCTTCGACGCGGGCACGCGCAAGCTGGGCCTGCACCCGTTCATGGTGCCGGCCGCACAGACCTCGGGCGCCTACACCAATCCGCTCGGCATCAAGATGGGGCCGTGCACGTATTGCGGCTACTGCCTGTACTACGGCTGCGGCAACTGGTCGAAGGGCAGCCCGAACGCGTGCGTGATCCCGGTGCTGAAAATCCGTAATAATTTCACCTTGCTCACCGATTCCACCGTGCTGCGCGCCAACCTGGCCGCGGACGGCAAGACCGCCACCGGCGTCACTTACGTCGATAAAGACGGCCAGCAATGGGAACAACCGGCCGACATCGTCGTGTTCTCGGCCTTCCAGGCGCAAAACGTGCGCTTGCTGCTGCTGTCGAAAATCGGCCAGCCGTACGACCACAGCACCGGCAAGGGCGTGGTGGGCCGCGCCTACTGTTACCAGACCGTGTCGGGCACCAGCATTTTCTTCGACGACGAGCAACTGAACCAATACATGGGCGCGGGCGCGCTGTCGTCGCAGGTCGATGACTGGAATGGCGATAACTTCGACCATACCGGTCTCGGCTTTATCGGCTGCGCCGGCATCCTGGTGGTGTCGCGCGGCTCGCGGCCAATTGGCAATGTCGACTTCCTGCCGGCCGGCACGCCGCGCTGGGGCAGCGCATGGAAAAAGGCATATCAGCACGCGTTCCAGAACGGCACCGTGGTGTTTGGCCAGGGCACCAGCTATTCGCACAAGGATTCGTATCTCGATCTCGACCCCACCTACAAGGACATGCATGGCCAGCCGCTGCTGCGCATGACGTTCGACTTCAATGAAAACGACAAGCGGTCAGCCGCGTTCGTGCAAAAGAAGGCGATCGAAATTTCCAATGCCATGGCCGGCGTCAAGCACGTGGTGCCCACCAACTCGGCCGACCGCAAATGGTCGCCGTACGACTTGGCCAGCGATCACACGATCGGCGGCGCGGTCATGGGCCTCGATCCGAAGACCAGCGTGTTGAACCGTTACCAGCAGGTGTGGGACGTGCCCAATGTGTTCGTGTGCGGCGCCTCGTCGTTCCCGAACAATGCCGGCTACAACCCCACCGGCACCATCGGTGCGCTGACGTTGTGGACCGCGCGCGCGATCATCGATACCTACCTGAAAAATCCTGGCCCGCTGGTGAAAGTCTGAGATGAATAAAAGCCTGATAAAAAATCTGAAAATCGCTGGCGTGGTCGGTCTGGCCGGCCTCGGCATTGCCGCTGCACTGACCGCCACGCTGGCGGGACCGCAGGCGCTGGCCGCCGACCCGGTGCCGGCCGCACCGGCCAAGGTGTACGATGCGCTGGTGGGCGCCCCGGCCGGCAAGGATGCCGGTGCGCCGCCCGATACGGTGCCGGCCAAGGCACTGAGCGCGAAGGACGCGGCAATCGAACGCGGCCGTTACGTGGCCGTGGCCGGCGACTGCGTGGCGTGCCACACGGCGCATGGTTCGGGCAAGCCGTTTGCCGGCGGCCTGGCGCTGGAAACGCCGTTCGGCAAACTGGTTGGTAGCAATATCACGCAAGACGTGAAAACCGGCATCGGCAGCTGGACCGAGGAACAATTCACCCGCGCCGTACGGCAGGGCAAGGGCAAGCACGGCGAAAACCTGTACCCGGCCATGCCGTACAACGCCTACGTAAAAATCAGCGACAGCGACATGCACGACCTGTGGGCGTACATGCAGACCATCAAGCCGGTCGAGAACGCGGTGGAATCGAACCAGTTGCCGTTCCCGTTCAAGCTGCGCTTCCTGATGGCGGGCTGGAACCTGCTGTTCTTCGACAACGTGCCGTTCAAGGACGATTCCACCCAGACCGTGGAATGGAACCGCGGTGCGTACCTGGTGCAGGGCCTGGCCCACTGCGCGTCGTGCCACACCGGCAAGAATTTCTTCGGCGGCGACACCAAGGCCACGCTGGCCGGCGGCACGCTCGGCGGCTGGTATGCGCCCGACATCACCGGAGGCAAGGGCGGTCTGCACGACTGGACCACGGCGCAGACGGTCGAGTATCTGAAAACGGGTGGCAATGCCATCAGCATGGCGTCGGGCCCGATGGCCGAGGCGGTGGAAAATTCGTTCCAGCACATGACCGAAGCCGACTTGCATGCCATGGCCGTCTACCTGAAAACGGTGGCCGGTCCCGAGGCCGCGCCACGGCCCGCGCCGCTCGCTGCCAGCAATGCACAGATGACGCTGGGCGCCCACGTGTACGAAGTGAACTGCGCAGCGTGCCACGCCAGCAACGGCAAGGGACTCGACGGCCTGGTGACGGCGCTGGCCGGCAACAGTGCGCTGCAAGCGGAGGTCGATAACAACCTGGTCAACGCAGTGTTGCGCGGCACCACGCCGGCCATCACGCACGCCAAGCCTACCGGCGCCGGCATGCCGGCCTTCGCCTGGAAACTCAGCGATGCGGAGGTGGCGGCCGTTGCCAGCTACGTGCGCAACAACTGGGGCAATGCGGCAGCACCGGTGACCGCCGCCAGCGTGGCCGATGCCCGCAAGGCGCTGGCGGCGCCGGCCAAGATGCAGTTCTCGACCGCTGCCAATTAATCTTCCACTTTAACGACCGCCATCGATTGGCGGTCGTCTTCCTGAAACGCTACCTATGAACAATCATTGCCTGGCCGCCCGTGCGCGCCTGTGGACTGCCATCGCCATCACACTGGCTGCACCGTGCGCTTACGCCGACAATTCCCAGGTCACGCTGTACGGCCGCTTCGACGTCGGCGTTAACTACATGCATGGCGTGCGCACTGCCGACGGCGCCCGCACGTCGCGCGTGGCGATGCACAGCGGCGACTGGGGCGCCAGTTGGCTCGGCTTTACTGGCACCGAAGACCTCGGCGGCGGCCAGGCCATCGTGTTCTGGCTCGAACAGGGGCTGAACCTTGACGACGGCTCGGTGGCTGGCGCTTCGGCCGGCACCGGCCAGGCGTTCAGCCGCAAGGCGACGATCGGCTGGCGTTCGCGCACCTTGGGCACGGTCACGCTCGGGCGCGACATCCTGCTGTCGAACGGCCAGTGGGATATCGATCCGATGATGAACGAGCTGTCGTCCGCCAATACGCTGATGCGCAGCCGCAATGCGCTGATCGGCAACAACCTGGTGCAGTACCAGTCGCCGGTGGTGGCCGGCTTCGATGTGCTGGGGCAATACGGCGCCAGCGAACCGGGCGACCGCGCCGATCCGCGCAAGGCGGGCCAGCACGGCCGCATCCGAGGCGTGCAACTGACGTATAACGTGCCCGGCGTCGAAGTGCGGGCGCAATGGAACGACCTGGCCGACGAGTTCGGCAAACTGGGCAACCTGTTCACGGCGTCGCGCGAAGGCTTCATCGGCGCCGCCTGGCAAGCCACGCCGGCGTTCAAGCTGCAATCGGGCTGGAACTACGTGTCGGCGCCGGATACCGCGCCCGGCCTGGCCGATCACGCCGACCAGGTGCGCCTCGGCGGCCAGTACCAGGCCACCCAACAATGGCAGTTCACCGGCGGCGTGTACCACATGCGGGTACGCGGCGGCGCGGGCGACAGCACCCACGATTCTGCCGGCCGCGCCACCATGCTGGCGGCCGGCGCGCTGTATTATTTTTCGCCCGTGACGTTCCTGTACGCCAGCGCCGCCCATGTGCATAACAGTGCCGGCACCGCGTTTGGCGTCGGCAGCAACAGTCCCGGCAGCGCCAACCTCGACAACCCGGCGCCGGGCTGGGGCCAGAGCGGCGTGTATGCCGGTCTGGTCACCGGTTTTTGACGGCTATAATCCGCGTTTATCCTTGACTGGTCAGCATCCGTGCCTTCCGAACCGTTATTGTCCGACCTGAAAGTCTTTGCCACCATCGTCCAGGCCGGCACCTTTATCCGCACGGCGGCGCAACTGGGCGTGTCGCCCGCGTTCGTGACCAAACGCATCGGCATTCTGGAAGCGCAGCTTGGCGTCAAGCTGTTTCACCGGAATACCCGCCGCGTGGTGCTGAGCCAGGACGGCGAAACCGTGTACGCCGCCGCCCGTCGCATGACGGCTGAAATGACCGCGTTGGGCGACGCGCTGGCCACCAACCGCAACCAGCCGAGCGGCATGCTGCGCGTGGCGGCCAGTCCATGCCTGGGCCGGGCCCGCATCTCGCCGGTGCTGGCGCTGTTCACGCAACAATTTCCGCTAGTGGACGTGTGGCTGGAACTGGCCGATCGCGAGGTGGACCTGATCGGCGAGGGCTTCGATATCGACATCCGCGTGGGCGAACCGCCGCAACAGGAACTGATCGGCCACCGCATCGCCACCGGCGGCCGGGTGCTGTGCGCATCGCCGGCGTACCTGGCCCGGCGCGGCGTGCCGGCCACGCTGGCCGAACTGGCGCACCACGAATGCCTGGTGGCGCGCTACCGCGAGCAGGGCTTGGGCCAGTGGCGCCTGCACGGCCCGAGTGGCGCCGAGTCGGTCAAGGTGCAGGGCCGCTTCGGCTCGAACCAGGGCGAGGTGATCCTCGACTGGGCGGTGCGCGGCATGGGCATCGCGCTCCTGTCCGAGTGGGATATGACGACCGAGATCGCCTGCAACCAGCTCACCTGCATCCTGCCCGCGTACCACGAACCGGCCGACCTGTGGCTGATGACCGGCACCCGGGGCGCCGAATCGGCCAAGATCAGCACCACCATCGCCTTCCTGCGCGAGCATTTGAGCCAGGGGCGGTATGCGTTGGAGTCGAGTTATTAATGTTTGGTGGCCCCGTACCTGCGCTTATTCGCTGTGCAGTTGATCTTGAGTGTGAGTTTTGGTGATAATTCCCGTTTCTTAATATGTTAATGTAGCTCATTGAATATTTCTTTTGCAAACTATGTTTGTAAAAATGCCATGAAGTCATTGGTTGATGAACGGGGATGCGTGTGGAACAAGTAAAGGATCTGGCGCCGACGAACGCCGAAGCGACGATTGAGTATGCGATACGGATATCGAGTGCGAGTAAGCTGAACTTGGCGGATTTCCAAAATTCTGTCCCACTATTGCAAGAGCTGGCGATAGTCAACGATAGCAATCGAGAGCTGACCGGCCTGCAGCTCCGATTGGAGTCGGTGCCGCCGTTTTTACGGCCCAAGATCTGGTCTGTCGATGCCTGCGGTCCCAATTCCGTCTATGGCATCAAGGAGGCCGATGTCTTGCTGGACGGGACTTTGCTGGCGAAGCTGACGGAAGCGGAAATGTCCACGGTCACCTTTACCCTGGTTGCCAAGGCGGGGACAGAGGATGAACATATCCTCGTGACCGAGCAGCGCAATGTCGAACTTTTGCCGCGCAACCAATGGGGCGGTCTGTCCCATCTTCCCGATCTGGTCGCGGCGTTCGTGCAACCGAACGAGCCGGCGATCGATCGACTGCTCAAGCAAACTGCAGAAGTGCTGCGCAAAGCAGGAAAAAGCCCGGCACTCGATGGCTATCAAGGTGGTGCAAAGCGCGCTTGGGAACTGACGTCAGCACTATGGACCGCTGTTGCGGGGTTAGGTCTGGACTATGCCTTGCCGCCCGCGAGTTTCGAACACCGGGGTCAGAAGGTGCGCAGTTCGTCTCAGCTGCTGGACGCGGGCATCGGTACCTGCCTCGATCTGACGCTGCTGTTTTGCTCGGCGCTCGAACAAGCTGGCCTGAATCCGATCATCGTGTTTACCAAGGGGCATGCGTTTGCCGGGGTCTGGTTGCGGCAGGAGGAGTTTTCCACGGTGGTCGTCGATGACGTGACCGCCATTCGCAAACGCGTCCGTTTGAAAGAGTTGGTCTTGTTCGAGACGACCTTGCTTACCGGGCGTCCGGCACCTGCCTTTACCTACGCCACTGAATTTGCCGCCGGCAAGATAGCCGAGGAAGTGGAAGAAGAGTTCGAACTTGTCGTCGACATTCGACGCGCGCGCATGCAACGCATCAAACCTCTTGCCAGCGCCGAGGTTCGGCATGACGCGTTGCCCACTGACGCACCGCTGGAAATGTCTGCTGCCACGTTCGACGACGGCGTCCCTGACCTGCCCGATGACGGTTTTGCTGTCACCGAGCCGGCGGCGCTCGATCCGAAGGACCGGCTGGCGCGGTGGCAGCGCAAGCTGCTCGACCTGTCGCTGCGTAATAATCTGCTCAATTTCAAGAGCGGCAAAAAGACTTTGCGGCTCGATGCGCCTGATCCCGGTGCGCTCGAGGATGTGCTGTCGGACAGCGCGCCCATACGGTTGGTGCCACGCCCGGACTTGATGGATGGACGCGATCCGCGCAGCCAGGCGATACACGAACAGCGCTCGCGCGAAGATGTGCGCCGCGAACATGCGCTGGATGCGTTGAAGCGGCGTGAAGTATTTGTGGGCGTCGACGCCCAGGAACTTGATGCCAGGCTGGTCGATCTTTTCCGCAGCGCCCGCACCACGTTGCAGGAAGGTGGCGCCAATACGCTGTTCCTGGCACTTGGCTTCCTGAACTGGACCCGCGACGACAAAGCGGGGCAGAAATACAAGGCGCCGCTGATCCTGATTCCGGTGTCGCTGCATCGCAAGAGCGCGCGTTCGGGCTTCACCGTGTGCCTGCATGAAGATGAGCCACGGTTCAATCCCACATTGGTGGAGATGTTGCGGCAAGACTTTCAGTTGAACCTCGGCGTGCTCGACGGCGACCTGCCGCAAGATGATGCGGGGCTCGACGTCGCACTGATCTGGAGGACCGTCTCGCACGCGGTGCGCGACATCAAGGGATGGGAAGTCTCGGACGAAGTGGTGTTGGCGTCGTTCTCGTTTGCCAAATACCTGATGTGGGTGGACCTGGCGCAACGCACCGATCAACTGCGCCAGAGTCCGGTGGTGCGCCACCTGATCGATACGCCGCGCGAGTTTTATCCGTCGACGTCGCCGTTCCCGCAGGCCCGCCAGCTCGATACGGACTACGCACCCGATAAGACTTTCTGTCCATTGCCGGCTGACTCGTCGCAGTTATCAGCGGTCATGGCTGGTGCCAAGGGCAAGGACTTTGTGCTGATCGGGCCGCCGGGAACGGGCAAGAGCCAGACCATTGCCAACCTGATCGCACAATGCCTGGCCGAAGGCAAACGGGTACTGTTCGTGTCGGAGAAAATTGCCGCCCTGGACGTGGTGTACCGGCGCCTGCGTGAAGTGGGCCTGGGCGAATTCTGTCTTGAACTCCATTCAAGCAAGGCGCGCAAGCTCGATGTGATTGCCCAGTTGCAAACGGCATGGGAGGCCCAGGGCGACGTGGATCCGGAGACGTGGCGCGCGCAAGCCTTGAAACTGAAACGCTTGCGCGACGAGCTCAACCAGTATGTTGAGCGCCTGCACCAGCCACATCGCAGCGGACTGACGATTTACAAAGCCATCGGTGTTGTCGTCGAGGGCGAGGCCGTGCCGAGGCTGGCGCTGTCGTGGGGGACCGTAGCAACCCACGATCACGACCAGCTTGATGCGTTGCGTGAAGTGACCGCACGCCTCGAAGTCAATGCCGGCGAAGTGGGGGCGCGTCAATTGCTTACCGGGCCGCTGATGGCGGTCGGCCAGGCCGAATGGACGCCGTCGTGGCAGCAAGCATTTATCGGCGCGGCACGTGCTGTTGTGCCCGCCGCAGAAGAGGTGCAGCGCGCAATTACCGGGTTCGAGGACGCCACCAATCTCGCCGGACTGCCCGGTAGTCGGCGGGCGCGCCAGGCTATTGCCGACCTGGTCCAGGCGTTGCCGCGTGCGTTCGGCCATGGCTGGGGTTTCGTGTTCCGTTCCGATGCGCGCCAGTTGCTGGCTAGCTTGCGGGAGGGAATGGAATTCGTCGTACAACATCGGCAACTGACTGCTCAGATCAGCCCCGCCTGGCCGGAATCGGTGATTGCGCGGTGCAAGAAGGCGCTGGCGCTGCTGGCCGAACGTGAACGGGTTGCGACGGCGGTGGGCAAACCATGGTCAGCCGATATCGTGGCTGAATTGGACCGGGGACTGGGTTTGTTGGACGAACTCAAGGCGAGCGAAAGCGGATTGTCGGTGCGGTATGGTGAGCAAGTCGAGCAGCTGAACGTCTACCAACTGCAACGGGGCTGGGCCGAGGCTGAGCAAAGCGTATGGCCATTGTCGTGGAACCGCAAGCGCCAGATCACCGGTACCTTGACCGAGTGCGTAATGGGCGAAGGAGAGATCGATGTCGCCCAGGACCTCCGATTGCTGGTGCGTATCCGCGAGCTCAAGGCGGAAATTGCCCGGGTGGAGATCGGTCCGATTACCGAGGGAATCTGGTCCGGTATCAAGACGCGGCCCGAATTCGTGCTGACGGCGCTACGTTTTCAGGAGGCATTGGGACAGGTGCGCAGGCAGCAAGCATGGACTGACGTGGAATACGACGCCATCGAAAATGGACGCTGCGGCAGTCTGCTTGCGGCGGAACTGGCGCGGTTGCGCGAACTGCGCGCACTGGATATGGCAATGACCGATATGCAGCCTTTGGCCAGCGACACTGGCGGCCTATGGGACGGCCAGGCGACGCGTGCCGATCTGTTGACGGCAGCCATGCGGTTCGCCGTCGCCTTACGCGACGTGAGCGAATCTGGTGCGTTGCAAGGGGAACAC
>Ga0308163_10003992_pt1 | contig 12022 bp, 8 predicted proteins | sample PhyTR1_FD_201037 | JGI IMG/M metagenome (GOLD analysis project Ga0308163, IMG submission 201037) | Phyllosphere microbial communities from UC Gill Tract Community Farm, Albany, California, United States - DLSLT.R1 | ecosystem: Host-associated > Plants > Phyllosphere > Unclassified | place: USA... | reverse complement strand
TTTACGCCGTTGCGGTGTTGATGGTGGCTGGCGTACTGCTGGATTTTTTACTGGGCGAGGCCCGCCGCTGGCATCCGCTGGTCGGCTTCGGCAATCTGGCGATGGGGCTGGAGCGACGCCTCAATCGTGGTGGCTTGCGCTTCTGGCGCGGCGTGCTGGCTTGGGCGCTGGCGGTGCTGCCGCTGACCGCTGTCGCCGGACTTCTCGTTTGGCTGGCCGCGGCGCCGAGCGCCTGGTTGGCGTACGCGCTGCACGCCGCCATGCTTTACTTCGCATTGGGCTTGCGCAGCCTGCGCGACCACAATCTGCCGATCGCCGAGGCGCTGGCGCGGCAGGATCTGCCCGGCGCGCGTTTGCTGACGGCTCGCATCGTCAGCCGCGACACCACCAACGCCAGCGAAATCGAATTGACCAAAGCCAGCGCCGAATCCCTGCTCGAAAACGGCAACGACGCCGTCTTCGGCACGCTGTTCTGGTTTATCGTCGCCGGCGGCCCGGGCGCGGTCATGTTCCGCATGGCGAACACACTCGACGCCATGTGGGGGTACCGCACTCCCCGTCTGCTGGATTTCGGCTGCGCCGCCGCGCGCCTCGACGATGCGCTCAATTACCTGCCGGCGCGCCTGACCGCGCTGTCGTATGTGCTGCTGGCGCCGGGGCTCGAGGGAAAGCGGCGCGCCTGGTCGTGCTGGCGCGCGCAAGCGCCGGCATGGAGCAGCCCTAACGCCGGCCCGGTCATGGCCAGTGGCGCCGGCGCGCTCGGCGTGCAACTGGGCGGCGCCGCCATCTACGACGGCGAGGTCGAGGAACGTCCGCCACTGGGCCAGGGAGAACCGGCCACCGGCGCCGATATCGCCCGCGCATGGCAACTCGTGGTCCGCACCACGGCGCTGTGGCTCTCCTGCGCACTGGTGGCAGCTTTTATCCTGGAGTACGCACATGCTTGAACACGGCGGCAACCTGCGCGACGCCGCGCTGCGCTTCGGCCGCGACGACTGGCTCGATCTGTCGACTGGAATCAACCCGCGCTGGTATCCGGCGCCCTCGCTTGCCGACAACGCGTGGCACCGACTACCGGAAGCCGATCCCGAACTGGCGCGCGCGGCGCAGGCCTACTACGGCGCGCCGCTGATGCTGCCGGTGGCCGGCACGCAGGCGGCGATACAAGCGCTGCCCCGGCTGCGCAAGCCGTCGCGGGTGGCGGTCACGGCGCCGTCCTATGCGGAGCACGCGCACCATTGGAGCGATCACGGTCACACGCTGACCCAAACGCCCTACAACGAACTGGATGTGGCGGTAGCGGTCAACGACGTCGTGGTCATCGTCAATCCCAACAACCCCACCGGTGCCACCGTGCCGGCAGCGCGGCTGCTGGAGTGGGCCGGGCAATTGGCGGCGCGCGGCGGCTGGCTGGTTGTCGATGAAGCGTTCGGCGACACATCGCAGCACAACAGCGTCGCCGCCCACAGCGGCATGCCGGGTCTGATCGTCCTGCGCTCGGTGGGGAAATTCTTTGGCCTCGCCGGCATCCGCCTTGGCTTCGTGGCTGCCCACCATGACCTGCTGCGCGGCCTGGCCGACCTGCTCGGCCCTTGGACCATCAGCGGCCCCGCCCAGCACATCGCCATCGCCGCGCTGCGCGACGCGCAATGGCAAGCCAACACGCGCGAACATCTGGATACCGGCGGCGAACGCCTGCGCCAGTTATTGGGCACGCACGGCATCGCATCGAACGGCACGCCGTTGTTCCAGTGGTGGAGCGAAGCGCAGCCGGAGGCATTCTGGCAGCACATGGCGGAACGCGGCATCTGGGTGCGCCTGTTCAAGCAGGCCGCGCGCGGCATCCGCCTTGGCCTGCCGCCCGACGAAGCGGGATGGCAACGCCTGCAGACAGCATTAAACGAATGGGAAAATCAATGAAGACGAATCAACTCGCGTGGACACTCTGCCTGTGCACGGCCGCCATTGCCGCAGCTGTTTCCACTACCGACGCCAGCGCAGCCCCCATCAGCGTACGCGATGACGACGGCAACGTGATCACGCTGCAAAAGCCCGCCCAGCGCATTATCGCGATGGCGCCGCATGTGACGGAACTGCTGTACGCGGCCGGCGGCGGCGACAGGATCGTCGGCGCCGTCACCTACAGCGACTTCCCGGAGGCGGCAAAAAAACTCCCTCGCATCGGCACCAACCGCCAGATCGACATGGAACGGGTGATCGCCATGAAGCCCGACCTGATTGTCGCCTGGATGCACGGCAGTTCCGAGCGCCAGATCGAGACGCTGCGCCAATTGGGCATTCCGATTTTCCATAGCGAGCCATTGAAGCTCGAGGCCATTCCCGACAGCCTGCTGCGCCTCGGCCAGTTGATGGGCACCGAAAGCGTCGCGCAACCCGCCGCCGCCGACATACGCAAGCAGTTCGCGGCGCTCGCCAAGCAGTACTCGAGCCGGTCGCCGGTGCGCATGTTCTACCAGGTGTGGGACAAGCCGCTCTACACGCTCAATGGCGCGTCCATCGTCAGCGACGCCATGCGCCTGTGCGGCGGCGTGAACATTTTCGCCGATCTCAAAACCACGGCGCCCGTGGTCAGCGTGGAAGCGGTGCTGCAAGCCGACCCGGAGGCGGTCTTCGGCACCGCCGAGAAGGACTACGGCGGCGTCGCGCTATGGAAGCCGTACACCACGATGAAGGCGGTCCGCAACGACAACCTCTTCACGCTGGACGGCGAGCTGCTGAACCGCGCCGGCCCGCGCATGGTCGCCGGCACCACCGCGCTATGCGAAAAACTCGAACTGGCGCGCCAGCACAGGAAGAATTAACGTGAGTTTTCCCTATTCGACCCTGATGGTACAGGGCACCACTTCCGACGCCGGCAAGAGCACCGTGGTCGCGGCGTTGTGCCGGCTGCTCAAGCGCCAGGGCGTGCGGGTGGTGCCGTTCAAGCCGCAGAACATGGCGCTGAACAGCGCGGTCACCGCCGACGGCGGCGAGATCGGCCGCGCGCAGGCGCTGCAGGCCATCGCCGCCGGCCTGGCGCCGCACACGGACATGAACCCGGTACTGCTGAAGCCATCGAGCGACACCGGCGCGCAGGTCGTCATCCATGGCAAGGTGCGCGCCGAGATGAATGCGCGCGACTACCATCAGTACAAAACCGTGGCCATGCAGGCGGTGCTGGAATCGCACGAGCGCCTGCTGACGCAGTACGACAGCGTGATCGTCGAAGGCGCCGGCAGCCCGGCGGAGATCAATCTGCGCGAGCGCGACATCGCCAACATGGGCTTTGCCGAAAAGGTCGACTGCCCGGTGGTGCTGGTGGCGGACATCGATCGCGGCGGCGTTTTCGCCCATATCGTCGGTACGCTTTCGTGCCTGTCGGAGAGCGAGCGGGCGCGCACCATCGGTTTCGTCATCAACCGCTTCCGGGGCGATATCAAACTGCTTGAATCTGGCCTGAAATGGCTGGAGCAGCAGACCGGCAAGCCGGTGCTCGCCGTGCTGCCCTATCTTCACGGCCTGTTCCTCGATGCCGAGGACGCGGTGCAGCCGGTGCAGGCATCCAAGGGCGCCTTTCGGGTGGTGGTGCCCAGCCTTCCACGCATGAGCAACCACACCGACTTCGACGCGCTGCGCGCCCACCCCGACGTCGATCTGCATTTCGTGCGCCAGGGCGAGCCGATCCCGAAGGCGGACCTGATCATCCTCCCCGGCAGCAAGAACACGCGCGGCGATCTGGAATGGCTGACCGCCCAGGGTTGGCCGAAGGAGATCGATCGCCACTTGCGCTACGGCGGCAAAGTCATCGGGGTATGCGGCGGCTTCCAGATGTTGGGACGTAGCGTCACCGATCCCCTCGGCATCGAGGGCAAGGCCGGTGATTCGCCAGCCCTCGGCCTGCTCGACATGGTCACCGAAATGACGTCCGACAAACGGCTGGAGCAAGTCCGCGGCACGTGCGCCTTCGACGCCGATGGCGCCACCGTGGCAGGTTATGAAATCCACATGGGCACCTCGACCGGTGCCGCGCTGGCATCGCCCGCCTTCATGATCGACGGCCGGCCGGAGGGCGCGCGTTCGGCCGATGACCAGATACTGGGTACCTATCTGCATGGCCTGTTCGATACGCCCGAAGCCAGCGGTGCGCTGCTACGCTGGGCCGGTCTGCATTCAGACCACACCGTCGATACGTCGGCGCTGCGCGAGGCTAGTCTCGATCGCATCGCCGATGCGACGCAACCGCTGCTGGACGCGCTGGTCGCGCTAAAGGAAGCGCCATGAACCGGCATGCTTTTTCCGGCGCCGAGATCGAGGGCGTCTATCGCGCGATACGCGAGCGGCGCGACGTGCGCCACTTCAAGCCAGGGTCGCTGGAGGACGGGCAGCTGCTGCGCTTCATCGCCGCCGCGCACAATGGACCTAGCGTCGGCTTGATGCAGCCCTGGCGCTTCATCCGCATCGCCAGTGCGCAGCTGCGCGCCGCCATCCATCAACACGTGAACGAAGAGCGCATCAAGACCGCCGAGGCGCTGGGCAGGCGCGCGGAGGAGTTCATGCAGCTGAAAGTGGAAGGCATACTGGCCTGCGCCGAGGTGCTGGTGGTCGGCCTGGCCGACAAGCGCGAGAACTATGTGTTCGGCCGCCGGACCATGCCGGAGATGGATCTGGCGTCAGCTGCGTGCGCGCTGCAGAATTTCTGGCTGGCGGCGCGCGCGGAGGGTATCGGCGCGGGATGGGTGTCGATGTTCGATCCGCAAAGGCTACGGGAGCTTTGCGGCATGCCGGAAGGCAGCCAGCCGATCGCCGTGCTGTGCGTGGGACAGGTGGAGGAATTTTACACCGCGCCGATGCTGGAACTGGAGCGCTGGGACCAACGTCGCCCGCTGAGCGAGATCATGTTCGAGGACCGCTGGGGAGCCGGTTTCGAGGAGAGCGCCGGCGCCCCATCCATTCCGGCCTAATGACCCGGCCTTGCCTTTTGTGTGACAATTGAAGGCATGAATACTTCCGCCGCCAAGCGCTATCTGCCCTGGGTCGTCGCCACCGCCCTCTTCATGGAGCAGTTGGACTCGACCATCGTCAACACGGCGATTCCCAGCATGGCGGTCAGCCTGCAGGTCACGCCGCTGAGCTTAAAAGCGGTCGTCACCAGCTACATTCTCAGCCTGGCGGTGGCGATCCCGATCAGCGGCTGGATGGCAGACCGTTTCGGCACGCGGCGCGTCTTCATGTCGGCGGTGGCCATTTTCACGGTGGCGTCGGTGCTGTGCGGGCTGTCCCTCAATTCGCCGATGCTGGTGGCCGCGCGCCTGCTGCAAGGGCTGGGCGCGGCGATGATGATGCCGGTCGGGCGGCTGGCGATCATCCGCACCTTCCCCAAGGCCGAGCTGCTGGCGGCGATGAATTTCGTGATCATCCCGGCGCTGATCGGCCCCCTGCTCGGCCCCACCGTCGGCGGCTTGATCGTGCACTGGCTGACGTGGCGCGACATCTTTTTCGTCAACGTGCCGGTCGGCCTGGCGGCGATTTTCCTGGCATACCGTTATATGCCGGATTATCGCGGCGACAGCGTGCGGCCGCTGGATTTGATCGGCATGGTCCTATTCGGCACCGGCGTGGCCCTGCTGTCATGGCTGCTGGAGGTCTTCGGTGAACACAAGCTCGATGCGACGTCGGCGACGGTGCTGCTGCTGATCGCCTGCAGCCTGCTGGCCGCCTACGTATGGCACGCGCAGGATGCCAAATTCCCGCTGCTGCGGCTAACGCTGCTCAAGATACGCACTTTCCGGGTGTCGGTGATGGGCGGCTTCATCACGCGCATAGGCGTGGGCGGCCTGCCGTTCCTGCTGCCGTTGCTGTACCAGCTCGGCCTCGGCCTGCCGGCATGGCAATCGGGCCTGCTGATGATGCCGTCCGCCGCCGCCGCCATGGGCATGAAGTTCATCTCGGTGCGCGTGCTGGCGCGATTCGGCTACCGTCAGGTGCTCACCATGAACACGCTGCTGATCGGCCTGACGATCGGCATGTTCTCCCTGGTCCACCAGGGCACGCCGCTGTATGTGATCGTGATGATCAGCCTTTGCCTGGGATTTTTCAACTCGCTGCAATTCTCCAGCATGAACAGCATCGCCTACGCCGACGTCGACAACGCCGATTCGAGCATGGCCAGCACCATCGCCAGTTCGATGCAGCAGCTGTCGGTGAGTTTCGGCCTGGCCGCCGGTTCGCTGATCACCGGCTGGTTCCTCGGCGACCTGCCGCAGTCGAACCGTCTGGCGCTGACGTCTGCGCTGCACTACGCCTTCCTCACGCTGGCGGTGGTGACGATATTGTCGTCGCTGACCTTCTGGTCGCTGCGCAAGGAAGATGGCGAAAGCCTCAGCAAAAGCACGGCTAGCCGCGCGGCTTGACGATCAAGCGGTTCACATAGGGGTCGAAGATCAGCGGCCCCTGGTAAATCTCGGGCGCGTACCGGTAGGCGTAGCTGGGCAGCAGCGAGTACTGGATCTGCAGCATCAGGCGCGGTTGGCGCGCCGGCGCCGTGCCCTTGTGGATGCCGGCGGTATCGACGGCGAAGCAGAAACCACGCGAGCCGATCGCCGTCAACAGCATCTCGGCGCCGTAGGCGTTGGCGATTTCTTTGTCGCTGTAGAAGCGCAGGCGCATCGGCGCCTGGGTCAGGTGGCTGCCATGCAGATAAACGTGCGGCCCGGCGTCGAGATCGACGTCGGTCAGGTAGACCAGCACTTTTAAATAGCGCCAGTCTTCGGAATCGCGGTGGAAGGACTGTAACGCACTGCAATCGCCTTCCACTGGAAACGACCAGCGCAGCCCCAGCGCGGAAATCGTCGGCTTGCAGTCCATGTAGCGGGCTGCCAGCCCCAGCAGCGGGGGGCTGTTGGCCAACGCCAGGATATGCGGGCAGGCAATGACATCGCGCAAGTGGTAGTCGGCCACGCGCACGCCGGTGGGCGCGCGCATCAGTGTGAATGCCCCGCGGTCACGGTCGCGGTCGAACAAGGATTTGTTTTGTAGATACTCCTTGATGTCGTCGCATTGCGCGCTGTCCAGCAAATTTCCCAGCGGCGCGTATCCGCTGCCGCGCAGGTCCGCCAGCGCCGCCCGCTCCTGCACGGTATTGGCGTACAACTCTTTTCCCGATCCCCGTCGCGCGCGCAAGGCGCCGCTCAGCGCGCGGACCACCATGCGGCGCAACGCGGGCCGCGTGACGATGCGTTGGCTGTAATACAACAGGCTGTGCAACGGGGCGAAACGGCGGCCGGGGGTCAGCTGCGCATAGTCCATGGGGAAATTCCTTCCAGGTTCACCCCTCAGAAGGTAACAACCCGCCGCCCCGTGCGCTTTGATATCGGCTAAACCTCTTGCTTGCGACGTCGGACCATGACGCCGATCAGCCCCAACCCACCCAACAGCATCGCGTAGGTGGCCGGTTCCGGCACGGCTGCGGCGGTCACATCCGTATAGGCGCCGTCGAAGTGGAACATGGCCCGCTGGCCGTTGATGCTGGTCATGCCGATCAACGCCAGGAAACCGGTGTCGGCCGAGTAGTCGCCCAGCAGGCGGAAGGCGTAGCCGCCGGTTGCGGCTTCCGTGAACGACAGCGTCTTTCCGTTGACCACGGCGCCCAGGCCGTTGAAGGTCAGCGATGAAAAACCGAGTTGCACGGAGGCGCTGTCGAGCAATGCCATGCTGGCGAAGGTTTGGCCGTCCGCGCCCGCGTTGGTCAGGCGCAGCGCGCCACCGTTCAGTATCAGCTGGCTACCGGCGGCGATGCGGTTGGCGCCGTCCAGGGTCAGCGTGCCGCCGCTCAGCACGGTGGAGCCGGAGTAGGTGCTCACACCGGAAAGCACCACGTCGCCGCTTTTAAATTCGACGTTGCTGAAGTTCGAAATCGATCCGGCGTAGGCGAAGCTGCCGACGGCTTGGACCACCATCGTGTTGGTGCCGCCGACACCGCCATTGATGTCGCCGCTAATGCTGCCGCCCGCGATGGTCAGGCTGTTGTTTCCGCTGCCCATTTCGATGGCCTTGCCGCTGCTGGCACCGTTGATGTTGCCACCGCTGACGATAACAGTATTGTCGGCGCCGGTCTTGATCGCGGCGTTGGCCGCGCCACCGCCCTGGATGGTGGCGCCGGCCTGGTTGAAGATGGTGACGGTATGACCGCTCGCCGCGCCGATGGCGACAATGGCCGAATCACTCTGCCCACGGATCAGGCCGCCGGCCTGGTTGGTGATGGTCGCGTTGCCGTACAGCCCTTCGCGGGTGCCGTTGCTCAGATCGTTACCGGCCAAAGTGATGCCGCGACCGACCGCATTGGTATTGCCGGCCGAAACCAGTCCCTCGATCGTCCCGCTGTTGGTGACGGCGCCGCCGCCGAAGCTGATGCCTTCGCTGTAAGCCAAGCCATCGGCCGGTGCACTGAAGGCGTTCACCGAGCGGATGACGCCGGTATTGACGACGGTGGCCAAACCGTCCACGTCCAGGCCGTCGCCATCGCCGGTGATGCCATGGCCGATGATGCTGCCGTGGTTGATGATATTGGCGGTCTGATTCTTGTTGAAGCCGTCCAGATTGATGCCGGAGCCGTTGTCGCCGCGAACAATGCCGCCAGCCAAGTTGGTCAGGTCGATGACGAAGCTGGCGTTGGCATTGTCCTGGCCGCCGGTAATGCCGTGGCGTCCGCCTTGGATCAAGCCGGTCGCGCCGTTGACAACCTTGATGCCGGTGTTGCCCTGGGCGTCGATGCCATCGCTGCTGGCGCCAGTGGTGGTCAGCGAGCGGATGGTGCCGTTGTTGTTGACGACGCCGTTGACGCCAGCGCGCACCGCATCGGCCTCGGTCGCTTGCAGCAGGCCGCCGCTGAAGTTGTTGACGACATTGGCGCCGTTCGTGATGGCGCTGAAGTCGACCGCCTGCGCTCCGCCGGCACTGGCGTTGAGCGAGATCATCGAGCCATAGTTGTTCAGCGTAACGCTGGCGTTGACCTTGTTCATCTGGATCACGTCGGCGTCGGCGGTCTGCATCAGGGCCGCGCCGTTGGCGGCGCTGCCGTTAATGATGAGCAGGCCGGTGGCGCCGGTGTTGTCGCGGACTACGCGGCCGTCGCCGGTCTGGCGGATGCCGCCCTGGTTGTTGAGTGTTGCGTTGTTGCCGGTGATGGTCACCGCGACCGCGCCGCCGCCAACGGTCAGTGAGCCGTTGGCGGTGAGCGTGCCGGTGTCGCCCTTACCAAGGGTACGGACGGTGCTGCTGGCGCCGGTGATGCTGAAGTCGGCCGCGAAGGCCGACTGCATGGTCAGCGGCAAAGTTGCCGCGACCAGCAAGGCCTGGATGGCGGAGGAAGCTTTCGGCAGCGTGATCATCATAATTGTCCCGGATATTATAGTAAACAAACTTTTAATATCCCATAAAATTATGACAAGGTCGTGACGCGCTAGAAGGCCGTCAATGCCTTGTTGAACTTGAGGAGCCACAGCCGGCTTGGACGCTCGCGGTCGTCACCGCGCGCGACGCGGATCGTATTGGCCGCATTGCAACCGGCAGCGCTGCTGGTGATGATGACGCCGTTCGCATCGACATTGCACTTGGTGACATCGGCATCGTCCACCGCCACGCCGGCGGCGTCGTAGACCTTGGTTTTGAGGCCGAAGTCATTGTCGTTGACCAGCGCAAGTGTGTTGCCATCGACGATGGTCAAACCTTCAGCCTTCTCGGCCAGCCAGCCGAGCGCGTTCAGGTCGAGCAACTGTGTCTTTTTCAGGGTGACCACAGATTTAAAGTCGGCGCCGTTGACGGCTGTGCCGCCCATGCTGCTTTTTTCCAGATCCGACGTCGTCACGTTGAAGGCCGCCGCCGCGATATCGGTGGCGGCGCCGATCTCGACCAGCATCAGCTTGTTGAATACCTTGCCGCCGGGCGCGGCGCCCTGCTCGATCACGATGAACTTGCCGTTGCCCAGCGCGACCACGTCACCCAGCTTGGCGTTGCCGGTGCGGCCATCCTGATAATCGGCTGCGTCAAGCGGATAGGCGTACATCTTGCCGGACGTGCCGGTGGTGGGATCGAACTCAACCCAACGGGTAAAGCGCGCAAAGCGTTCCACCGCTTCGCTCTTGCCGGTGACCGAATATGGCGCGTTGCCGTCGCTGAGCGGACTTTGCAGGAAAGCGTGCAGCTTGTCGGTGGACGTGTCCAGCGCCATGCCTTCCATGCCGCGATTGGCGCGGCGCTTCAGGAAGATCTCCGGCAAGCCGCTGCCGGGCGCGTATTTATTCAGGATGACGCCGGTGGCCGGATCGATCTTGACGATGAACGGGCCGTATTCATCCGACACCCACAACACGTTGCGCTTCTTGTCGACCACGATCGCTTCCGAGTCCAGGCCACCCGCGTTGAAGCTGGCTTTGCTGCTGGCGTCGTACTTCATCGCGTCCATCACCGGCAGCTCGGCCGAATTGCCGACCGAGCCCGGCGCGACCGGAAGGCCGGAAGCGTTGACATTGGCCGAGACCTTGATTGGCGTCGACGCTGTCAACACCGCGCCGGACTTGCCGACGGTGATCAGGCCGAACGCGGGCGCAAAGCTTGGCGACGGGAAGATTTTGGCGCCGGTAACGCCGGTGCCGCTCAACGACGGCAGGTTCGGGCCATCGCCGTTGGGACCGCGATCGGTCAAGCCGTAGAACTCCAGATCGCCATTGGCGTTGACGCCTTTGAAGGCGATCGACGAACCGTAGGAAGGCAGGAAGCCGAGCGGAAAGTCTTCCTTGACCTTGGCGTTGCCTCCTTCGTAAGGGATATAGAAATTGTTGGTCGCATGGATTTGATAGCGGATCACACTGACGGACACATCGCCAAGCGGGTTCTTCTGCGTGAAGGATTCGTTGACCGGCGTGCCGAGGCTGGAGGCCAGCGTGTCTTCGAAGTGCTCACGTACCAGCCCGCGACGGTTGTCATCGACGGTGCGGGCGGCGTACTTGGCGCCGGCGGCTTTCAGGTTGTCGGTCATGGCGGTGTTGAAAGTGGTGGCGGACGCCGCGAAATCCGCGCTTTTGGAGGCGAGCGCGGTTTTCACGTCGGCGGCAAGCTTGATACCGTTCGACGGATCGCTGTCGTCGTCCAGCAGCTGCAGCGCCAACAGGCGGTTGATCACTTTGACGTCCTTGATGTCGGTAACGCCAGCCAGTTGCAGCGGCGTGATGGTGGCCGCGCACGGCGCGCTGCCCAGGGCAATTCCGCCGATGCTGAAGCTGACGGTGTCGCCAGCGTAACACGTGAACTCGCCTTTGGAAGTCGTGCTGGCTTTGGCGGCGGTGCCGGCAACATAGTCCAGGTTTTCCACCGCGCCATCGAGGAACACCCCGGTTATCGACGGGCGGACTGGCGCCTCGTTGTCGCTGCCACCGCAGCCAGCAAGGACGGAGAATACGGCAAGTGACAATAGGGGAAGAGTTTTCATGCTGGAGCGCCTCTGATTGAAAAAGAAGCAAGTCTAGCTTTCGCATGTGACGCCAGCATGACCCGTGACCCAACCGCTCGCCGCCGAGATGCGTGCCGCCGCAGCATGGGGTCGTACCCCGTACGGGGTACGACCCCGCTTGGCAGTGCGGGTTAGAACGCAAAAAAGCCCCGACCAGATCACTGGAAGGGGCTTCTTCTTATAACTAGCCTGACGATAACCTACTTTCACACTGGTTGCAGCACTATCATCGGCGCAGAGTTGTTTCACGGTCCTGTTCGGGATGGGAAGGGGTGGTACCAACTTGCTATGGTCATCAGGCATTGACTTGTACTGGGCTGCGCGCATGCGCGTCGCCCTGAATCTGGAAGTAGTAAGTAATATGGGTAATGAAGTTGTGTATCAACGAACGCCTCAACGCACTTCTTATTCACCATAACCTGCTAAGGTTATAGGGACAAGCCGTACGGGCAATTAGTATCAGTTAGCTTAATGCATTACTGCACTTCCACACCTGACCTATCAACGTCCTGGTCTCGA
>Ga0308163_10003989_pt1 | contig 12031 bp, 11 predicted proteins | sample PhyTR1_FD_201037 | JGI IMG/M metagenome (GOLD analysis project Ga0308163, IMG submission 201037) | Phyllosphere microbial communities from UC Gill Tract Community Farm, Albany, California, United States - DLSLT.R1 | ecosystem: Host-associated > Plants > Phyllosphere > Unclassified | place: USA... | reverse complement strand
GAACACCTCGAGGAACTGCAGCACGTCGTCGCCGGTGTTCTCCACGTAGTGTCCGAGGTTCTTCTTCACGACGCCGATGTCGCCGGGGCGGAAGTCGGTCGTGTTCGCGTGGGGTCCGGTGTTGAACACGGTCATCCTGGCGGATCCGCGGAGGTAGTACTGCCACTCGTCGGCGTTGGGATGCCAGTGCAGCTCGCGCATCGACCCGGGTTCCACCGTCACGAGCGCTGCGGCGACCGACTGCGACAGCGGGAAGTTGGTGCTGTCCGCGATCTGGATGCTCCCGCCGCTGTTCCGGTGGAGTGGCTTGGACCGCGACAGTCGGAAGATGATCGGTTCCGACGCTCCCCACTCGACACCGGCGTCCTCCTGGTCCTTGGCGAGCGGGCCGGGCTCGTCGCCGGGGAAGATCCAGAGGTTGTGGAGCGGGATGTCCGCGAAGGTCTCCTGGGCCACCCCGAAGTTCTTCGCCAGCACGTCCGGCGGCGTGTGGGCGAACCAGTCCGTGAGCAGCAGGGTGTTGGACTCCGACTGGTCGCCGTCGTCGAACGCGAGCACGAACTCGGCGCCGTCGGGACCCAGCCCCTGCAGGGAGTGCGGCGTCCCGGCGGGGAAGAACCACAGATCGCCTTCCTCCACGTCCTCGACGCTGGGCATCCCGGATCGGCTGAGGGTGGTGACCCGGCACCTGCCGCGGGTCATGACGGCCCACTCGGCCGTCTGGTGCCAGTGGAGCTCGCGGATGCCGCCTGACTCGAGGTACATGTTCACGCCGGCGATCTCGTCGGAGATCGCGAAGTCCTGCTTCGTCACCTCGCGCGCCCACCCACCGTCCTGCACGCGGCGAGGCGAGATGTTGAACGACGACCAGAAGAACGCCTGCGTACTGATGTCGGTTCCCGGAGCGTCGATCTGGTTCGGGAACTGGCTTGCGACTGCCGGGTTCTGCGGGCCGGTCATCTGCGTGCTCTGCGGGTGGCGGAGCGTGTTCACCTCGCCCTCCGCCGGAAGATCCGGATTGCCCGGACTCGGGGTCTCGTGGTGCGGGACGGTGTCGTCCGTCGAATCCATGGTGTCCTCCTCGCTCCGCCGCCCTGCGGCCTGGATCGTCTCCAGCCCAGCAGGGACGGCACGACAACCCTTCCGACGGATGACGAGATCGTGCCCGTCGGCGGTCGGATCGTGGCGGCCCGCTCGTCAGGTCCGGTCGGTGGACTGCCCGGCGAGGACCGCGAGCAGCCGTGCCGAAGCCTCGTCGCACGCTCGCCAGACCACGAGACTCATGCCGAAGTGCTCGGGGACCTCCAACTGGAGGTAGCGCAGCTCGAGACGCCCGAGATCCGGACGGTCGAAGGTGAACGACTCGGCCGCATCGGGTCGGAGGCCCGGCTCCAGCCCGGCCCAGGCCTCGGCGAAGCGGCTGTTCCCGGAGCGGAGTTCGTCCACGAGGCCCTCGAAGACCGCGTCCCACTCGTGGGTGCCGAGCGACTTCCGGAGTTCGCCCACCACATGCTCGGTGACGAGGCCGGGGTCGGGACTCGCCCGGAGGACCTCCGGGCGCAGGAAGGTCGAGCGCAGCAGGTTGGCTCCTGGATGGAAGGCCTGCGACAACGCCTGGGCGAGGTGGTTGGCGTGCAGCACCGTGAAGTGGCGGTCGTGGACGAACGCGGGGACGGTCGACCAGGAGTCGACGAGATCGACCAGGTCCTGAGGGAGCCGATCGGCGGGTCCGCGCTCAACCATGCGACCACGATAGTGACGTCGGGCGGCGACCGGGTGGGACGCGCAGGGTCAGGCTCAGCGAATGACCGATCGTCGGTCGACATGTCCAGAAACGACCCATGATCGGCCGCGGAAGGATGCATACGGACGAGCTTGCTAGGGGAGGATTGGCGTCGATCCCACTCGCTCTCCGGAGGACGCGGCGATGTCACCAACTCGGCTTTCGAATGCTCTCGGCGAGTTCCTCCGCGCGCGCCGGGAGTTCGTGCGGCCAGAGCAGGTCGGCATCGGCGCCGACACGTCCCGACGGGTGCCGGGCCTGCGCCGCGAGGAGGTCGCGCACCTTGCGAGCATCAGCCCCGAGTACTACCTGCGGATCGAGCAGGGTCGTGTGCGGCGGCCGTCGGAGCAGGTCCTCCTCGGGCTCGCCCGTGCCCTGCTGCTGGACGACAGTGGACGCCGATACCTGCTCCGGTTGGCGAGCCCGAGGCCGTTCATGCGCGCGGTCGACGACCGGTCGACGCGACTCGACGACCGGGTCGCCCGGCTCCTCGCGCACTGGTCCGGCACGCCCGCCTACGTGAGCGACGACAATCAGTACGTCGTCGCCGCGAACGCGCTCGCGCGGGCATGGGTGCCGCCGGGCATGCTCGACCCCGGGGTCAACCTGCTCGTCTCAGCCTTCGAGCAGTACGCCGACTTCCGAGGCACCACATCGCCCGACGCACCGGAGTACGAGCGCATGCACCGGGAGTGGGAAGGGACCCTCCGCGACCTCACCGCCCCGCTCCGCTACTACGGCCGACCGGACGATCCGCGCCTCCAGGAGATCGTCGGGATGCTTTCGGCACGGCACCCGGTGTTCCGGACGATCTGGGCGGAACACCTCGTCAAACCGCAGATGTCCCGGCGGACGCGCACGTTCATCGAGCCGCTCGGCTGGGTCGACTTCCGGGCGCAGACCTTCGAGGTCCCGCACACGGACCAGTTCCTCACGGTGTTCTTCGACGAGCCAGGCTCAGCTGCGGCGGCGGCGATCGCCTACCTCGCAGCTCGGGACGAGCTTCAGCGGGAGGGCACCGGATCGCTCGAGGTGGAGGGCTCGTCCGGCGAGACCGCCTCGGACAGCCGCTTCAGCCGCGCCCGGGACGATGCTCCCGACGGGACGAAGACCAGCAGCAGGTCGCCCTCGGGCCCGGGCGCGTTCAAGACGTTGTAGACCATCCGGACCTCCCCGGCCGGCGTGGGGAAGACGATGGGGCCCGACGTCCCGGAGTGCCCGTCGCCCGAGGCCCAGGTCTGGGCGAAGTCGCGCGACTTCGCGGAGAGTTCGCCGATGATCCGAGCCGCCGGGCGATCCGTATCGTGCTCCTCGACCGACCGCTTGAGGAGCTCCGCGGTGGTCTCGGACATCCGGGTCCACAGCGGATCGCCGACGACCCGGTCGGGGGAGAGGAACGCGAAGCGCGCCAGGTTGACGCCGGTGTGGAACGCCGGCGTCAAGCGTGCCGCCGCCGGATTCGCCTCGAGGACGTCCAGCGTGCGGTCGCAGAGGACCACGGGTACCTCTCGCCACGAGTCGATGAAGTCCCTGATCCGGTCCCGGCGCTCACGCACGCCCTCGTTCGCGATCATGCGTCCACGGTAGGCGCTGCGACCGCCGTCGGCTACCCCTCTGGTGCCCGCCGGCCCACCTCGGTCAGCGTGCGCCGGTCATCGCTCCGGATGGCGGTCAGTCGGCCCGGGCGGCGAGGTAGGCGAGCACCGCGGCCCCTGGGGAGCCGCGCTCTGCGAAGACCGTCGTCAACTGATGACCGGGCCAGTCGGGGACGAGGAGGTGCTGATACTGCAGCTCGACGGTCCCGAACTCGTCGATCGAGGCCCGAAGTGGACCGCCGGCGAGGGGACGGGCGTCATGGCGAGCCCAGAGTCGGGCGAACAGCGGACTGCGAGCGGTGAGCTCCTCGACGATCGTCTGCAACCGAGGGCTGCTCGGATCGCTGCTGTAGCGGAGCGCTGCGACCACGGCCGGGGCGCTCACCTCCCACTCCGGGGCGATGGACCGCACCCGATCGTCGAAGTACCCGAGCACGTCGTTCCGCCCGACGTCGAGGAGGCCGCCGCCGATGCGTCGCGCGAGCGCGTTCGATGCGACGATGTCCCGGTTGCCGTCGGTGATGTACGCCCCGGTGTCCGACCAGTGGTCGAGGAGTGTCGTGTCCGGGACGGATCGTCCGGCCGGTGCGGGCGTGCCGGCGTCCAACGGTCGGCGCTCGGCCGGGAAGAGGTCGACGTCGTAGGCGAGCCGGAAGAGGTAGTCCACGGCGTGCTCGTCGAGTCGAAGGGCCCGACCGATGCCCGCCAGCACCTCCTCGGACGGGCGCTGATCCCGCCCCTGCTCGAGGCGGAGGTAGTAGTCGGCGCTGACGTCCGCGAGGGCTGCCACCTCGGTGCGTCGGAGTCCGGCGACCCGCCGTCCGTCCTCCGGGACGAACCCCGCGTCCTCCGGTCGGACCAGTCCTCGACGAGCCCTGAGGTAGTCGCCGAGCGCGGCCGCCCGCGTGATGCCGGTCTCCGATGCTCCCTGCGTCATGGCCCGGTCAGAGTCCGCGCGACACCGCGGCTGCCGCTGCGAGCCACGCCCGCTGCGTGCTCGACCGCAGGGCGTCGTGACGGATGACGCCGTTCTTCAAGGCGGGATCGAAGGGGACGACGACCACGTCGCGCACGTAGGGTCGGAAGTCCTCGGCGTACGCGTTGGCGATCGACGTGTCCTTGGCCTCGGCCTCGGAGACGATGACGACGGCGTTGCGCGCGAGTTCAGCACCGCGCTCGCTCACGCGGCTGACGGCGGTGAGGGTGAGCCGCGCGCCCTCCTTCTTGTCCTCGACGGTCGTGGTCGGGATGACGAGCTGGTCGGTCAGCTCCACCATGCGCCGCCAGTTGGGGGCACCGGCAGAGTTGCCCGAGTCCATGACGATCAGGCGGTAGTACTTCGCGAGGACGCGATGGACGAGGTCGACCTCGTCGGCGGTCACCACATGCTCGCCATCGGCCGCGGATCGCAGCACCTCGTACTTGTCGCCGGGCTGGTGGTGGACGAACCGCGACAGGTCGGCTCGCTCGGCGCCGGGGGAGAGGAGGTCACTCGCCGCGGCGAGGAGGTCGAGGACGGTCGAATCATGGCCGCCCTGCTCGGTCCGCCAGCCGAGCGTGCCCATGGTCTCGTTGTTGTCCCAGGCCGCGACGCCGCCACCGCCGTACCGGGCGAAGACGGACGACAGGTTGACGACGGTCGGCGTCTTGTTGGCGCCGCCCTTCTGGTTCGCGACGGAGATGGTGCGACGCCTCGGGAAGTGGCGTGACACGGCGTGGACGTCGTCACGCTCGGCGCGCTCGCTCGCGGACGGCGGCACCGAGAAGCCGAGCTTGTTGAGCAGGCCGGCGAGTCCCTGCTGCGCCGGGCCGATCGTGGGCGGCGCGAGGAACGAGGGTGCATCGCGCAGGTCTCGTCGAGCCGTGGCGGCCGGCTGGCCCGGAGCCTGCTGCTGTGGGACCGGGTGCTGCTGCTGCGCGGGCGCGGCCGGCGGTGCCTGCACCGACTGCTGGACCGGGACCGCCCGCTGCGACGGCACCGGTTGCTGCGCGTTCGGCTGGTTCGAGACCGGCTGGAACGGAGGTGTGCCGAACGCGGGCTGCTGCACGGTCGGGCGCTGCGGCGGGACGGGCTGCGGCGTCGTGGTCGCCTGTGGGTTGGCGGAGACCGGCGGCTTGGGCTGCGCCGGGACCGGCGCAGGTGTCGACGGCTGGACGGGCGAGGCACGGGGCGGTGTCGGCGGCTGAGCCGGGGCCGGGCGCGCGGGTGCCGGCTGCGCGGGCGTGGGCGGCGGCGCCTGGATGAGCGGCACTCGTTGCGCGGCTGCGGGCGGTGGCGTGGTCCGTTGCGCGGTGCGCGCGGGCGCTGTGGACTGCGGTTCCTCCTGCAGTTCGCCGTCGACACCGATGAGGAGCACGGTGACGCTCGTGGGGTCGGTCACCGTCACGCGGATCGGTCGACCCGACTTCCGGGCCTCCGCCTGCATCAGTTCGACGAGCTGGCGGCGGGCCGTTCCCTCGTCGGTGGCGGTCAGGTACTGCTCGGCGGTGCCGACGCGGAACACGCCGGAATTATCCGCCAGCAGCGATGCCGTCATCGGCGGGAAGTCCTGTATCGAGGCCTTGTCGATCATGCTCTCACTCCTTCGCGGCGGGGGTGAACCCGTCCCCACTATGCCTTAGTACGGCGCATGTCGGATTTCCGGCCCCAGCCGTGACGCCTCGCCGAGGGCGCGCCTTCGGTCGTCTCCAGGCGCTTCAAGAAGTGGATTGCGCGCCGTCGGTGTGGCCCGCGAGGCCGACGTACATCGAGCGGTGGAGCTCCGCGACGTGGTCGAACGCCAGGCGACTCGCTGCTGCCGCATCGCCGATGCGGAGGGCATCGACGAGCAGAGCATGCTCCTCGTTCGACGCGCGCAGGTACTCGATCCGGTAGGGGATGAAGTAGGAGTGCAGCTCGCGGGACACGCGGTCATGGAGGTCGGCCGCGCCCGGCACACCTGCCGAAACCGCCAGCTCGGCGTGGAACGCCGCGTCGGCCTCTCGGAACCGGCTCCAGTCCGGCTCGGTCCGCATGGTCGCCACGAGGTCGTCGAGTCGATGCAGGGAGGCCGCCTCCGGCGCAGCGGCGGCCCGCGCCGCCAGCCCGGCTTCGAGCGTCGCGCGCTGGTCGATGAGCGTGTGCACGTGGACGGCGTCCTCGCGGTAGGCGGCGATCTCGGGCACGGTGCCCACCGCGGGCGCATCCGCGATGAACGTGCCGCCCGTGTTGCCCTGCCGCCGGACCACGACGCCCTCGTCGCTCAACGCCCGATACGCGCGCCGCACCGACATCTCGCTGACCCCGAACGCTCGAGCCGCTTCCTCGGGTGCCGGGAGCCGTTGGCCGGGCACCAGCATCCCGAGCTCCAGCGCCAGCGAGATCCGCGCGCGGACGGTGTCGACGGCGGTCGTGCGTCGGATCGCTCCGAGTGAGGGCGAACCCAGATCCATGGCACCCTCGTCTCGTCGCTGATCGACTCCGCGACCCTGGTTCAGCCGGCGGTCGGTTGGTCGGCGGTCGCCTCGCTCACCGCGCCGTCCGGCTCGGCGTCCAGGGGGAACCGCTTCCCCAACACGATACCGATCAGCATGGCGACCACGGGGATGAGGGCGAGCACGACACTCACGGTGACGCTTCCGCCGGTGACGAGCGTGAAGTTCGACAGCACGAGCCACAGCGCGAACGCGAGTCCGACCACCGCGAGGATCGGGAACACCCGCGCACCCCAGGTGCGGCCGGCGACCAGCTCGGGTCGGCGCGCGAAGAACACGAGGACGGCGATCGAGGTCGTCAGCATGAGCAGCACCATCCCGACGGTCGCCACCCCGGCCATGGATCCGAAGACACCGACGAGCGGGTCGAGGCCGGCGAGGGCGAGCCCGGCGAGGACGATGGCCGCCGTCACCGTCTGCACGATCGAGGAGGTCGACGGCGAGTGGTGTGCGGGGTGGCGCCGACCGAGGCGGGCGGGCAGCACCGACTTCTGTGCCAGTGTGAACTGGTAGCGCGCGATGACGTTGTGGAAGGACAGCACGCACGCGAACAGGCTCGTGATGAGCAGCACCTGGACGACATCGCGCATGATCGGGCCGAGGTAGGTCGTCGTCGTGTCGAGCAGGAGGTTGCCCTCGCCGGCGAGCGTCTGCTGGGCGACCGCGACGGCGTTCCCTGCGCCGACGCCCGTCACGAGCGCCCAGCAGGAGATGGCGTAGAACACACCGATGATGACGACGGCCAGGTACGTGGCTCGCGGGATGGTGCGTTCCGGGTTGCGCGCCTCGTCCCGGAAGACCGCGGTCGCCTCGAATCCGATGAAACCGGTGAGGGCGAAGAGCACGGCGACGCCGATTCCACCGGTGAAGATGTTGGCGGGGTCGAAGGTCTCGACCGCGATGCCGTCCGCGCCGCCCGTCGCGAAGATGACGACGTCGAGCACGACGACCACGAGGATCTCGAGCGTCAGGGCGATGCCGAGCACCTTCGCGCTCAGGTCGATGTGCCGGTAGCCGAGCACCGCCACGATCGCCATCGTCGCGAAGGAGTACAGCCACCAGGGCAGGCTCGGGCCGCCGAAGTACGTGACGAGGTCGTCGAGCGCCCACCCCATGTAGCCGTACACGCCCACTTGGATCGCCGTGTAGGCGACGAGTGCGGTGAACGCGGAACCCAGACCGAGGCGAGAGCCGAGTCCGGCCGTCACATAGGAGAAGAACGCGCCGGCTTCGCGGACGAACGGCGTCATGGTGACGAAGCCGACGGAGAAGACGAGGAGGATCACGGCGGCGAGGGCGAAGCCGATCGGGGCTCCGGCGCCGTTGCCGGTGCCGATCGCGATGGGGACGTTGCCGCCGATCACGGTGAGTGGTGCGGCGGCGGCGATCACCATGAAGACGATGGAGCCGGTACCGAGCTGGCCGTCGAGGCGCTGACGCGGCTCGGCGATGGGGTTCACGGTCATGAGGTCACTTTCCAGGGGAGTCGGGGGACTCGGAGGGGGAGGGGAGGAGGGACGGGGTCCTTCAATACAGCTCGGCGCGGCGGTCGGCGAGGTAGGGGTTCTCCTGCCTGGCGCGCTTGGTGGCCTCGGGATCGATCGTGGCGATCATGAGACCGACGGCGTCCGCGTCGAGCGCGTCGAGGACCACGCCGTCCGGGCCGACGATGCTGCTGCGGCCGACGTAGGTGAGGTCCCCTTCGGAGCCGACGCGGTTGACGTAGACGAGGTGGACCTGGTTCTCCCAGGCGCGCACCGGGATGAGCCGCTCGGCGATGTGCGCGTACGGCTCCATCTGCGCGGTGGGGACGATCACGACGTCAGCACCGTCGAGGGCCGCCGCGCGGACGGTCTCGGGGAACTCGACGTCGTAACAGATGAGGACGGCGACGCGGACGCCACCCAGGTCGACGGTCGGTGCGAGGGTGTCACCGGCTACGAAGAGCTGTCGGTCGAGCTCGCCGAACAGGTGCGTCTTGCGGTAGCGGAGTAGCTCCGTCCCGTCAGGACCGACGAGGACGACGGCGTTCGCGACGGCTCCACCGGGGAGCGGTTCGGGGAGGCCGGCGAGGATCGCGATCCCGGTCTCGCCGGCGATGGCGGCGACCCGGTCGACCAGCTCCGGCGTGGCGAGCGGGGCGAGGCGGTCTCCGAGGTTGTAGCCGGTGACGAACATCTCGGGGGTGACGAGCAGATCCGCGCCGCGATCCGATGCCTGTCGGGCGGCGTCGGCGACGAGCGCGAGGTTCGCCTCGACGTCTCCGGGGACGCCGTGGTGCTGCAGTCCGGCGATGGTCAGGGTCATGGCGGTGGAGCTCCTCTGTGGGCGTGCGTCGATGCACTCAGTAAACAGCTCAAAGTGAGTTGTTTGATGTCCATCATGTTTCGATCCGGTTTCGCCCGCAAGAGGCGACGGACATACTGGTGGCGTGCGTGCCCTTCCTGTCGACGTCCCGATCGTGCTCGGCCCCTTCGGAGGCCTGTCCTCCGTCGAACTCACCGCGACGGTGAGTGAGCTGGGCGGCCTCGGCTCCTTCGGTCTGTACGGCTACGACGCCGAGCGCATCGAGCGGACGGTCACGGCGCTGCGCGAGCGGACCGCGGCGCCCTTCGCACTGAACCTGTGGCTGCCGCGTGGAGACGAGCTGTCGCCCGACGACTCCGAGGCGTCCTTCGCAGCCGCGGTCGAGGCGCTCCGACCCGTGTTCGACGAGTTGTCGCTCGAGCTGCCCGATCGCCCGGCCCGGTACGTGCCGCCCTTCGACGAGCAGATTGAGGCCGTCCTGGACGCGCGGCCCGCCGTGGTCAGCTTCGTTTTCGGGGTTCCACCGCGGCCGGTGGTCGACGCGGCGCACGAGCGGGGCATCGTCGTGGTCGGGACGGCTACCACGGTTGCCGAAGGGCTCGGCCTGCAGGAGGTAGGCGTGGACGTCGTCGTCGGCACGGGCATGGAGGCCGGCGGCCACCGCGTCTCATTCCTGCGAGCGGCCGAGGACTCCCTCGTCGGTCTGGTCGCCTTGATCCCGCAACTCGTCGACGCTTTGGACGTCCCGGTGATCGCCGCCGGCGGTATCGCCGATCGACGTGGTGTCGCCGCCGCACGGGCACTCGGCGCCGCCGGCGTGCAGGTCGGGACCGCCTTCCTCCGCACGAGCGTCTCCGCGGCGACGGCCGAGCATCGGGCGGCCATCGTCTCGACGCCCGCCGACGGCACCGTCCTCACGCGCGCGATGAGCGGCAGGCTCGGCCGGGGTGTCCCGAACCGGGTGCTGCGCCAGATCGAGGCGTCGGGGGTCGTCGCCCCGTTCCCGGTCCAGAACTGGCTGACCGGTCGGTTCCGCACCGTCGCCTCCGAGCGGGGCGTCGCGGACCTCCAGGGTTTCTGGGCTGGGCAGGCGTCACTGCTGACCCGGGATCGGGCCGATGCCGAGTCCGTCTTCGCGGAACTCGCCGCGGGCCTGCCGGTGCCACCCAGGACACCCTGACCCCGGTCCGCGTCGCCCGCAGGACCGCGTAAGCTGGAGGGGACTTCCTGCAAGAGATGAGACGTTCACCGTGCCCAGCATTCCGTTCGACGGCGCCAAGCACGATCGGTACTGGATGGTCCCGATCCTGCGTGCGGTGATCGCGCTCGCCACGGCGGGGGTCGTCACCTTCACGCAGGGCCACTCCTCGCAGTTCGGCCTCGTGGTCTTCGGGGTCTTCACGCTGCTGTCCGGCGCGATCGTCGGCGCCTTCGCCTTCCCGAACTTCTCCGACACCGTGACGCGCGCCTTCTTCCTCGGCCAGGGCGTCATCGGCGTCGTGACCGGCATCTTCTCGCTGCTCGTGAGCGGCGGCGGGCTGAGCATCTTCCTCTACGTCGTCACCCTGTGGGCGGCCCTCACCGGATTCCTCGAGCTGTACAGCGGGATCCGCTGGCGCGGACGCCTCGCCGCGGCGAAGGACTGGACCGCGGTCGGTGCCTTCACAGTGCTGCTCGCCATCGCGACGCTCCTCGTCCCGCCCGGACTCGAGCAGCGATTCGCCGCCCCGGGAGGTGTCGAGGGTGTCCTCCGTGCGGACATCGTCGTCGTCGGCCTCGTCGGGGCATACGCCGCGATCATCGGCGTCTACCTCGTCATCGGCGGACTGTCGCTGCGGTGGGCGGGCAAGCGCCCGGTCACCGACGCAGCCACCGACGACACCACCGGCACGGCTGGAGCCGCATCATGAGCAAGCCCAACCGCGACGACGTCCTGCGGCCGATCGAGCTCCTCGTGCTCTCGGGCGTCATGGGGGTCTTCACCGGCGTCGTCGTCCTGATGTCGACCCGCGAGATCGTCCTGTCGCTCATCGGCCTGGGCATCGCGTTCATCGCCTCGCTCGTCGTCCTCGCGATGCTGGCGCTCGCCGTGAAGCCCGACTTCCAGGAGAAGCTCGACCTCGACGAGCAGGACGGCGACGACAAGCGTCCGCCGCGCCCCTCCGGCCACTGACCTCCGGCCTCATTCGCCGATTCTTGGGCGACCCGGTGCTCGTTCGCCCATTCCTGGGCGAACGAGCACCGACCGGCTACGGCAGGTAGTCCACCAGGTCGTCGGAGAGCCCGAGGTACGTCGCCGGGGTGAGCTCGAGCAGGCGCTGCTTCGCGGCGTCGCCGATGTCGAGCTTGGAGACGAACTCGACGAGCTCCGCCTGCCCGAGACGCTTGCCGCGCGTGAGCTCCTTCAGGAGCGCGTAGGGGTCCTCGATGCTCGAGCGACCGGCGGTCACCTCGGCGCGGATGACCGTCTGGATGGCCTCCGCGAGCACCTCCCAGTTGTGGTCGAGGTCCGCGGCGAGCACGTCCTCCGCGAGGTCGATCTGTCCGAGGCCGCCGAGGATGTTGTCGAGGGCGAGCAGCGAGTGGCCGAACCCGACACCGATGTTGCGCTGGGCGCTCGAGTCGGTGAGGTCGCGCTGGAGTCGCGAGGTGACGAGGGTGGCGGCGAGGGAGTCGAGGATCGCGCTCGACAGCTCCAGGTTGGCCTCGGCGTTCTCGAAACGGATCGGGTTGACCTTGTGCGGCATGGTCGACGAGCCGGTGGCGCCCGCGACCGGGATCTGCCGGAAGTAGCCGATGGAGATGTACGTCCACATGTCCGTGGCGAGGTTGTGCAGCACGCGGTTGGCGTGGGAGATCTTGCCGTAGAGCT